>Ga0194130_10000110_pt1 | contig 154136 bp, 148 predicted proteins | sample TA2KigsurfametaG_FD_160084 | JGI IMG/M metagenome (GOLD analysis project Ga0194130, IMG submission 160084) | Freshwater microbial communities from Lake Tanganyika, Tanzania - TA2015050 Kigoma 12 surface | ecosystem: Environmental > Aquatic > Freshwater > Lake | place: Tanzania: Lake... | reverse complement strand
GTGTGACCTATTTACCCGAGTTCAATAACAGATTGCTCAGTGGATTTGAATTTATTTATCCCTACGACAAGAAAAACATTTTTTTAGCCGGAGAGACCGGTATCTATCATTTGAACTTCGAAAAATACAAAAAACAAAAACCACTGTTGGCGGTCAGTATCAGAAGTGTGCGGATCGGTCAACAAAGCGATAGTCTGTTGTATGGTGGCTTTACCCATCTTGGCACACCATCGCAAAAGGGCACCATCATCGATCATGCCTGGAAAAATATTCGCTTTGAATTTACGGCACCACCCTATCCCTACGCGGAATCATTGGAGTATTGTTACCGCATGAGGGGGTTCAATGGTACTTGGTCCGAATGGACAAAGCGTACCGATAAGGAGTTTACGAACCTGCCGGCAGGCGACTATGTCTTTGAGGTAAAAGTTCGAAATAACCTGGGGGCCGAATCGCCCGTCAGTCAATTTTCCTTTACGATACTACCCCCTTGGTATAGAAGCAAACTGGCGATCGTCCTCTACATACTACTTCTCTCCCTTGCCCTAACCTGGGGCTATAAGAGACAACAAAAGAAATTCAGAAAACAACAAGCCCTCTTTGAGGCAGAACAAAAAAGACTATTGTACATAAATGAGCTGGAACGAACAAAGGCCGAAACGGCCCTGATAAGCTTACGCACGGAGAACCTCGAATCGGAAATTCAATTTAAGAATTCTGAATTAGCCTCCTCTGCCATGCACTTGGTAAAAAAGGGAGAACTGATCACTAAGATCAAGAGCGAATTAAACCAATTGGCCAAACGAGTTGATGATACGCAGGCACAGACCGAACTAAAGAAGATGATCAAAGCCCTCAGTGAAGATGAACAGATCGATCAAGAGTGGGATCATTTCGCAAAACACTTTGATAAAGTACATAGCGATTTTGTAGTCGTATTAAAAAACAAACATCCCGAGATCAGCCCCGGCGAATTAAAACTTTGTGCGTATTTGCGAATGAACCTTTCCTCAAAAGAGATCGCTCAATTGCTAAACATCTCTTTAAGAGGGGTAGAGATCAGCCGTTATCGTCTGCGAAAAAAACTGAATCTGGCCCCGGGAGAAAATCTGTTTGACTATTTGATCCAATTGCAGAAAACCTGATACGACGTAATTGGATTCGCAAAAGCAGATCGGCCATGATCTAATGAGGAGAGTTTTTTCCAATGATCGCCATGCAAGATCCGGGAGGTAACTGCATGTCCATCAGGCCCGCCGCCAGTTGTCGAATGGTTTGACCGGCATTGTACCAGCTATGCTGCTGCATGATCCCTTCGAAGGGCTCGGCTAAAAAAAGTTTTTCTGGTTGCTCTTTTTCGTACTCGTAAAATTTCTCGATACTACTTGGATAAGATACCCTATCAAATAGGGAACTAAAGAAATTGATTGGGAATACCCCCCATGCCGCGCCCCGGTATCTTTCCTTGAATGGGACCGAAAAAATGCAGGATGCGATCAAAGTCCTCTCTGCTGTTTTCGCCAGGGTAAAAAGGGTCGGCGACAATAATGCGACGATGTAAGAAATCGAACCCGATCATTACAATAGGCACATTGGCTTTTTTGGCGATATAATAAAAGCCCGTCCGCAGTCGATCGACCTTTTGACGAGTTCCTTCGGGCGAGAGTGCGATCATGATCTCGGATTGACTATCCAATACGGATACGACCTGATCGACAAGATTTTGTTTACTAGACCGGTCAACAGGTATACCCCCTACCCACCGAAAGAAAAATCCGAGCGGACCCGCAAAGAGTTCTTTTTTCCCTAAAAACCGAGCGGAAGGGATCTGCAGGATACTTCTATACGCTAGCCCCACAAAAAAGTCCATCCAGTGCGTATGAGGGCCGGCAATAATGACACATTTCTTTAGGCCGGGAGGAAATCGTACATGCGTATCCCATCCTAACAGACGAAATAGCCAAGTCCAAAATAAACGTCGCAATCGTATTGATTTGAGTCAAGATATAAAAAACAACCAAAAACGACTAATTTACGATACTACTTAACTAGTATTTACTATGATGCGACTCCCCGTTTTTTTGTTTTGGATTGGAATGACTTGCTCGCCCTTTCTTTTTGCACAACTTCCCGCTGTAAGCTCCGGAAAAATTGTGCGACATAGCGCCTTTCCTTCTGAGTGGGTTCCTGCTCGTACCGTTGATGTATGGCTGCCGGAAGGATATAGCCCCTCGCAAAAATATGCCGTACTCTACATGCATGATGGGCAAATGTTATTTGACAGTACACTGACTTGGAACAAACAAGAATGGGGTGTCGACGAAACACTTCAGCTACTGATGAATGAAAAAAAGATCGAGCACGTAATTGTAGTAGGCATTTGGAACGCAGGCATCAGAAGACATGCAGAGTATTTTCCGCAAGCTCCCTTTAACGCGCTTACAAAAGAACAACAAGAGAAGGTATACGATTCGTATCGCAGCAATGGACAATCGATCTTTTCGGGTATTCCTATTTCGTCCGATCGCTATTTAAAGTTCATCACAACAGAACTCAAACCTTTTATCGATAAAACCTATTCCACCCGCTCTACGCGTGAGCATACTTTTATAGCGGGTAGTAGCATGGGCGGACTCATTTCGTTGTATGCCATTTGTGAATATCCCGAAGTATTCGCTGGCGCCGCCTGTCTGTCTACCCATTGGCCGGGCCTGATGCATATGGACGATAATCCGGTACCCGATGCTTTTTTCTCGTATATGCAAAAGAAATTGCCCGATCCCCGCACGCATCGACTTTATTTTGATCATGGAACCGAAACGTTGGATAGTATGTATGCCAGCTTACAAGAGCAAGCCGACCAGGTTTTGCAACAAAAGGGATTTCGCGCCAAAAGTTGGATCACCAGGTCCTGGCCTGGACAAGATCATTCTGAGCGATCTTGGCGAAGCCGGCTGGCCGTACCGCTCACGTTTTTGATGGCTCCCAAAAACTAAGTGGGCAATAAAGAGTATCTTGCACGCCCAAAAGTTCTCCGCATGAAGTTTTACAATCTACTGATAAAATACAGACTCTGGATCGGTATCGTACTGCTGGTACTGGCCGGGGTAGCCAATTTCTCTTTTTCGTTTTGGCCCTCCCTACCTCTTTATATACTGGCTGTAATTTTGATAGGCGGTCATTTTTTCTTTGGTCCGTTGCGGTTGATCCAAGAATACATGGAAAGTGGCGATATGGAGGGAGCAGAACGTATTATCAATTCTATCCGCTATCCGCAACTGCTGTACAAGCCGATTCGTTCTGTTTATTATACGCTAAAAGGCAACCTGGCCATGATGAAACAAGATTTTGACGGGGCCGAAAAGATGATGAAAAAAGGGCTTGACCTGGGTATGCCTATGAAAGAAGCCGAGGGGGCCAGCCTGTTGCAAATGGGTATGCTGGCCATGCAAAAGAACGATCTGAAGCAAGCAGAAGGATATATTCGTCAAGCCCTTCGCAAAGGACTACCCGATAAAGAGAACCAGGCCGCTGCCTACTTACAAATGTGTAGCTTAATGATGAATAAGCGCGAGTTCAGGGCCGCTAAAGACTTCTTTCGTAAAGCCAAAGCGCTCAAACCGACCACCTCTCAAATAGTCGATCAGATCAAACAGATCGAGAAGTACATTTCACGTATTCCCGGTTAATAACTGCTGATAGTGCTGCTGACTGGCGCGGGCATGTTCAGCGATCATCCTTATTTTTATTTGTAATCGCTTACCTATCTCCAAGAACCATTCTATATCGGCGGTCTCGGTCCGCGAGGCGCTTTCTTGCAGCCAAGACAGTTTCTCATCTAATGCCCTTATTCCTAGTACCCCAAGCGAAAACTTTAATTGATGCGCAATGTCTCCGATCTGTTGCGTATCGGTATTACTTATGGCCAAGTCAAGTCGTTGCTGTAACGACTCTGCGTTCTCTAAAAAAGAATCGAGCATCATTTTAATAAAAGCAGGATCATTATTGCCGATGCGCTGAAGATAGCTGAGATCGATCTGAAGCGACGAATGCAGGTCGACAGAGAGTAAATACTTTTCTTCGGCAAGCGGAGAGGAGAGCAACCGCGATAATAATGGAAGAAAGGTGTCTTTCTCTACCGGCTTAATGACCGCTGCATTCATACCCATGGTAAAGAAACGCAACTGCTCTTCTTCGAACATGTGCGCCGTAATGGCTACAATAGGAACCAGGGCATTCGGGTTCGTTAACTTTCGAATGGCTCGACAAGCTCCTACACCGTCTAGCAAAGGCATCCGTATATCGAGTACGATCAGATCGAAAGCATGCTCCTGACAGGCCTTTACTGCCTCCAACCCGTTTGATACAAAGGTCAATGACAAGTTATGACCCGCCAGCAATTGGGCCATGAGGAACTGATTTAGCTGCATATCCTCGGCGACCAGCAATTTTTTGCCGCTCAAAAGGGGATACTCAGATCGGGTATTATCAGACATTACTATTCAAAATAAATTGATTTACAGTACTTTAAATAAAATATTAGTAATAAGTTTCCAGTTCATCCTTCAAAAAGGACCAGGTTGCGTGTATTTTGCTACTAAATATAGTTATATTTATCTATTAGTCCCTTATAGTCGTTTATACCTATTAAACCCTTATTTCTTATTTAATGAAAAAGACCAAGTTATTTCTGGTAGATGACCACAAGATGATGATCGATATGTGGTCGGCCTTACTTAATGCCGATGCTAATTTTGAAATAGTGGGCTCTGCAATGGACGCTGAATCAGCCTTTGAACTGATCAAAGAGGTGTTACCACAGGTAGTCATCATGGATATTACCCTACCCGGCATGTCGGGTATTGAACTTACTAAACTAGTCAAAGAGAAATTTCCGACGATCAAGGTCCTGGGCGTATCGATGCACACCAATATTTTACTGATCAAACAAATGCTGATAAACGGGGCCAGTGGATATGTATCAAAGACCTCTTCGTTCGAAGAAATGAGTCAGGCTATATTGGCCGTTCAAAATGGACAACGCTTTATCTGCAAAGATGTAAAGGACTATATCACCAACCAGGTGATCAGTGAAGAAGATGGCGACCCCGCCTTTAAGATCAACCAATTGACCAAACGAGAATTAGAGATCGTCAATATGATCAAAGAAGGCCATTCCTCTAAGGAGATCGCGGAGAAACTGTTCATTTCGAAACGAACGGTCGAGGTCCATCGCTATAATATCTTCCGAAAATTAGATGTGAACAATATTACCTCGCTGATCAAGGTTACGAACAAGAACATCTATTCATAACAGAGGTCAGGAACGCCAAGGACCAAACAACTCCTCTACTTTCTGATATCTATAATCGAAGATCTGGCGTAGCTGCGCCGCCACAAAAAGAGTATTGGCCAATTGACCAAGTGGGCCCAACGGAATTTTGTAATGAACAATATCGCTCATTTCGACACCTCCTTCGATCGCGGTAAAATGATGCTGGTGATGCCAAAGTGCATAAGGGCCAAACCGCTGTTCATCGACGAAGTATACTCCTTCTTGTACATGCGTGATCTCTGTCATCCAATATAGCGGGATACCCAACAGAGGACGTACGGTATATTCGATAAGCTGTCCAGGGTACATCTTCTCGCCATGATAACGACTGATGATGCGAAACCCCATATGAGCAGGGGTAATACGTTGCAAATTGGCCGGGCTGGAAAAAAAATCCCACGATTCCGCCAAGGAGATAGGCATACGTTGGGTGGTCTTAAAAGAATAAACGCTCATTCAAAATATGTATTGACTTGCACTAATAACCTATTAGCGCCCGAAAAGTTCGCTACTGGCCCCACATTGTGAGGTACTTAACGCCCTATTACTGGCAAACCCTGTAAGTTTGCAACGCATGAAAAAGGTCTCCGCTTTTCTTGGGCTCTTGCTGACCATATCCTCGCTTTGTATCGGCCTGTTGACGACAGGTTGCGCCAATATTGTTCCCCCACAAGGAGGCCCTCGCGATACGCTGCCGCCCCGACTGATCAATGTGCTGCCTGCCGATTCCAGCACCGGTATTACGACCCGAACAATTCAGCTTTTTTTTGATGAGTACATAGAAGTACAACAGGGGCAAGATAATCTGATCATTTCGCCATTGCCGACCATCGCTCCGGTTGTTGAATCGAAATTGCGCGATCTGACCCTGAAATTGAAAGACTCACTATTACCGAATACCACCTACAGTATCGACTTTGGAAATACCGTAAAAGATTTTACCGAAGGCAATATCACCAAAGGGCTTCGCTATGTGTTTTCGACAGGGAGCTATCTGGACTCACTCGAATTGGTCGGTTCGGTACAAGTAGCCGAGACTGGACGCATTGATAGCACCCTTATCGTGATCTTACATAAAGACTCTACCGACTCGGCGCTCATAAAAACGAAACCGATTTATCTAAGCAAACTGGACAAGAACGGACGATTCCACTTTCGCAATTTGCCTCCTGATCGGTTTTTCATTTATGCACTAAAAGACGAAGGCGGCATGCGCCGTTTAGCAAAGAACAGTCAGTTACTAGCTTTTGCGGACGCACCGGTGTATCCTTTACTTCAAAAAGATAGCCTATTGCTTAGAGCCTTTGCCGCCGAACAAGAGATCGTGACCAATACCGCAACGCCTGGCGAAAGACCGAATGGCAAAGGCGATACTGACAAGCGTATCCGTTGGCAAAGTAGTCTCAGCAATAACCAACAAGACTTGCTTGAACCCCTGGAATTTCGCTTTGAGCACCCCATTCAGCAATTCGATACTGCTCTGATTAGTCTGTACAAAGACTCCACGTATATGAAAGTGGACAGTCTGCGTATTACATTAGATAGTACCCGAAAAAAATTGATCCTGAACACGGGCTGGCTCGAAGGAACGGCCTACCACCTGGTACTCACTAAAGGGGCCTTTAGCGATTCGACCGAAAGAACTCAGAGCAAGACCGATACCGTACAGTTTACCTCCAAGCGAAAGATCGACTATGGAAAGGTCAAACTGAGATTAAGAGGACTGAACCTGTCCGCCACCCCCGTTTTGCAATGGATACAGAACGAAAAACTAATTCGATCTTTTACCCTGTCAGCCACTGAGTTTACCAATGATCTTTTCGTTCCAGGCGACTACCAACTTCGTATTTTGTATGATGCCAATGGGAATGGTCGCTGGGATACCGGACAATTTTTTGGAACCCGCCGTCAGCCTGAAAAAGTACAACCCCTCGATAAAAAAATTAGTATCAAGCCCGGTTGGACCAACGAGTACGAGATCGACATAACGGACCGTTGAGTCAAGCCCTATCTTTGTTGTATGCAGTTGCCCTCTGTTTTACTGGAGAATGCCGTTAATGCCTTTGCCGCCCTACCGGGGATCGGAAAAAAAACAGCGCTGCGATTGGTACTGCACCTGATAAAACAAGAACCCGAAGAAGTGTATCATTTCAGTGAGGTGATCAAGACCTTACGTCGTGAGATAAAAACCTGCAAACGATGCGGCAACATCGCTGACAGTGAGCGTTGCTCGATCTGTCTACAGCCTGGCCGTAAGCAAGGGCTGCTCTGTGTGGTAGAAAGTATCCGGGAATTGATCGCTTTTGAAAATACGCAGCAATACAATGGGCTCTATCATGTGTTGGGCGGAAGTATATCACCCCTAGATGGGATAGGTCCCGACCAACTGAACATTCATACCCTGATAGAGCGTGTACAGCAAGAGGGGATAGAAGAACTGATCTTTGCCCTGAATCCTACCATACAAGGTGATACGACAGTGTATTATATCCAGAAAAAACTCAAAGACAGCCCCGTTAAGATCAGCACCATTGCCAGAGGTGTGGCCTTTGGCGGCGAACTGGAATATACCGATGAGATGACCCTGGCCAGAAGCTTACAGAACAGGCTTCCGTTGGATCGCTATATCAGTGGCTTATAGACTTGGTCTATAGACTTCTCCCTTCAATTATTGGTCAATTGACCAACCTGCTGTAACTTTGTGTCCCTTACGGGCGGATTTGTTTATTGTTCGGCCTTTCCTCAACAGAACTAATAAACGGCTGGGAGTTCCAACAGACTCCTATCGTTTACTCAGTTTTTCCGAACCAATACATACCGGTCGTGTCAGGAACAAACCCTAAATGACATGCAGCGTATCGAAGAGAGCTTACAGCAACGAATTTTGGTGATAGACGGTGCCATGGGCACCATGATCCAACGACACAAACTGGCCGAAGCGGATTATCGCGGAGAGCGATTCAAAAATTGGCCCTGCGACGTAAAAGGGAATAACGATCTGCTGAATATTACGCAACCGGAGATCATCATTGGTATTCACCAGCAATACCTAGAAGCAGGTGCCGATATCATAGAGACGAACACCTTTAGCAGTACGACGATTGCTATGGCAGACTACGAAATGCAATCGTTGGCCAAGGAACTAAATATGGCCGCCGCGAAATGTGCGCGCGAAGCCATTTCACGCTCAGGAAAAACCGCTTGGGTGGCCGGTGCCTTTGGTCCGCTCAATAAGACACTATCCTTATCGCCCGATGTGAATAATCCCGGCTATAGAGCCGTAACATTCGATGAGGTAGTCGCGGCCTATTACGAGCAGGTAGAGGGACTCGTGGAGGGTGGCGTAGATCTTTTGCTGATCGAAACCATATTTGATACGCTCAATGCAAAAGGAGCGATCTATGCCATCAAAAAATATTTTCACGAAACCAAAAAAGAGCCCCTGCCGATCATGATCAGCGGAACCATCACCGATGCATCGGGACGGACCTTGAGCGGACAGACCCTGGAGGCCTTTTATACTTCCGTGATGCATGCCAGACCCTTGAGCGTGGGGTTGAACTGCGCCTTAGGAGCAAAAGAAATGCGTCCGCACATTGAGGAACTATCACAACTAGCGAGTTGCTATGTCTCGGCCTATCCCAATGCAGGGCTACCTAATGCTATGGGTGAGTACGATGAACGACCAGAGGATACCGGGCATTATTTAGAACAATGGGCACGCGAAGGATTTGTAAATATCGTCGGTGGTTGTTGTGGCACCACGCCCGATCATATTCGTCATATTGCAGAAAAAGTAAAAGGACTAACCCCTCGTCCATTGCCTGTCGTAGAAAAAACGATACCCTCCACTGTGTAAATAAATTGTGATGATGCAAGAGCCTGTTACTATTTTTCCCTTTATGAGACTATCCGGACTGGAGCCCCTGGTGATCCGGCCCGAGACCAATTTTGTGAATGTAGGCGAACGCACCAATGTGACCGGATCGAAGAAGTTTGCCCGCCTGATTCGTGAAAACAAATATGAGGAAGCCTTGAGCGTGGCGCGCCAGCAGGTCGAAAGTGGGGCCCAGATATTGGATGTAAATATGGATGATGCACTTTTGGATGGGGTAGTGGCCATGACCACTTTTTTAAATCTCTTGCAAAGTGAGCCTGATATTGCCCGTATTCCTGTGATGATCGATAGTTCTAAGTTCGAGATCATTGAAGCCGGATTAAAATGCGTACAAGGAAAATGCATCGTCAACTCGATCTCCCTGAAAGAAGGAGAAGAAAAATTTTTACAACAAGCTGAGATCTGCCAACGCTTTGGAGCCGCCGTGATCGTAATGGCCTTCGACGAAAAAGGACAGGCCGATACCATGCAGCGCAAAGTAGAGATCTCGGAGCGCGCCTATACGCTGCTGACCACGCGTCTTGGCTACGATCCGCAAGACATCATTTTTGATCCTAACATTTTTGCTGTCGCGACCGGCCTGGAAGAACATAACAACTATGGAGTAGACTTTATTGAAGCGACCCGACTCATCAAACAAAAAATGCCGCTCACCAAGGTGAGTGGTGGGGTGAGTAATCTTTCTTTCTCGTTTCGGGGTAATGAACCCGTGCGCGAGGCCATGCACGCGGTATTCCTGTATCATGCCATAAAAGCGGGAATGGATATGGGGATCGTCAATGCCGGGCAATTGGCCGTTTATGACGAGATCGAACCCACCTTACGAAACCTGTGCGAAGAGGTGATCCTGAACAAGAACAATGACCAAAACGAAGCCACCGAAAAACTGATCGCCTTTGCCGAGACCGTTAAGGCTAAGGACAAGACCGAAGAAAAAAATGAAGCATGGCGCTCGACCTCAGTAGAGGATCGCCTAAAACATGCGCTGATCAACGGTATAACGGACTATATTGATACCGATACCGAAGAGGCCAGAAAAAAATATCCTCGCCCACTAGATGTGATAGAAGGACCGCTAATGGCCGGAATGAATGTAGTGGGCGATCTTTTTGGCGCCGGTAAAATGTTCTTGCCGCAAGTCGTCAAAAGTGCAAGGGTTATGAAAAAAAGTGTGGCCTGGCTGACCCCTTTTATAGAAGAAGAAAAACGAAACAACCCGCTGGCAAGTCAGGGAAAGGTGCCGAAAGTATTACTGGCTACTGTAAAAGGAGACGTGCACGATATTGGAAAGAATATTGTTGGTGTGGTGCTGGGGTGCAATGGCTACGAGATCATCGATATGGGTGTGATGGTGCCGGCCGATAAAATATTGGACAAGGCCGAGCAGGAACAAGTTGACATCATAGGACTAAGTGGATTGATAACCCCTTCTCTCGATGAAATGGTTCATGTAGCGCATGAGATGAAACGAAGAGGTATGCAACAACCCCTGTTGATCGGCGGGGCCACTACATCGAGAATGCATACCGCTGTAAAGATCGCTCCTCAATATGGGCACGGTGTATTACATGTGCTGGATGCATCGCGCAGTGTAACCGTGGTCAGCTCGCTGCTGAACAAAGAGCAGAAAAAAGAACTCCTACAACAAACCCAGACGGAATACGAAGGACTACAACAGCAATTCTTGAACAAAGGAAAGAAAAACCTGATCCCCTATCAAGAGGCCGTTGTGACCAAAGAATATTTTGACTGGAAGAAATATCGCCCGGTTACTCCTTCGTTCACGGGCATACAGGTATTAAAAAATTATGACCTGGCGACCATTGCTCGGTATATTGACTGGGGGCCCTTCTTTATTGCCTGGGAAATGCCCGGACGCTATCCGGCTGTACTCTCCGATCCTATCTTTGGAACTGAAGCCACTCGACTTTTTCATGATGCTCAAGGGCTTTTAAAAAAGATTGTGGCAGAAAATTGGTTTCGTGCCGAGGGCGTGATCGGATTTTGGCCGGCGACCAGCAATAATGCCGATACGATCACCTTACAAACCGAACAAGGTGAGGTCAAGATCGAATCGTTGCGACAGCAACTTAAAAAGGCGGTAGGGCAACCTAATTTTTCGCTGGCTGATTTTATTTGTCCGGCTGAGTTAGGGACCGATTACATGGGCTCATTCGCCGTTACAATACACGGTGCTAAAAAATATATCGATCACTACGCTGGCGAGCAAGACGAATACAATAAGATCTTGGTACAAATTTTGGCAGATCGCTTTGTTGAAGCCTTTGCTGAGTGCTTACACGAAAAAGTACGAAAAGAATATTGGGGATACGCCAAGAACGAAGTGCTCGGCAATGATGAGCTGATCGCTGAAAAATACCAGGGGATACGTCCGGCTCCCGGTTATCCGGCTTGTCCTGACCACACGGAAAAACGTAAACTTTTTTCGCTGCTACAAGCCACGGAGCATATTGGCATTACCCTTACCGAGAGTCTGGCCATGAATCCACCCGCCTCGGTATGTGGTTGGTATATTGCCCATCCCGGCAGTCATTATTTTGGATTGGGAAAGATAGACCGCGATCAATTACAAGACTATGCCCGCCGTAAAGGAATGAGTTTGGAGGAGGCGGAGAAATGGCTTCGCCCGGTACTGGAATAAGTGGCAAGCCAATATCCAGGCAATACAGGACCCTAAGGGAATACAGGACAAAAAGGGAACATAGGACGAAAAGGGAATACAGGACCCCAAGGCGTACAAGAAGCCTACCGATTATAATACACCCTTCGCGACCAATTCGGTCTGCAAGGTGGCAGCTGATAAAAAGTGAATACCGGAAAGCCCCAATTCCTCGGCCGCTTTGACATTACGCAAATTATCATCTATGAATAAGGCGCGTGACGGATCGATAAGATAGCGATCGAAAAGTAATTGATAAAATGCAGCAAAGGGCTTCCGAGTCCCTTCTTCGCCGCTCACAAGTCTACCGTCGAACCCCTGGAGAAAATCAAACCGTTGCAAAGCGATCGGAAATGTTTCGGCACTCCAGTTGGTAAGGGCATAAAACCGATATTTCTTTTGCGCCCTGAGTTTTTCAAAAATACTAACGGTCTCCACTATTGGCCCGCGAAGCATTTCCTCCCAGCGACCATAAAAATCGAGAATGGGTTGTCGCCACCGCAGATCCGGAAATTCCTTTAGCTTCTCTTCGGTAGCCTGTTGTAGCGAGTAGCCCGCGTCTTGTCGCTCGTTCCAGTCGGCGGTGCAGATATGCTGAAAAAAATAATCGCGCTCGCTAGGATCGGAAAAGTAACGATCGTCGTACACGTACAACGGACTCCAGTCGACCAGTACACCGCCTAGATCCCAGATAAGAGTATCGATTTGCATTATCGATGATTATACTTTAGCTTAAGAGCGATCATCAAGGCTGTCATAAAAAGCATGACGGCATTGGTAATGATAATAACAGAATCGACCCGCAAGATGCCAAAGGCCAACCACAAGATCTGATTGGTCAGGGCGATCAGGAACATCGCTAACGATACATCCTTGGCCGACTGGGTCTTCCAGGTTTTGATGACCTGCGGCAGAAATGTAAAAGCAGTGATTAGCCCGGCTACATAGCCCAAAATATCTACTCCGGATAGTTGCATATATTATTTTTGTAAAACAAACTTAATTGAAATTAATTTCATCGCTTTTCGAATAACCACCAATATCGCTTACGAGGTTTGATCGCATAATTTTTACTGATATACGAAGAGATGAAATCCATGGCCTCGTCGATGTCATCGGTAAATTTTACCAGCGACAGGTCTTCCGGAGAGATCGTACCCTGCTTTTCCATATCATGAATAGCCTCCATTAAGGGTTGATAATACGCTTTACCAAACAGAACGATCGGGAATGGTGTGATGGTTTGCGTCTGCACCAAAGTGAGTGTCTCAAATAACTCATCCATGGTGCCAAATCCGCCCGGCATGATTATAAAGGCATAGGAATATTTTACCAGCAATACTTTTCGAACAAAAAAATGTTCAAAGGTGACCGAGTAGTGCAGGTAGGGATTCTCTTTTTGCTCAAAGGGTAAGATAATATTACACCCTACCGACTGGCCATTATTCTCGTAGGCTCCGCGATTGGCCGCCTCCATAATACCAGGTCCGCCTCCGGTAAGGGTGGTCATCCCTAAGGCGGCGATTCGCTTACCGAACGTACGAGCCTGCTGGTAGTAGGGATGCTCCTCCGAAAAACGAGCCGATCCGAAAACGGTAATGCAAGGTCCTGCGAAGTGAAGCGTTCTAAAACCTTTGATGAATTGTTTAAATACGCGCCAAGCGAACAATAATTCATACCCTCTGCTTTTGGGTCCTTCGAGATAGACCGATTGGGCAGCCGGGATCAGCCTTTCTTGAGCCGGGCGAGAAGAAGCGGTACTCATACGAACAAGATTTAAGCGGTTAATACTGTAAATTGCCGGCCTGTCGGAAAGCCATATTCAAAATTCGAGCTTTTTCGGCAAGTTCCCCATGCGTATTATCTCTTATAATGTTAATGGTATTCGAGCCGCTATTAAAAAAGGCTTCTGGGAATGGCTTGCTACCGATCCGGCCGATATTATTTGCCTGCAAGAGACCAAGGCAAGACCCGAGGATGTAGATCTGACCCCGCTTCATCAAATGGGCTTTAGCGACTACTGGTTCAGTGCCGAAAAAAAGGGGTATAGCGGAGTAGCCGTTTTTACCAAGATCAAACCCGATCGGGTAGAATATGGAAATGGCCACGGACCAAGCGATGACGAAGGTCGAGTCATTCAGCTCGACTTTGGAACCATTCGCCTTATCAATGCCTACTTTCCAAGCGGAAGCGCTGGCGACGAACGACAAGCGTTTAAATACGTATGGCTCGAAGAATGCTCCGGCTGGCTAAAAAAACTACAAAAAAAGTACCCCCAGCTGATCCTCTGCGGAGACTATAATATTGCGCATACGGAACTCGATATTCATGACCCCAAGGGTAATAAGAATTCATCGGGTTTTCAACCGGCGGAAAGAGAGTGGATGACGAACTTTTTCAAAAGCGGATGGATAGATACCTTTCGTGTCTTTCACCCCGAACCCCATCGATACAGTTGGTGGAGCCAGCGTTTTCCCTCGGTGCGATTGCAAAATAAAGGATGGCGTATCGACTACATAAACATTAGTCAACCATTGGAGAAGAAATTGGCCGATGCCGATATTTTATCATCCGTAAAACATTCGGACCATTGTCCTGTGTATTTGCAATTAAAAAAATAACGATCATGCTCATTTACAATGTTACCATCAAAGTAGCGCATGCTATTGCCCACGATTGGCTGCAATGGCTACAACAAGAGCATATTCCCGACATGATTGCAACGGGTTGTTTTGATCAGGCTACCACCCTGCAACTGCTGGAAAATACCGACGAAGAAGGCCTTACCTATGCCGTGCAGTACCGGGCTGCCTCTCGTGCGGACTACGATCGATATATGACTGAGTTTGCGCCGGCTATGCGGCAAAAAGGACTCGAAAAATGGGCTGAAAACTTTATCGCCTTTAGAACGCTCATGAAAATTGTGGATTAGTAGTGCAAAAGCAAGTTTTAATTTTTCTGCTATGAAAAAGCGGCTAAATTTGTCGCTCTTTACACGTTGCCAAAACCACTACATGAACAAAGCCGATCTCATTTCCAAAATTGCCGACGAAACCGGCATCACCAAGGCCCAAGCCAATGCTGCTATTGATGTATTGACCGAATCGGTCACCAAGACCCTTAAAGGAGGCGGTAAGGTAACCCTGGTGGGCTTCGGTACTTTCTCGGTGTCCAAACGATCGGCCCGTAATGGTCGTAATCCCAAGACGGGAGATCCCATTCGGATAAAGGCCAAGAAAGTAGCGCGTTTTAAGGCCGGCAAAGAATTAGCAGAAAGAATTTAATTTTAACCTTCAAAAATAAATACCATGGGAAGAGGAGATAAAAAAACCGCAAAAGGAAAACGCTTCAAAGGATCGTTTGGTAAAAGTCGTCCGGCTAAAAAGACTACCGTGACCAAAAAAGCGGCTAAAAAGAAAGCGTAGTAAAAGAGAGTTCCTTTAAAAGAAGTAAATGACGAGGTGTTTGATCACTTCGTCTTTTTTTTAGGCGGTATTTACTTACTGAACAAGCGTACCCACCTTTTCGCCGGTTACCACGCGACGAAGATTATCGGCCTCATTCATATTGAATACAATAATGGGGAGCTTATTTTCCATGCAAAGAGTAAAGGCCGTCATGTCCATTACCTTAAGCTGTTGGGCCAGACAATCCTGAAAACTGATGGTTTGATATTTAGTGGCCTTGGGATCTTTTTCAGGATCGGCCGTGTATATACCATCAACGCGCGTTCCTTTTAAGATCACATCGGCCCCAATCTCAATGGCGCGTAAAGAGCCGGCGGTATCGGTGGTAAAATAAGGATTGCCGGTTCCGGCACCAAAGATCACTACCCTGCCTTTTTGTAAATGCCGAATGGCTCTGCGACGAATATAGGGCTCAGCGATCTGCTCCATTTTTATTGCGCTTTGCAGGCGGGTATACACTCCTATCTTCTCCAATCCGGCCTGCAAGGCCATCCCATTGATGACCGTGGCCAGCATCCCCATATAATCTCCATGCGCCCTCTCGATACCGGTTTCTTGTTCGTTCATGCCCCGATATATATTTCCCCCGCCGATTACTACGGCTACTTGCACACCTAAATCGGTAATGGACTTGATATCACGGGCATATTGCGCAATGACATCGGTATCGAATCCAAAACTTTTATCTCCCATCAGCGCTTCGCCTGAGAGTTTCAATAAAATACGTTTGTACTTAGGTAACATAAGCAGCAGCTTGTAAAAAACGAAGATACATCTTTTGACAGCCCATAAAAAAAGCGCCAGAAAAGAGCTGGCGCTTTAAAAATCGTACAGAATGGCGGGATCTTACCCCAGGGCCACACGCTTAAAAGAACTAATGGTCACATTGCCCGACTCACGCAGGTAATCACCTACTGACTTGCTGCTGTCCTTAACAAAGGCTTGGGCGGTGAGCGTCTGCTCCTTAAAGAAAGCTCCCATTTTACCGTCAACGATCTTATTGAGCATCTCGGCGGGCTTACCAGCCATTTTGGGATCTTGCTTCATCAACTCCAGGATAATATCTTTTTCGCGAGCGATCACATCGGCCGGTACTGCATCAGCATCTACTGCTACAGGATTAAGGGCCGCAATTTGCATGGCCACATCCTTGCCTGCTTCGGCGGCGACTTTGTCGAGACCGACCAATACCCCGATACGGTACGCTCCATGGATGTAAGAAGCTACATAGGGAGCATCGATGCGTTCGAATTTGGTGACTCCGATCTTCTCGCCGATAGTAGCCAACTTTTCGTCGACCAGGGCAGCTACGGTCAGCTGACCAATAGAAACGCCCATCAGTTGATCGAGAGAAGTAACATTATTGGCAATGGCCGCATCAGCAATGCTCTTGGCAAAAGCGATAAAGTCGGCATTCTTTGATACGAAATCGGTCTCGCAACTCACACAGACAACGATACCCGTCTTGTTATCAGAAGTAGTCTGAGCGATAACAACGCCTTCTTTTGCCTCACGGTCACTGCGCTTGGCCGCTACCTTTTGGCCTTGTTTGCGAAGCCAGTCAATAGCCGCCTCAAAATCACCATTTGTTTCAGTAAGTGCCTTACGGCAATCCATCATGCCGGCACCGGTGGCCTGGCGAAGTTTATTAATGTCTTGTGCACTGATCATTACGGTACTCATAACTAGATTTATTAGATATAAATAGATTAACGACGAGCTCCGCCGGGTCCACGGCTGGAACTTCCGGTGCTGGTACGGCGACGAGCACCCCCGGGACCACCCCGGCGACCGGCTCCACGTCCGCCCTCGGCTTCAGCCTCGGCCAACAATTTGGCAGCCCTTCTTTCCTTTTCATCGTCGGTCATTTCCTCTGTTTCGTCTTCTTTAGCCGCTTGTCTCTCCGCCAAGCCTTCGGCAATGGCAGCGGTGATATAGTTGACCAAAACAGTAATGGACTTGGTCGCATCATCATTGGCAGGAATGGCAAAATCAACTTTGTTGGGATCGCAGTTGGTATCGACCAATCCAAAAGTGGCAATGCCCAAACGCTTTGCCTCGGCTAGTGCGATATGCTCATGCCCGATATCAACCAGGAACAAAGCAGCAGGCACACGCCCTAATTGTGCGATACCCCCTAACACTTTCTCCATTTTATCCTTATCGCGGCTCAGGGTCAGGCGCTCTTTTTTAGTGATGCTGTCGAAAGAACCATCGCCGAGCATCTTTTCGATACTCTGCATCTTCTTAACGCTCTTACGAACGGTATTGAAATTGGTGAGCATTCCTCCTAACCAACGCTCGGTCACAAAGGGCATGTTGACACGCTTGGCACATTCGGTTACGATGTCTTTAGCTTGCTTTTTGGTACCGACAAAAAGGATCTTCTTTCCGCTGCGGGCGATCTGCTTTAAGGCAGCGGCGGATTCTTGCATACACTCAACGGTCTTGTTAAGATCGATGATATGAATGCCTTTCTTCTCGGCAAAGATGTAAGGCAGCATCTTGGGATTCCACTTCTTTTTCAGGTGACCGAAATGAACGCCGGCTTCCAGAAGTTGCTGTTGTAAGGATGTATTATTTTCCATGGTAGGTATAAAAACTTTATTGATGAATAGGCTCGATTAACGTTTAGAGAACTGGTAGCTGCGACGCGCTTTCTTGTGACCAAATTTCTTACGCTCAACAGAACGAGGATCACGCTTGAGCAAGCCAGCAGCTTTGAGGGCCGGACGAAACTCGGGATTCAACTCTACCAATACGCGGGCGATACCGAGCATGGCCGCTTCGGCCTGTCCTTTTACACCACCACCATCGGCATTGATCTTGATATCGTACTTACCGGTCGCTTCCACAGTCTTGAGGGGACGCTCTACCTGGTTTTGTAAATAGACCAGTGAAAAATAATTTTTATAATCCTTGTCGTTGACAGTGATCTTTCCATCTCCTTTCGAAATGAAAACACGGGTTACGGCTTCTTTACGACGACCGACTCCGTTGGTTTGGTTTGTTGCCATTTATAGATTATTTGAAAGTTTTAAATTAGAATTTGAGGGCCTGGGGCTGCTGGGCACCATGGGGATGCGCAGTGCCAACGTACACGAATAATTTCTTATACATTTTGCGACCCAAACGATTCTTGGGGAGCATTCCTTTTACGGCGCGCTCAATGACCACTTCGGGACGACGCTTTTGCAGATTGGCAGCCGTCTCTTCTTTACGTCCTCCGGGATATCCGGTAAAATGATCATAGATCTTTTGCTCGAGCTTGTTGCCGGTAAAGACCACTTTTTCGCAATTGATGACGATCACATAATCGCCGGTGTCAACGTGGGGAGTATAGCATGCTTTGTTCTTACCACGGAGTACCGCAGCGATCTTGGCACACATACGACCAACGGTTTGATTAGTACCGTCCACAACATACCAGTTGCGTTTTACGGTAGCCTCGTTCGCATGTTTGGTAGTGAAATGTAATTTGCTCATGACTTGTTTTTTGGGAGCGCCGCTATCCCGGCACCCGATTAAAAATTGGGATGGCAAAGGTAGGTGCCCATGGGCATAAAGCAGCGGGAAAAACGACTAATTTTTAATCGAACCTCTACAAAACATTGATTTTCAATAAAAATTTTGATCGGCTGCAAGCACCCACAGGAAAAAGGCTATATAGACTAGCTTAAGGCTAGTCGCAAAACGGGCGCCTGGCAACGAGGAAAGGCACAAAAAAAGAGTAGCCCGGATAGGACTACTCTTTTACTAAAAGATCAGATACGATTAGTTGATCGTAACGGTCTGGAGATTTTCGTTGAGGGTAATGGTGTAGGTACGAGCCGTAGTGGGCGTCTTAAAGTTATTACCTCCCTCCCATCTGATACGACGAGGCGTTCCTACGGACTGGCTGCCTCCACTAGCATCTTCGTAATCGAAGGCACCCCAGCCATTACCGGCCAGGAATTTGATATCCTTGTTGGCCTCAAGGGCAATAGAGATAGTCCATACACCGGAACCTACATAGGTCATCTGTGGGCTGGCCCCGGGGTTCCAGGCAGAAACACCAGTGATACCATCTCCTACTACGCGCATTTCGGTAGCAGGTGAGATCTCATATTTGATATTATTGACATCACGACCATCCCAAATAACACGATAACGGCCGGTGGCACTTACATCGGGCATGTTCGGACCATTTACCTGCATGGTAGAACCACTACCACCATTGGCGCCATAACTGCGGGCATTGGAGGCGGTAATATCTCCGCTATTCCAGCCATTGTTGTCGATCAGCTTCCATCCTCCGGCACTGTTAAGGTTGGTTAATCCAACGAAGAGATTTTTTTCAGGATGCCCCATCGCATAATCAGGGAAAGAAGCACCGGGATTCCAGTTGGCACCCGTAGCGCCTCCTACAAAGCCCATACGACCTTCGCGGATATCGTACTTCATGTTGGCACGATCGATAGATACTCTGTAAACACCGGCAGTTGAAACAGTAAAGTTAGCCCCATTCTGAGCCAGATTACTATTGGTACCGCCGTAGTTGATATCCCAAGAACGGCCCTGTGTTACCTTGAACTCCGCGTTGGCAGGTAAGTAGAGATAGATGTAATACAACTTATTCATGGCCTCGGGACGAATGTCACGGATCAATTCAGGAGCCGTTCCAGGATCCCAGTTGTTTCCATTACCCGTAGCGGACTGATAGCCACCAGGCATGTAGAAGCGCAAGATGGGCACATAGGTATTGATCGTTACACTTACTGCATTAGAGAAAGAAACAGCTCCCTGCGCTGTAACCGCTCTTACACGGTATTCGATACGACCGGTCGTTCCACCCACCACACCATCGTTAAGGGCGGTCTCGTTCATCTCAAAATTGGTCAGCGTTACATTCAGCAGATTCGCACCCACGGGAAAATCGCGGGGGGTAGCAAAGTTCTTTCCGGCAGAGTCGTATTGCAATGTGTACGTGATATTACCGGTGTAGCCGGGAAAAGAGCGAGTCCAGCTAAAGGTATTGCCCGGATTGTTAGAAACAGCGAGCGTGGGACTCAGCGTAGCATTTTGCGTTGTCAACACAGCGGGATCATCGAAAGGCGTAACGGTTACCCGAACCACATTGGACTCGAGTTTCTCGTTGTTATTTCCGTAAGAGGAAGTAACTTTTACTTCGAGCGTATGGGGTCTGCCCACCGCGAATCCGTAATTCAATAAAATATTATTCAGCTCGCGTCCAGTGAGCGTGGTGCTTCTGGCACCCATAACGGTCTTGGTCACTTCGCGCGCAAAACTGCGGCCTGCACTATCGATAGAAAGCACAAACTTGTAATTAGCAGAATCGGTTCCGTGCCGGGGATTCGTCCACGAGAAGCTCACCACATTGCGATTAGAATCCGCCTGCGTAGAGACAACGGTGGTAAAAGAAGTACTCAAGGTAACGGCCTTGCCCCTGTCATAAAAAGGAAGATCGGCTACTTTGGTACAGGCCAGTACGGTTAACACCAGTACCCAACCCAGCGAAAGCAGTTTAAGACTATTTTTCATGTTGTAATGATTTAAGGGTTTAGAGTCGGGTTAATTTATACTTACCGGTTTGAAAATTCACCTCGATGCGGTAACGACCGGCTCCGGGAGATCTGAATCCGGGATCAGCGTCACGCTTCTCGAACTCGCCACCCATGGGACCAACATTGGAAACATCAGTAGGAGAAGGGCGGTACTGAGTACCCCATACTCCTTGTGTTTGGATCAGCTTGTAAAATCCACTGGCATTGAACGTAACGTCATCCAACACATAGAGCAACACATCGGCTCTTCTGAAACGCTGCGAGGTGTTGTAAGGAGCCAGCATAGGATTGTTCCATCCAGAGGCAAAGGCATCACCCAAGGCCCATAAGCCGGCATCGTTGTAACTACCTGCCTCGGTTCCGGGAGGTTCTACCGCAAAGTCCAGGTAGGGGGTAATACGAACCGTGATCGTATTGGAGGTTAAGGGCACAGTAGCATTGATGAGTCGAGAGATCACACGCATTTGCATGTTGTAAGCCACCCCCGCGCGAAGCTCCATTTTACTTAATACGGTATTGATTTCCTTGACGGTCATCCGCACCCCTAACTCTTTGGAGATAGCGATCTCTTGCTTGTTAGGGCTGGCAAAATTGCCACCTACCGTATCTACTTGCAGCAGGTACGTTACATCTTGCGAACTAACGCCGGTGGTAAACCGATAATTAGGATTGGTCCAATTCAGTACCAGCCCAATATTGTCGCGATCTTCCTTACGCAGCACGATCGGGGTGGTTGCTGTCGTAGAGAGCACCGGAGCAGACCCACCCAAGTAGGTGATTCTGTTTTCTTCCTTTTCGCAAGACCAGAGTCCTGTTAGTAAAAAGGATCCCAGTATGAGTTTGAATATATTTTTCATAGCAGGCAATTTTTACGATGATTAAAAACCGGGGTTTTGTGTCAGATTAGGATTAGACGTACGGTTAGAGGCTGGTACAGGGAACAAGTTGTACTTGCTGTCAACTGCCGTTCCGGAAGCGACCCCGCCTTTCCATGGCCATACATAGGTGCCGGTAGTCAGTAAACCATAGCGAACCAGGTCGGTGCGACGATGTCCTTCCCAATACAACTCGCGGGCTCTTTCGTCGAGAACGAAGGCAAGCGTGAGTTGGCTAGAAACGATATCAGCAGAAGCATTTCCACTGTGGGCGCGGCGGCGAAGCAAGTTAATATAGCTCAACGCCGTGGCAGCATCTCCACCGGTGCCCCCTCTCAGGGTGGCTTCGGCATAGATCAGATACATCTCCGCTAAACGGAAAACAGGAAAATCGATATCAGACCAATAGGTGGTAGGATCAGAAACAGCCTGCCCATCGGAACGAATGTTGCGCCATTTAGCCACGTGCAAGCCGTTGCTAAAATCAGAAACATCATTGATCTGGATCTGCGAAGCGCTGGTTCCATATAAAGAAGTAGTGAACATGGCTCTTCTATCGGTAGCGCCAGTCAGATCGGGGAATTTATCCGCCAACCCTTTCGTGGCGCGATATCCAAACCAACCTTGGTTAGTACCAAAGTCGGCGAAGTCGCCACCGGCAGCGGCATGAATAAAGAAAGTAGTATTTCCATAAGAGCGGGCACGCAGACCATCACAGGTAATAGCATAAATGATCTCGCTGGTGCGCTTGTCGTTATCGGCCATGAACAGCTCCCTATAATTGGAGTGCAAACTATAGCCGCCCGTGATCACTTTTTGTGCGTACGTAATGGCATCGGTCCAGCGAGCCGTACCGGTATACACTTGTGCGTTTAGATACAGGCGAGCGAGTAAGGCCCAGGCAGCTCCCTGGTCTACACGACCATATTCGACAGTGCGAACAGTCTTGAGTTCGGTCTCGATCGCCTTGAGTTCGGTTTCGATATAAGTGAACAGCTCGGCACGAGTACGCTCTTTGGGAAGCGTCGTACCTACTTCGTTAGCCTCTGTAATAAAAGTGGAGCGGCCGAACAGGTCCATCATCACCCAATAGTTGAAGGCACGCAAGAAACGTACCTCGGCACGGGTAGCCTTGATGGCCGTCGCATCGGCACCGGAGATCTTACGAGCCGCCAACTTGGCGTCGCTGGATTCACGCAGGTACTCGTTTGCCACCATGATATTATAGATGGGGCGAGCATACATTCCTTTTAAGAAAGGATCGGCACTCGAATAACTAAGATTGTGAAAATCCTTGATGGTCTGGTCGTTCCAGGAAACAACCGCCTCGTCTGTAGTAAGCTCTTGACAGTTGAAGAACCCACGCAAGAAGGGAGATTGTGATCCCTCATCGAGACCTTGAATATCCGAAGCGCCCGCAGGACCCACATTACCCGTAGTGGCCAATCCTCCGTAGATCTTAGCCAACACCTGGCGATAACCGGCAGGAGTAGCGTATACGTCTTCTGAGGTCAGGTCATTCTGCGGAAACAGATCGAGCTGCTTGGAGCAAGAGCTGATCATTACCATCGCCACGAAAGCGAGCAGGATGTTTTTGATTGACATATTTTTCATAACGCAAACCTTTTTTTAATTAAAAATCAAGATTGAATCCTACTGAGAAGACACGAGGTCTGGGGTAGATATTGTTATCTACGCCACCATCTCCGGCATTCTCCGGATCCAGCCCACTATACTTGGTAAGAATTAACACATTCTGCACGCTGGCATTGATGCGCAGCGATGCTTTGTCGTTAAGTACTCTTCCGGCATTGTATCCCAGATTGATATTGTCTAAACGGAAGAAAGAAGCATTCTCCAAATAGTAATCGGAGAGATACCAGTTATTGACAAAATTCGTAGCCAGGAAATTACGAGTAGCATTACCAACGAAGTTGACAGGATTCTTGACAGCGCGCATGACCGCGTTATTGGAATTGACGTTATTATAGAGATAGTTGCCCAGCATACCGTGTCCGGTAAAGCCGAGGCTAAAATTCTTGATGGTCAGACTTGTGCTGAAACCCAACAACACATCGGCGGCAGGTTTTTGACTGATCTGGCGATCATCGTTATTGATAAGTCCATCACGATTGGTATCCTCGAACAGCCCTTCGATAGGATTACCATTTGCGTCATAGATCTGCTTAAGCATGTAAAAACTATTGGGGAACGTACCCACGGCATGAATACCGATGGTATTACCCGTACCCCCTCCGATACCCGTTACTTCTTGTCCTTTGAACTTAGGATCAGGGTTGCGCAACAGGTTGGTAATAGTGGCCTTATTATAGGCATAGTTCAGGGTGAGGTCCCAGGTAATATCTTTTTTACGGATGGGCACCAGGTTCAGTACCACTTCGACCCCTTCGCTGTTGATATTTCCTACGTTGGTTACGATCTCGTTGACAAAGTTGGCGCCCGAGGCAACGGCTACGTTGGCCAACAGGTCTTTGGTCTCACGAGAATAATAATCTACCGTACCGGAGATACGGTTATTGAGGAATCCATAATCAAGTCCTACGTTAGTGGTCGTGGTCGTTTCCCAGCGAATGGAAGGATCGTATCCCTCTGGACGCAGGTAGCTCACGAACGCATTGCCGAACTGTTGCATGGCCGTATTGCTACTCAATGAATAGCGGGGCAAATAAGAGTAGTAACCGATACCGTCTTGCTGACCCGTTACACCCCAGCTGGCGCGGAGTTTCAACTCATTTACGTTCTTGGAATTCTTAAAGAAGTCCTCGTTGGCCTTCCAGGCAACGGCCACAGAGGGGAAGTAACCGATACGATCATTCGGATTCAGCTTCGAGCTGGCATCGCTTCTGATCGTGGCGGTAATCAGGTATTTGTTCATCAACGTGTAGTTGATACGACCGATATACGACTCGAGACGATACTCTGGACGATCGGTCAAGAACACAGGTTCAGAACCGATGATAGTATCTTTCTTGGCAGGATTGGCAGGATCGTAAATGCGACGATAACTGAGTGAAGGGAAATTAGACACTTTGGTCAGGAAGCTTTGATAGCTATGGGCCACCAAGACATCTACTTTAGATTTGATCTTCTTGATATCCTTAGCATAGAATAGCCCCACATCAGCGAGCTGATTGACCTTTTGCTGCTCATAATATCTTCTACGGCCTCCATCTCTGAAAGCGGTTGCCGAAACCGAATCGGTATTATCATTACCGCTTCCGTCCGCAAAATCCATACCCAGATTTGCCTGCAGTTTCAGATCGCGGAAAAAGGGAAGTGTATACTCCAATTGTGCATTACCGATCACCCGGTTAACGGTAGAGCGATTATCACGCAACATCAGTAATCCAACAGGGTTACGATTAGAAAGGTCGTTGGGAAGTCCGCCGGCGATCCACTCGTAATAACCTCCCCAGTTTCTATTACCGGAAAGAACAGGTTGAGTGGGGTCGAAGGTAACGGCATTACCAATGGCACCTTCGTTAGCAAAACGATTTTGTGTCTGCGAAGCTTTAACGGAGATGTTCACCGACAGATTATCATTGAGCAATTTGGGAGAAAGATTGATAGCGGTAGAGATACGACTGAAATTATTGGTCTTGAGAATACCATTTTGATTGAGGTATCCCACCGAAGCGCGGAAGGGAATGTTACCCAGCGAACCGCTGGCACTGATCGTATTATCTACTCCAATGGCGGCTTGGTAAATTTCTTTTTGCCAATCGGTGTTGGCAGTTCCGAGCATCGCCTTATACGTATTATTGCCAGTGGCCGTTGCATCACGATTGATGATACCACGGATCTCGTTGGCAGAAAGCACATCGACATAATCAGCGATCATACCCACCGAAGTGACATTATTAAAATTGAAGCGAAGAGCCCCTTTGCCCCCTTTTTTAGTGGTGATGATGATCACTCCATTAGAAGCACGAGAACCGTAAAGCGCGGTAGCGGATGCATCTTTAAGGACGGTCATCGACTCAATGTCGTTAGGGTTAATCGTGTTGAGTAAATTGGCGGAACCCGAAATACCATTACCATCTACAGGAACTCCGTCGATTACCAGTAAGGGGTCGTTACTTGCATTAAGTGAGGCTCCACCGCGAATACGAAGACGGCTTCCGCCACCGGCAGAACCCCCGCCCGTAGTTACAGAAAGACCCGCTACCTTACCCACCAGCAATTGCTCGGATGAGTTGATGTTACCTTTTTGAAAATCTTTGGCCCCGACCGATACCACCGATCCGGTAAGATCGGTCTTACGACGAGTACCATAGGCCACCACCACTACATCTTCCATAGAAGCGGCCGCAGCAGCCAAGGTTACATTGAGCGTTGTACCCTGAATGGCCACTTCGCGAGCTTCAAACCCGACAGAAGAGATCATTAAGGCATTTACGGAGGCAGAAACAGAGAGACGGAACTGTCCGGCTGCATCAGTTTGTGTACCCTGTGTGCTGCCTTTGGCAACTACACTGACGCCGCTAAGCGGGGCACCACTGGCATCTGAAACTTTTCCGGTAATGACTCTGTCTTGTGCAAAGGAGACCTGTACTACAAGGGCAAGCACAATAAGGCTAAAAGCCCTTGAGAGTTTTGATAATGACATAAGCAATCATTAATGGTTAAGCAATTCGGATCGACTACACAGGCAATAAAATGTTTTCTACAAACACAAATGAATGTGTAGTTAACACACAATATTACCAATATTTTATATCAAACAAAAAATTTGTTAAACTAAAGACAAGTATTTCTTGATTTGGGCTGCTCAGAATAAAAATGAATTATAAAATTGATAATCAACATTTTACACATTATACTACTTTAAATATGGCCCGCAGACGCTTTTTTAGGGCAGGATTCAGCTTGTACAACTTACCCGGCCGGTGGGGGACGTCTTCTTCCATTTCGTTCAGGTCTACCAACCAGTCTTTTAAGCTGACCTTCTTGCGAAAGTTCCTGCGGTCCAGCTCGGTGCCTAAGATAGCCTCGTATACCTCTTGTAGCTGACGCAGCGAAAACTTTTCGGGCAGCAGGCTAAAAATGAGAGGCCTTTCCAATACTTGTTGTCGAAGACGGTGCAAACAACTCTCTAAAATGTCCTTATGGTCAAAGGCCAGCTTACCGATCTTGTGGATGGGATGCCAGTGCAAGTCGTTTTGATTGATCCGTAACTGATGATGATGCAGATCTAACAATGAAAAATAGGCGGTGGTAATAACCCTGCCGGAAGGATGTCGTCCAATGCGCCCGAAAGTTTGTACTTGTTCCAGATATACATCGTTGAGTCCGGTACGCTCCCGCAAGATGCGATAGGAGGCCTCATCGAGGTCTTCGTCGGGACGCACCAGATCGCCCAGCAAAGAATTAAGCCCACTGAACTCCTCTAGGTCCGATTTGATCAGCAAGACTTTTAGTTGCTTGTCCTCGTACCCCAATATGACACAATCTACCGATACGGCAATATTGAAATAATCAAGGTGACTGATCTTTTCGGTCTCAGCGTTCTTGAACGTTTTTATGATCTTGTCGGACATAGCGTATTGTTTCGATTACTGAATGACCAATTTGATGGTTTGCGTACCACTGGGTGTGACCACTTGTGCAACATAAAGGCCGGCGGACAAGGTAGCCAGCTTAGCGGAAATATCGATTCGGTGGATGCCTTCGGTCAGTTGACCATTATGAAGTGAAAGCACACGCTGACCGGCGAGATTATAGAGTTGGGCCTGCACCGCACCCGCCAAGGGAAGTTGCAATTCTAACTGCGCCGATGTCAGACTACTGCGCGTCAAGAGATTGGGCAGCAATTTCACGGATAATTCAGTAACGGGGTTAGTACCACCTCCACCGGTACCGCCACCACCAGTGCCGCCACCGGATCCACCAGCACCTACAATATTGCGATTAACATAGACCTTGTATTCTCCAGGCTGCAGTAAAATAGACTGCCCTGCAGCCGTGGGATTGTAAGTGGACCCAGAAAAATAATCATACCAGGTACCGCCGCCGGGAAAACTAACGGTAGCCTGCGAAGCCGTCACATCAAAATTACCTACCACCACAATATTCGATGTATCGGTGGTAAGCTGCATCCATTTAAAGGCTCCCGATAGGGAATGCACGATCCGATTAGAGGTAAAATTATTTTTATACAGCGGGTGCATGCGCAGTTGGTTGAGCTTACTGTATACATTGAAGAGACTCTTTCGCTCTGTTACATTGTTATAATCCCAGCGAATCGGTTTATTCGACGTGCGGCAATTGTTATTGACGGTTCCGTCCGGACAATGATTGATGGAAAAATCATACCCTAATTCACCGAATTGCCAAATCATTTTAGGGCCGGGGATCAATTGACCAAAGGCCGCGGTCAATTCCATACGCTTAAGCGCTGTAGCCAGATTACGAATAGAATAGCTGCCAAATGAACTACCGAACTGCAGGGCCTTGTACATCAAGCGCTCTTCGTCGTGGCTTTCCATATAAGAGATCAGGTGCGGTTGAGACCACCCACGGGCCGTAAAGATGCTGCCGCTGAAATTGGAATTACTGACAAAACCCATGGCCGCCTCTTGGTAGTTATAGGTGTTATTGCCCCACAACATCATTCCGTAATTGGCCAGTTCGATCTCTTCGGCATTGTCAGCGAAATGCTCCAATATGACATAGCTGCCGGGTGATTTTAGCTGCATCGTATCGTAATACCTTTTCCAAATGGCGATCCGCGTGGGATCGTATCGCCCCCAGGCCGCCACATCCGAGCCCGTATTATTTTGTGTAAACCCTTTGGAAAGATCGAAGCGGTATCCATCTACCTTATATTCTTTGAGCCAATGCTCCATTACACGACTGCTAAAATTCCGGGTCAACAAACTCTCGTGATTAAAATCATTGAATACATTAAACGGATGGCGTGCCGTTTCGTTAAGCCAGGGATTATCTGCAGCCGGACGATTGGCCGTACTATTCCAGTACAACGCCGCAAGAGGATTACTCCCGGTTGTATGGTTCAGCACCATATCGAGGATCACGGCTATGCCGCGACGATGACAAGTATCAATAAATTCCTTGAGTGAATTCTTTGGGCCATAGTACTTGTCGGGGGCAAAATAATAGGACGGATTATAGCCCCAACTTTCGTTACCATCGAACTCGCCGACGGGCATTAATTTAATGGCATTGACACCCAATCGCTGTAAGTAGCCGAGTGTATCGCGTAGCGTCTTCCAATCGTGGGCTGCTATAAAATCGCGAAGCAATAACTCGTAAATGATCAGCCCTCTTTTATCGGGTCGTGTAAAATTGGGTACTGTCCAGTTATAAGTCGGTGAATTGGTCTGCAGAATGCTGACGATACCACTGGTTTGTCCGGTTGGATAGGGTTTCAGGTTGGGAAAGGTAGCCGATGAGATCGAAGGATCGTTCCAGGGATCCAACACCTTCTCTGCATAGGGATCCCCAACGCGCAGGGTCCCATCGATCAAATATTGAAATGCATATTCCGTTCCCGGCGTGAGACCTGCAATACGAAGCCACCAATAATTTCCATCTGGCGTTTTACTCATGGCATAATTGGTTTGCTCTTGCCAATTGCTGCCGGGCAAATCGCCGATGACCGATACCCGTTGCTTACCGGGTGCATATAATACTAAGATTGCCGATGTATTGCCAGCTTCGTAATTGATACCATCTCTAACACCGGCCGGAAGGGGGGCTACTGTCACGGAGCCTCCCACAAAAAATCGAAGCGTATCTCTTTTGGTAAGGGTGCCACTGATCGCTTCTGCCACTATTACCTGCGAACCTGGGGTGCTGATTACCGGGCTACTCGTGATGGTGCTGGTATTGGTCACCGTTTGCACTATGGTTCCGTTATAAGAGAGGCGAAGGGTTGAGGCCGTGCTACTGGTCTGGGCCGTAACTGAAAGGGTTTGGCCTACTTGCCGAGTGATGGGCTCGGGAACAGGGGTAGCCGTTGGTTGAAAGGGCGGGTCGGTAAAGCGAACGGAGAGTTCGTTAGGATAGATCGACAGGTACATGTCGGATCCATCCGTGTTAGTTTGCTTTATATTGCCATTGCCGCTGCGAAACAGGATCGCGATCTGGCGAATGGTCTCCCCAGCGGGCACGCCATAAAAAGTCCTGATATTGGTAATGTCGTAACGCCATTTGTTATTCCCTAGCGAAGTGGCCTGTAAACCTGGTACTAATTGCCCCCATGGATTTTGTGCTCCGAATTTTACATAGCGCCAATCGGAGGGACTGGAGCTGAGGTTTGTAATAACGCCGGTGTGTACGTATACGTCGGTGGGATTAGCGTAATTATTGAGACCCCCATTGCCCTTGGTGGCATCCACGATGATGGAAACATTATCGTTATCGCGTGGAAATAGCAGAGTAGAGGTCAGCAACTGAGAATAAGCAGGCAGTAGCCAAGAGGCCAGCAGGCACAACAGCAGCAGGTTCTTTTTCATATGACAGCGTTAATAGCTATTTAAAAATACAAATATGTACCTGAAACACATTAAACCAGCGTTGATTTTTTTAAGGACCTTTCGTCCCAGCAGGTAAACCGCTACGGCAGACGTACCTTTACCGACCAATTGGTTACATGTACAGTAAAAAAGATACACTAAGCTGGCAGCACCAGACAGAGCAGCTACTGAAGAAACAGCATAGCCAGGCCATCGGGGTAAAAGAGGTGGATACGCTTCGGGGTGTACTACGCTTTCATGAGTATCGATATTATGTACTAAATGATCCGCTGCTCTCTGATTTTGAATATGATCAACTATTCAAATCACTTGAGAAGATCGAGCAAGAGTACCCTTCACTGATCACCCCCGACTCTCCCACCCAGCGAGTGGCCAAAGATCTGACACGCGACTTTCCGACCGTGCAGCATTTGGTGCCCATGTTATCGCTCGACAACTCCTACAACGCCGAAGACCTACGTGATTTTGATCGAAAAGTAAAAGAACTCTCCGGACTGTCTTCGGTGGTGTATTGCGTTGAACCAAAATTCGATGGCAGCAGCATCTCCTTGATCTATCAAAACGACTTGTTGGTACGCGCTGCCACCCGTGGTGATGGAGAACAAGGAGACGAAGTGACCAACAATGTAAAACAGATTCGCTCTTTACCGCTTTCTGCTTCGTTCAGCCAGTGGGGCATCGATGAAATCGAGATAAGAGGAGAGGTCCTCATCAACAAAGAGAATTTTGAACGATTCAACCAGTCCCTGCTGCAAGAAGGACTGCCTCCGCTGGCTAACCCCCGCAATGCTGCGGCCGGCACCTTACGCCTTAAGGATCCCACCGAAGCAGCAAAAAGAAAACTAGAGGTATTCGTATATCATATCAGCTACACGCATGCTACCAAAGGATCCTCACTTCCACCATCATTGCAAACACATGCGGGCTCGTTGGATCTGCTCTGGGAGCTGGGCTTTCGAAGTCCGCATCGAGAGAAAAAAATATGTCAAAATATAGAGGAGGTAATGGCCTATTGCCTGTCGTACGAGGCCTTACGCGATGAACTTCCTTATGAGATCGATGGAATGGTCATAAAAGTAAATGATATCGGGCTGCAAGAAAGCCTGGGCATGACCTCGCATCATCCTCGCTGGGCCGTGGCCTTTAAGTTCAAGGCAAGACAGGCGACCACGCAGTTGACCGGCGTAGAGTTTCAGGTTGGCCGCACCGGTGCCGTAACGCCCGTTGCAAAACTAGATCCCGTTGCCGTGGGAGGAGTGATGGTTTCCAGTATATCGATCCATAACCAAGAATACATACAAGAGAAAGATCTGCGCATTGGTGATCAGGTACTCATCGAGAGAGCCGGTGATGTGATCCCACAGATCGTCAAATCGTTGATAGAACTTCGAAAGGGCAAAGAGAAAAAGATCGTTTTTCCGACACAATGCCCGGTTTGCAAAAGTCAATTGTTCAAAGAAGAAGAAGAGGCGGTTTGGCGTTGCATCAATATCGAATGCCCCGCACAGGTAGTGGAACGTATCATTCATTTTGTGAGCAAAGACGCCATGGACATTCGAGGATTGGGCGAAGCCAATATTCGGAAATTTTATGAGCTACAATTGCTGCACGATATACCCGGTATCTACACCTTTAATTTTTCAGCACTCGAGAACCAAGAGGGATTTGGTAAAAAATCGATAGAAAACTTGCAAACAGCCATTGCCGGGTCAAAAACCCAACCACTGCATCGGCTGATTTACGCATTGGGAATACGTTTTGTGGGCGAAACAACCGCTCGTACACTGGCCGCTGCGGTAGATCACTTACTGGATTTCGAAAAATTCTCCATGGAGCAACTACTCGAATTGGAGGATGTAGGACCCAAAGTGGCCGGCAGTATCCACCATTTTTTCAGCAACAAGGATAATATTAGTATGATCCGAACGCTCGAAAAACTGGGGTTATCGCTGCGCAACGAGAAAAAAGGGAGCTTGCCTGCTGGCAACTTGAGTGGAAAGACATTCCTATTTACCGGCACCTTACCTACCCTTAAGCGATCGGCCGCAGAAGAGATGGTTCGAAGTGAGGGGGGGATCATATTGGGAGGAGTTAGCGCCAAACTAGATTACCTGGTAACTGGCGATGAGGCGGGCAGTAAATTAGAGAAAGCAAAAAAGATCAACACCATTCGCATTATCTCGGAAGCTGAGCTTTTGAAACTCCTGGAACGATAACCCGAGATTTTTCTCATCATTACCTGGAATTTTCTCATTTGATTTTGATTGGATCCTCTTGATATACCAGCTACTAAAAAGTTAGCTTGATCATATTTTGATCCAATGCGGTTTTATTTTTTAGCAGGATGCTTATTGACTCTTTGGGGCGCTGTCGCTCAATCCCATCACAGCGTATTCATCACAGAGTTAATGCCAGACCCCAGCCCCTCTATCGGATTGCCCGGCTATGAGTGGATAGAGATACGTAACGGTTCAGGGCAACCCTTGCAATTGCAACAATGGAGAGTAGGTACCAGCACGTCCCTATCGGGCCCCCTTCCTTTCTACTCGCTGGCCCCTGACAGTATGCTCATCTTATGCTCGGCCACGGCGCTGCCATTCTTAGCCCTTCATGGGAAAGCGCTTGCCGTTAGCAGTTTTCCGGCACTAGATAATGAGGGTACCACTGTATGGCTTCGTCATCCAACCGGGCGGGTGATTCATGCGGTCGCTTATGAAAAGTCCTGGTATAAAAATCAATGGAAAGCAGAGGGAGGCTGGTCGATCGAAATGATCGATTGGCGTTGGCCCTGCGCTGGCAAAAATAATTGGAAAGCCAGTGTGCAAGATAAAGGGGGCACGCCCGGTGAGATCAACTCCGTACAAGATCTGCGAACAACATTGATGATACCAACGGCCCTATACTCGTATGCTTCGGCAGTCAATAAAATTTGTATTCAATTCTCAGGATCGATCGATAGTGGATGGTCCGTTCAAACGGATGGCTACCAGCTGAGTCGTGGGGTCAAGATAGTAAGCGCAAAAACAATTGATCTTAGCCATAGTCTCTTAGAATTAAGTGTCGACCAACCATTGCAAACCGATTCGGTATACGGGCTCTCCTGGACAGGAATAAAAACGTGTTACTCCGATAGCAGAGGAGCGGCCGGGCAATTAAAAACCGGGAGAGCCTCTCCGGGCAAGTCAATGGATGTGATCCTTAATGAGTTGCTTTTTAATCCACGTAGTGGTGGCGCTGATTTTATAGAATGCTTTAATAATAGTAGCCACATTTTGGATCTATCAAACTTATACCTGACCAACAGACAACCCGGTGGCGGTTTAGGTACTTTTATCAGACTTTCTCAGGCAACTCGCCTACTCTTCCCGGGCGAATACTATGCTTTTAGCAGCGACCCTGCGTTGATCATGCAACAGTACTTGGTAAGTTCGCCCACGCACCTTTTACAAACAAATGGTTTTCCTTCCTTACCCGACGAGACAGGGCACGTAGTTTTACTAAACCATCAGGGAGAAATACTGGATGAACTGCAATACAGCGAAGATTGGCATTTTGCCCTTTTGCAAAACAAAGAAGGTATCTCTCTTGAGCGGATCAATCCGAAAGAGCGCACACAATGGGCCAATAACTGGCACTCCGCTGCAAAAACTGAAGGATTTGCTACTCCTGCCCGAAAGAATTCTCAGCAACGATTCAATGAAGTAGCTGACCTTAGTTTTCGGGTAGACCCCCCTCTGTTTACTCCTAATCTCGATGGGCTGGATGATGTTTGTACCATCTATTACCAGACTGCACATCCCGGCACCTTGGCCTCTGTTCAAATCCTGGACCCGGCAGGACGTTTACTGCGTGTACTCGCTGCTCGCTCTCTGCTGGGCACCCAAGGGTATTGGTATTGGGATGGAAGAGATGGACTAGGAAATCTACTAACTTCTGGCAATTACCTGTTGGTCTTGACGACCTATACACTTCAAGGTGTCATTCGCCATTACCGACAGGGAATTGCGCTATGGAGATGATTTTCTAAAAGTTTTAACAGGTTCTGCTTTTTTTAAAAGCAACGAGAATTATCTTGCACTTGTCTATAAAAAAAACCACATGAGAAACCAACCCACTTTCCGATCTCTTTTTTTGCTGTCCTTTCTTACGGTAACAACCATGGCCTTTGCGCAACAACAACAAATAAAATTTCCAGAGCAAGCCCCTCGAAAAAACGTATACGTTGAGTTAGGCGGAAATGGGATCGCCTTTAACGTGATGTATGAAACTCGTCTAAAGAAGTCGGCGGACGGAATCGGAATCAAGGCCGGTCTGGGTGGATTTAGTGGATCTTATGAGAAGGTATTCACAGTTCCCGTTGGAATTAACTGGCTGCTCACCAAAGACAATAAACATTTTTTTGAAGCAGGAGCCGGGCTTACCTTTTTTCATTACAACTATACCTATAGCCCCTTTTGGCCCGGAGGCACCTATGATCTTTTCCCTGTAGATGTGGCCGGACTCACTATCGAGCAAAAGAATTCAGTGTACGGACATCTTACACTGGGGTATAGAAGACAACCCAAGAACACGGGGATTACCTGGGGCGTAGCCCTGACACCTCATTTCAACCAACGGGGGTTTTGGCCAGTGTGGTTTGGTTTCAAATTCGGATACTCCTTTGCCAGAAAATAGTAGATAAGAATAGTTAGGTAAGCTCGATATCGAAGCTTACTAACTCTTTGAACTGGCGGATCCGATCATGAATCTCTTTTTTACCGACCTCTTTCAATCGGGTGGGACCAAATTTCTCTACACAGAAACTGGCCATGGCAGAGCCCACGATGATCCCTCTTTTCATGTTTTCGAATGAAACATCTCCGGTCTTTGCGATATGACCGATGAATCCTCCTGCAAAAGTATCCCCGGCACCGGTCGGATCAAATACGTCCTCGAGCGGTAGCGCCGGTGCATAAAACACTTCGTCTTGTTGAAAGAGCAAGGCGCCATGCTCTCCTTTTTTGATGATCAGATAGCGAGGACCCATGGCTAAGATGGCACGAGCGGCCTTGACCAGAGAATATTCACCGGATAGCTGACGGGCCTCGGCATCATTGACCATTAACATATCTACATAGCGTAGTACGATCTTAAGCTCACTCATGGCCGTCTCCATCCAGAAATTCATGGTGTCCATAACGATCAAACGAGGGCGATGCTTTAATTCCTGGATCACATTAAGCTGCATGCGGGGCTGCAGGTTGCCCAGCATCAAAAATTCAGCACCCTGATAGGAAGCGGGCACCTTGGGATCGAAATCGGCCAGTACGTTCAGGTCGGTCACCAGGGTATCGCGACTGTTCATGTCGGCATGGTAGCGCCCACTCCAGAAGAATGATTTTTTATCGGATATGATCTCGACCCCCGTTGTCTGAACACCCCGACGACGGAGCTCTTCCATTTCTTCTTGTGGAAAATCATATCCCACAATGGAGATCTGCTGTACGGGCTGCACAAAGTTGCTGGCCGCATAAGCCACATAGGTGGCCGATCCTCCTACAATACGGTCTGTTTTTCCAAACGGGGTTTCAATGGCATCAAAGGCCATGGTTCCAACGGTAATCAATGACATAGGGTGCAAACCTATAGCAAATCCCCAATCTAAAAAAAGCATTATTTATGTATCTTTCCGCCTCTACTGACAATAGCTATGGCAAAGGCAATGCGAAAAAAGGCATCTAAAAAAGGGTTGATCCTGCAAAAAGCAGCGGCCATGTTCCGCCAGCGGGGATTTGCGGCCACCTCTATGCGCGATCTGGCAGAAGTGGTGGGTGTTGAAGCGGCCAGTCTTTACAATCACATTAGTTCCAAAAACGAGATACTCGAAGCAATTTGCTTTGAAATGGCCAATCTTTTCAATACGCACATGGACCAGATCGAAGCATCGCGCCAGTCGACCCTTTCGGCCTTAGAGGCGGTCCTTCGATTCCATATCAGACAGATGATCGACAATTACGAACAAGTTTATGTAAGTGACCGCGAATGGAAGCACTTGCAAGAGCCTTATCTGTCTAACTTTCAAATTCAGCGACGTAATTATCGTAAACGCATTGGACAGTTGATCGAGACCGGTATTCAGAAAAAAGAGATCCTTCCCATTGACAGTGCCACCGCCGTACTGATCATGCTGCATGCGATCGGCGGTATTGAGAGTTGGCATCGTAGTAAAAAAAGGATCAGTGCCCGCGAATTAGAGGATAATATGCTGACCATCCTGGTAGGCGGACTTCGGAAAAATCACTAGGCCATGTCACTTCATTTTCATTCCCTGCGCATCAAGGAAGTTCGACGAGAAACGGCCGATTGTGTCTCTTTACTTTTTGAATTGCCTTTATCGATACAGCATCTTTTTCAATTCGTTGCCGGTCAAAACCTCACTTTAAAAACAACGATCAACGGGCAAGAGCTTAGACGCAGCTATTCTATTTGCAGCGCTCCGCACGAGAATGAACTAAGGGTAGCTATCAAAAAAGTAGAGGGAGGTCTTTTCTCTGGATATGCAAACGAGAACCTTAAGGCCGGTGACACCCTCGAGGTAATGCCTCCCACCGGAAAATTCAATACGCCACATAGCGAAAAGCAGACCAACAACTATTTGATGATCGCAGCCGGGAGTGGTATCACCCCGATCCTGTCGCTGATAAAATCTATTTTATATACGGAGCCGTCCAGCCACGTCACGCTGCTCTATGGCAATCGTAATCGGGCGGGGATCATTTTCTTTGAGGAATTGGAACAACTAAAAAACAAGTACATGGAGCGTTTTAATTTGCTGCATGTACTTAGCAGAGAAAAAACCGATAGCCCGTTGCAAATGGGTCGCATCGACGAGGAAAAGCTACTAACACTGCATCGACTCAATGAATTTGAAAAGATGGACGCTTGTTTTCTATGCGGTCCGGAAGAAATGATCTTACAGAGCAAGGCTTTCTTGGAGAAGGTCGGACTCTCTCCCAAGAAAATCCATTTCGAACTCTTTACCAGTTCGGCTATGGCCACGCGCCCCAAAAAGACCGAGGCCGATCCAACACAGAAAAAAGTCTGCAGCCTGGTGACCCTCAAACTGGATGGCAGAGAGATACCCATTGAGATCCCTTTGCAAGAAGACCTGACCATTTTAGATGCGGCCCTTGCACAAGGCGCAGATCTTCCGTACGCTTGCAAGGGGGGTATGTGTTGTACCTGTAAGGCTAAACTTGTGAGCGGAGAGGTAATCATGGACATTCATTGGGGGCTTGAAGAAGAAGAAGTTGAACAAGGCTACATCCTGACGTGCCAAAGCTTTCCCAAGACCGAAAAGCTGATCGTGGATTTCGACAGTAAATAAGGCAGAACCTTTGACCCTAACAGTTGTTAGTTTTCTATACATTTGTACCCAAGCATGGTGACTATGGAAAATCTTACGTTCGAAACCCATTTTCAAGACAAGATCGATCAGGAGATCAAGATCGAACCGCGCGACTGGATGCCCGAAGCCTACCGGAAAACCAATATCCGGCAGATCAGCCAGCATGCGCATAGTGAGATCGTGGGAATGTTACCCGAAGGGAACTGGATCTCGCGCGCTCCCTCGCTGAAGCGGAAAGCCATTTTACTGGCCAAAGTGCAAGACGAGGCGGGGCATGGACTCTATCTCTATGCCGCGGCGGAAACACTGGGGCTGTCTCGCGAGCAAATGATCGAAGACCTGCACAGTGGTCGGGCCAAATATTCATCGATATTCAATTACCCTACGCTCACCTGGGCCGACATGGGTGCCATTGGTTGGCTTGTAGATGGTGCTGCCATCATGAACCAGGTAATGCTGACTCGCACTTCGTATGGACCTTATGCCAGGGCCATGGTGCGGATCTGTAAAGAAGAAAGTTTTCATCAGCGTCAGGGTTTCGAGATCTTACTGGTACTGTCCAAAGGAAGTGAGGCACAAAAAGCCATGTGCCAAGATGCCATCAATCGTTGGTGGTGGCCGGCCCTGATGATGTTCGGGCCTCGTGACACCGAGAGTACCAACAGTGATATGAGCATGAAATGGAAGATCAAACGAAAAAGCAACGACGAACTGCGACAACAATTCGTAGATATGATCGCCCAACAGGTTACACTATTGGGTATGACCTTGCCCGATACCGAACTACGCTGGAACGAACAAAGAGGTCACTATGATTTTGGACAGATCAATTGGGAGGAATTCTGGCAGGTAGTAAAAGGGAACGGTCCCTGCAATAAAGAGAGATTGGCCGCACGTAAAAAAGCATGGGACGAAGGTCGTTGGGTACGTGAGGCGGCCACCGCATATGCCGCCAAGCAAAAACAAAAACAAAAAGCAGCCTGATAATTTTTCATCATGCAACTGATCCGAAAATTCTATTACGGTGATATTCCAGAAGAGACCGGTGGCGCGGCCAAGCCCGCATCGACTTCGTCCTCTTCCGACTGGCCCCTATGGGAAGTGTTTATCAGAAGTAAACAAGGGCTGGAACATAAGCATGTAGGCAGTCTGCATGCTGCCGATGCCAACATGGCCATAGAAAATGCCCGCGATGTCTATACGCGTCGTAGCGAAGGCATTAGTATTTGGGTCGTGGAGAGTAAACATATCAAGACCTCGAACCCGGAGGCCTCCGCTGAATTATACGAGCCGGCGCAAGACAAGATATATCGTCATCCCACTTTTTATGATCTGCCCGACGAGATCAAACACATGTAATTGTTATGACGAATTCATCGCTTGTTGATTTTACCTTATACCTGGCAGACAGTACGCTGGTGTTAGGACAACGCAATGGCGAGTGGTGCGGTCATGGACCGGTGCTAGAGCAAGACATAGCCATTACCAACATTACTCTTGACCTGATCGGACAAGCGCGGAGTTTTTACCAATACGCTGCAAAACTGATCGGCAACGATTGCACCGAAGATCGCCTGGCATACTGGCGAAACGAAAGAGAATTCAAGAACGGTCTGCTCTGCGAAAGACCGAACGGAGATTGGGCACAGACGATCGCTCGGCAAACTTTTTTCAGCTTCTATCAACGCGAACTCTTTACGCAACTACTGAATGGATCGGATAGCACGCTGGCCGCCATTGCCGAAAAATCGCTAAAAGAAGTTCGCTATCATTGCCGCTGGAGCAGTGAATGGATCTGTCGGCTGGGCGATGGCACCGACGAAAGCCACCAACGTTTACTGAACGCACTCGATAATTTGTGGCCCTATACAGGAGAGTTATTTATAGCAGCCCAATACGAAAAAGACCTGAAGATCGATACAGCAGGTATGTCTATAAGCTGGATGACGGCCCTTAGCGATCTATTTGCCGAGGCCACCCTGCCCCCTCCCTCGTTGACCTCTACCTTTATGCATACCGGCGGTAAAACAGGACAGCACACCGAATCACTTGGGTATCTTTTGGCCGAGATGCAATACGTACAACGGTCTTACCCAGGATGCGAATGGTAAAGATCGAAGTAAGGGCCACCACGCAGAAAGAAAAAAGTTCATGAACATCCCTCACACTGACCAGCAAGAGCGTAACGAATGCTACCACTGGCTGTCTACCATACATGATCCTGAGATACCCGTACTATCTATCATCGATCTGGGCATTGTCAGAAAGGTAGAACTGCTGAGTCCAAGAGCAGATCAAGGAATCGTCAGCGTAACGATCACGGCCACTTATACGGGTTGTCCTGCCATGGATACGATCGCCACGCTCATTACTATGGAATTGCTCGGCAAGGGATATAAAAAGGTGGAGGTAGTTAGGGCCATCAGCCCCGCCTGGACAACCGACTGGATGAGCCAAGCAGGAAAAGAAAAATTAAAGACCTACGGTATTGCACCGCCCGATGGACGATTCCAACGACCAGACGATGGAATTAGTTGTCCGCAATGTGGGAGCCATAATACCCGTTTGCTGAGTGAGTTTGGCAGTACGGCCTGCAAAGCGCTCTTGCAATGCAATGATTGCGCCGAGCCTTTCGACTATTTTAAATGCCATTAGCCAATGGCAATAATTACCTTTATTCTAAATGCAAGAGCATGTCCTCTATTCTCGTTGAGATCAAAGAGCAGGTTGCCCTGCTGACACTGAACCGTCCCGAAAAGTTCAATGCCTTTAACCGGGAAATGGCCCTTCGATTACAAACCGAACTGGATGCCTGCGAAACATCGGCCATTCGGGCCCTTGTTATTACCGGCAATGGAAAAGCGTTTTGCGCCGGACAAGATCTGGGAGAGGTCGTTGATCCGCAGGGGCCGGGCATGGCAAGAATATTGGCAGAGCACTACAATCCGATCGTAACCCGAATCCGTAAACTGAACAAACCGGTCATTGCTGCTGTAAACGGTGTAGCCGCAGGCGCTGGTGCTAATCTGGCGCTTTGCGCAGACATTACGCTGGCGGGCAGTTCAGCTATTTTTATACAAGCCTTTTCGAAGATCGGATTGGTCCCCGATACCGGCGGCTCCTATTTTTTACCTAGGTTAATTGGAATGCAACGAGCGGCCGCCTTGATGATGACAGGCGAAAAAGTTACCGCTACCGAAGCAGCGAGTATGGGTATGATATGGAAAGTGATCCCCGATACAGAGCTAATGCAGCAAGCCCAAGGTCTGGCGACCCAACTGGCAACGATGCCCACCACGGCCCTGGGATTGATCAAACAACAACTGAACGCTAGCTTTGGCCATACCGTCGAGACGCAGCTTCAACTCGAAGACCAACTGCAACAACGGGCGGCCGCCACCGCCGATTTTCGAGAAGGCGTGCAAGCTTTTCTCGAAAAAAGAACACCTCATTTTACCGGACAATAATCATTTACTATTTATGCATTCAACTGCCGATCAATTAGCCCAGCACGTCGTAGCGCACATGATGCAACAGGATCTTTTTTCGCAATGGCTTGGGATTGAAGTGCTCGAAGTGCGAGAAGGATATAGTCGTATTGCCATGTCGATAAGACCTGAAATGGTCAATGGCTTTGGTATTGTACATGGGGGCGTCAGTTTTTCGCTTGCTGACAGCGCCTTTGCCTTTGCTTGTAATAATCGCAATCAACTCTCAATGGCCCTCGACACCTCCATCAATTTTACCCATCCTGTTCGGGTGGGCGATCGATTGACCGCAGAGGCCCTTGAGCTGCACCATGGAAAAAGCACAGGACTCTATCAGATCAGTATTCATAATCAAGTGCAAAAATTAGTAGCCCAGTTCAAGGGGCTTTGTTATCGCACCGATAAGACGTTGATCGATCCTTAATCCCTCTCCTTATTATGTATTATCAGGCAAACGGAATAAAACCAGTCGTCGACAGCAGTAGCTATGTTCATCCGCAAGCTATCGTAATCGGACAAGTGTTGATCGGTCAGCATTGCTATATTGGACCCGGGGCGGTACTGCGCGGCGATTGGGGTTCGATTGTGATCGAAGATGGATGTAATGTGCAGGAGAACTGCGTGATCCATATGTTTCCCGGTCTTACCGTTACGCTACAAGCGGGCGCGCATATAGGACATGGAGCCGTAATACATGGGGCTACCATTGGACGTAATTGTCTGGTGGGCATCAACAGTGTCATCATGGATCATGTACAGCTGGGAGATGAATCGATCGTGGGGGCCTTGACCCTGATCAAAGAGGGAGAACAGATCGCGCCGCGTAGTCTTGTGGTGGGGAACCCCGGAAAGGTCATTCGCCAAGTAGATGATACCATGCTCCGTTGGAAGACCGAGGGAACAGCCCTTTATCAATCATTGCCAAAACAATGGAAAGAGGAGTGTAAAGAATGTACCCCCTTGCGCAAGCCTACAAAACAAACGCCCTTACGAAGACCGCAGTATCCATCTTGGAAAAAACAAAGCCAGCCGGCTTCCAAAAAAAAGTAATGAGTGCTTAGCGAGGCAAAACCTTATCGAGAGTTGCACCCAAATCTTCGCCCCGTAATGATTCTGCTATGATCTTTCCCTGCGGATCGATCAAAACATTATACGGAATGCCATTGATCCGATAAAGCGATACTACCGGGCTTTCCCAGCCGGATAAATCGCTCACTTGCGTCCAGGTCAATTGATCTTTCATGACCGCGGTCATCCATTGGTCCTTGTCGCCGGGTTGATCGAGCGAGACCCCCAATACGGTAAAGTTGCGATTCTTGTACTGCTGATAAGCGGCTACGACCACCGGATTCTCCATACGGCAGGGCTTACACCAACTAGCCCAAAAATCAACAAGGACATATTTTCCGCGGAAGGAACTAAGACTTATCATTTTTCCTTTAGGGTCAGGAAGACTGAACGCAGGTGCGGTCTGACCGATAAACCCTTGTGCCGTTTGTTGCTGCTGCGTCATCATCGTCTTGACCGAGGCTAATCCCTGGTGGGCCGGAAACTGGTTCGCTAATGATGTTACCATTGCGCTTACCTCGGTGTCATCAAAACCACGGAGTCCAAAGGCCGGATTACCGGCCATATTCTGATAATAGCCCAAGATCATCATAGTAAGGGCGGGACTGCCACCACTACCCATTTTCGATTTGGTAAAATAATAGAGTGAATCCGCTTTTTGCTGCCAAGCCGCTGTACTGCTTTGCAAAAGACTGTCTTGGGCCGGCGTACGCACCCCTGTAAGAGTCGAAATACTATCGGCTACGCGGCGCAATACAAAACTATTCTCCAACTGCGTATTGAACTGAAGCATATATTGCTGTAAGGCCTTACTAGCCGCCGATCCGGTTACTTCGTAGCGGTCAGGAAAGCGATCGTTGGCCGGATCAAAAAAAATAGAAAGGGCTATTGAAGAAGCATCATTGATAACCGAGGCAGCAGGATACGCTTGCTGATCGATCCGGATATTATAGACCATCTCTTCAGCGGCCGTTGTCTTTAACTCGTAAGATCCTTCTTCGTCAAGCAGAGCAGAATCGACTACCCTGCGTTGCATGGTGGCCATCGGGACTTCTTCGAGATATACTTGCTTAGCCTTGATCCCCTTGACAGATCCTTTTACAGAAAAGGTCGTTGGGTTGGTGTTGGAGCCGCAAGAGTATAAAAACAGAAGCCCTAAGAATACTGCAACATATCGTTTCATGTAGCCAAATTTAAAGAAGTGACTTGACGGCATTGATCACGTCGGCCAAGCGGGTCCCGTCTTGCCCACCAGCGGTAGCTACGGTTTTTTGACCCCCTCCGCCTCCTTTGATAAGCGGCGCTACGACGGTCTTTATGATCGCATTGGCATCAAGCGTGCTTGACTTCGTCAATTCATCGGCAATGCTGATAGCCACAAATGGTTTTCCTTCAATGAGTGCCCCAAGCACGACTACCTGATCTTTATTTTTTTCGCGCAGCTCCAGACAACATTTTTTTAAGGCCTCGGGTTGGGCAACCTCTACGATCTCACCAATGAACTGAACGGATCCTACTGGTTGTGTCTTCGATAAGAGCTGATCGCGAAGCAAGAGGATCTCCTTTTGCTCGAACCGCTCTACCCGCTGGCGCAAGGCAAGTTGTTCTTGTTGTAACTGCTCGATGGCCTTAGAAAGATCTTTGGGATTTTTCAGTAACTCGCGCAACGATTGTACAAGCTGTGCCGTAGAGCGAACATGATCCAAGGCCTGTTGACCGCAGACTGCCTCTACACGACGGACACCCGCTGCCACGGCCGATTCACTCAGCAAACAAAAAAGGCCAAGTTCGCCGGTGGCTCCCACATGCGTTCCTCCACACAATTCCACGGAATAATGGGGGTCGGTGATAACGACCCTTACCTGGTCGCCATACTTTTCTCCGAATAAGGCCATGGCTCCCAACTGTAAAGCCTCTTCCTTGGGTAAGGTCTTGATAACAACCGGAACATTCTCTCTGATCTTATTATTGACAATGGTCTCGATCTCTACTAATTCTTCGGCACTTACCTTGGCAAAATGAGAAAAGTCAAATCGAAGATGACCCGCCTCGACTAGCGATCCTTTCTGCGCCACATGCGTACCCAATACTTTTCGAAGGGCAGCATGCAAGAGGTGAGTAGCGGTATGATGGGCAGCCGTATCACGTCGTAAAGCACCATTAACAGAAGCCACTACCGATTCGGTAATCACTTGCGGTGCCTGATGAGTATAATGAACGATAAGATCATTGTCCTTTTTAGTATCCACTACCTCTATTGCTTGCTCGCCGAAACGAAACCATCCCGTATCGCCCACTTGTCCGCCACTCTCTGCATAAAAAGGTGTTTTACTGAGCACCCATTGGTATCCTTCCTTTCCCTTGGCCGTTACTTTTCTGTACTTAAGTAGTTGCGCTGTAGTCTCTAGTTGTTCATATCCCACAAACTGATTGGCACCCTCTTTCAAGATGACCCAATCACCGGCATCTACTGTGGTTGCCGCACGACTACGTTCTTTTTGCTGCTTCATCTCGGTCTCGAAGCCGGCCTCATCTACTTTTAACCCTTGCTCCGAAGCGATCAGTCGAGTCAAATCGATTGGAAATCCATACGTATCATACAATTCAAATGCGGCCGATCCGGCAATGGTCGCTCCCTGAGCGGTCTGTACAATATCGTCGATACGACGAAGTCCTTTTTCGAGTGTGCGCAGAAAGGCCTCTTCTTCTTCGCGAACGACACGACTTACAAAATCACTTTGCTGCTGCAACTCGGGGAACACCTCCTTGAACTGAAGGGCCAAGACAGGGACCAGTTGGGTCAGCAGAGGCTGACGATATTGCAAATAAGAATAATAATAGCGGACGGCACGACGAAGAATACGACGGATCACATATCCGGCGCCCGTATTGGAAGGTAACTGCCCATCGGCGATGGTAAATCCAATAGCACGAATATGATCTGCGATCACTCGAAAGGCCACTGCGGTCTTTGTATCGGACCCATCATAACGAATGCCACAGATTGTTTCTGTTTTTGTAATGGTGCCGCTAAAAATATCCGTATCGTAATTAGATGTTTTTCTCTGCAGCACGCGTACCAGTCGCTCTAATCCCATACCCGTATCGACATGCGTGGCAGGGAGGGGTTCGAGACTACCGTCTTTTTTACGATTGAATTGAATGAATACATTATTCCAGATCTCAATTACCTGCGGATGATCTTTATTGACCAAGGTATGACCCGGCACCTTCTTTCTTTCCTCATCAGACCGACAATCGATATGGATCTCGCTGCAAGGGCCACAGGGACCTGTATCGCCCATCTCCCAAAAATTATCTTTTTTGTTTCCAAAGACAATATGATCGTCGGGCAGCAACGTTTTCCATTTTGCCAGGGCAATTGTAGAGGCCGGGATCTTTTCCTTAGCATCTCCCTCAAAGACCGTAGCATACAATCGATCCGTTGGAATCTTATATATCTCGGTTAGTAATTGCCAGCTCCATGCTATCGCCTCATCCTTAAAATAGTCGCCGAAGCTCCAGTTCCCCAACATCTCGAACATAGTATGATGATAGGTATCCACCCCTACTTCTTCGAGATCATTATGCTTACCACTTACGCGCAAACATTTCTGCGTATCGACCGCGCGGGGATAAGGAGCTTTTTTATTGCCCAAAAAATAATCCTTGAATTGGTTCATGCCCGCATTGGTAAACATGAGCGTGGGATCGTTCTTGACCACCAAAGGAGCAGAAGGGACGATCGTATGGCCTTTTGAAGCGAAAAAATCCAGAAAAGCCTTGCGTATTTCGAACGAGGTCATCATGGGGGGTAAATGCTATATTTGTCTATAAGGCAATGCTGGCAAAGGTAAGGCAATAATAAACGCCTCTGCGCTTTGAGATGAGGAAGGCTAAATACTACTATAATACCAACACGCTTCGCTACGAGAAGATAGAGACCCCGCTGCGGGTTAAATTTTTGCGCGTGTTTGGTTTTGTGGCCTCGGCCCTGGTTACCGCCGGCCTGATCGCTTATCTGGCCTTTCAATTTATAGGTTCGCCCAAAGAGAAAATATTGGAGCTGCAAAACAAGGAGATCCGCGAAGAGTATGTTGCCCTGGCCGAACAGCTACAACGAATGGAGCAACAAATGAAAGAGCTGGAAAAAAGAGACAATGAGGTCTATCGAGCCATCTTTGAGGCCACCCCCATTCCGGATAGTGCCCGTGCCCAAGAATTGGCCACTCAACTTGAAATAGCCAAGGTAGAGAAACTCGATAGTCGCGAACTGGTAAGTTCCATTACCCGCACCATTGATAACCTACTGACACGGATACAGGCCCAACAATCATCGTATCAAGAAGTGGCCCAATTGGTCAAAGACAAAGAGAAGCTGCTGGCGCATACCCCTGCCATTCAGCCGGTGAGCAATAAGAATCTGAATCGTATCGCCTCTGGATTCGGATACCGCATTGACCCCATTTATAAGACCACCAAGTTACATGCCGGTCTTGATTTTACGGCACCGCAGGGTACCCCCATCTATGCCACGGCTAATGGCACCATAGAAACGGCCGGTAACACGGGTGATGGATACGGACGCCATGTGATCATCAATCATGGATACGGATATAAGACACTCTATGCCCATATGGTACGGGTCAAGGCCCGAGCGGGGCAACCCGTTAAGCGCGGAGAAGTGATCGGGTGGGTAGGCAGTACGGGCAAGTCTACGGGGCCGCATTGCCACTATGAGGTTATCAAAAATGGAAAACCGATCGACCCGATCTATTTCTTCTACAACGACCTGACACCAGCTCAATTCGATCGTATCTTAAAACAGGCCGCGGCGTCGAATCAGAGTCTGGATTAAGAAACGCTAGTTTTCCACAGCAAAACGATAAAGACGCAATCGATAGCGGGTTTACTATCTTTACAATAGCGTATGGCGAAAAAACCGCTCACCCAGATACAGCTGGACTTTGATACTCCTCCACCGGTAACGGTTAGTAACTCCATTAGTGTGGAGCCTGCCGAACCATTTCGTACTACCCCGCCTACAATAACCGTTAGCCCCGAGCCGGTACAAACAGCACCGGATCCAATTCCGGTCGAACCCCCGCCAGCACCCTTGGCCGTTTCCACTACAGAAGAGCCACTGGTAGGGGTAAGAAGAGTAAAACTAAAAGAGAATCCGGCTACCCTACCCGGAAAACGAGGAAGGCGCTCCTTAAAGGACATTGCCAGTCGTTTAGACCAGATACAAATACCCGCCGACGAAGAACTGTTCAAGAAGCAATACTATTCGATCGGAGAAGTGGCAACCATGTTTCGAGAAAAGCAGTCCCTGATCCGTTATTGGGAAACCGAGTTTGATATTTTACAACCTCGTAAGAACAGAAAAGGAGATCGCTACTTTAGACCTGTAGACATCAAGAACCTGGTCTTGATCTACGATCTTTTGCGCCGAAGAAAATTTACCATCGATGGCGCTCGCGATTATCTTAAGAAAAACAAAAAAGCAGAAGATCGCTTTGCGCTGATCCAATCGCTTCAGCAGATCCGTACCTTTTTAATAGAGTTACGTTCTAACCTATCCTAATCACATGCATCAAAAGCTATTGCTGGGAATCCTATTGATCCTGACGGTTACGGTCGCCACTGCCCAAACGCAGTTTGAGACGATCGAGGAAAGACCACATGAAAAGACATTCAAGGGATGGCTTACCCGATCGAACTTGGAACAAGAAAAAAGTTTTACTTGGTTCGCGGAGAATTACAAAGCCTATCAACCCCATGTGGCTGGCTTGCAAACCCTGCAGCAATACAGAGACTCCATTCGCTTTTTAGTGTTTATGGGTACCTGGTGCGAAGACTCTCATTTTATTATCCCTCGCTTTTTTGCACTGGCCGATACGGCAGGGATCAAAGCCGATCATATTTCGCTAGTAGGAGTAGATCGAAACAAAACCACTTGGGGGCAACTCAGTTCTACGCTGCATGTCGATCTCGTTCCTACTATCATTATTTACCATCAAGGGAAAGAATTAGGACGAGTTGTCGAATACGGTCGATACGGCCAATTCGATCGAGAGATCGGTGAGATCGTTCAAAAAGCCTTTGCACGCCATTGATGGCATGCAAACGTCTTTTATTTTGGCTCAGGCCATTTGAGTCCTGATTCGTGCACGACCGTTAGCACCTGCATATTGACTTTTTCTCTTAACAAATTGAACTGCTCTAACGGCAGGGGGGCCGTATAATAATCGGCCTCTACCCAAACGGCTCCGGAACGAATTTCGGACAATAAGACCGTAGCATGTATAATGGGCGGCTGCTGTAACAGCGCTCGGATACGAGTAAGTAATAGCTCGAGCTGTGCCGGTGTGGCGGCAGCCGACAACTCTAATTTAATATCGGCCCTTCGCTCAGAGCGCAGCGAGAGATTATCGAGTACGCTGTCTACCATTTGCTTGTTGGGAACGGTCACGAATGTTTTTTGCTCTGTCCTAATGCGCGTACTGCGCAAACCGATCTTCTCTACCACGCCCGTGATGGCATTGACCTTAACCTGGTCGCCCGTTATAAAAGGCTTATCGAAAAAAATAATAAAAGAGGCGATCAGGTTTTCGAGACTTTCACGAAGGGCCAATGCAATGGCAGCTCCTACGATACTTAATCCGGTAACGAGACTACCGATGTTAAAGCCAAATACAAAACTTAGAACAAGCAGGATCGAGTTGATGACCAGGATCACCTTAAAAAAATCCTTGAAAAAAACGATCAGTTGGTTATCGGAAAGATCGGGCGTGTGATTGGCTCGCTGCTCGAGCAAAATAGCTACAAAATCGATGGCCCGTAATAGCAGCGAGGTAAGCGTAGCGATCAATGATAATTTACCAATGGCATGTAAGATCTGCTGTGCATTGAATTGATAAACAGGAAAATTCAAAATGTCGGGAAACTGTAATCGGTATAAGACGATCGTCAGGACCAGCACCAGAACGAATCGCTCCAGCGGTTTGATGATCAGCGAATCGAATTGAGACCGCTCGAGTTTGGTCAAGACCTGGCCCAACCAGCGAAAAAGCAGTCCAGCCAAGGCAGAAGAAAGAAAGCGGCGACATAACCACACCAGCACAATGATCCCGACAACAATAGCATAGGCCATTAGTGAATTATTACCCCATTGCTGTTGCCAAAAGCTATTCATATACTTACGGTTTTCGGTTGGTGATCAATTTATGTTGCTGATCTGTAAAGAACTTCAAAGATAAACTGGTGCCATCCAACACAGCATAACTATAATAACGGATCCAATCTCCCAAGTTGATATACCGAACGATTGATGGATCGGACGAAAGCTCCCAATCGATCGGTAAGTGACGATGTCCAAAAAGAAAATAATCGACAGGGTCCAATGCCATTCGTTCTTTACAATAGCTGATCAGCCATTCTCGTTCCGGTCCTTGAAATACCTCTTCGGCCGCCCCGGTCTTGGCTCGACTCTGCCTGCTAAAAAAGGCCGCTATGCTAATACCGATAACGGGGGGCAGCCAACCGAACAAGCGCTGGCAGATAGGATTTCGAAAGATCCGTTTTAACCATTTATACCCTGTATCACCAGGACCCAGTCCGTCTCCATGACCAATATGAAGTCGCTGCCCGTTGCGGACGATCGTGACCGGATCGTAATAAACGTGCAGGCCCAACTCTTGCTGAAAATAATCCTTGACCCACATATCGTGATTACCCACGAATAAATGCAACTTGATCTCGGCATCTTGCAGCGTAGCCAATTTTCCCAATAAGCGTACGTACCCTTTAGGAACTACCTTTTTGTATTCGTACCAAAAATCAAAGAGGTCGCCCATTAAAAAGATCTCAGCCGCATCCAGCGCTGCCTGATCCAAAAACTGACAGATCCGTTGTTCTCGTTGTAAACTTTCTGCGGCCGTAGGAGCCCCCAAATGAAAATCGGAAAGAAAATAGATCTTATTCCCGCGGGGAGCCAAACGATCTGTACTGCGCATGGTATAAATGTAAGAAAGCAGGATGATATCAAGCCTCGACCAAAAACAAATAAACCTCTTTTGGCCCATGTACGCCCACCACCAATGTTTTTTCTATGTCGGCCGTGCGGCTGGGTCCGGTAGCTAATGTAAGCAACGAAGGAAATTGGGTGCCGTGTTTCTCCCGGGCGGCGGCGAGGGCATCTTTAATATCATCGACCAGCTGATCCACAAAAGCAATACAAATATGAATAGGAGCATACACGCTGGCGGTTCGTCCTTGTTGCTGTGCGCTGCTTAAGAGGATAGACCCAGTACGAGCCACCAGGTATTCGCAACTTGTTACGGCTACCTGACAACCGGCCAGGTCAGTGGCCGTAAGTCGGTCGGTCAGGGGCTCCCCCAATAGATCGACCAATTTATGTTCGGCACAATAAACAGGAGCCCAATCTTGCTTGCGGACCAAGCTGGCAAATTGAAATGCCAGCTCTTGTCGATTGATACAATAGATGAATTTTCCTTGTAGCCTGGTAAACTGTTCGGCGAACTCGATCTCCTTTTCTTGGCCAGGGGCCGGATAGACTGCCTGGTTTTTCTCACTCTGCGGAAAGGGCATGGGCGTGGTATGTGCCAGCGCCTCGCGTATACGCTTTAAAATATTTTCTTTGGCAGGAGAAACGTTCATAAAGCACTATTAGTAAGGAGGCGCCTCATTAGAAGCATCGGCTTCGTCCGAAAAAGTAGGGGGCATAATGGCCGGACCACCCGTAGCCGCCGCAGATGGCTCTGCAGCGGAAGTGGCGGGAGCTGAATCGGTAAGTGGCTTTTTTTCTTCGAAAGGACGTTTCCCGATCAAGGCCTCCACATCACTTTGAAAAAGTACTTCTTTTTCGAGCAAGGCATTGGCCAAGACCTCTACCTCATGACGCTTTGCGGTCAATAGATCTTTTGTTTTGATATAGGCCTCGTCGATCAGATGACGTACTTCGTAATCGATCATTTTAGCTGTATCGTCCGAGTAAGGTTTAGTAAAGGCATTCTCTTGCTGCGGATCGTAGAAGCTTACATTACCCACCTTATCGTTCATACCATATACGGTAACCATTGCATAGGCCGTACGGGTAATTTGCTGTAAGTCATTCTGTGCCCCGGTCGAGATCTTACCAAAGAAGATATCTTCACTGGCCCTTCCACCCAAGGTCATACAGATCTGATCGTTGAGCTGATCGGTATTGTAGAGGTATTGTTCTTTGGGAGTGTATTGTGCATAGCCGAGTGCGGCCGTACCCCGCGGAACGATCGTTACTTTAAGCAACGGATAGGCATGTTCCAAAAACCAACCACAGATCGCATGTCCGGCCTCGTGGTAGGCAATGATCTTTTTTTCTTCGGGTGAAATGATCTTGTTCTTTTTTTCGAGTCCGCCGATCACGCGATCTACGGCATCTTGAAAATCTTGCATCTCAACCGCTTCTTTATTCTTGCGAGCTGCGATCAGGGCCGCTTCGTTGCAAACATTGGCAATATCAGCTCCGGCAAAACCGGGTGTTTGCTCAGCCAACTTATGAATATCGAGTGATTTTGAGATCTTGATAGGCTTTAGATGTACTTTGAAAATATCCTCTCTTCCTTTCAGATCGGGTTTGTCAATAGTAATCTGACGATCGAAGCGACCTGGACGCAACAAGGCACTATCCAACACATCGGGTCGATTGGTAGCCGCCAGAACAATGATACCAACATCGGTACCAAATCCATCCATCTCTACCAGCATTTGGTTTAACGTGCTCTCGCGCTCATCATTGGTCATCATGGCATTTTTACCGCGCGCTCTACCGATCGCATCGATCTCGTCGATAAAGATGATACAAGGTGCTTTTTCGCGAGCCTGCTTAAAGAGATCACGCACACGGCTGGCGCCCACTCCAACGAACATTTCCACAAAATCAGATCCGCTGAGACTAAAAAAGGGTACCTGCGCTTCGCCTGCAACCGCTTTTGCCAATAAGGTCTTACCCGTGCCCGGAGGACCGATCAATAAAGCTCCTTTGGGGATCTTACCACCGAGGTTCGTATACTTCTTGGGATTCTTCAGAAAGTCAACGATCTCCATCACTTCTACCTTCGCCTCATCGAGTCCTGCCACATCGGCAAAATTGATACTGACTCGGGTGCCTTTATCAAACAAAGTGGCTTTAGATTTTCCGATACTGAAAATTCCTCCGCCTCCGGGTCCGCCGCCAGCTCCCCCTCCCATCTTACGCATGATCAAGATCCAAACAGCAGCAAAGGCCAAGATGGGTAAGATGAAATTCAATATACCCCCAAACCAATCGCGATCGCTCTCTACATCGTAAGGAATCTCGCGAATAGTGGTGACCTCGCCATTCTCATTTTTGAACTCTTTGTTCTCTTTATAAAAATCATCCATTGACCGTTTAAAGGCATCGGCCCCGGTGATCTTAAAGACCATGTGAGGTCCTTTTGCATTGGCCGTATCGACCTTGGCTTCTTTCAAAAGGGCATATTGGGTAAGAAGTCCCTTTTTGGTCAGCGTGACCTTGACCGTTTTATTGTTATCGATTATAGTATAGCGATCGACCTCTCCCCGAAGCACCATGCCCCTGAAATCGAGTTCATTGGTCTTGGCCGTGTTAGAACCAAAGGATCTGGCAAAATACGAGCCGATCAAAAAAATGAATATGATGGCATAGACCCAATAAATATTGAAAGAAGGGGACTTGCGAGGGGAATTTCCGGAGGGAGGTCCGCCGGGCGTTCGATTTTCGTTGTTTGAAGACATATTATCGTTACGGTTCATAGCTTTTAATAATAATGCAATTCTGGCAAAATAGTTGAGCAATCCATTTAGTTGTCAATCCTCTCCATGCTCTGTAAGAGCGGCATCACTCCACATTTCTTCTAGTCGGTAAAAAGAACGGCTGTCGGGATGCATGATATGCACGACTACATTGACATAATCGAGCAGGACCCATTGTAACTGCTGCTGCCCCTCTTGCCGAAAAGGGCTTTCTGCACAACCTAATTTTACCTTGTCTACAACATTATCTGTAATGGCGCGTATTTGCGGGGCATTACCGGCTTGACAAATTATAAAGAAATCGGCTACGGCCTCATTGACCTTTCTGAGATCGAGCGAAATAACCCTCTGTCCTTTTTTCTCACCAATGGCTGCGATAATGGTCTTGATGATCTTGGAGCTTTTTGTAAGACGCTTTATCGTCTTTTTTCCGGTGGTCGAAGCTTTGTTCTTGCCCCCGGCCAGTAATGCCAGTTGTTCCAACTATTCGATTGCTTTAGTTTCGTGTATCCGTTGACCTTGTAAAAATAGCAATTAATTGCCACACCCCTTTGCTAACATAGGCGAACCCTTTATCCATTTTTCGCAAGTAGGTAGCACCAATGATGAGGCCCGAAAAGCCATTCAAAATGGGTTAGCTACCCATGGCATGGCCTTTTTTAGCACTAACCAGGTAGCCGGGCGGGGGCAGCGGGGTCGCAGCTGGCAGGGAGAACCCGGCGCTTCGCTGGCCCTATCGGTGCTGATCAAGACCGATTTTTTAACTGTTTTACAACAGTTTGAACTATCAATGGCTGTGGCCCTGGGCGTGTGGGAAGGAGTAGCCGTTAGCACCGGATCGGAGTCGTTACGGATCAAATGGCCCAACGATCTGTATTGGAAAGATCAAAAGCTAGGGGGCATACTGATCGAGTCGGTACTCAATACGGCCGGTCAATGGCCTTGGGCGATCGTAGGTATCGGTATCAATATCAATCAAAAAATATTTGACCCCGCACTACCCAATCCGATATCGCTTTTTCAAATTTCCGGACAAGAACAAGATCCTGCTGCCGTAGCCAAACGACTCTGCGTAACGATCGGTACCTATTTAGAGCAGTTGCAAGAACAAAAGGGCACTGCATTACTAGCAGCCTACAATCGCCTTCTCTATAAAAAAGAGCAGATCGTGCGTTTCAAAAGCGGGGACAGACTATTTAGCGCCTTAGTAAAAGAAGTATCCCAACAAGGACTATTATGTTTAGAGAACGAACCCCATCAGTATACGACCGGTTCGATCGAATGGATCCAATAAGGTTCGCTTGGACCTGGGCCCAGACACAGACGCTGATGCAGGCACTGATACAGGTAAAGACTTACTAACTCACTGATTCTTTCTCTGACGCAGGCGTCTGTTCAATAGGCCGGGTCCACGATCTCTTGGGCATGTTCGCTGCTGCGGGGCTTGGTAATGACCCGATCAATGATGCCTTTTTCATTGATGATAAAGGTGGTCCGAAGCACTCCCATGTACTTTCTCCCGTACATCGATTTTTCTCCCCAGACCCCATAGGCCTTTAGTATTTTTTGTTCCGTATCGGCCAGCAGTGTAAAGGGTAAGGCATTTTTTTCGCGAAACTTACGATGCAAGGCCTGGTCATCGGGGCTAACGCCCACTAAGACATACCCCTTTTTAGTAAGCATCTTATAATGATCACGAAGGTTACAAGCCTGTACCGTACAAGTAGCGGTCAGGTCTTTGGGGTAGCAGTACAAAACCAATTTTTTCCCTTTAAAAGAAGAGAGGGAAACTTTATTCCCATCCTGATCGATACCACTGAACAAAGGGGCTTTATCACCGGGTTGTAAAGGAGTCATTTTTTTCGTTTTGATGTGTATTTTTTCTTTTTGACAGGCGGTTGATAGGGCCCTCGCTTGATATACCAGCTACGGGTAGTTTGATTACCCACACCATCTTCTACTGTCACTGTCAACTGATGGGTCCCATAGGGGCATCGCTCGTCAAAACGATACACCCAGGTTTTAGCCTTGTCATTTGTAAAACGTAACCATTGCCCATTTAGTTCGGCGCGAAAAGACCTGATCGATCCAAAATTATCGGTGGGAGTAAAAACAAGGGCACGCTGGGCGCTCAAGTCGATCGTATCGCCTTTTCCTTTGAGTTGCACCACCGGTGCTATTGTATCGAGATACACCTGAAAAGATCCAAAAGACCCAAAGGAGACCATTACCCACCCTTGTTGATAGGTAGCAACTTTACTCTTTGTGGTCGACTCTCCACTATATTGCAAGACCAGTTTTTGCTGAAGCGAATCCGGGAGCGGTTTAGCTAATTTGAGTTTGAGCTGCCCATCTTTATGCAATGGCCAGGCTGTTTGATTGACTCTATATCGCGGCGTCAGCGCTCCGGGGGACAATACGCCCACCTCGGTTTGGTAAAAAAAAGGCAGGCTATCATAAACAGCCCCGGCCGGAAGGGATAATTCCAGTGTAGATCGTTTGAACGAAAAAGCTTCATTGGGGTTAATGAATGCAAATGGTAAGTCCTCTTTTTTAGATGGGAGCGGGGACGGTGTAAACAATGGATCGAATTGTACTGAAAAGCAAACGACCGATTCATTTCCATTGGTATCAGCGACCTTAATAACCACCGTATGTGCCGCGGTGTCTGCTAAAGAAATAAGACCATCTCCCGAAAAAAGCTGGTAGACCCCACTGGCCTCTTCGCGTAAGGGACTAAGATGTTGAAAATACCGCCCGACCCTTTTTTTATGGGCATAGTCGATATGGGCATTGATATAGCCTGTTTCTTCGTAATCGATACTATCGAGTCTAAAGCCCGATATCTTTTTATCATCAAAAAATAATTCAGCACTATAAATGCCATTGGGGTTGGGCGAGCCACTGACCTGATCGATAGCTTCGATGGCAAAACTGAGCCTGGGGTGGGTAGTCTTGATCGCTTTGCCACCCACGAGCTCATAACCGAGTGTTGTTTTTCGTAGTGAAAAGGTTTGAGGAGACTGGTCGCTCATACTGCGACCACGATCATAGAGCGCCAAATTTTTTATTACAGGTGGCACCTGGTCCGATAAAGAAAATCCGAACAGCAACGGATTGAGTCGTTTAGAACTCTTGGTGTCGAAGATCTCAAAATGCAGGTGCGGGCCGGCAGACCCCCCGGTGTTTCCGCTATAGGCAATCAGTTGTCCCTGGCGAATGGGGAACTGATCGGGCGTAAACCGAAGATCGATTGCCCAGGATTCTTGTTCGTACTGCTTTCGGGTAACAAATTCTTCGAGTGCCGGCATAAAATCGTTCAGGTGTGCATAGAGAGTAGAAAGCCCGTTAGGGTGCCTGATCTCAATGTATCGTCCAAAGCCCAGCGGCCGAATGCCGATAGCCGCTATATACCCGTTTGCCGCTGCCCGCACCGGAAGATCTTCGCGGGTATCGGTACGAATATCGAGTCCCATATGCCAGTGATCGCTGCGCAACTCGCCAAAATTGGCCGTCAATTCCATAGGAATGGAAAGGGGGTTTATAAAGTAGTCCTTCGGATAGGGGGGATACTGTGCCGTGGCCCCCAAAAAAAGCAGGAAGCACCCTGCCAGTAATAAGATCCTGTGCATGCGCAAAAATAGCAGGGTTCTTGAAAGAAAATACCTGTATTTGGGTATGAAAAACAGCTACATTCCCTTAGCTTTGCACAATTTGTTTTTTTTTAATGCCCCGCTCGAAAAAATAGAAAATGCCTAAAGACACCTCTATCCGCTCGGTACTGATCATTGGATCGGGCCCCATCATTATTGGACAGGCTTGCGAGTTCGATTATTCCGGTACCCAAGCGGCCCGTAGTTTACGCGAAGAGGGAATAAAAGTGGTATTGATCAATAGCAACCCTGCCACGATCATGACCGACCCCATGATGGCCGACAAAGTGTATTTGTTACCCTTGACCGTTGAGAGCATAGAAAAGATCTTAAAAGAAAACCAGATCGATGCCGTGTTGCCTACCATGGGAGGACAAACGGCCCTGAACCTGGCCAAAGAGGCAGAAGAACTGGGCCTGTGGAAACAATATAATGTTCGATTGATCGGGGTCGATATCAAAGCCATCGATAAAGCCGAGGACCGGGAAAAGTTCAGACAATGGATGATAGAACTAGGCGTAAAAGTTGCCACGGCCAAAACCGCCAACTCCTTTTTGGAAGGAAAAGAATTTGCACAAGAGATCGGTTTTCCGCTGGTGATCCGACCCTCTTTTACATTGGGCGGAACCGGTGGCGGATTTGTGCACGATAAAGAAGATCTCGATGAGGCTCTCAACAGAGGATTACAAGCCTCCCCCATTCATGAGGTACTGGTCGAAAAGGCCGTATTAGGCTGGAAGGAATTTGAATTGGAACTACTGCGAGATGCGGCCAATAATGTCTGTATCATTTGTACCGTCGAGAACTTTGATCCCATGGGCGTGCATACGGGTGATTCCATAACAGTAGCCCCGGCAATGACACTCAGTGATACGGCCATGCAATTGATGCGCAATACAGCGATACGTATGATGCGCGACCTGGGTAATTTTTCCGGAGGATGTAATGTGCAATTTGCCCTTGACCCCGAGACCGAAGAGATCATTGCTATTGAGATCAACCCCAGAGTGAGTCGCTCTTCTGCCCTGGCAAGTAAAGCTACCGGCTATCCGATCGCCAAGATCGCTGCTAAGCTCGCTATCGGATATCATCTCGACGAATTACAAAATCAAATTACCAAAACCACCTCGGCCTATTTTGAGCCGGCTCTCGACTATGTGATCGTCAAGATCCCACGTTGGAACTTCGATAAGTTCAAGGGGGCCAACGATACCTTGGGGCTACAAATGAAAAGTGTGGGCGAGGTAATGGGCATCGGAAGAAGTTTTACCGAAGCGATCCAAAAAGCCTGCCAGAGTTTAGAAAATAATGCGGTAGGACTTGGCTATTATGGAAAGAGTCTAATGCGGGCCGAAGAGTTGCTTGAATATATCAAGACGCCAAAATGGGATCGGCTGTTTCGTATCAAAGATGCCTTGCAAGCCGGTATCTCGGTAGGGTCCATATCGAAAGCCACCAATGGGATAGATCGCTGGTTTCTCTATGAGATCCAAAAGATCGTAAACATCGAAAAAGAGTTAGCCGCTTACAGTCTGGAGGACGTACCCGAGGCCTTACTGGAAAAAGCAAAAATTCATGGCTTTAGCGATGAGCAGATCGCTCGTATCCTTCGTAATGGCGATGAGGATGCGATCTATGAAAAAAGAAAAAAGCTGGGTCTAACCCGGGTCTATAAAATGGTAGATACCTGTGCCGCCGAGTTCGAAGCTAAAACGCCTTATTTCTATTCGACCTTCGAAAGAGGGCATCATAACGAGAGTATCGTCAGCAATAAGAAAAAGATAATAGTACTCGGTTCAGGCCCCAATCGCATCGGGCAAGGCATCGAATTCGACTATTGCTGTGTGCACGGACTGCTGGCCATTAAGGAAGCCGGCTTCGAAGCGATCATGGTCAATTGCAATCCCGAAACGGTCTCTACTGATTTCGATATGGCCGATAAACTTTACTTTGAGCCTGTGTATTGGGAACACCTCTGGGAGATCGTAGAACACGAAAAACCCGAGGGGGTCATTGTACAATTAGGTGGGCAAACCGCCCTTAAGCTAGCGGAGCGGCTTCATAAAAAAGGAATTAAGATCATAGGCACTTCTTTCGACAGTTTGGACATTGCCGAAGACAGAGGCCGTTTCAGTGATATGCTGAAAGAATTGGCTATACCCTACCCGGAGTATGGAACCGCTTGGTCGGTAGACGATGCAGTTGAAGTGGCTAATAAAGTAGGCTATCCGGTACTGGTGCGACCTTCTTATGTGTTGGGGGGACAACGCATGCGTATCGTTATCAATGACGAAGAAGTAGAAAGAGCCGTGGTGAGTTTGCTAAAGCATATTCCCGGTAATAAAATTTTGATCGATCACTTTTTAGATCGCTGCCAAGAGGCCGAGATCGACGCCATCTTTGATGGAGAATCGTTTCATGTAATGGGTGTGATGGAACATATTGAACCGGCCGGCATCCACTCAGGAGACAGCAATGCGGTATTGCCCGCCTTTAATTTGTCGCCACTGATCGTACAAAAAATGGAGGAGTATGCCGAAAAGATCGCCCGTGCCCTTGAGATCCGCGGACTTATCAATATCCAATTCGCGATCAAAGACGGTAAGGTCTTTGTGATAGAAGCCAATCCTCGCGCATCGCGTACGACACCCTTTATCGCAAAGGCGTACCAGATCCCTTATTTGAATATCGCCACCAAGGTGATGCTGGGCACTCATACACTGCGTGACTTTACCATGAAAAAAAATCTAAAGGGCTTTGCCATCAAAGAACCCGTCTTTAGCTTCAATAAATTTCCAGGCGTCAATAAAGAGTTAGGACCCGAAATGAAATCGACCGGAGAAGCCATTCGGTTTATCGACGATCTGCGCGACCCTTACTTCCGTCAGCTTTACAAAGACCGAAGTATGTATTTAAGCAAGTAGGCCCGAGTTTTATCACTGGCATCCTGATGGCACCGACATTATTTTTTTGTCTGTGCATACTACCCTTCTTTACTATTGGTACCGCGTGCCCATGCTTTCTCCTGTATTGGCTCTTGCCGCCGGAATCTGCTGCCAGTGGTATAGGCCCCAACCCCAATGGGTTCTGCTCAGTACTTCTATAGTCGGAGCGCTGCTATTGGTCAGCATCTCTTTTTGGCCCGATACACTTCGGATACGATCTACGCCATTCACCTTATTGGGTAGCGGTCTACTCTTTTTTTCAGCAGGCAGTGGGCTCTGCATAAAACAAGACATTCGAAAAGACCCGCATTGGCTGGGAGCAGTGGCAACCGCTGATAGCAGCGCAGTCTGGGAATACATTGTCTGTGAGGAGCCCACTGAAAAACCAAAAACCTATGGAGTGGTGGCCGAGGTGCGAAAACGATATGAAAAGAATAGCGAGCAGCATGTAAAAGGAAAAGTCAAATTATACCTGCTAAAAGATAGCCAAGGCAGCATGCCGACATGGGGCGATACAATTTGGGCCACTCGACTACCTGCCCTTATAGAGCCTCCAAAGAACCCGGGAGAGCGAAACTGGAAAGAATATCAAATGAGAAAGGGAATCACTCACCAGCTTTTTCTTAGAACAGAGGAGTACCAGCTAGCGGCTCTGCAGCAACCGTACTATTGGAAAAAAAAACTAATTGAACTTCGAAAAAAAATATGCGCCCTACTACAAAGCACCATCCCCGACCCGGAAGCCGCCGGCCTGGCCGAGGCCTTGCTGATCGGCTACCGGCAAGACCTCGATCCGGCGCTCAATCGTTCGTATAGTAATACGGGTGTCGTTCATATTATTGCCATATCCGGCATGCACCTGGCACTGATCGGCGGAATACTTAGCTGGTGCTTACGCCCCTTTACTAAAAAGAGATGGATCCAACCGTTGATACAACTACTGGTGCTGGGGAGTCTTTGGCTATTCAGCTTATTAGCCGGCGGTACGCCTTCTCTACTTAGAGCAACCCTACTTTTTAGTTCGGTCGTATTGGGAGAGCTTATACAACGAAAGGGTAATTCACTCAATACGCTAATGGTATCGGCATTCTTATTATTATGCTACGACCCTTTTTGGCTCTGGGACCTGGGTTTTCAACTCTCCTTTGCCGCAATAGCAGGGATCCTATTAATTGGAAAAAATCTGTCTCGCCAACTTAGTTTTACCAAGATCTGGTGGCATGCTCCCGGACAACTGATCGCCGTTAGTATTGCCGCACAAGTTTTTACTACCCCGATCTCACTTTATTATTTTCATCAATTTCCAGGTGCCTTTTTATTGAGTAATCTGATCGCCGTTCCCTTGTCCAGCATCATTTTAGCATCACTACTCTTACTACTGGTCTGTAGCCCCTTTCCGCTCCTGGCAGGATGGATCGGAAAAGGCATTGCCTTTTTGATCATGTTACTCAATGAGTATGTGAGTTGGGTAGAGAGCATTCCGGGACTTTTATTTACCGACTTACAGTGGAGCTTGCCCGAGACGATCCTTCTGTTTGGATTTTTCCTTGCAGGAACACATTGGCTCGTCAATAAGAGTTCTACCGGAAGATTTCTTACCCTGCTGACAGTCCTTTTGCTGCTGGGATCACAAATTGCACATCGATACGAACAGTCCAGACAAAAATGGTTGATCGTATACCAGATACCCGGCTTCACGGCCATCGATCTGATTGAGGGGACCCGTTGCACCGGTCTTGTAGATTGCAAACAAAATAAAGATCCCATGAGTGCTGCCTATATCATTCGGTCGTCCAGACAAGCAGCCGGGATTCAAAAAACAAACTCCTTATCGTATAGCCCACAAATCGTATATGATGACCAAAAAATTTGGGTAGCCGATAAAGAGAGGATACCCCCTGCACCCGACTCGATACCGATCGATCTATTGATCATCGGCCACCGGGCCCCCTACCAAGGTGAAAGTTGGGTACTGAATAGAAAGATCCGAAAAGCTGTACTAGACGGTTCGGCCGGCGAAAGAACTCGCCAGCGCTGGCTTTCTTTACTCGACAGTTTGCAGATCAGCATACATGATACAAGACGGGCCGGCGCCTTTGTAAGCTCCCTTCGATAGAGTACCTTCGCCTCTCCTTAACAGCCCTGCTTTTTGCAATGGATAAACAAATTCGCTCCGCCCTCATTTCCGTCTTTTATAAAGATGGTCTGGAACCCATCATTCATCAACTACATGCCTTAGGGATCACGATCTACTCTACCGGGGGCACACAAGCCTTTATCTCGGAACTAGGCGTTCCCGTTATTCCGGTTGAAAAACTAACGGGCTATCCCTCCATCTTAGGTGGGCGGGTCAAAACCTTGCACCCTTCTGTCTTTGGAGGTATTCTTGGTAAACGAGATGAGGCAACACATCTGCAAGAAATGCAGGATCATCATATTCCAGCTATCGATCTGGTGATCGTAGACCTGTATCCATTCGAAGAGACAGTCAAATCCACCAATGAAGAAAAGGCCATCATAGAAAAAATTGATATTGGCGGTCCTTCCATGATCAGAGCCGCTGCTAAAAACTTCAATGACGTTGCGGTAGTAGCTGCAAAAAAAGAATATACCTACCTGGTACAACTATTACAAGAACAAAAAGGGATAATTAGTCTTGCCCAACGTAAACAATTAGCGGCCCAGGCCTTTGCCATCGTAGCCCAATACGATGCCGATATCGCTCAGTATTTCGACCCATTGGGTGCTACCGGTTTTGTAGCCGCTATAGGCACCTCGCGTTCACTTCGCTATGGAGAGAACCCCCACCAGTCCGCTTTATTTTACGGCCGTACCGAAGAACTCTTTACCCAATTGCATGGCAAGGAGCTCTCTTATAATAATTTACTGGATGTGGAAGCGGCGCTGCAACTTATCAGAGAATTCGATGCCACTAGCTTTGCTATCATCAAACATAATAACGTTTGTGGTGTAGCGAAGCGGTCAACTGTTTTTGATTCCTGGCAAGCGGCACTGGCCGGCGATCCGGAAAGCGCCTTTGGAGGGGTACTCATTTGTAATCGTCCTATCGATAAAGAAACAGCGGCCTCTATTCAAGATATATTCTTTGAAGTACTGATGGCCCCCGCCTTCGAGAAAGAAGCGCTTACCCTATTGCAAACAAAAAAGAATCGAATACTACTACAACTGCACCCGCAACCGGCCGTGACCCGACAGTTTCGCTCTGTACTCAATGGAGTATTAGCGCAAGACAGCGACAACGGAAATATAAACGAATGGAAGCAGGTGGCTGGCCCCCTCTGTAACGAATCGATAAAGGACGACCTGTTATTTGCCAACCTGATCGCCAAGCATCTAAAATCGAATGCGATTGCCTTGGTGAAAAATAAACAACTCATCGGAAAGGGTTGTGGACAAACCAGCCGTATCGATTCCCTTCGGCAAGCGCTTGATAAAGCCAGACAATTTACCGCAGACCTACAGGGCGCGGTAATGGCCAGTGATGCCTTCTTTCCCTTCGGTGATTGTGTGCAATTGGGACACCAGGCCGGTATTACGGCCTTTATTCAGCCTGGTGGATCCATTCGCGATCAAGACTCCATCGATTACTGTAAAGAGCACCAACTGATACTCGTGATGACAGGGCAACGACACTTCAAGCATTAATCTTTCGCTTCTTGTCTATCTCTACCCAACAAAACACCCGGCCCAAAGCGTTCTTGGCCTTGGCGGCCGTTTGCTTCTTGTGGGGTACCACCTGGGTAGCCTCCAAAGAAGGTACTCGTCATATTCCGGCCCTTCAATTGGCTGGAATGCGTCAACTGGCGGCGGGTATCCTCTATGTATTTTTTTTCCTCTACCAGCGAGCTGCATTACCAAGGGGCAAGGAATGGAGACCGATCCTATTACTTTGCGTTTTGAATTTTGTCTTGAGTAACGGGCTCAGCACCTGGGGCGTAAAATATATTTCGGCTGGGTTGGGCTCCATTATGGGGGCCATCTTTCCACTCTGGTTAGTTATTATCGGATTCTTTACCCAAAAAGAAAAAATGCCCGGTAAAGCTATTACCGGGCTCTTGCTGGGCTTCGGAGGCGTCTGCATTATATTTTATGATCATCTTGGCGATTTTTTAGATCCCGATTTTCGATTCGGTATTACCCTTTCGCTGATCGCCACCTGGACCTGGGCCTTTGCTACCTTATACACCAAAAAACAAGCCACGCATTTCAATCCTTACTTTAGTTTAGGGATTCAAATGCTTATATCAGGAATTGTGCTGACGAGCTTTACACAAGCTACCGGATGGGCCGTACCCCTGTCATCGATTCCGCTTCGCGCTTGGATGGTGATCGGATATCTTGTCTTTTTTGGATCGGTACTTTCCTTTATCGCTTACTTGTACGCCTTACAACACCTTCCGACCGAACAAGCTTCTATCTACGCCTATGTAAATCCGGTAGTGGCCCTGCTATGTGGATCCCTTCTTTTTGATGATAAGATCACCCCCTATATTTTGGGCGGTGGCCTCGTTACACTGTTAGGAGTGTGGTTGGTCAATAAAGCCTTTACATCCGGTGCATCGGTGGAGCAACCTGAGACAGAGGGAATATGAGGATCAGGACAACGAAGTAAGTGAACTAACGATCACCGAATTTTTCTTTCCAACGCTGATTGAACGTTTTCGCTGGAAATTGTAAGTCGCCACGCTGTGCGGTCCATCCCGTTACCACTTTATTGACAAACCAATTTTTCATTTTACTCGTTGCCAAGTTCAACGCGGGACGAAACAGCATGGCTTGCTTCCAGGCGCGCCAAGCGATCTTCTCGAGTAATTCTGCCTTGCCGGCGCGCACCGATTCGTATCGATTCTCGAGCAGGAGCTCATGTAAATTGATCTTGACCGCACAGACTTCGGTACAGTTGCCACACAATGAAGAGGCAAAGCTCAAATGCTTATACTCGTCCATACCCTGCAGATGCGGGGTAATGACCGAGCCGATAGGCCCACTATAGGTAACCCCATAAGCATGACCGCCAATATTTTTATAGATAGGACAAGCGTTCAAACAGGCGCCACACCGAATACAATACAAACTCTCTCGTTGCCGTTCGTCGGCCAGAATGGTAGTGCGTCCATTATCCAGCAAGATCACGTACATATCGGTGGGTCCATCCGTTTCGCCAGGTTGACGAGGACCCGTAAGCAGCGAATTGTACACGGTAACCTGTTGTCCGGTTCCAAAAGTGGCCAGCAAGGGCCAAAATAAACCCAGGTCGTTGATAGAGGGGATCACTTTTTCGATCCCGGCAATAACAATATGTGTAGCGGGCCAAGCGCAGCTTAATCTTGCATTGCCTTCGTTTTCGGTTACCGCAATACCACCTACATCACTCACAATAAAATTGGCACCGGTAACGCCGATCTCGGCCTGCACATATTTTTCGCGCAAGATCTCGCGTGCCTTGAGCGTCAGCTGCTCGGGTGTAGCCTTGGGATCGGTACCCAGTTTTTCTGCAAAGAGCTTAGCCACGTCTTCCTTACTCTTGTGCATAGCAGGAGTAACGATATGGTAGGGAGCCTCCCCATCTAACTGCTGAATGTATTCGCCCAGATCGGTCTCTACACTATTTACTCCAATGCTTTGCATATAATCATTAAGATGGATCTCTTCGGTTACCATGCTCTTGCTCTTGACCAGCGTCTTACATTTCTTCTCGCGACAGATACGCCCGATCGCATCCAATGCCTGCTGTGCATCTTCGGCCCAGATTACCTTGGCCCCGCGGCGCGTAATGGTAGCCTCAAAGAGTTCCAATTGTTTGTCGAGCGTAGCGATCGCTTTCCACTTTGCATTCTTGGCACGCTCACGAGCCAATTCTAAATCCATGAATTGTTGCTTGCCCTTAGGCACAACGGCATTGTACTTGCCAATATTGAAATTGATCTTGCGCCGGTGCTCCCGATCGCTGGCCTTGACGGCGCTCTTGGCTAAAAATTGTTCCTGACTCGGATTCACTTGCTAAAATTATACACTATTCGGCAAAGTCGGTCTCTTCCCAATCCCCTTTTGCGATCGTGTCGAGCGCTTCCCAAAAATCAAGTCCCCATTTTCGAACAATCGGCTCCTTTAAGAACTGATAGACCGGAACCTGTAACTTTTCTCCCAGCGCACAACCTCCTGCGCAAAGCACTTGACGAGGTTCGTAATTGACTCTTTCGTAATCACCATTTTTTCCGGGCTTGGCGATTATCGGATACAGATGGCAACTGATGGGCTTTTTCCAGGGAATCTTATTTTCAGCATGCGCTTTTTCAAAAGCACATTGGATGGTCCCATCAGACAGTCTGATACCATAAGCGCAGATCTCATTATCGGAGTCGACGGTAGGAGTACCCCAGCCGAACTCATCGTTCCAGCTATAATGCCCTTTTTGCTGCAAGGTCTCCAACGCCGTAGCGGACAGATAGGGCTTAACAGTATCTGCCCATTTGTCTATGATGGCCTTTTCATCTTCCTGCAACGGAGCCCCCGCTGCGCCGTCTTCACAGCAGCCCCCTTTACAACGCGTCAGGTCGCAGACAAATTTTTTATCGACCAGGTCTTCGCTAATGAGTATGTTATCGAGTACGATCATCGAGTAGAGGTACGCCACTGCAGCGTGTTGATAAGGTGAAGCAGGTCCTTTTTTAAAAAATCATTGACAATACCCAGGGAATCTGCATTGGGCGTGGCATCAAAGTACAAGGCCCCTCGCAAAAAATGGCGGACAGAGTCGGTCACAAAAAACTGATTGGCGGTGGCCGTATTCCCCCCCAGCGAAAAATAGATACCCTCTACGCCGTTATTGGTTTGCATAACACTATCCTCTATTTGAGTGGCCATGTTAACGTGTTGTCGGTACGCTAATTTAAATCCATCTTGGACCAACGAATCAAAAACGGGCCGGCTAGTGATCGGCTTATAGCTTACATAGATACGACCGGCAAATTGGGGAAAATCGATGTTGACCCACCAATCATCGACAGGGTCTTGAAAAAAGGTAGTGTCCTTACTGACCGTAGCATAGGCGGGATATTCAAACGTGTACGGATAGCCGGGCTGATCAAATACCTGGTATTTCTTTTCTGGAAAAGAGATCCGGTAATAGCCACGCTTTTTCCCCGCTGTATAATCGCTGTTACAGGCCAGCAAAGAAAAAAACAACGCTGCTATAAAGACTATTTTCCAAAACTGTTTCATATACCAGATTTAAGAATGCGGACGGATGATGACCTGCACTTTTTCGATCCTGTTCTGAGCCGTTTGCAAGACGGTAAATTCAAAATCACCAGCCCTGATCACTTGTTGAACGACCGGCATTTCTCCCGCCAACTCCAGTACCATTCCGGCGAGCGAATCACTATCGCCTTTGACCAGATCGAATGTGTCGAGCGGTACTTGCAGTCTTCGGCAAAGATCGTGTAGCCTGATCTTGGCGTCGAAGATAAAGGTATGCTCATCGATCTGCTGACCACTGTTCTCCTCTTCGTCAAATTCATCTCGGATATCACCGATTACTTCTTCTAAAATATCTTCCATGGTTACTATACCACTGGTACCCCCGAACTCATCTACCACCACCGCAAAATGCGTTCTTTTTTGCTGAAATTCCTTTAACAAATCTTCGATCGGCTTGGGCTCGGGCACAAAAAAGGGCGAGCGCAAAAGCGAATGCCAATCAAAGTCGTCCTTTTCTTGAACGAAGGGGAGCAGGTCTTTCGTATTGAGTATGCCCACGACCTTGTCGAGATCGCCCTGATACACAGGCAAGCGTGAGTAATGCAGGGCCGATACCTGGCGTAATACAACCGAGAGGGGCGCACCATATTCAATTCCGCTGATCTCGAGTCGGCTACGCATGATCTGACGAACCGTACTATCTCCAAATTTGACGACCGCTTTCAGGATCATCTTTTCGCTGGGCGATACCTCTTCGTCGGATCTTATATCGATCTCTTCATCGAGTTCTTGTAAGCGCTGCTTGTTGGTTCGATCGGCACCGGTGGTAGCACCGATCTTTTCGGCCATTCGTACCATCGCGCGACTGGGGCCTTGTAAAATCTGATATAAGCCCGCTGCTACAAAAGCAAAATCATGGGCGAAGCGAATGGGTTGCTGGGTAGCCCATACCTTGGGCAACAACCGGGCTACTACATAGATTACGGCGACGATCAGTAAAAAAATCAACAGCAAAAGTAGCCGGTGCGATCCGGTAGCGGGGATCAACCACTGGGTCAATAAATAATTCAATAATAAAATGATGCAGATATTAAAGAAAGTCCCTGCCATCAATAACGAAACATAAAGTTCTTTTGGATGCGTCAGCAGCGATACGATACGACGAGCTTCGCTGAATTGCTTGGTGCGTAGCAAGTCGATCTCTTTTTTTTGCAAGGAGAATAAGGCTGCCTCATTTCCGGCAATCAAAAAAGAGATGATCAGCAATAACAGCAGTAAGATCGTCAGGACCGCAGCTCCCTGCGGGGCCATCGTCAACAAAACAGAAAACAGATCAATGCTGGCCAATGCAGCGTCCGGGTAAGGATCCAAGAAAAAAAATTTTGAATAACCGTGTAAAGTTACCGCATTTGAGATTGTCTTTCACGCTGTCGACATAAGATCCTCCTATGAATACGCCAACAAAGAAGCCAGTGAAGAAGCTATTGGGGAGGCCAGCAAAAAGACCTGTAAAGAAACCTACGAAGAGGCCAAGAAAGAGACCTGCAAAGAGGTAAGTGCAGCAGCAATTGAAGATGTAATGGCAGGCCTAGGTGTAGTGGCAAACACCGATAAGGGGCTTTCTGAAAAGACAGCTTATCGTTACGCCCCAACTGCCCTTAGAATAAAGAGGTCTGTCGGCTATTGGCGTTAAGATGCTGATTGATAAACTGCGGAAAGGCCAACTGCTCAAGACGTTCGTATGAGACCCATTCCCACTCTTTATCAAGCGTCGGCTTTTTCTTAAGCGAAATATGAATGAACTGGCCCGCGATCAATCGGTGCGAGAGCGTTTGTCGATACAGGGCAGATACTTGTTCGGTTTGATAGCCCTGGGGAGAAAGCCACCCTTTTTTTTCGGCAAGTTTAGAAAGAGATGTCCAGGTGGCAGCAGCGCTCGTCTCCAATAATGGGAATTCGTGGAGTCCCTGCCAAATATCTTTTTGGGTACGCACCCGCACCGCTACGCGTCCTCGATAGGTTAACATTAAAAAATAGAACCAGCGTTGACGCAATGCCAGGGTTTTGGATTTTACAGGCCAGTTAGCTACTTTATTCTTTGCAAGGGCCACACAAGATCTAGCGTAAGGACATTTAGTACACTGTGGCGAAACGGGCTTACAAATAACGGCTCCAAAATCCATGATCGCCTGATTGTACAAGCCGGGTCGTTTCGTATCAAGTAGCGACTGGGCTAGTTCGCTGAATTTTTGTTTGCCCTCTTTGGAATCAATGGGCAGGTCGATGCCAAAAACACGGGCCAATACCCTGAATACATTCCCATCCAGTACTGCATAAGGAAGATCATAAGCAAATGAGGCAATAGCAGCGGCTGTATAGGTTCCCACCCCCTTTAAGGCAAGAATCTCCTCGTAGGTAGAGGGGAATACCCCCTTTTTTTCTTCGGTAATCTGCCTTGCCGAGGCTAGCAGGTTTCGACAACGCGAGTAGTACCCTAACCCTTCCCAAAGCTTAAATACTTGACTATCATCGGCTTTAGCTAGTTTTTTGATAGTCGGAAAGGCCTTTACCATGCGCTGGTAGTACCCTAGTCCTTGCTCTACCCTGGTTTGCTGTAGAATAATCTCACTTAACCAGATCTTATAGGGGTCTTTTTCGCCTTTCCAGGGCATTTTTCGGTCATTTTTGGCCGAATTCCACCTCAAAAGGACCTCAGAAAAGGTATTTTTTGCCGATTTCTGCTTCATTTCGCCATAAAGCTAAAAAAAATTATGCCTAGTTATTTGATTATCACATAATTTTAGCTTAAATTGGCATTGTAATCACAAAACCAACCCCATGAGAAAGGCCGATTTGGTAAATCAGATTGCCGAAAAAACAGGTATTCCCAAAGTGGATGTGCTTGTTACTCTTGAAACCATGTTCAAAGAAGTAAAAGACACGCTTTCCGCTGGCGAGAACATCTACATCAGAGGTTTTGGAAGTTTCATCACGAAAAAAAGAGCTGCAAAAATCGGCCGCAACATCAAGAAAAATGTAGCCGTGCACATTCCGGAGCACTATATCCCCGCTTTTAAGCCCGCCAAGGAATTTGTTGCAGAAGTGAAGAAACTGAAAGAGCCCAAGCCCGACACGGGCCCCGGTGATGAACTATAACGCGTTCAATGCGGTACTTTTGTACCGAAATTAATCGCGTGTGAAAACTCCTCAATGGATCTTGGCCGGTAGTGCCTTATTGCTCGTTGTCCTGCTTCTATTATTCGGGAATTTCGTTCCCAAAAAACAAACGACTCCTACCCCCTCTTCGACCGGTGCTACCCAAATGGCACCCGCTATTTCTATTGATACCATCCTTACCCTGGCATCGGGCCGACTAAACGAAGAACAAAAACAACGCTTAGCCTTGATCCAAGGTAAAAATGTGACCGACGAAAATGGACAACTCGCTGTTTATCACGACTTGGCTCATTTTTGGAGAGACACCGTGGGCATCTTTGAGCCCTATGCCTGGTACGAAGCGGAGGCGGCAAGATTGGAAAAGTCGGAAAAAACCCTGACCTTTGCAGCCCGATTATTTCTGGACAATCTGCAGTCCGATGATAACCCGACCAGTAGACAATGGAAGGCATTGCAGGCCAAGGATTTATTCGAACGCTCTTTGACGATCAATCCCAATAACGACTCTGCTCGCGTTGGGCTGGGCGCTTGTTACCTTTTTGGTAATATCAGCACCAACCCGATGGAAGGAATCGCCAAGATTCGGGAAGTATTGGCAGAAGACAGCACCAACCTCTACGCCCAGCTAATGCTGGTACGTGGATCGCTGCTCTCCGGTCAGTACGATAAAGGCATCAGCCGACTTAATACCGTACTGGGGCTGGCCCCTGACAATGTGGAAGCCACATTGTTGATGGCCGACCTACAGGAGCGAACCGGCAACAAAAAGTTGGCCGTTGACTGGTATCAGAAAAGTATCCGGCTGATCCCGTCAGAAGAGATAAAGGCCGCGATAAGGGAGAGGATCAATGAACTGAACAAATAGTCTCTATAAACTTTTTAGATAAACGTATTTAATAACAAGATCAAAAAAATTATTCTGGTATGCCTTGTGGTAAAAAAAGAAAGCGTCATAAGATTGCGACGCACAAGCGTAAAAAAAGACTGAGAAAGAACCGTCACAAGAAGAGAAATAAATAATAGCAGGTGCCGCCTGGTTGCGGCATCGCTGTGTTTATTCACAGTCCCCGGTTGTTCTTCGGTATTCCTTTACTTAATTCCCCCTACAGTCCAGGTCTGCTTTAGACCGTTTCTGTTTTTTATTGGATGCGTCGCAACCGGCGTTTACCACCCTCATTCTTTCGGGTTCTCCTGCAAGAAAGGTGAAAGGTAGATACAGTAGTCAAGCTGTATGAACAAAGAACTTATTATCAATGCCACTTCGCAAGGTGTCGAGATCGCCTTGCTAGAAGACAAGAAGCTCGTGGAGCTTCATAACGAAAGAAGCGACGCCCGCTTTGCAGTGGGTGACCTTTATTTAGGCAAGGTCAAGAAGCTGATTCCCGGGCTCAATGCTGCTTTTGTAGATGTGGGGTTCGAGAAAGATGCCTTCTTGCATTATTCCGACCTGAGCCCCTATGTAAAATCACTGCTCAAATTCACCCAGTACTGCATACAGGATACCAACGAAACCGTTGCTGACTTTAACAAGTTTACCGTAGAGCCCGAGATCTTCAAGACCGGAAAGATCAATGAGGTGATGGGCGGCAAACCGCAAGTGTTGGTTCAGATCTTAAAGGAACCAATTGCTGCCAAAGGACCCCGCTTAAGTTGCGAAATATCATTACCCGGCCGATTTGTGGTCGTTACTCCCTTTAATGACATTGTAGCCGTCTCGCGCAAGATCCATTCGGGCGAAGAACGCAAGCGCCTGCAAAAGATCGTAGAAGCCATCAAACCCAAAAATTTTGGTGTGATCGTGCGTACTGCGGCCGAAGGAAAAAAGACAGCCGAGTTACACGAAGACCTCTCCATGCTCATAGAAATGTGGAAGACCATTCAGCGAAATCTCAAAGGTGCCGTGGCCCCCGCCAAGATCCTTAGCGAGCAAACCAAGACCACGAGTATCTTACGCGATCTGCTCAATGCCGACTTTAACCGCATTGTCGTCAATGACACAACCATTTTTGCCGATACCAAAAGTTATATCCAGCGTATAGCCCCTGAAAAAGCAGAGATCGTTTCTTACTACCAGAATGGTTCGGCCTTGTTCGACTCCTTTGGGATCACCAAACAAGTAAAATCATCTTTTGGAAAAACGGTCAATCTCGACAGTGGGGCCTACATCATTATTGAACATACCGAAGCGCTTCATGTAATAGACGTCAACAGCGGTTATAAAAGTGTGGGCAGCAACCAAGAGCAAAATGCACTCGAGACCAACTTGGAAGCCGCCGACGAGATCGCCAGACAATTACGTTTGCGCGATCTGGGTGGAATTATTGTGGTAGACTTTATTGACATGAAGCTGCCTGACAATAAAAAGAAACTGCTCGATAAGATGGAAGCCTGTATGAAGGCCGATCGGGCCAAGCATACCGTACTTCCGATCTCTAAGTTCGGCATCATGCAGATCACTAGGCAACGCATGAAGCCCGAGGTTAATATTAACACCCAAGAAGCTTGCCCCAGTTGTAAAGGAACTGGCAAGATCGGATCGGCCTTGTTGCTAGAAGATGAGATCGAAAAGAATTTAAGTTATCTGCTTACCCATAAACATACCGGACTCACCCTCATTGTGCATCCCATCGTACATGCTTTTCTTACCAAGGGTTGGCCCTGGAGCACCAAGATGGCAAAGTGGAATAAAAAATTCGGACAAAAGACAAAGATTCAAGCCGACACCTCTTATCACTTAACAGAATATCGCTTCTTTGATAAGAATGAAGAAGAGATCAAGTTGTTTAGTTGAGTAGGCATACGGTAGCGCCAGCAACCGGCTTATATTGAAGCGTACTGATTCAATTTTTTTATACCTTTCAAAAAAAATATGCTTTTGAACAAGTGGTCATTCCTTTTCCTCTTCCTATTGGTTGGGAGCTACGCAGACAGTCGGATGATACCTAATCAGTGGCTAATGGCTGGGATATCCTCTACTTTTGTAACTAACCCCTACTTGTCAAATGATGGAGCGGTTCGAAATAGGAACCCCATCGAATCGGCTAAAGAAAAACCTACGAGCATGTGCAAGATCTATGGTGGCTCCAGTGGCTATAGCGTAATAGCCCGAGTTGAAAATGGAAAGGTGTACAGTGGTTCATCAGGCTATACGGTAATTGCCCGTATTGATGGAACGAAAATTTATTCCGGCTCCTCCGGATATACTGTACTGGCCCGCGTTGATGGTCAAAAGATCTATGGCGGGTCATCAGGATATTCTGTTATTGGCAGAATCGATGGTATGAAGTGCTACTCCGGCTCTTCGGGATATACCGTAGCGGCCCGAAGTGAGGGATGCGGAGGAATGAGTTTCGCCGCTGGTGCTGCGGCGGCGGCGCTCTAAAATCGATCAATCCCGGTCACCCAGGTAGATCATTACATAATGGATCAGCGTCACTACAGCCGCTAGTGCTGCTACCACATAGGTAGTGGCGGCCCATTTGAGCGCATCCTTAGCCATGGGATACTCTTCGGAATTGGTGATGTTGGTATTATCCAACCAAGCCAGTGCACGATTGCTGGCATCGAATTCTACAGGTAAGGTCACCAAACTAAATACAACTGTAACGGCCATTAGGATAATACCTAAGAGTAACACTGTGTCATTATTAGAAACCGCCAGCATGATCATACCGGCCAATAAGACCCAGTTGACGATATTGGCACTGAACTGAACCAAGGGCACCATACGACTTCTAAAGACCAGAGGACCATAGGCAGTGGCATGTTGAACAGCGTGTCCGCACTCGTGTGCAGCTACGGCGGCGGCTGAAACGCTGTTTCCGTTATAAACCTCGGGGCTCAGGTTAACCGTTTTATCCATTGGATTATAGTGGTCTGTCAAAAAGCCCTCCACCGAGGTGACTTTAACATCGTAAATGCCATTTTCGCGCAGCATTTTTTCAGCTATCTCCTTGCCGGACAACCCGTTAGTAAGAATTTGCTTGCTGTAACGGGTAAACTTGCCCTTAAGAATAGAAGAGACCAGAAAGCTGATCCCCAAAAAGAGAAGTGAAATGAATAACATGGTTAAAAAGGATTGATTTAATACTCAATATTACAACAAATTTATGGCCAGTGCTACAAGCCCCTTTTTTTTGCGTCTTTTTGTCACCTCGCGTGAGAAAAATACTTTTTCGGCGCTTTCGTCTGCCTCAAAGCGACAGGAAAAATATTTTTATAACTAACTGATAATCATTTTTATATAAATTAAAAAAGCCCTTCTTCAAGTCCGCTGGCAGTCAAAAACTTAAACAGAAAAGTTATGCACAAACGACAAATTTAATTTTAAAAATCCCCCCTCCTTGCTAATTTAGCAATAGAATTTAATGGGTTAGTAAGCAAAGGGTCAGTCGAAAGATTGGCCCTTTGTATTTTATAGAGATGAGTAAGACCAAGAGCAGTTTTTTTTGCCAGCAATGCGGACACGAGAGTGTAAAATGGATCGGGCAATGTCCGGGCTGCGGTGCATGGAACAGCTTTGTAGAAGAGCTGGTGCATAAGGATAAATCAAAAGATTTTGTTGATTGGAAAGAGTTCGGTGGCGAGAAAAGAGCCGGGCGCACCATTACGATCGATGCGGTCAAGAGTAGCGAAGAAAAAAGGATCATCACCCCCGATTCCGAACTCAATCGTGTATTGGGTGGCGGTATTGTACCGGGCAGTTTAGTATTAGTTGCCGGAGAGCCCGGTATCGGTAAATCAACTTTATTCTTGCAAAACGGTCTGGGGCTACACGACACGACCGTATTGTACATTAGTGGCGAAGAAAGCGAACAGCAGATCAAGATGCGTGCCGATCGGTTGCAAACAAAAAATCCTCTATTCTATTTGCTTACCGAGACCAATACCCAGATCATCTTTCAAGAAATAAAAAAGCTAAAGCCTCAACTGCTGATCGTAGACTCGATCCAGACCCTGCAAACCCCGCATATCGATGCCTCTCCCGGATCGATATCGCAGATCCGAGAATGTGCAGCCGAATTTCAGCGCTTTGCCAAAGAGACCAATACCCCCGTATTCATGATCGGGCATATTACGAAAGAAGGACAGATCGCAGGTCCCAAGATGCTGGAACATATGGTCGATACCGTGTTGCAGTTCGAGGGAGATCGCCATTATACATACCGCATCTTGCGTACCCTCAAAAATCGATTTGGCAGCACGGCCGAATTAGGGATATATGAAATGAATGATACCGGGATGAGGGCAGTGCTGAATCCTAGCGAACTACTACTCACGCAAAAAGACGAACAACTCAGTGGAATTGCCATTGCGGCCACCATGGAGGGGATGCGACCTTTGTTGATAGAAGTGCAGGCCCTGGTTACACCTTCGGTCTATGGAACCCCGCAACGGACCGTCAGTGGGTTTGACCTGCGAAGACTGCAATTGCTCTTGGCCGTACTAGAGAAGAGAGGAGGATTTCAATTCGGGACCAAAGATGTGTTCTTGAATATTGCTGGTGGATTGAAAGTAGAGGATCCGTCTATCGATCTGGCGGTGCTTTGTGCACTACTCTCTTCTTATGAGGATGTAGCGCTCTCCCCACGACTTTGTTTTACAGGAGAAGTAGGCCTGAGTGGAGAAGTGCGTGCCGTCAATCGAATCGATCAGCGTATTGCCGAAGCGGCCAAGCTGGGCTTTGAAAAAATTATCGTCTCGCGCTACAATCAAAAGGACAATAGCGCCAAAAAGAATACAAAAGATCGGGGTATCGAGGTCGTGACCATGGCCCGGGTAGAAGATGTTTATCGCTATTTATTTTAAGAGAGCCCAATTATTTTCGTTCGTATGGATTTAGTGGCCGATATCGCTGCGGCGATCACTCATTTATTTTATCCGCATATCTGTCTGGGATGTGGTAGTGACAAAATTGGTCAAGACAGCTCCCTTTGCTGGTATTGTTTGCATGAGTTGCCGGCCACGGGATTTGCCGATCAACAAGATAATCCCGCCGAAAAGATCCTTTGGGGGCGTTTGAGCGTCGAAGCAGTGCATGCCGGTTTTTTTCTGAATCGTGATTCGCTGATGGAACAACTCCTCTATCAGCTAAAATATAAGCATCAAAAAAACTTGGGGGAGCAGTTGGGTATGTTGCTGGGCGCCCAACTAAAAGAAAGCGGACGGTTCAGGGCAGATGCCTTGGTGCCGGTGCCCCTTCATCCTAAAAAATTAAGACAACGAGGATTTAACCAAGCATCGGCTATTTGTACCGGAGTAGCCCGCCAACTGGACATCCCGATCATTGAAAATGTTTTGATCAGAAAAAATTTTAATCGCAGTCAGACTCGATTGGGTCGTATTGGACGTTGGGAGAATAGCCGCTCCTTGTTTGGTATTGCCCACCCGCACCGACTTTGGAATAAGCGGATTCTACTGATCGATGATGTATTGACAACGGGAGCCACGCTCGAATCCTGCGGGCAAGTACTGGCCGAGATACCCGACCTCAAACTAAGCATCGCGACTCTCTGCCTTTCTTCTCTATAATACGAAAGAAACTTCTAACCTTTTAGTAAATTAGTTGTTGTAAACCTTGAAATTTACCGTTATGAAACTCATCATTACCTTTCTTATGAGCTTACTTAGCTTTTCGACAGGATCCATTTATGATTTTACAGTGCCGGGCCTCGAAGGCCAAGACATCCGTTTTGCTGATTATAAGGGCAAAAAGATCCTGATCGTGAACACGGCCTCCCGCTGCGGACTTACCCCCCAGTACGAAGGATTGGAGCAGCTTTACAAAACCTATGGCAAAAAGCTGGTGATCATCGGCTTTCCGGCCAATAACTTTATGGGACAAGAACCCGGTTCCAACGAAGAGATCAGTGCCTTTTGTAAGCGTAACTATGGCGTGAGTTTTCCCATGGCCGAAAAGATCTCTGTAAAAGGGAATGATACCCACCCGCTCTACAAATACTTAAAAGAGCAGGCAAAAGCCAAAGATCTCAACGACCCGGTCAGCTGGAATTTTGGAAAATTCCTGCTGAATGAAAAAGGAGAGTTGATCGCTACTTTTTCGCCCCGCACCGAACCTATGAGTAAAGAGATCACTAAGTGGCTTGAATAAAGTCGAGGGCCCATTTCCACTTTTTCTTTCGGATGAACTACATTCGCCTTGATGCATTATCATCAGGTAATTGGACAAGAAGCGCTACAGCGGCGACTGACTGAACTGGTACAACAGAACCGACTCAGCCATGCCTTACTTTTTTTATCGAAGGAAGGGACCGGTGCGCTTCCTCTGGCTATGAGCTTTGCCCAATATCTTGTATGTGAGACCATCGCTCAACAGGGAGGCTCAGCACCTTGTGGCACTTGTCCGGCTTGCCATAAGGCCACAAAGCTTATTCATCCTGATATTCATTACTCCTATCCTACCGTTACCAAAAAACCAGGGGAGAAACCCATCGCTACCGATTTTATCACGGAATGGCGCACTTTTATCGAGCTACACCCCTACGGTAACCTATTTGATTGGATCGAAATGATCAAGTCGAAAGAGAATAGCCAGGGCAAGATCACTTCCGAAGAATGCAATGATATCAACCGAAAACTAAGTCTCAAAAGTTTTGAAAGCCGCTGGAAGATCCTGATCCTATGGCTACCGGAATTGATGGGTAACGAAGGCAATAAGTTGCTGAAACTTATCGAAGAGCCGCCCGCCGATACCTTGATCATGTTGATCAGTGAAAATGAATCGCAATTACTGCCTACGATCGTAAGTCGTTGCCAATTGATAAAAGTGCCCTTATTGGATACCGCACAGATCGAAAAGGCCCTGATAGAACGAAATAACACCCCCGCTTCGCTTGCAGTACAAGTTGCTCCACTTTGCGAGGGTAATTACAGAGAGGCCTTACAATTGGTACAACATGCCGAAGAGGACTGGCAAGTTTTAGTACGCGACTGGCTCAATGCTATTATCAAAACGGGCCCGGTAGCCCAGACCAAATGGGTAGAGGAGATCAGTCGGCTGGGAAGGGAAAAGCAAAAGCAATTCTTACGCTATTTTATTCACTTGCTCGAGCAAGCCGTACAGGTCCGCATGCAGGGGGGGCAATACCGGATCAGTGAAAAAGAAAAAGACTTTGCCGATCGACTCAATTCTATCGCTGCCATCGAGCAACAAGAGGCCATGGTCAACGAACTGAACAAGGCTCATTATCAAATAGAACGTAACGCAAATGCGAAGATCTTGTTTCACGCCCTTACGATCAGACTTTACCACATCATTGCAGACAAATTCGTATTTTCGCTTACATGAGTTGTTCGGGCTGTGGAACTGCAACCGGCAGTAAACCAAATGGATGTAAAAGTAACGGTGGATGCAGTTCCGGCGGATGTAACCGCATGAACGCCCATGACTGGCTCAAGAATCTTCCCCTGGCCGATATCGATAGTCAATGCCGGGTTATCGAAGTGAGTTTTAGCCAGGGTACCCGTAAAGATTTTTTTGTGAACCCCACGTTGCAGCCCTTAGAGAAGGGAGACCTGATCGCCGTAGAAGGGGTCAGTGGATTTGATGTGGGCGAAGTATCGCTTACCGGAGAGATCGTACGACTGCAACTAAAGAAAAGAGGGGTCAAGGAAGATCATCCCGAAATGAAAAAAGTATTGCGACGGGCCACGGATCGTGATATCGAGCAATGGAAACAAAGCAAAAGTCGTGAACCGGAGGCGGTCATTCGAAGTAGAGCTATTGCCAAGCAATTACGACTCGATATGAAGATCAGTCAGGTCGAAATGCAGGCCGATGGCAGAAAAGCGACCTTCTTTTACATTGCGGACGGAAGGGTAGATTTTAGAGAATTGATCAAAATATATGCGACCGAGTTCAAGGTAAAGGTAGAAATGCGCCAGATCGGTGCCAGACAAGAAGCTGGAAAAGTAGGAGGCATCGGCAGCTGTGGAAGAGAGCTTTGTTGCAGTACCTGGCTTACCGATTTCAAATCGGTCAATACCGCAGCGGCACGTTATCAAAATTTATCGATCAATCAAACCAAGTTGAGTGGACAATGCGGACGACTTAAATGTTGTCTGAATTATGAACTCGATACGTATTTGGATGCGCTGCAGCATTTTCCGGATAACTGTGATGTATTGCAAGTAGCAAAGGGAAATGCATTCTTGATCAAAAAAGATATTTTCAAAAATTTGATGTGGTACACCCTGCCCGACAGCAATAAACAATATCCTCTCTCGATCGATCGGGTAAAGAAGATCAAAGAACTGAACAGACAAGGCATTCGCCCCGAAGAACTGGAACCGGTCGAGGTCGTCTCCTCCAAGCCCAAAGAAGAAGAGCCTGAATTTGTAGAGTTGGTCGGACAGATCAGTCTTAAATCGCTGGATCGGGCCGCACAGAAAAAAAGAAGACAGCAAAGCGGAAATCGTCCTGATCAACCCCGGCGCAATGGAGGGCAACAACCCCGTGGACCTCAACAAGGTGGCCAAGGACCACAACAGCCACAAGGAAGAGGGCCACAACGAGGACCTGCGCACGGTGGACCTTCACAAAGAAATAATTCTCCCAGAAGCGGAGGTCCTGCTCGTCAGCAATCACCTCGTGGACCCAGACCCCAACAAGGGCCTCGACCACCGCAACAAGATCCCGGAAACTAAGACGGCTTATTCATCGGCCCCGATGGCGCTATAGAGGGCATCCTGAATTTTTCCTCTGACCTGCAGTTGAGATAACTTATTGTTATCGCGCGTAGGATTTACCCGATTGGACAGAAATACATAAACTAGTTCGCGTTGCGGATCGGTCCATACACAGGTTCCTGTAAATCCTGTATGACCAAAGGTGGTACCAGAAGCCAATAAGGATGGATAAGGATCGCGACGCATTTTATTATCAGGTTCGGGCTTATCAAAACCTAGTCCACGACGACTCCCACTTCGCTGGTAGTCGGTAAATAGCCGGATCGTTTCGGGTTGCAGATAGCGACGCCCCTGGTAGCTGCCTTGGTTCAAGAGCATTTGGTACAAGATGGCCAGATCGTAGGCATTCGAGAACAGACCGGCATGTCCGGCCACACCGCCCATCAGAGCCGCTCCTTCGTCGTGTACGTCGCCTCGGGTCGTTTGACCACGAAAATGTTTTTCACGCTCGGTGGGTACCAGACGGTCGAGTGCAAAACGTTCGCGAGGGGTAAAGCCGGTAGCATACATTCCTAAGGGACGATAAAAATGCTCTTGACAATAGGCATCAAGCGATCGACCTGAGAGCTGCTCAACGATATGTCCCAAAAAAATAAAATCGTTATCACTGTAAACATATTTTCCGGCAGGCCCGACAGGACTTTGCAGTATACGCTGCCGGATGGTATCTTGCCAGTCGTTTCGCACATATAAACGATCGGCTACCCGAATCGTAAATCCTGGACGAGCTTGTGTAGAGAAAAGGAGGGTATCGGGTGTGCCCGAAGCAGAAAGGGTCTCTTTATAAAAAGGAATAAAGGGAACCAGCCCTGCTTGATGCAACAAAATATCACGAACAAGTAAGTTTTCTTTATTGGTGCCCCGCACATAGGGAAGATATTCGCCCAATCGGGCATCGAGTCGCAGCTTTCCTTCTTCGTACAATTTCATTATGGCAATGGTCGTAGCGGAGATCTTGGTGACGGAGGCTAGGTCAAAAATACTTTCAGGCGTTACGGCTTGCGTTTTTTCGTAATCATAATATCCAAAGGCCTTATGATACAAGATCTCTCCTTTGCGAACGGCCATAACAACACATCCGGGAAAAGCCTTTTTAACAATGGCCTCTTGTACAGTGGTCTCGATCCGCTCAAAGGCCGCATCCATTTTACGATTCGATACAGGCATCGACTTTTGCTGTATACCCGCTCCCATAGGATATCGACAAACGGAGACAGGCAGTACCCCCCTGGCAGGGAATTCACCCAGTAGCCATTGAGCCGCTACCGATTGAGTGATATCATCATCTTGATGAGCCGCTACCACAAGACGAGCCTCACAGATATGCTTTAGGGCCTGCACATTCCCAAATAGAACACTAATGGTAGAATCGCCGTTGAGGGCCTTGTGCAAGGTCAGCACACGTTCACCGATGCCAAAATTATTCATGGGCTTATTGGAATAGCCCTGCAGCCCAACGATAAACAGGTTGTAACGACCACTTCCCTTTAGCACCTGAAGAAGACTATCTACGTTTACTGTACTGTCTTGAAGGGCCAGACGAAAAGTATCGGCCTGATATTGCTCTTGTACTTTTTTCCCGAAAATACCAATAGAAGAACCACCCAGTTGAACAAAGGCCACACGACGATCCTCCTTTTTAAGAGGCCAAACAATCGAAGAGGAAATCGTACCCAGTACGGTTAAGCTCTTACGTGCTACCTCTTCGCGAATAGCATCGGTGGCGGCATTAAGATCGGTTACTAACCGCGTGGTATCAATTATCTGAGGACGATATAACCCCAGATCATATTTTGCTGCTAATACCTTTTTTACTTTACTGTCAATATCGACTTGTTGCAAACGTCCTTCTTGAAGCGCCGTTTTGATGGCAGCGATCGACTCGGACACACTGGCCGGAAGACAAAGCATATCGTTACCGGCTATGATCGCCTCTACCGAAATGGTGCCGCCCGGAAAGTATTTGGCAACGCCCTTCATCTCAAGGGCATCGGTAAAACTGATCCCGTTGTATTGCAATTTGTTTCGAAGTAATTCGGTTACATTGTTACGAGAAATAGAAGTGGCCCGCTTGGCCGTGGTATCAATGGCCGGTATGGCCAAGTGCGCGATCATCACACTCCCGACCCCCGCCGCAAAAAGGGCTCTGAACGGAACTAATTCCATAGAATCGAGTTGTGCCATCGATTTATTGATGACAGGCAGGTCGTAATGAGAATCGACGGCCACATCACCATGCCCGGGAAAATGTTTGGCGCAGGCCATAATACCTGCATCCTGCATCCCCTTCATGTAGGCCACGCCCCATCGACTTACCTTATCGCGGTCTTCGCCAAAAGATCGAAATCCAATTACCGGATTATCAGGATTATTATTGACGTCGACCACAGGGGCGTAATTGACATGCACCCCAATTCGCTTACATTGTTCACCAACGGCTACTCCCATTCGATAGACCAGCCCCTCGTCCTGTAAGGCCCCCAATGTTAGTTGATAGGGAAAACGGGTAACACTATCCAACCGCATTCCCAAACCCCATTCGCCATCGATGGTCACCATCAAGGGGGTGCGAGCCAATTGCTGATAACGGTTGGTAAGTTGCGCCTGCCGAACAGGTCCGCCCTGAAAAAAACAGAGTGCCCCTACATTATAATCGACAATATCTCGCTCTACTTTGGCAATATGCTCAGGCCCCAAGTTAGAATGCGCTCGTATGACCATTAATTGAGCGATCTGTTGGTCTTGGGTCAGGCTGTTAAATACGCTGTCTACCCATTGCTGTCGAGATGATTGAGCAAGTGGTTGCGCCTCTAACGTTTGCCAAGAGAAGGTAACCAATAGGGAAAAGGCCAAAAGTATTCGCATGAAAAGTAGTTTACAAGATCCGGTATTAAAAATACTCCTTTTCGGCAATACCCTTACTGCCAAGTGAATAGTGATCGCCCTACTAAATAGCAAGTCAGATTAACCCCACTATCCGATAAAAAAGCGGGCTGTTCGCCCAAGGGATAGAGGGCAATACCGTATTTTTGAAAGCTTAATCGGTCTACACCCCTTGATCACCATTTTACCTGACCATATTGCTAATCAGATCGCTGCCGGAGAGGTTATTCAGCGTCCGGCCAGTGCGGTCAAGGAACTACTGGAAAATGCCGTAGATGCCGGAGCCACCGCTATACAGTTGATCGTAAACGATGCCGGTAAATCACTGGTGCAAGTCGTCGACAATGGAAGAGGTATGAATGAGGCCGATGCCAGACTTTGCTTCGGAAGACATGCTACCTCCAAGATCAGTCGTATCGAAGATCTTTTTTGTATTCAGACCATGGGCTTTCGTGGGGAGGCCCTGGCATCGATAGCGGCAGTAGCCCAAGTGGAGCTGCGAACCCGAACGGCAGAAAACGAGTTAGGCTTTTATGTAGAGGTAGAAAACAGCCAGCTGATCAAAACCGAACCCATTGCTGCGCCTGTAGGTACCAGTGTGGCCATGAAAAATCTTTTTTTCAATGTGCCGGCCCGCCGCAATTTTTTAAAGAGTCATGCGGCTGAGATGCGTCATATTATCGATGAGTTTACAAGAGTGGCGCTGGCCTTTCCTTCCATTGCCTTTAGTTTGCATGCCAACCATCAACAACTCTTTCAGCTCGATAGCGGCACACTCAAACAACGTATTGTGCAGTTGATGGGCGCTTCTTACGAATCGAGATTGGTTACCGTTAAGGAAGAGACCGATTACCTGACCATCCGCGGTTTTGTCGGTAAGCCCGACACGGCTCGCAAGACGCGCGGAGAACAATACTTCTTTGTCAACAATCGCTTTATAAAAAGCTCCTACTTGCATCATGCTATTATGAATGCCTTTCAAGGGATGTTGGCACCTGATCATTTTCCACTCTATGTTCTTTTTATCGATCTGGACCCACAGCAGATCGATATCAATGTACACCCCACGAAGCAAGAAATTAAATTTGAGGATGAAAAGATCGTTTATGCATTTGTTCAAGCAGCGGTAAAACATGCCTTGGCGCAATTTAGTATAATGCCCACCCTTGACTTTGATCTGGATGCCTCCATTCAGCAATTATCATCGATACAACAACCGTTTACAGAAGAAAAAAAATCGGCTGCCACTGATAGTGCCCTATTCAGAAGTTTTACCCAGAAGAACCAGGCACACCTGATACAACCTAGTGGCTTTAGATCGTATCGCTCCGAATGGGAGGCTCAGGAACCAGAGTCGACCCCCTCAAATCCCCTCTTGAATCTAGCAGCTTCCGAACCCGTGCAAAACCTAATCGGGCTACTCAATACATATATTGTATACCCTCATCGGGAGGGCCTGTGGCTGATAGACCAGCAACGGGCACACGAACGAATCCTCTACGAACAACTTCAGCAAAGCAGTGCCGAAAAACCGGTGGCCACCCAACGATCCATGTTTCCGGTAACGCTTTCTGTGCCCGTGGCCGATACGGTACTATTGAGCGAACTCTGTATTCCGCTTAGTACACTGGGCTTTCTTCTGGAACCCGGCGCAACGGGTGAATTTACCATTCAGGGAACGCCCAGCGATTTGTCGCCCGGGCAAGAGAAAACCATCATTGAGCAGTTATTGGAGGAGTATAAACACTTTAATGCAGATGCGAATTTTACTTTGCGCGAAAAACTGATCCGTTCAATGGTCAAACAACGACGACTCAAGGCTGGCACGTCGCTAACGGAGAAAGAAATGCAAGAGCTGGTCGCCCAACTTTTAGCTTGTCAACAACCCGGACAAACACCCGACGGAAAACCGACCTATCTGTCTATCAGCAAATCCTATCTCGATAATTTTTTTGGAAGAGAATAAAGAACCAGGCCGATCGAACTGAATCAACTTAGTATCGCGCCCGCACTGCCAATAAAAATTTCTCTATTTTTCTCCGTATCTCGGTCGCAGTAGATTGATGGTTATTGACCAAGACCGAAAAGACCAGCCATTTTCCTTTGCGCGTCTGCAAAAACCCGCTAAGGGCTACCACGCCACTCAAGGTGCCGGTCTTAGCAAAGATGGCACTGCTATCTTTCACATAATAACCGCTCAAGGTACCTTCATTGCCACGCGGAAAGATCGTTTGGATCCGCTCCCAGCCAAATTCTCGCTGCATCCGATCCAATATACTGACCATGTCTTGTGGTGTAAACAGGTTATAGCGACTAAGCCCCGATCCATCTACCCAGCGAGGTGCTTGTGGCAAGTCAGCGAGATCGGTCGCTAAAACAGTATCGATAAGGGCACGATCGCTCATATACCCCAGCAGACGCTGGCTGACCATGAGCAAACTCTGCTCTGCAAAAAAGTTATCGCTACGGTGCATCAAGGGAGTCAATAAGGAGTCGGTCGGATGCGAATACAATGGTGTCCCCTCTACCGGTAAGCCACTTACACTCACGGAGGAACGAAGCCCTAATTGCTGCAAGGTGTCTTGCAAGAAAATATAATTGGTTACACCCCGATTGGTCTTATAGGGAATTGCCGACTTGCCAAAGGTCTTATTACCTCTTTTTATGGAAAATAGATTCTCATCTTGGCTGCGTGAAAGATCGAACTTACCCCCTGTACCCACCAGTTGTACGAGTGCTTCTTTCATAAAAGGGGGGCGCAAAGCCAACGAAGGAAGCGCTTCTAAGCGCTGATCGCGCGCTTGAAAATAAACCAGATTTCCGTAGACAGGAAAAGCGCTTCGCTCGGCGAGATAGGGTTCCTGAAAATCATCCCAAGACCACCCACTACCATAGGGCTCAACCCGATCACGAATAGAATAGCGTAAAGCAATATGCTTTTGGCCCTGTAGCATTCGTTGCAACAAAGGTTGCGTTACAAAGTCAGGATGTAAAAAAGTGGGATCCCCTTGCGGTTGTACATAGAGGGTGTCGTTTGTTTCTTGTAAGACAGCCCCCACAAGGCGATCTTCCAGGTATTTCATGGCCACATAGCAAGTGGGGATCTTGACATTGCTGGCCGGCACAAAATATTTATGCCCGTTTTGATTGTACCAATAGGTCTGCGTAGAGAGTTCCATAATGCTGACACCCCAATGCGCATTGTCGAATGACTTAGCGCTTGCTATTTCTCGTTGAGCCAGCTGTTGCACCTGGCGTTGTAAACTACACGATGTTAAAGCAAAGAAGAACAGCCAAGAGAACTGTATACGATTTGACAAAAAAGAAAAATGCATTGATTGATTTTTTTGTTGGTACGACTACCCTCTCTCTTGGGCGCGCAACCAACGCTCAGGGATCTCATTACTGCTGGCCAATAAATAGTCTTTATAGCTACAGGCGATAAACTGCTTGTTGGGCAATTGCATCCACCAGCGGCCGGTTTTTTTGCTTTGCAAAAAGATCGTCTCTACTTCGGCAAAGGCCATATAATACTCATTGAATGAATCTTTCTCTTGCAAGGAAGCTTCTCTGCGACCGCGGCTTCTACCGTCAAGTAAATACCAAAGCATTTGTGCGACCTGCTTGGCGCTAAGGTCTTGCCGATCGGCACGAGGATCGTATCCGTATACCCCCACCGTATTGACCGTTGGACTCATGCCTGCATAGCGAAACAGGGTGCAGGCCTCCTCTCCCGTAAACCCATTGGGAGAAATAGTGCTGGCAGGAGAGTAGGCATTGGCCAACGAAGAAAGATCAAAACTGAATAGATGGCTGTTGCGAATAACCGGTTCCATTTCGTCGGGCGCTTCCTTTACATTCCCAACCCGAAAGCAATCGAAGCGAAGCTTGTCGAGCGTTTCGAGTAATTGAGGATTGACACAATAGCTCTGAAACCCTATATGATTATAATGCCTTATAAAATTGGGCGTGGCCGTCAGCATATCCATCAAAAAATGATCAGCCGGTAAGATCGCCTCCGGATCCAGATCGATAAGAGCATCCACCAAGGTGGCCTCTATCAGTTGACGGCTGTGAACATACGCTTGGTACTGCGCCGTGGTCAGATCGTGAGAACCGCCTAAGATGATGACTGTTTTCCCTTCTCCGATCAACGCTGATACAACCGTACGCAAGGCAGCATAGGTATCAGGAAGTGTAGCACCGGTACGAATATTACCCACATCGGCCAGCACCAGATCGGAATGCCAGTAGAATAAATTATAGAATTGACGTCGAATCGCATCCGGACCCATGGTTTGATGCTGCTCAATACCCGCTCCCCGATGATCGGGACATCCTACAATGACCAACTGAGTCTCATCCAAATCCGGAAGAGATTGCTCATGCAAATGAATACTGTACCCGATCTGCCCCTCTTTGTATCCCCGGTCTTGCGAGAGCATCGCCCTGTTGACCGGGTCCAGGAAATCTTCAATACCAAGATGATCTGCCATACTTGCAAGATAATTAATTGCCGGTTTGGACTTACTTTTGTCGTATGGAGAATCTATGGCAACAAATTGATGCCCTCCGCAGTGAGATCGGCAGCTTCGCCACCACCCGGGCCGACGAGGTAGAGGCTTTTCGGATCAAGTACCTGGGAACAAAAGGGGTGGTCAAGCAACTGATGACCGCCATGAAAGAGGTGCCTGTCGAAAAAAAGAAAGAAGCAGGGCAGTTGCTCAATGACTTCAAATCGTTCGTTACCGCCCATTATGAGCAACTTCTGACAGGGATCATATCCGATAAAGATGCGTCCACTATCGATCTGAGTTTACCGGGACAACCCTTTCCGATCGGGTCGCGTCATCCAGTCACCTTAATGAAAAATCGCATCATCTCCATATTTCAGCGGCTGGGCTTTGCCGTAGCAGAAGGACCAGAGATCGAAGATGATTGGCACAATTTTGGCGCCCTCAATTTGCCGGCCCATCACCCGGCAAGGGATATGCAAGACACGTTTTACATTCAGCAAAATCCCGATTGGGTATTGCGCACGCATACCAGTAGTGTACAGATACGCGAAATGGAAAAGGGCCAGCTACCCATTCGCATGCTGATGCCGGGCCGGGTCTTTCGTAACGAAACGGTCAGTGCCCGTAGCCATTGTTTCTTTCATCAGATAGAAGGATTGTATATAGATGAAAACGTCTCGTTTGCCGACCTGAAGCAAACACTTTACTTCTTTGTCAAGGAAATGTATGGGCCCAATGCCCAAGTTCGTTTTCGCCCCTCTTATTTTCCGTTCACCGAACCCAGTGCCGAAATGGATGTGAGCTGCTTTATTTGCGCCGGAAAAGGATGCACCGTATGTAAAAGATCGGGGTGGGTAGAAATATTGGGTTGTGGCATGGTGCATCCCAATGTATTGAGTAATTGCGGCATCGATCCTGAAAAATACAGCGGCTTTGCCTTCGGTATGGGGGTAGAAAGACCGGCAATGCTCAAATACGGTGTCAACGATCTACGCTTATTCAGTGAGAACGACATCCGCTTCTTACGACAATTTGCAGCAGCCACCTGATAAGCTTCCCCTATGGACATCAATACGATCGGAGTATGTGGCGCAGGTACGATGGGCAGAGGGATCGCCTTAACGGCTGCATTGGCCGGATTCAATACAAGACTCTTTGATCTGCAGCCCGCCGCGTTAGAAAGGGCAAAAGAGCAACTACAAAAAGAGCTCAAGAAAAGTATCGAAAAAGGAAAATACACCGAAGCCTTTGCCGCACAGGCCTTGGCGCGCATTGAATTTACCGAAGATATCGATGCTTGTGTAGGCGAGATCTTTATCGAGGCGATTGTGGAGCAAGCCGAACCCAAGATCGCCCTTTTCAATCAACTTGCTGAACGTAATCACAGTGATTGCATTTTTGCTAGCAATACCTCATCGCTCTCCATTACTGAAATGGCCAAGGCCATTCAACACCCCGAGCGTGTTATCGGCTTACATTTTTTTAACCCGGCCACCCTTATGAAACTGGTCGAGGTCGTTACCACTCCCTTTACCGCCCCTTCGGTACAAGAAATAGCCTGGAAACTGATGCAGGACTTTCAAAAGACCCCTGTGCTGTGTATCGATTCACCGGGATTTATCGTCAATCGGGTCGCCCGGCCTTTTTATATAGAATCACTTCGGCTGCTAGAAGAAAAAAAAGCCGGCATGCAACAGTTGGATCGCATCCTTACTGCAGCCGGATTTAAAATGGGACCCTTTGCCCTGATGGATCTGATCGGTAATGATATTAACTATGCCGTAAGCTGCTCGGTCTATGATCAACTCGGAAAACCAGAACGACTCCGACCTTCTTCGATCCAGCAACAGCTGGTGCAAACAGGCAAATGGGGACAGAAATCCGGCGAGGGGTATTATCAATACAAATCAGGCTAATGGCTAAAAAAGTATTAGTGACCGGGGCCAGTGGCTTTTTAGGTTCTTACTTGCTATTGGCCCTATTGAAGCAGGGCTATCAGGTAAGAGGCATGGTGCGTCAACAAAAAAGACCCACCTGGATCGATCCGGCTGCACTCGAAGGAGTAGAGTGGTTCGAAGGCGATATACTGGATATTCTCTCACTCGAAGAAGCGATGGACGGCATGGATGCGGTTATTCACTGTGCGGCCCTGGTTTCGTTTGCCCCCCAAGACCGTCAATTACTTTATCAGGTTAATACGAATGGGACCGCCAACGTGGTCAATGCGGCCCTCGAAAAAAAAATCAAGCGACTGATACATATCAGTTCAGTCGCGGCACTCGGTCGGATAGCGGGGGGCGGCGTGGTCAATGAAAATGCCAAATGGAAAGAGGGCCCCTTACACACTCATTATGCACGCAGCAAATTTCAGGCAGAATTGCAGGCCTGGCGCGGTTTTGCGGAAGGACTCGATACGGTCATCCTGAATCCCAGCACCATTTTAGGATATGGAAATTGGGAGCAAAGCAGCTGCGCCATCTTTAAGCAACTCTATGATGGGTTTCGCTGGTACACCAGTGGATTAAATGGATTTGTGGATGTGCGTGATGTGGCTCGCGCCGCCGTGATGCTCTTAGAGAAAGCAACGGGGGGACAACGTTATATTGTAAACGGTGATAATTGGACCTTTCAGCAACTGCAGTTTTGCATTGCCGATGGATTCAATCGTAAAAGACCCTCCGCAAGGGCCCATGGCCTTTTATTAGGTCTTGCCTGGCGGATAGAGGCCATACGGTCTTTCTTAACGGGTAAGCGTCCTTTACTGACACGCGAAAGCGCAAGAGTGGCTCGCAGTGCCACCCGCTTCGATAACAGTAAATTACTAAACGACTTTTCAGCATTTTCGTATACCCCGCTGCAACAGACCATACAAGAGGCCTGCAGACAATATGCTGAGCGAGCGTCTTATTTAGCGGAAGCTACACCCTGACCAACGACTTTATCTGATCACCGAAAATGTTCTCTGCTCAGCGAAAACTTGTTTTTAGCTTTTCCCAAATCTGGGGAATCCGCTTAACCCAAACCAACTCTTTTTTCTTCTCTTGGAAATCTATGGCAGGGGTACCCCAATAGGTCTTGTTCCCCGATATGGTGCTAGCCACTCCGCTTTGCCCCATTACGACCGCGCCTTTACCTATGGTCAGGGTCTTGTTAACGCCCACTTGTCCCCACAGCACGGCCTCGTCTTCGAGTACGACTGCGCCGGCAAGTCCCACTTGAGCCGCTATTAGACAATTACGTCCTATCACACAATCATGTCCAATATGCACCTGGTTATCGATCTTGGTTCCGGCTCCTATCGAGGTATCGGCGGTTACCCCTCGATCGATCGTACAGCCCGCCCCGATCTCTACCTGATCGGCAATAACAACACGTCCGCAACTTTTCATCTTGCGATACTGGACCGGAAGCGCTTTCTTTCGATTGTAATAAAAAGCATCACTGCCAATAACGGTGCCAGCCTGTACGATCACGTCATCACCGAGTTGACAATGATCCAGAATGGTCACCTGAGGATGAATCAGGCAATTCTTTCCGATCGTCACTTGGTTGCCGATATAGGCGCCCGGCATCACGATTGTATTGCTTCCAATAACGGCCGTTTCACTAATGGGTTGCAATGAGGGAACAAATGGACGATAGGTGTCAACGATACGGAGATAAGCCGCGAACGGATCACTGACCACCAAGAGTGATTTACCGGGTGGAACGGCTATCTGCTGATCGATGATGATACAGGATGCAGCAGAGCGAATGCATTTATCATAATATTTGGGATGGTCCACAAAAACCAAATCTCCCACTTGTACTTTATGAATTTCATTGATACCCGTAACGCTACCGGTTGCATCTCCAACAAGAGTAGCCTGTATTAATTCGGCCAATGATGTAAGTGAAACCGGCTTTTCAAATTGCATGATGTACTATTTTTCACAAAGGTAGTAGGCGTAATGTCACCTTTGCTTTTTTGCGTTTATCCACAAAACATTTTAAAATGTTGATAATTCAAAACAAAAAAATTTTTTGGATATTTAAAATAAATACTAATATTGTGTAGGGAAATTTATTTCCCAGTACTTACTAACCCATCCATATAGGATCCCTCCGTTTTCGGAGGGATTTTTTGTTTGCATACGGCTCTCCCTTCACATGCGCTTTTAAAATACCTTTACGCAAAGTTCATCCCTATGATCAAATCAATGACCGGCTTTGGAAGAGCCGAAATGCGGGCGGGAGAAAAATTATTTGTGATCGATATCAAATCGCTCAATGGAAAGCAATTCGATCTGCAACTACGACTGCCTGCCTTGCTTAAGCCTTACGAATTCGATATTCGTCGTTGGCTGGCCACGGAGCTCGATCGCGGGACGGTCGACTGTAGCATCAGTCTAAAAGAGACCGGCGGGTCGCAACCCGTATCCATCAATACGCAACTGGCTAAAGCCTACTACGGATCATTGTCCAAACTGGCCTCCGAATTGCAACTCGACACCTCACAATTGCTGACGGCCCTTTTAAAATTGCCCGAGGTCATTACCACCGGGGCCGATGTCCTGCAAGCTGAAGAATGGGAGCAGTGTAAAACAGGCATTGCGCAAGCTGTCAAGCAGCTCAATATGCATCGCGAAACAGAGGGAAAAGCGCTGGAAACCGATCTGCGAAACCGCATCCATACGATCGTGTCGTTGCAAAAGGAGATCAGCCAGCTCGATCCGCTGCGACGAGTGAAACTACGGCAGGGTATCACCAAAGTGCTGGAAGAAAGCCTGAGAGGCGAAGGATACGATCAAACCCGGCTGGAACAAGAGCTGATTTACTACATAGAGAAAATGGATATCAGCGAAGAGCAGGTGCGACTACTAAATCACTGCGACTATTTTATACAGCAACTCGACGAAAAGAACGAGAGTAAAGGCAAAAAACTCTCCTTTATCTTACAGGAGATCGGACGGGAGATCAATACGACAGGCTCAAAGGCCTATGATGCCTCCATACAACGGCTGGTGGTCCAGATGAAGGATGAGCTCGAAAAAGCCAAAGAGCAAATCTTAAATGTGATGTAATTTTATAGTATGCCAAATGCGAATCGCTGGTCATTACCAACCCTGATCCTATGTGGACTGCTTGGTGCCCTTAGCGGGTGTACGTCGTTGGAATTATACGAACGAACGGTCCCCCTACCAGCCCAGCAATGGAAAAGTGAATACACCCCTTCCTTTGACTTTGATATTGCCGATACCACCGCCCGCTACGACGTGGCCCTGGTATTACGCCATAGGGATCGTTATCACTATAACAATATCTGGTTGCAGCTCTCCCTTACCGACCCGCAAGGAGAAAGCTACTCCTTTGAAACCGACTTTGTATTAGGCACCAATGAAACCGGCTGGCTAGGAGCCGGAATGGACGATATTTACGAGCACCGCATTTCGCTGCAAAAAGAGCTGGTGGCACAGGGGATTTCTTTTCGGCAGGCCGGCACTTACCGCTTTCGTATAAAACAACTGATGCGCGAAGATCCACTAGAGGAAGTCATGAATATCGGCATACGAATAGAAAAGAAACCCTGACCCTTCGCTTATGCCAGATGTCATCAAAAAAAAATGGAGACGTACTACCCTTATCTATTGGGCGTTGCTGTTGTATGTGCTGGCAGCCCTGTTGTGGTGGCTGATCTCCTTGCAGCAGCAAAACCGACAGATCACCCAAGAGAAGATCGAATCGCTGGAGTGGCGATCAACTACGCTCAGCCCACAAACTCGTTCGGCCATGCGTCAGGAGATCGAAAATGTATTTGAAAGGAATCAGAATAAATATATCAGCGAAGGAATTACTTTTTTATTGGTCATCATGATCGGGGCCGTATTTATTTATAGGGCCGTGGGTCGACAATTCAAGATGCAATTACAACAGCAACATTTTATGATGGCTGTTACGCACGAACTTAAGACCCCCATTGCCGTAGCCAAGCTAAATCTGGAGACCCTTCAGAAATACCAATTGGAGCCCGATAAACAACAGAAGCTGATCCGTACAACGCTGGACGAAACGGCCCGTCTGGATTTTCTGACCAACAATATCTTAGTGTCGGCCCAATTGGACAATAAAGGATTCGTCAGCAGCAAAGAAGAGCTAGACTTCTCTTCGTTGCTACAAGCATGCATTGCTGCTATTCAAAAAAGGTTCCCGGATAGGATCATCGAGACCTCTATCGAAGAAGAGATAGACCTGAGAGGCGATGCCCTTCTTTTGCAGATCCTGATCAATAACCTACTGGAAAATGCCATTAAATATGCCCCGGGCAGCTCCCCGATCAAAACGGTATTGGATCGTAACGAAAAGGAGATCGTGCTGACCGTGGCCGATCAGGGTCCGGGCATCCCTGATAGCGAAAAAGGAAAGGTCTTTGATCGATTCTACCGAATCGGGAATGAACAAATGCGAACGACCAAGGGCACCGGACTGGGTCTTTACCTCTGCCAGCGGATCGCCAAAGACCATGGGGGTCGCATCGAGATAAAAGATAACCATCCGAGCGGCAGTGTTTTCAATGTTATCTTTGCCGCATGAGCGAAGAGAAACCATCCTCCATTTTGTTGGTCGAAGACGAAGAGAACCTGCACGAAGCACTCAAACTCAACTTAGAGCTCGAAGGGTACGAGGTAACATCTGCTTTTGACGGGGCCGCTGCCTTAAAAGCCATTGACGAGGCCTATTTCGATCTGATCATTTTAGATGTAATGCTGCCCGTTGTGGATGGCATACAAGTAGCCGAGACCATCCGCATAAGCAATAACGATACCCCTATTTTGATGCTGAGTGCCCGCAATAGTAGTGCCGACCGTGTTGCCGGGCTCAAAAAGGGGGCAGATGACTACCTGACCAAGCCCTTTAATTTGGAGGAGTTGCTGCTACGCGTCTCTAAACTGATCAATAAAAATTTAAAGCTACAAGACAGGTCGACCGTTAGCGATCTATATCAATTTGGGGCCAATCAGATCGATTTTAAAGCACAAGAGGCCACCGGATTTGATGGGACCACCATTCGGCTGAGCAAAAAAGAGACGATGCTCTTGAAGCTGCTGATCGAAAATAAAAATGAAGTGGTGCCCCGCGAAAAGATATTACAAGCGGTGTGGGGCTATCAGGTCTATCCTACGACCCGCACCATCGATAATTTTATCCTGAACTTTCGAAAATATTTCGAAGAGGACTCTCGTAATCCCCGCTACTTTCACTCGGTACGAGGAGTCGGTTATAAATACGCCGAATAATTTAAAGATCGCCCAACCGCGGACGCATCACGATCTCCTCTACACAAGCTTGCGGAGATAAGTGAGCGGTCTGAAAGACCATCTTGGCTACATCGGATGGCTCCATGATTCGACCATTGCTGTTGTCGAAATTGCCCCAACTATCGGTAAGAACGGCCCCAGGATAAACCCCCGTTACTTTAACACCGGTTGGCTTAAGCTCTTCGCGCAAATTTTGGGTAAATCCATGCAAGGCATATTTACTAATGCTGTATGAACCTCCTTGTACATAGGGCTTCAGCGAAGCGATGGAGCAGATGGTAAAGATGTGCCCACTGCCACGCTGTATCATATCGGGTAGTAGTGTACGCGTCAAATGGTAGGCGCTGTATAGATTCACGGCCATTTGCTGCTCTAATTGGCCAGATGGCTCCTCGGCCAGTGAGCCCGGTAAGAACTGACCGGCATTATTGATGAGAATATCTGGCTCCCCATAACTCAAACACCAACGTCCAAAGTCGATCGCCTCTTGAGCAATACGCAGATCAGCGGCGCGGCCATGGATTACAGCTTCGGGACAGGCGGCCGCTAATTCCTCCACTGTCTTTTGTAAGCGCGTCGGATCGCTGGCTGTAAGCAACAACCGATACCCAGCCTTAGCAAATAACCACGCGATCTCTTTACCGATACCTCGTGATCCTCCGGTTACGATCACGGTCAAGGCATTGGCAGAACGAGGAGAAGTTGAAGCATCCATACTCATCAATTAAATTGTACATTGCAAAGTTATTGACCCCTTCTTACAATCAAGATACTTTGTTATCCGCACTTCGCTATCAGCACCTTTTTTTTGATCTGGATCACACCTTGTGGGATTTTGAAGCCAACGCACGGGCAACCCTGGCACAACTCTACACCGAACTAGATCTGAACAGATTAGGAATAGATGATTTTGAGCGTTTTTACCGACAATATCTAGAGCACAACGAAAAATTATGGGATCGTTACCGAAAGGGCTTTATCAAACAAGAAGAGCTCCGTATCAAACGTATGCGACTGGCCTTACTCGATTTTGGGGTCGTTAACGAAGAGGTGGCCGCTAACATGAATATCCGCTTTTTGGATCTCTTGCCCACCCGAACGATCTTATTTCCATATACAAAAGAACTACTTGACTACCTATTGCAAAAAGGGTATCAGTTGCATCTGATCACTAATGGCTTTGAAAAAACACAGCATAGTAAACTGCTTTACTCGGGATTAGCCCCCTATTTTACAGCCGTCATTACCTCGGAAGGATCGGGTAGTCTAAAACCGAAGCCTGAGATCTTTTCGTATGCCCTTGAACAAACTAGAGCTACTAAAGAGAATAGTATCATGATCGGGGATACGCCCGAAGTAGATATCTGGGGCGCCAAGAATGCCGGTATCGATCAGATTCATGTCAATCACCTCAGCCAAGAGCGCATAGCCTTATCCGATGGAAGCTATCCGACCCATACGGTTTATTCTTTGCAAGAGATTATGCAGATACTCTAGGATTAGGTCAATGCGCTAAGAACGTGCCATAGTAAGTACGCTAAATAAGAGTCGCATTACCAGGTGGCAATTTCGGTAACGCCTCCCAACGGACGGTCTCCGATCTTGACCTTAATAACAGCATCGAGCGGAAGCAAGAGATCGACCCTAGAGCCGAACTTGATAAATCCCATTTCGGCGTTTTGTTGCACGGTCTGCCCCGGCTGCAGGTAATTGACAATGCGACGGGCTAAGGCGCCGGCGATCTGCTTTACTAAAATTTCGCGACCATTCTTTTGATAGACCACCGAGTGGCGTTCATTTTCGGTAGAGGACTTTGGATGCCAGGCCACTAAATACTTACCGGGATGATAAGTAGAATAGACCACGGTGCCGCTTATGGGATTACGATTTACATGCACATTGAAAGGGCTCATGAAGATAGAGACCTGAATGCGACGATCGTTGAAATATTCATCGGGTTCTACTTCTTCGATCACCACCACTTCACCATCGGCGGGGGCGATGATGCTATTTTCCGATTGAGTATGAATACGAGAGGGGACTCGAAAAAAAGAAAGAATAAACCCCCAGAAAAGAACCGATATAAGTAAGATCGAGATAAAGACCACCCCATACGACGCAGACAAAAAATAATAACTGGCCGTATTACCCAGCCCCAAAAAAAGGGTTACGATAGCAATGGTAGGGTAGCCTTCGCGGTGAATAGTCATGAAGTAAAAAATTAAAGGGGCAAAGATAATGATTGCCCTCGCTGCTTACAGAAAGAGTCTGGCATAAAGCCAGACCACCGGAGTGGCCCAGAGCAACGAGTCGAAGCGATCGAGCCATCCACCATGTCCGGGCAAAATACGGCCACTGTCTTTAACCCCTGCCATGCGCTTTAACTTCGACTCAAAGAGATCGCCGGCCGTACCCATCACCGCAGCGCCAAAAGCCATCAGGTAACTATCTAGTGTTCTCAACGGCATGATAGCGTCAACAGAGAGCAAAGAAGACACAATAGCAGGCAATGTATAGCCTGCGACCAGCACCGTGAGTACGACACCGCCTATGGTGCCCTCCCAGGTCTTTTTTGGAGATACCGGACTCAGCGGTGTGCGCCCTATGAGCGAGCCGACCATATAAGCCATCGTATCATTGATCCACATACAGGCCAATACGAACAAGGGCAGCACCGGCCACGATGTGGACATGACCGCTGCCAGCGGGTCATGCAATTTCGAATCGATAAATAAAGTCCAGGAAAGCGACAAATAGAAAAACCCAAGCAGCATATACCGAACGGGAAAGCGGAAAGCAGAATACAGTTGCTCGTATTCTACCCAGCATCCAGCATGGATAACCAAGACCAACAGTAAAAAACTCCAGTTGCTCCAACAAAGGCCAGCCAGCATCACCGCTACAAAAAAAACGGAGGTAACTGCCCGTTGCGAAAAAACCTGCCGGTTAAATGCCATTAGTCAAATTATGATTTCAGATCGGAAGAGGCGCTGGAATGATCCTGATCTTCGTTGGTTCGGGTATGACGAAGCATCCAATGTATGTGCAAGGTCACGATAAGGGTGCTTACTAAACCGGTTACCATCAGGGTTTGCATATCTACGACAGGTTCTTCTTGTAATAGGACGGGTCTTTGATACACCAGCACGATCAACAAAGCATCATAAGCGAAATGCGCCAGCATGGCCGTTAACAAACTACCGCTATACCAATACAGTGCCCCCAAGACGATACCTAAAACGAAACGGGGTAAAAATCCATAGAATTGCATGTGCATGGCCGAGAATAAAAATGCGGACAATAAAATAGCAGGCCAAACACTTCCAAATAGTCGTTGAAACAATTGCTGTAAGACCCCTCTGAACAAGAGCTCTTCGCCGATACCGGCCAAGCCTGCCAAAAAAATGATATTGAGCAAAAGGTCCTTCGTAGTATGTAATCCTAGCAATGACTGTACGGTATCATTTGCCTCGTTCTCTTTTGCCTTCATCCACTCTGCGATGACCGGAGGAAATTCCACGGCCTGGTTGAGTTCACCGAGCCATTGCACTAAGGGAATAGAAAAAAACAGGGCTGATACCCCGACCAACCAAAAACCAGGATGAAATGGCTTGGACAGGTTCAGGTATTGCCGGGCGGGAGCCTCCGAGAACAAGCGGGCAGCCAGCAGCGAGGGTATTAAAAACAATCCTACGAATTGAACGAACTGCAGCGCCCTGATCACTACTCCTAGTTGAGAGGGATTTGTTTTTAAGGAGCCAAGAGAGGATAATTGATCTATAGGAATACCGCTCAGGACCGAAAGCAGCAAAGTGCCAAAAATCCCAACGAAAAAAACACTAAAAAATGCCAGGGCTAGTAAAATAAAAAATTGTTCGATGGGCGATCTATCCTGATAATATCCTTTTTTAAACACGAGGAAAATTTTGATTGTACATTTGTCAGCCCGGTTTGGCCGGCGCATTGAACAAATTTAGGTAAAACACCAAGATGGTAAAGATTGGCCCTGTAACCCTTCCTGATTTTCCGCTCTTGCTGGCCCCCATGGAAGACGTGAGTGACCCTCCGTTTCGGGCCGTATGCAAAGACAAGGGAGCCGATCTGATGTACACCGAGTTCATCTCTTCTGAGGGACTCATCCGAGATGCGATCAAGAGTAAGAAGAAGTTGGACATCTTCGATTACGAAAGACCGGTAGGGATACAAATCTTTGGTGGGGATGAAGAAAGCCTGGGGCTGGCGGCTAAAATAGTAGAAGTTACACAGCCCGATCTGCTGGATATCAATTTTGGTTGCCCTGTCAAAAAAGTAGCGCTAAAAGGCGCCGGGGCGGGGGTATTACGAGATGTAGACCTGATGGTACGACTCACTAAGGCCGTGGTTAGATCTACATCGCTGCCCGTAACGGTCAAGACTCGATTAGGATGGGACGATCAAAATAAAAATATTGAGGAGGTCGCCGAAAGACTGCAGGATGTAGGTATTCAAGCACTGGCCATACATGGTCGGACCCGCGTACAGATGTATAAGGGAGAGGCCGACTGGACCCTCATCGGTAAGATCAAGAATAATCCCCGCATTACTATCCCGATTTTTGGCAATGGGGATATTGACTCTCCCGAAAAAGCCCTAGCCTACAAGAATCGATATGGCGTAGATGGTGTGATGATAGGAAGAGCAGCCATTGGCTATCCTTGGATATTCAACGAGATCAAACATTTTATAAAAACAGGGGAGCACCTACCCGCCCCCAATATCGAAGACCGATTGGCTGTGTGTAGAAAACATTTGCGGTATTCGATCGAGTGGAAAAATCCCGTGGTCGGCATCAATGAAATGAGAAGGCACTATGCCAATTACCTAAAAGGACTTCCCAATATCAAAGAATACCGCAATAAGCTGGTTACCTTAAAGACCGAAGAAGAACTTTGCGCCGTGTTCGACGAAATGGCTCGCGTATACGAGGGATTCCAATTTGAAAAAACGCCTATCTCCCTGATCAATTATCACGAAAATTGTCCGGTGGACTAATCACTGCAAGGCCTGTATGATCGACTCATCGAGGGGAGAAACAGAAGGATCGAAATAATGGGTCAGTCGTCCTTGCTCATCGACCAGGTATTTTGAGAAATTCCAAGAGGGTGCTTTGCTGTTCCAGCCGTTTTGAGCGGGGTCGGTCAGCCATCGATAGATCGGATCTTGCTGCGTACCCGGCACGACCGAGGTTTTTTGCATCAGTAAGAAACGAACCCCATAGTTGCGTTGACAAAAAGAAGCGATCGATACATTATCGCCTTGTTCTTGCTCCTTAAAATCATTCGCCGGAAATCCAATCACGACCAAGCGGTCTGCAAAACGATCTTGTAAGGTTTGTAGCGTTGCATATTGTGCGGTATACCCACAATCGCTGGCCGTGTTGACCAATAATACTTTTTTGCCGCGAAGCAAAGTCCAATCAACGGGCTTCCCCTCAATGGAAACAGCAGATAATCCGTAGAACGAAACGGGTGGTGTTTGCGCCGAATGGGTAATGATGTCGTTGTTCTTACCGACCAGGCGGGTCACCCACATCAGGGCCGGATATGCGAATTTCAAAAGTCGTTGACGAAGGGTCATATCATGTCGCGATTGTAGTAGTTCTAAAGATCCTAAGGTAATAATGAATAGGACAAGGATCAGCAAGAGCCAGCGACGCAAAGGCCTTTTTCTCATCCGATCAATTTTTTTAAAAGCCCTAGCTTTCCTTTAAAGGGAGGATACTTGATAGCAGGATCGATCCAACTGGGCGTGCGTAATACACTTTTAAAATGCGAAAAGGTATTGAAGGAATGTTTTCCATGATACATCCCAAAACCACTGTTACCTCTTCCTCCAAACGGAAGACGATGATTCAAAAAATGAAAGACCGAATTATTGACACATGCGCCACCGGCGGGTACTTGTTCTAACCATTTTTTTTCTTTTTGCCGACTCTCGGTATATACATAGAAAGAGAGCGGATTGGCATGACGGTCAATAATGGCCTTGGCTTCTTCGAAGTGCTGATAGCTAAGGATGGGTAACAGTGGGCCAAAGATCTCCTCTTGCATTATGGGCGCATCAAGCGATACATCGGTAAGGACCGTTGGAGAAATATAGCAATGATCCCTATCGTGTTGCCCCCCACAAACAATATTACCAGACGATAAATAAGATACCAGCCGGTCAAATTGTCGAGTATTGATGATCCGCCCATAGTGATCGCAACGGGCCGGATTGTTCGTGTAAAACATTTCGATCACGCGTTGGAGCGCTTCGATGAAACGTTCGCGTACGCTTTGATGTACCAAGATATAATCGGGCGCAATACAGGTTTGTCCGGCATTGTTCCATTTGGCTAGGGCAATACGTTTGGCCGCCACTTCAATATTCGCATCGCTCTCGATCACACAGGGACTTTTTCCACCCAGCTCTAGCGTAACAGGTGTAAGCTGCTCGGCCGCCATACGATAAACGATCTTTCCTACCGCTGTGCTACCGGTATAAAATAAATGATCGAAGCGAAACGATCCCATCAGCGAAGGCACCACGCTGGCGCCGTCTCCTTCTATCAACCACACATAGCGCTCGTCAAAAACGCGTTCGATGATCTTTTTCATCAACGCTGCGGTGGCAGGAGTAAACTCACTGGGCTTTAAGACCACACAATTGCCCGCAGCCAAGGCCCCTACTAAGGGACCCAGTAATAATTCAAGGGGGTAATTCCAGGGGGCGACGATCAATACGACGCCAAGTGGCTCGGGCATAATATGGCTAGAAGAAGGGATATTAGCTAAATTGGTACGTACCCGCTCCGGACGGGTCCACTGGTCTAGTTTTTTTAGGGCCAGCTTGCATTCTGCCAGTACGAGACCTGTTTCAGATACCCATACTTCTTCTGGACTCTTGTGCAGATCTTGATAAAGCGCTTCGTTGATGGCCTGCTCATGTTCCAACAGACAATCCTTCAAAAGACGGATCTGTTGCTTTCTGAATTCGATCGGGCGGGTGGCCCCTGATGAGAAATAATCCCGCATCTTTGTCAGTGTAGGCAGATAGGACATAGCAGAAATTTTGTGACAAGTTAGTAAAACGATAGAGGATGGATGATGTTCATTTCATGAAGCAAGCCTTACAAGAGGCCCAAAGGGCCATGGAAGAAGAGGAAGTGCCCGTAGGGGCCGTGGTGGTAATGAATGGAAAGATCATTGCCCGGGGGCATAATATGACCGAAAAACTGCAGGACCCCACTGCACATGCCGAAATGATCGCGCTTACCGCTGCTTTTAATGCCCTTGGAAGCAAATACTTGCCCGATGCGACCCTATATGTAACCTTGGAGCCCTGCCCCATGTGTGCCGGGGCGCTCTATTGGAGTAAGATCGGACGCATTGTATATGGGGCCGAGGATGTTAAAAATGGATATAAAAAAGTGGCAGGCGATCGCTGGCCCTTTCATAAGAGCACAACCCTGACAACAGGATGCTGCGCCGAAGAAGGGAGCCAACTCATGAAGGATTTCTTTCAACAAAAACGCTGAGCTGCCCGCTGCACAGTACCTTTGCAGTATCTAAAAACTATATTGATATGCCCTTTACACTCGCGCCCCTCCCGTACCCCCATGATGCACTAGAGCCACACATCGATACGCTTACCATGCAGATCCATCATGGTAAACATCATCAAGCTTACGTTGATAATCTCAATAAAGCCATTGCAGGAACCCCCAACGAAAATCTTTCTCTCGAATCGTTGGTAGCCAGCGCTGGCAGTATATCGCCCGCCGTTCGCAACAACGGAGGTGGGCACTGGAATCATACCTTCTTTTGGGAAAGCCTGGCTCCTCAATCCGGTGGTACCCCTTCAGGAAAACTAGCTGATGCCATCAATGCATCTTTTGGATCGTTCGATAGCTTCAAAGAAAAATTCGCTACCGCCGGTATGACCCGTTTTGGAAGCGGATGGGCCTGGCTGATCGTGAACAATGGAAAAGTGGAGATCTGCTCTACCCCCAATCAAGATAATCCGCTGATGGATATTGCGGAAACAAAAGGAACTCCGCTACTTGGCGTAGACGTATGGGAACATGCCTATTACCTGAAATACCAAAATCGCCGTGCCGATTATTTAGCGGCCTTCTGGCAAGTGGTCAATTGGAACGTAGTGGCCGACCGCTACGAAAAAGCCAACTAAGAACACTGTTTACGGAACCGGATCATAGCCGCTGCTTCCCCAAGGATGACAGCGGCTAATTCTTTTTAGGGTCAACCAGCTACCCTTAAATAATCCATGTCGCTTTAAAGCTGTTACAGCATAATGAGAGCAGGTTGGCGTATAGCGGCAAGAAGGGCCAAGCCAAGGCGAAATGATCCATTGGTAAAGCTTGATCAATACCAAAAAAGGAAAGATCAATAAACGCTTGAATAGAGTCGCCAGCTTGGTTAGCATATTATCCCGCTTGATAAATGGTCACTAATTTGGTGAGCCCCTTTTGCAGGTGGGCAAAAAGCTGCGCATAGTCGGGCATCTCCTTATCGGTATAAATAAAAAAAATATCGATCCCGGCAGTGGGAGCTATTCGCTCCGATAAGATGTTTTTTTGTAACCGATAACACTCCCGTAGCTGCCGCTTGATCCGATTACGGTCCACCGCGCGTCGAAATAATTTAGAGGAGACCCCCACCCCAACGCGAATACCGGGTTCGCTGGAGCGCGCATGCAAAATACGTAGCGTTCCTACGCTGTGTCGCTGCCCGTTAAGGAACAAGGCATCGATCGACTTTTTGCTTTTTAGTCGCTCAGTTGATGGTAATGTATAGCGATGGGTCAAGCGCGCGTATTTCTGATAAAAAGAGATCTCATAAAAAAAGCTCCGGAAATTCCGGCGCTATAAAATTATCAAAACCTCCGGCAGCCCGGAGAGGGATCGTTATTTTAGTTTGCGCTCGTCGGAGACCGTCAATTTCTTGCGACCCTTGGCACGACGAGAGGCTAATACTTTACGCCCGTTAGCTGTTTCCATGCGCTTGCGAAAACCATGTACGGTCTTGCGACGCTTACGGTGAGGTTGAAATGTACGTTTCATAGTGTGTTCGTTTTTTCACTCATTTAGAAAAATAGACCGAGAGAACGGTCCGGGTTTCCTTTTACGTCAGGTCACCACACCCGTCGTATTGTGAAAGGACCGCAAAGGTAAGGGATCGAAAGGAGATCGGAAAGAAAATTAAACCATTGTTTTTCAATGCACTAGATGACCGTTCCGGCTAAATTGACCGTATAGGCGCGTACCGGGGCGCCAAAGAATTGTGCGGCCTGGGCATCAAAATCGGGGGCCGAGTCGGTGGTAAAAAATTTAAGCTCCCCCTTTCGGGTGCATCGATCGCTGATCTCAGGATGGCGGTGTAGATAACTGGCCAAACTTGAAGCCACGATCTCTCCTTGCGAGATCAAGCGAACGGCCTTGGGAAGATGCCTCTCTATAACAGGACGAAGCAATGGATAATGTGTGCAGGCCAGCAATAGAGTGTCGATGTCCTTATCTTTTTTTAAGATGGCCTCTACATGCTTTTTTACAAAATAATCGGCACCCTCGCTCAGGTGCTCGTTATTCTCGATCAAGGGAACCCACATCGGGCAGGCCTCTTGAAAAACGGTCACGTCAGGAAAGAACTTTGCGATCTCCAATGGATAAGAGTCAGAAGTAACGGTACCTTGTGTGGCCAACACGCCCACCTTCCCCTTTTTAGTGTATTGCCCGATCACTTCGGCCGTGGGGCGAATGACCCCAAGCACCCGATTGTGGGGCGCCAATTTAGGAAGATCATTTTGCTGTATCGTCCGAAGTGCCTTGGCCGAGGCTGTATTACAGGCCAAGATAACCAGCGGACAGCCTTGTTTGAAAAACCATTGTACGCATTGCAAGGTATATTGATAGACGGTGGCAAAAGAGCGATTCCCATACGGAGCACGCGCACTATCTCCCAAATAACAATAATCATATTCAGGCAGAGCGGTCACCAGATCGCGCAATACGGTCAACCCTCCGTAACCCGAATCAAATACACCGATCGGCCCTTTTGATAATGCCTGCATGTCACAAATGTACTCTGCTAAAACAAAAATGCCCGATCTACAAGAGACCGGGCATGAATTTTTTTTACGTTCGCTTACCTTCCGGGTGCGTTCGGAGCAGCCGGCTTGGGTAATGATAATTTCAACTTGGCCGCCACGGCAGCGATCATATCATCCGTTTCGGGGGCTACCAGTAAACCCTCTTTATTGAGTACATGGGTATACCCTTTTTCTTTGGCTACGGCGCGAATGGCATCGTAGATCTTACGATAAAGGGGAGCCAGCAATTCATTTTGCTTGGCTTCCATGGCCTGGTTAACGATCTGTTGCCAGTTTTGGATGGTATTGATCAGCTGAGGAAGTTCCTCTTCGAGTTGCTTCTTAACGGCAGCAGGCGGAGGCTTCAGCGTGTCTTTGTACATACTGTCTTTGTACTGATAGGTCTGGATCAACGAGGCATACTGAGGGTTGATGGAATCAGCTTGGTAACGAGACAAGATCGAATCGAACTTGCTGATCTCGGGCATCAGCGAGAGTACGTTCTCTACACTAATGTATCCGATCTTGGTCTGTGCCGATGCGATACCGGTAAGACCCAGCATACCAGCAATGGCTAAAATCACGACTAGGTTTTTCATGTTGCGTATAGTTTAAAACAGTTGTAATGACATTTATTTGATCCCTAACTCACGAAGCACATCTTCGCTTTTGTCCAGTTTGGGGTCGGCAAATATAACGGTTATTCCTTCACTTTTGTCCAGCACAAAATCGTAGCCGCGGGCACTGGCCATTTTCTGTATGGCGTTGTATACTTTGTCTTGCACGGGCTTTACAAGCTCCTGCCGCTTTTTGAACAGATCGCCTTCAAAACCAAATCGACGACGCTGCAGATCGCGGAGTTCCTTTTCTCTTGCGAAAAGTTGGTCTTCTCTGCGTTTTTTCAGCTCGGGGGTGAGCATTACTTGTTCCGCTTCAAAATCGCGGTACATTTTGTCGAGGGATACCTGCATACTGTCGATCTGCATTTGCCAAACAGCCGCCATCCGGTCGAGCGATTGCTGGGCTGCCTTGTACTCGGGCATGCGGTCTAAGATGTAACGCGTATCGATAACAGCGTATTTCTGTGCCCCGGCCAGAAAACCAAGCATCAAGAAACCAATGGCAAAGAAGATATTTTTCATGTACGATAATTTCTATTCCGGCTCAAAGCCCAGCATAAAGGTAAATCGCGAGATCCCTTTGAGACCTGTTTGTCCGGGCACAGCACGATCCAGTCCCAGACCGTAATCGAAACCAAGTAAGCCGAACATGGGAAGAAAGAAACGCATACCAGCTCCTACGCTGCGGCGCAAACGAAACGGATTATAATCTTTGTAATTGTACCAACCATTCGCAGCCTCAAAGAAGGTAAGCGCATAAATGGTGCTGCTGGGATTGGTCACCAAGGGGAATCGAGCCTCGAGCTGGTATTTATTGAAGATGGTAAAGAACTGACTGGCACTTTGCTGATCGGGATTCACTGTAGGGTCCGAGGTCTGATAGACCGGATAGCCACGGTGTGCGACGATATCGAAGCCAAGTAATCCGAAGTTATTGGTAAGACCGGCATCCCCCACCTGAAAACGTTCGAAGGGTGAGAACGGAAGGTCTTTGTTATAGCGTCCCATAAATCCAAACTTGGCAGCCATCTTGACCACGAATTGGCGATTTTTCTCTGCGCCCAAGGGCTTACCGATCGGAACATACCACTCCGCATTAAAACGCCACTTGTGGTACTCAGGTCGGCGATACGCATTGTAACCCGCCCCGACCCCGCTCATCAACGAATAAGGTGGCGTCAATTGTACACTTCCTAAAAAGTTAGAACCACTGGTAGGGAAGATGGGATTGAAAACAGAAGATCGCTGCAAAGCAAGCTTGATACTTACGTTGCTCGAGGTACCACTGGTAAAATCACTGCTGAAGATGGGATAGTTCATCAGCTTGTACTGCGTAAGATTGAAGGTAAAGACCAGGTTAAAATAGTCGTCTGGCCATTTAAGTTGCTTTCCGAAGGCTACCGATATACCACTTGTGTTCAGATAATTCGTATCGGAACGCGCTTTATCGATACGGCCTGTAAAGGGATCGAAAGCATTGGAGAAACGACTGCTATTGAACCCAAGGGTCAATGAATTTCTTTTCTTACCACCCAACCAAGGTTCGGTAAAAGAGGCGCTATACGAGCGATAGGCTCGACCGTTCGATTGTAAACGAACACTCAGCTTCTGACCATCCCCCGTAGGAAGTGGATCCCATGCCGATTTTTTCCATATGTTTCGAACGGAAAAATTATTGAACGTAACACCCATGGTACCGGTTAGACCGATGCCTCCTCCCCAACCGGCGGAGAGTTCAAGTTGGTCAGCCGATTTTTCTTCTAACTGCCAGTTGATATCCACGGTGCCATCCTCCGGATTGGGCACCACCCCTGGATTGATCTTTTCTTGATTGAAGAACTGAAGATTACCCAGCTCGCGTTGAGAGCGAATCAATTGAGAACGGCTGAACAATTCACCCGGTACGGTACGCAATTCGCGGCGTACTACATAGTCCTTTGTTTTTTCGTTGCCCGCAATCGTAACATTCTTGATACGCGCCTGAGGACCTTCCATGATGCGGATCTCGTAATCAATCGTATCGTTGTAGACCGCCATTTCGATGGGCTCGGCCCGGAAGAAAAGATAACCATCGTCCATGTAGTAACCACTGATATCGCCACCTTCCTGCGCGGCTTCTTTACCTAATCGCTTGTTCAATAACCCTACGTTGTAGATATCACCTTTGTTGATACCCAACAACACATTGAGGATCGAATCGGAATACTTTGAATTTCCTTTCCAAACGATATCGCCAAAGTAATAACGGTTTCCCTCCGTGATCTTAAAATCGACATTCAAACGTCCGTTGTCGGTCATGTATTGGGTATCGGCTACAATTTGAGCGTCGCGATATCCGTTGGCATTATAGTAATTGAGTATTTTCTCTTTATCCTCCTCGTATTTCTTGGTATCGAATTTTGCTGAGCTCAGCAACTTGAAACGGAAATAAGGATCAAGTACCCGCTTGGTCTTGGAGATCGATAAAAATCCCCAATCCTTTACGTACTCGTTAAACGAAACAGGATGGCGGTTGCCATAGGGGCTTTGGGTACTGTCACGCTTCAGGGTAATGCGTGTCATTTCCTTGGTTCCCTTCAGTTGTTTTTTGAGTTTTAGATTATCGAGAGCGGTATTACCATAGAAATTGATATCCCCGATCAAGACCTTCGATCCTTTCTCTACACGGATCAATAAAAAATTAGAGTTGGCAAAGGTGGGATCAGGCTTCTCTTCGATCAACACCTTTACATTGCGAAATCCTTTTTCGGCATAATGCTTCTTGATCTTTTCAACGATCTCCCTTCTGGTATTCTCCGTAATGATGGTTTGCTTCGATAAAGTAAGTTTGGTCAGCAAGTCTTCTTCTTCCGATTTACGGATACCGGCAAACTTGTAATTACCCAGTCTGGGGCGCTCCTGTACATTGATCTCGACCCACACCTTATCGTCCTCGATGCGTGTGACCAATACTTGTGCTCCGGAAAAAAGTTTCTGTCTCCACAGATTATTGATGGCCTTGCCAAAGATCTCTGCTCCGGGATGCACGAACTTATCACCAGGCTGCAGGTTGGCAATGGATAATACAATGGCAGTATCGAGATAACGAATACCCGTGATCTTGACATCGGCAATCACAAATTCCTTTACGATGCGGGCATTTTGCCACTCGAGCAACTTGGGATCGACCGAAGTGGGTCGAGTCGTATCGGGGACTTCCTGTGCCCTCAAAAGAGACTGGGCGGCCATCAAACCCGCGAACAAACAAATCCAATAAAAAGAGAAATTACGCAATTAGTTAGTTTTCAGCTTATTAATGAGAATTCATTCGAAACAATGGCTGGCAAATTAAGTGTAAAAATCGAAAGTCTTTGTTAAAGCTGCTCACTGGTCTTTCCGAACCTTCTTTCGCGCTGTTGATAGTCGATCAGGGCCTCATACAAATTCTCTTTTCTGAAATCGGGCCAGCGAACGGGTGTAAAGTAGAGTTCGGCATAGGCCAATTGATACAGTAAGAAATTACTGATGCGGTACTCTCCACTGGTTCTGATCATGAGCTCAGGATCAGGGAACTTGCTGGTAGTCAAGTAGTTTTGTAGAGTATCTTGGTTAATGTCCTCAATGGCCAATCTCTCCTTTTTTACCTCGTAGGCGATATTTTTGACAGCGTTCAACAGCTCCCAACGACCACTGTAGCTAAGGGCCATAATCAAGTTGAGTCCCGTATTCTTGCTGGTCATCTCCAGGGCCTCTTCGAGCTCCTTTCGGGCATAATCGGGTAACATGCCCATGTCTCCGATCACATGCAACCGAATATTGTTTCTTCCCAAGCTCTCTACTTCTTTTCGAATGGTGCTGACCAGCAATTCCATCAACCCAATTACCTCGTATTCGGGACGATCCCAATTCTCGGTAGAAAAAGCATAGAGTGTGAGATATTCGATGCCCAACTCGGCACAGCCCTCTACAATGTTGCGTACACTTTCTACCCCCTGGTAATGACCAAACAGCCTGTCCTCGCCTTTTTCCTTGGCCCACCTGCCATTCCCATCCATGATAATGGCGATATGCCGAGGCAATCTTTCCTTTTCAATTTGATCGAGCAAGGCCTGCATAAAGGTGGAAGGTTTAATGAGGGAGCAAAATTACCCCGAATTTTTGGGTTTAAGTTTTAGCGGCCATTGATATCAGTTTCCCGGCTGGTTGGCCAGCGGGCAAGGCTATGGCATTAATCCGCTACAGGGCATCGGTAAGTCGAAAGGTTAAAGCTAAGAGTGACCATGGCCGTTACGAACTGGTCTTTTTGACGACTGCCATTTCCTCTTTCTCGACCTGGCAATCCAATGGGCGTGATCCCTAGCTCACCGGAGCGATCACTGAGCAACTGTGCCACCGACACTCCCCCGGGCGGCTTGGGAAAGGCGGCCGGATCGACATAGATCGCACTGACATCATCAAGGTAGTCAGTGGTCGTAAAGCGATGCAGCACCTCAAAGGAAATATTCATACGGCCTCCGCTCAATGCATATTTGATCCCGCCTCCAAAGGGAATGCTAAAGGCCGAAGGGGCATACATTTTTCGTTCCGGATACAACGGGCTGTTCTGGCCCTCGGTCCCTACCGGCAATTCCCTGAAATAATATCGTTCCCCTTGTAAGTCGGTGTAGGGATTGTATCCAAATACACCGACACCCAATGTCATGTACGGCGTAAAAGAAGCGCCGGGATCGCCGGGTACAAATCTGAAAAAATTAAAATCGCCCTGTAGGGCTACCTCCCAGACGGGAGACCTAAAGTCGAGATTGCGCGAACGCATCACTTCATTTTGTGTATTAAAACGATCGGCAAAACCCAGTTGCGCATAGGTCAGAGAAGCCCGGGCTGCAATATAGCGGCCCATATTTTTTTTAAAAAAGAGGGTGGCCGCTTGCGCCGGATGGTTCAGCTTGGTGGTGGCATTCAAATCCCCAAAATAATGGGCGGCCCCCAGACCTATTCCGATCTCGGCCGCTGCCTGATCCCCATATTGTGCGCGTAGGGGTAAGACCCGCAGCGCGGCAAAGACCAAGAGCATTCCTAAGCGAAAAATAGTCGACATAAAGGTTTGTGATCTATCAAACGAAAAAAAGAAGCAATTCGTATGCGGTCAATTTCGTTTGTCGAGCCCCCAGGTAAGTTTATTGTGAAGGGTTTGTAAAAAATTATTCTCACTCAGTCGGATCAGACTTACCGCAAATTTTTCTTTTCGTACGGCCAACTGTACATCTTTATGTACGATCTCACGACGGGCATCGAGGGCACAGATTACCTGATCGCTGCGGCTTTCTATGGAAAAAGAAATTACATGATCGTCGGGTACTACAATGGGCCTCACATTTAAATTATGCGGCGCTACGGGTGTGATCACAAAACTATTGGCCTCCGGAAATACGATCGGTCCATTACAGCTGAGAGAATACCCCGTCGATCCGGTCGGCGTGGCCACGATCAACCCATCGGCCCAATAGGTATTCAAAAACTCGCCGTTCAAATACGTATGGATCTTGATCATAGAAGTAACATCGCGCTTATGGATCGAAAATTCATTGAGCCCATAGGGCACTTCCCCAAACAAGGGGATATTGGAATCAAGGTGAATCAGCGAACGTTTGTCTTCGATATAGGTGCGCTCTGCCACGGCTTTGACCGCCACATCAACCTGGTCTTTGCCAATCCCTGCCAAGAAACCAAGCCGTCCAAAATTGATTCCCATTACAGCGATCTTCTTATCGCGAATCAATGTGATCGTATCCAACAAGGTACCGTCTCCTCCCAAACTGATGATCACTTCGATACCATCGGTAAGCTCTGCAGACTGCGAGAAGGTAGCGATTGACGCCGGAAAATCGATGCGGTCTTTGATCTGTTGGTAAAAAGGGGCATACAATACCGGCTCGATCTGACGAAGACGCAAGGCCTCGAAAAAAAGTTGAAGGGGCAAGTGCTGATCCTCCTCAATGACACGACTATAAATGGCAACCCGCATGATCAGAAACTAATATTGCGATGCAAAAATAGTCCGTTTTGCCCTAACTGATTAAAGCTATACTCAAATCGAAAGGTAATGTCGTAGAGCGTCAATAGATCAATACCGATGCCCCCGGCCTGTAATACTCTGTTATTAAGTTGATTGAGCCCGTGCTGTGGATTATGCACGTACCCACTGTTGGCAAATACCCTGGCAAAAATCCGGACAGGTACATGGGATACCCCTTTTTTTCTTCTGATGACCCCAGGAACAGGAACACGCAACTCAGTCAACTCTCTTGTAAGCGAAGTGCGAACATATCCTCCAGCCACACCATCGATCACATAATATTCGAAGCCACGCAAGAAGATATCGCCATACCCTAAAAAGCGGCGATTGAAAAAGGGTTGCGTAAACGGTAGCTTAATGCCCGCATAGGCCTGCACCGATAAAAAATAATCGGGTCCCAGCGGCCAACTGCGAAAAGCCTCTCCATGCAATTGCCATACCCTTGTATCCTTGCTCCACCCTCCCTTGCTGAATCGTATTCTGTAGGCTTTCCCGATTAAGGGATAGGGGATATAGTCTACCTGTTGGTAAGAGAATCGATAAGATAATTCCGGAAACCGCACCCGGGTGGCCCCACCAGAGAAATAGGTTGGATTCAATTGCGAAATCGTATCCAATATCTGCTCCGAGAAATATGTAATTCCGAATTGATGACGGGCAAATAATTTTTTTCTGTAGGTCAACTCGGCACTAACACTTGAAAATTGACGGGCATATTGGTCATCGCTGCGCCAAAAGACTTGTTTATCATCTACCGTATTATAGTTGATCTCTTTGGCCTTTCCCCTATTCATCGATAAACGATATCCCCAGCGCAGCTTCCGATCAAAATAATGTCGCTCGTAGCTAAAGGAGAATTGCTGTGTATACCCGGTAAATAACCAAACCCGTATCTTATCGTTTCTACCCGTTACATTGTTGTACAAGAGTTTGGTTCCATAATTGACCCGCTTAAAACTGGCCCCTTGGTCGATCAACCATTGATTGAAGTTGCGATCGATCAGTTTAAAATAGGGAAAAGGAAAAATATACCAACGCTCCACCACATTGACAACGACTTCAACACAATTACCATCGAAGCGACCGGCTGCCACCGTAACCGAGTGAAACAAGGTCGTATTCATCAATTGTTGCTGGGCGGTTTCGAAAAGGTCGGCCAATTGCTGTAAACCATATGTCTGACCAGGTTCAAAAGGGATCTCGCGCGTAATAATCGAAGACTTGGTCTTTTTATTCCCATTGATCGTAAGAGAGGCTACTAGTAATTTAGCACCCGCCGGCACCATCACTACTTCTGTCGATGTCCCGTTACGAAAAACAGATGGCACCGAGTCTTGCAAGAGTGGAAGTGAAGTCTGTTCAACGGCAGGTGTATCTTGCTGGGCATAGACCGATCGGCCGAGCCAACAGCAAATTAGTAGTATTGATAATCGAAGAAAGGCAGGTTTCAATGCAAGGGCAAAGTTCAGCATTCCTGCGAAAGATCGGGCATTTGAGTCGATAATGCGGGGTCAGATCTTAAGATAATGCATCAGGTGATCGTAATGGCTGCGGAGCTGGTTGGTATATTGCTCTTCACCGACATAGAAGCAAACCTTATAATCGTAGCGCTGAAAAGTGGCAACGAGGTCGGAGACCTCGGGTTTATTGATCCGAAGGGTAATTTGTACCACCCCGGTTTGCGGATCGTTATAGGTATTCAACTGGGTTACCTGCGCATCGTTGGTCTCCACAAGCTTGCTGATCTCCCCAAAAGAATATTGATTCGATTCTCTTTCCAGCACGATCAACCCTCCTCCTTCTTGCAACCCCATAAAACGAGATAATGCTTGTATCAAAGATGAAAGCGTAAGTAAGCCTACCAATTCCTTTTCATCTCCCAGTACCGGCACCACCACCAGTTGCTGAGCGGCGGCCACACTGAGGGCCTGTAAAAAATGTTGATCGCTATTTACAGCAGGAGCGAACGACAGGGGTAAGAGCGTCTCCAGCGTATCGTCCACTGACGAATGCTCCAAGAGTTCATCTTCTGAAATAAGACCCACATACTGCGCCGCTTCCACTACGGGCAGCTGTTCGCCATGATGATCTTGCATCAACTGAAGGGCCTCGGCAACCGTATCAGACGTCTGCAGCCAGGGGAGCGATGAGGAGGGTAGATCTCGTACCAGCATTTGAAGGATCGTTAATAGAAGGGCGAGCAGGCAATACACCTGTCCTTTATAATAACCCGTTAGCTTGATTTTAGTTTGGCCAAAAAACCGGCTAAGATAGAATTGAATGCTTCGGGAACTTCCATCATTGGAGCATGACCGCACTTATCTATAAAATGCAATTCGCTATTGGGAATCAACTTATGAAATTCTTGCCCTACAAAGGGCGGGGTGATGGTATCATTATTGCCCCATACCAGCAAGGTGGGTACCTGTATCTGATTGAGCTCTTCGCCCAGATTATTCCGGATGGCACTTTTAGCCAGGGCGATGATCTTGATGACCTTTAAGCGGTTATTTGTAATACTGTATACCTCATCGACCAACTCTTTAGTGGCCATATTGGGATCGTAAAATGTAAGAGCGGTCTTATTCTTGATGTACTCGTAATCGCCTCTGCGGGGATAGCTGTCTCCCATACCATTCTCAAATAGGCCAGAACTACCGGTCAAGATCAGTGACCGAACGCGCTCCGGATGTTTGAGTGTATACACCAATGCCACATGCCCTCCCAACGAGTTGCCGAGTACATGAACCCCCTTTAGATCCATGGTCTCAAAAAAACGATGGACATATTTTGAAAGACCTCCTACCGAGGTGTGCAAAATATCCATATCCAGTAAGGGAAGTATGGGAACGATAACACGATGAGAAGCACGAAAATGCTCAATAAGTCCGGCAAAGTTACTCAGGGCTCCAAAGAGTCCGTGCAGTAAGACCAGCGGCTCTCCAACTCCTTCCTCTACATAGCGGAACTTATCTTTTTCTCTGATCTCATACTTCATAGGCTGGCGGTAAGGCTTATTCCGTTGCTAAAATAGTCGTTTTGTTTCAATCGGCTGTAAACAGCAATGCCAATATAGAAACCCATCGTTATCTGCCTGGGATAGCGTTGGGGACCTCGGCAAAGAATTCTTTAAGGGAAGCGAACATGTCTTGCAAGAAAGGGAATAGCGTACCCATACCCTCTATGGTGCTGGGGCCCAGGGTTTGTAAGGTCTCGAATGTCAGGGAAGCATCTGTAGTATTCTTCCCCAACACCCCCATCGAGGAAAGATAAAAAAGGATAACACTATAGACGAGCGTATACAATGCTGTGTAAAAAAATATACCGCCGATCTTATTGAACCAGCCCAACATCACTACGCTGGCCGCTCCTTCGATGGCCTTGGCCCCTAATCGAATCAATACATAAACTGCGAAAAAAACTAGTAAAAAAGAAAGCAACGGTACCCAGATACCGGATATATTAAAGTGTTGTTTCAGGTATCCGGCCGCTACCACGGAGAGCTTTACGGCAGCCGCCAATCCCACCCAGACCGCTACAAAGGAAAAAACGCCGACGATCAGACCTCGTCTATACCCCTTAACACTGGCCAGGAGTAAAAGAAATAATAAAATAATATCGATCAGCATGTCAGTAAAGATACTGTACTATTGAGAAGACAGGAGCTCTTTTACGATAGAGGCGATCGTCTTCCCATCGGCCTTTCCTGCCAGCTCCTTATTGGCCATCCCCATTACTTTACCCATATCGGCGGCCGAAACGGCGCCCACCTTACCCATGATCTCCTTCAATATCGTACGCAAGGCGGCTTCGTCAAGTTGTCGGGGAAGAAATTTTTCAATCACAGCGATCTCCTCAATTTCTTTTTGAGCCAGCTCCGGACGAGACTGCTGCTGAAAGATCTCAAGCGAATCCTTTCGTTGCTTGACCATTTTCTGTAGCAATTTAATCTCGGCCTCTTCACTAAGGTCGCCTGTGGCACCTTCTGCTGTTTTTGCCAATAAAATAGCTGCTTTGATGGCACGAAGACTACGCAAGGCGGCTTCATCCTTGGCCAACATGGCCGCTTTTAGATCGGCCATTATCTTTTGTTCAAGAGACATGGTACTTATTGTGCTTTATTTTCTTTGAGTTGCTTTTCGCGAAAACGGGTATAAAACTGACGAGCAAACTGCTTCATCTCTTCTACCTCCTCGTTGTGTTGGGTAGCCCTTCCGTAGGTGTCAGCCATGGTCATGAGTGTCTGGTAAAAAAAATCAGCCATCTCATCGACCATCATGTCTTGGGTCCACAGATCGATCCGCAAAGCGGCTTTCTCGGCCGCATCCCAAAAAGCGATCATCATCGCTTTGGCCGCTTGCTTTTTGTCGGCCCCGGTATCGGAAGCGCTCCATTGGATGGAAGAGGGAATTTTCTTTTCGTCGGTATGAACGTCTATTGTAATAGAAGATAGGCCCATGTATAAAAGTATATGCGGCAAAGATAGGCAACGATCAATAAGCACTGGGGTCGGCTACGCCTTGTATAAATTGCTGAAGCTGTTCGTAAAGAGCCGCCGTTATACGGTGTTGGTCCAACTCGTTGACCCGCTGCTGACCCTTTCGGATCAGTTCTAATCGAAGGGACTCATCTTTATAGATCTGCATCATGATGGTCGCGAGCGCTTCTTTTGTATCAGCCGTGGCATATAAGACCGATTCGCCTGCAGCCGCTTCCAGATCGTTATCTTGTATGGACAGTAAAGGAACTCCTACTTGCCAAGCCTGAAGGCAAGCGATCAATGCCGCGCCAGGGGTTCCTATCGCTATCAATGAATAGGCAGACCCGGCCAACTGTACAACTTGCTGGGGAGATAGCATTTCGGTAATGATTAATGAACTTCTGTATTTGTATTGATCGATCTTTTTAGCAAGTGCGGGATAGTAGGCAGAAAGCGAAAACGGTAAGACCAGTCTCAGCCCCGTTTGCTGACGATGCTTAAAGAGTGAGAAGGCCTGTAAGAGCAGGGTCAGCTGCGCCTCGGAAGGCAAGGGACCGGTCAGCATAAAAAATTCCCGGCCAAAAGACCATTGCTCCTTGATCGTATGCTTCTCTTCGGCAGATAAGACCGAGACCTGCGAAAAAGAAAGCGGCATAAACCTGTCTGTGGTAGAACGCGTCTCAAAGCGAGCCATCGGGCCAACCCGAACTTTTTTCCACCGAGCCATAAGACGAGATTCCGCAAGGGTATGAACCAAGAGATCTGGTTTAAAAGTCCTTAGCTTTTTATAGAGCACCCAATGAGACCAGGCAGACAACAAGGAGTATCGGCGGGGTAATCGCTCCAGTTGTATGTTGTTATCAAGGGGACTCGAAAGGATACTGTCCGTAAGCAACATAAAACGGTCCGAGGGGTATTGTGTGGACAGTTGTTGTACCCAAGAAAGGGCAATGGCCGACACACCGTCGGTCAATGGATCACCAATATGAAAAGCCACGCGCATTCAGGGCAAAGGTAGGGTCCAAGCCAGCCAGTTGTCTACTCATGCTGTCTTTCTTACCTTTGTTTCTTATGGATGCTCAAAACATGGAGTACAATACCACCCGCAATTACCTGATCATGCGGGAATACGGCCGGCATGTACAACGAATGATCGAACATGTACAGCAGATCGAAGATCCCGAAAGACGCCAACGTAACGCTCAGGCGGTAATTGAGTTGATGGGATTTTTGAATCCGCAGCTAAAAAACATGGAGGATTTCAGGCATAAATTATGGGATCATCTTTTTTTGATCTCCGATTTTAACCTTGATGTAGAGTCTCCGTACCCGATCCCCACGCGCGAGACCCTCAAGGCTAAACCCAAGCCGCTCTCCTATCCTAAACGATACCCTCGCTATTCTCACCTGGGTAAAAACCTGGAGTTGATCATCAACAAAGCCCTCGAAGAGCAACAAGCCGATAAAAAACTAGGCTTCGCCAATGCGATCGCCTATTATATGAAACTGGCCTATAATAACTGGCACAAAGAACTTGTTAACGATGATGCCATTCAAAGCGAGCTCAACGCGATCACCGATGGTCAATTGACCTTTACCAACACGCCCTTTATCAAAGCTTACCGTCCACACCAAGAAGGTCGGGATATGGGCCGAGGGGGCTATGGAAAAGGAAGAGGAAAGTATCGTCCCGGCAATGGCCGCAGAGATAATCGTCCGGGAGGCAACTTCAAGAAAAAACGCTACTGATCTTCTTAGGCAGAAGATCGCACTATGTCGCCGCTGCAACATAAGATCATCATTATTGCTGCTCCCTCCGGAGCGGGTAAGACCTCGATCGTCAAACATCTTTTAGCCGCCTTACCCGGTCAATTGAACTTTTCCGTGTCTTGTGCTACCCGCAGTCCACGGCCGCAAGAGACCCATGGGGTCGACTATTATTTTATTAGCCCCGCTGAATTTACGCAACGGATAGAAGCTGGCGAATTTGCCGAATGGGAAATGGTTTATGAAGGAAAATATTACGGCACGCTACACAGCGAACTGACACGCATTTGGAACCAACAACAAACACCGCTACTCGATATTGATGTAAAGGGCGGGCTGCGCATCAAGCAACACTATCCCGATAGTTTGTCCCTGTTCATTGAGCCACCATCACTCGATGTATTACGAGACCGTCTTACCGCCCGGGGTACCGAGTCGGCCTCATCATTACAAATGCGCTTAGATAAAGCCCGCGAAGAATGCGGCTATCGCGATCGATTCGATCATGTTATCATCAACGATCAATTGACCGTGGCTTGTCAACAGGCCTTGGCGCTGGTGCAGGACTATTTAGCGAAATAAGGTCATGGAATGGGAATCGCTCATATGGTTTTTGATCACCCTGGTCCTGATGGGCTTTTTTGCTGGTTTCGAAATGGCTTTTTATAGTGCCAACCGAGTAGGACTCGAGCTACGCAAAAAACAACAGCAGCGGTCGCATCGGATCATCAGTCAATATGATGAGCATCCCGATCGCTTGTTGGCCACCACACGATTGGGCTTTACCTTTTTCTTAGTCCTGCTGGGACTTCAATTGAGCGGCGTGACACAATTTATTTGGGCGCACTTTCAGATCGGCAATGATATTGGGCGCCTCTTGACGGAGATCGTTTTAGTAACCCTGATCGTACTTTATTTCGTCGAATTTATTCCACGCGCCATCTTTCGGGCGCAGGCCAATCGCTTGCTGTTGGCTACCGCCCCCTTCTTTCACCTTTTTTTTAGTGTACTAGAACCGATCGCCGTAAGCCTGATGAACTTTTCGGAATGGCTATTGGTCTATGTCTTTAATGTCCGAGTGGACCCGCACAAAAAGACCTTGACTCGATCGGACCTGAAAGGACTCTTCTGGCCCCATCACAAAGAAGAAAGAGAAGAACGCAGTGCGCAATTAATGGAAAATGCGCAGGAGCTCCCTAAGGTGCGGATTCGACAGTGCCTGGTACCTCGTAAAGAGATCGTGGGAATCGAGCAGGGAGCCACCATCGAACAACTAAAGCAACAATTTATAGATACCAAACTCAGTCGGCTTGTCGTGTACAATAAGAATATTGACCATATTGTAGGCTACGTACATCAGCTCGATCTCTTTGCCGCGCCAACTTCCATCAGCGAGATCCTATACCCCATTCCTGCAGTTCCGGAGAGTATGAGTGCAGCCGACCTGATCAGTAAATTTACCCGCGAAAGAAAAAGTATCGCCTGGGTCGTAGATGAGTTCGGAGGGACAGCAGGGATCATTACCATGGAAGATGTACTCGAAGAACTCTTTGGAGAGATCCAAGATGAATATGATACCGAAGAATTGTTGGAGAAGAAAGTAAATGACGAGGAGTTCCTTTTTTCGGGCCGCATCGAATTGGATTACCTTGCCGAAAAGTACGGACTGGAATGGGGCCAGGAAGAGGCCGAGACACTCTCGGGCTACATCATCCATTACCACGAAAAAATTCCCAGTCAAAAAGAGCGTATCATCATCGATGGGTACGAGTTCGAGATCGTTCAGGTATCAGATACCCGTATCGAGATCGTCAAGCTAAAAAGACTTCGCTGACCGTTGAGGGCTATAAAGGGGTACTCGTATATTTGTTCCCTGTAAGCAACTATGTCGTTATTCAGTTTTTTCAATAAACGCGATACCACCCCTTCTGGAGAGATGACCTTTATCGATCATCTCGAAGAGTTGCGCTGGCATCTGATCCGGGCGGTCATTGCCGTGATCATTTGCGCCATTGTGATATTTATCAACTCGGACTACATCGTTAGCGAATTGATCTTTGGCCCTACCCGCGCCGACTTTATCTCGGCCAAATGGCTCTGTACTATGGGGCAGAAGATCGGTATCGGAGAGGCGCTTTGCTTTCAGCAGGTAGAAGCCAAATTTTTGGAAACGACCATGACCGGGCAATTCGTAGCCTCTTTTACCCTGGCCTTTATTGGCGGATTCATCTTGGCCTTTCCATATATCTTTTGGGAATTCTGGCGCTTTGTCAGACCGGCCCTGTCCGCAAAAGAGCTCAAAGAAACAAGAGGTGTTATTTTTTGGGTGTCGCTACTTTTTTTTACAGGTGTCCTTTTCGGATACTATATCCTGACACCCTTTATGGTCAACTTTTATTTCAATTATAAGTTGAGTGATCAAATTCAGATCATGCCGACCTTCTCCGACTATCTGGAGAACCTGATCTATACCACCGCGGGAATCGGCTTACTCTTTCAGATGCCTTTGTTGATGAGCTTGCTGGCCCGTCTCGGTATTTTATCGGCTCGCTACTTACGTCAGTACCGCCGCCACGCGTTTATCATCATTTTGATCGCAGCAGCCATTATTACTCCCTCAACCGATCCGTTTAGTTTAACGATTGTTACCATACCGCTCTATTTACTCTTCGAGGCCAGCATTATCATTACCGCCCGAATCGATAAGCGACGCGCCCGAGAAGAACAACAATGGAGTTAATTAGTACCTATTATGTCTACCGAATTCGATCGTACCCTGCCCGTTGCCATTGGATGCGACCATGCCGGGTTTGCCTACAAAGAAAAGATCAGTGCCCTGCTTCGTGAACAGGGCTGGACGCTAAAAGACCATGGTGCCTACAGCACCGACTCGGTAGACTATCCAGATATGGCCCACCCCGTGGCCCGACAAGTAGCGGCTGGCGAGGCTGCCTTTGGAATCCTTATCTGTGGAAGTGGAAACGGCGTTGCCATTACCGCCAATAAAGAGCCTCGTATCAGAGCTGCCCTTTGCTGGGAGTCCGAATTAGCGCAACTGGCCCGCGCTCATAACAATGCTAATATTATTTGTTTGCCTGCCCGTTTTGTTTCGGAAGAATTGGCGCAAAAAATGGTACTTGATTTTATCGCAACTCCATTTGAAGGAGGAAGACACCAGAATCGCGTCAATAAAATATCCGGCTGCTGAGCCCTCTACATTTTTTATCTTCAATCAAATTTTGATATTATGAAAAAGATCTTTTTCATTTTGATCGTGCTTACTCCTGCCATCCTCTTTGCCCAGAAAAAAGATAAAGCGGCCCTACAGGCCGCGGCTACGATTACGGCACAAGACATGCAAAAACATTTGTATACCCTGGCGGGTCCCGAAATGGAAGGTAGAGATACCCCTTCTCCCGGGTTAGAAAAAGCCGCTAATTATATCGAAGATCATTTTCGCAAATTAGGATTGACACCTGGCAACAACGGAAGTTATAGACAACCGTATGCCCTGTATAAAGATTCCATGACCGCGGCCTCGCTCGAGATCAATGGAGTGGCCTATGGATTGAACGAAGATTTTCAACCCCTACCCGGAAATTATAGCGCCTCTATGCGGTTCTCAGAGATCGTCTTTGCCGGATTTGGTATCAGTGATGGCGACCTGCGTAACGATTATAAAGACTTGCCCGTTACCGGAAAACTGGTCTTGATCATGGATGGAATGCCTGAAGGATACAAACCCAGCGTAGGAGGATTTTCTTCTCCTGCCTCGATGAATGGCAAATTAAATGCAGCCCTGAGCAGAGGGGCGGCAGGACTGCTGATCATTCACAGTAATTTTCCACGCAGGGCCCAGCCGGTAACCAGTAACTGGAGTTTGAACGGATTCAAAGCCACACAGTCTTTGTTTGGATTTTATGTATCGGCCAAGGCTGCTGCGACCATACTCAATACAGAGGCAGCGTCCCTGATTCAAAAAATAAAATCGAATTCCTTTACCCATAAACCCTATAAGAGTCTTACCTCGGTTAGCTATAGTAAACAGACCATCACCGCTCCCGTATCGAATGTAATCGGTCTCATTGAGGGTACGGATAAAAAAGATGAATATGTTTTTATTACAGCGCACTACGACCATGTGGGCAAACGAAACGATGGCACCATCTACTACGGCGCTGATGATGATGGAAGCGGGACCACAGGCATTTTGGAGTTGGCCGAAGCATTTACTGCTGCCAAGAAAGCAGGAGCAGGCCCTCGCCGCACGATCGTACTGATGCCGGTAAGCGGAGAAGAAAAGGGATTATGGGGTAGTCAGTATTATGCAGAGAACCCCATTTTTCCTCTGGAGAAAACATCGGTTGACCTGAATATTGACATGATCGGTCGGATCGGCACCGATTACCTTACCGATAAAGATTCCGTCAATTATGTATACACCATCGGAGACGATAAATTAAGCTCCGACCTGGCCCCCATTACGCAACAGGTAAACAATACATACCTAAAGATGAAACTGGATGGCAAATACAACGATCCAAAAGATCCGAATCGATTTTATTATCGCAGCGATCACTACAATTTTGCCGCAAAGGGAGTACCCATCATTTTTTATTTCAATGGAGTGCATGCCGATTACCACAAACCCACCGATACACCCGACAAGATCAATTATCCCCTGTTGGCCAAGCGTACGCAACTGGTATTTTATACCGCATGGGAAATGGCGAATAGAGAGGCCATGCTAAAAAGGGACATGCCCTTGGGAATGCCTCCAAGCCGCTAAGAGAAAAGGAGAAAGCTACGCTGGATTGATTTTACCAGCCCAGCACCCAGGCAAAGATCAATGGCGCCACGATAGTCGCATCGCTTTCAACGATGAACTTCGGGGTATGAATATCAAGTTTCCCCCATGTGATCTTTTCGTTGGGAACCGCCCCTGAGTAAGACCCATAAGAGGTGGTAGAATCGCTGATCTGACAGAAATAACTCCAGAAGGGAACGTCATGCCACTCCAGGTCTTGATACATCATGGGCACCACACAGATCGGAAAATCGCCGGCGATACCGCCCCCGATCTGAAAAAAGCCGACACCTTTTCCGGAAGAGTTAGCACGGTACCATTCAGTGAGCCAGGCCATGTATTCAATACCGCTTTTTACGGTGGAGGCCTTTAATTCTCCCTTAATGACATAACTGGCAAAGATGTTACCGGTAGTGGAATCTTCCCAGCCGGGTACCACGATTGGCAGATTACGTTCTGCAGCTGCTACGATCCAACTGTCCTTGGGATCGATCTCGTAGTACTGCTTCAATTCGCCCGACAATACCACTTTGTATAAAAACTCGTGAGGGAAGTATCGCTCTCCTTTTGCTTCGGCATCCTTCCACTGCTTGACCAGGTGCTTTTGTAAGCGGCGAAAAGCCTCTTCCTCGGGGATACAAGTATCCGTAACCCGGTTGTAGTGATTTTCGAGCAGGTCCCACTCCTCTTGCGGTGTCAGGTCGCGGTAGTTGGGTATTCTCTTATAATGTGAATGCGCAACCAGGTTCATTACATCTTCTTCGAGATTTGCCCCGGTACAGCTGATAATATCCACCTTACCCTGTCGGATCATTTCAGCGAGGGAGACACCCAGCTCGGCCGTGCTCATAGCACCGGCCAGGGTGATCATCATTTTACCACCTTCGAGCAGATGTTGCTCGTACCCCTTGGCGGCATCGACTAAGGCAGCGGCATTAAAATGTCTGTAATGATGTTGTACAAAGTGAGAGATCGGTCCTTTTTGCATGGAGGATGATTTTTATCCGCCTTCAGATCACAAAAGGGTGAGACATTGCGGGCGCTGCAAAGATAAAGGATCAATAAAATGCGAAATACATGCAACTTTGCTAACATGAACAAGAATTGGTTCTCTCACGGGTGCATGCTCTCTATGCTTGTTACGCTCCCGATTGTATCGATGCAGATACTGGCAGGGCAAACTCAGCATTCGCAAGTCACCGCTGGGCAGTTCGCTTCCGTGCAACCTAAACTGTTTCGGCAGCAAGAAGCGGAATTAGTGATATCCGGCGGGTCATTGCGCGGAACGTTGTTTATCCCGAATGGTGTTAAAAGACCGCCTGTCGTGCTTATCATTGCCGGATCGGGCCCCACGGACCGAGACGGTAATAGCCCCATGCTACCCGGAAAAAATAATTCACTGCTTCAATTAGCCGATAGCCTCGCAACACGGGGTATTGCCTCCCTTCGTTACGATAAAAGAGGAGTGGCCAAAAGTCAGATCAAGGGACTGAAAGAAGAGCAAATGGTATTCAGCGATGGAGTAGATGATGTTATTGGTTGGATCCGGTGGCTGCGGCAACAGGGCTTTCGAAAGATATTTATAGCTGGGCATAGTGAAGGCTCGTTGGTGGGTCTTATAGCCGCACAAACCGAAAAGATCAATGGATTTATCAGTATTGCCGGAGTGGGACGCCCCATCGACAAGGTCTTACGAGAACAAATTGGAGTCGGTGCGGGCCCTGATTCCCTGAAAAAGCTGGCGGGCCGTTATCTCGATACGCTACTGATGGGACAGCGTATTGTCAAACCGAATCCGATGCTGCTGTCTATCTTTCGCCCTTCGGTACAACCGTATATGATCTCTTGGCTTGGCTACGATCCACAAGTATTGATGCGATCGCTCCCCACCCGCGCCATTATTCTTCAGGGCACCCTCGACCTGCAAGTAAAAGAGACCGATGCTCATTTATTGGCCAAGGCCAATCCCAAAGCCAAACTGGTCATCATTCCCCAGATGAATCATGTCTTAAAAAAGATCGAAACTACGGGGAGTGCCGAAAATATTGCCAGTTATTCCAATCCGAACCTACCTGTCATGGCAGCGTTAGTAGAACCCATCTGTTCGTTTGTGAAAGGAAAATTCAATTAATTTTGAAACGCCTACATACTATAGTGTAAGGCATACTCCCTACTACACTTAATTACCCTCCGAAACATATCCTTATGGCAGCGCAAGAAAAAAAATGGGGCAACAATACCACTTTCGTACACGCAGGAACCCATCCCGATCCATCGACCGGAGCCATTATGACTCCGATCTATCAAACCTCTACCTATGTGCAAGAGGCCCCGGGTGTAAACCAGGGGTTCGAATATGCCCGCAGCCAAAACCCTACGCGCAAAGCACTGGAAGAAGCCATTGCAATGCTCGAGAACGCCAAACATGGCTTGGTATTTAGTAGCGGAGTGGCTGCTACCGATGCCGTTATCAAACTACTACAAGTAGGCGATGAGGTGATCTGCGGAAATGATATGTACGGCGGTACGTACCGCTTGTTCACCAAGATCTTCACGAAACTGGGTATTGTATTTCATCAAGTCAACACGGCACAGGTAGACGAAGTGAGAAAGAAGGTCAATGCTAAGACCAGACTCATTTGGATCGAGACGCCGACCAATCCATTGATGAACATCTCTGATATTACAGCTATTGCCTCGCTGGCCAAAGAGAACGGAATATGGTTGGCCGTTGACAATACATTTGCTTCTCCCGCCCTGCAACAACCTCTATTACTGGGTGCCGATATTGTAATGCATTCTGCGACCAAGTACCTGGGTGGCCATAGCGATGTTATTCAAGGCGCGCTTGCCACCAATGACGATGCCTTACGAGAGCAACTCTATTTTATTCAGAAAAGCAGTGGGGCCGTACCCGGACCGATGGATTGTTTTTTGGTGTTGCGCGGTATCAAGACATTGGGTCTCCGCATGAAAGCGCATTGCGAAAATGGAGCTGTTATTGCGAAATGGTTAGCTGATCATCCTAAGGTTGAAAAAGTGTACTGGCCCGGCTTCGCATCACATCCCGGTCATGCCATAGCACAAAAACAAATGAAAGGATTTGGAGGAATGATCTCTTTCGAATTAAAAGACAACGATCCTGCCGCTACTAAAAAAGTATTATCGAGTACCCGACTGTTCTCGCTGGCAGAGAGCTTAGGAGGAGTGGAATCACTCATCAATCATCCCGCCACCATGACACATGCTTCGATACCCCGCGAAGAGAGATTACGAAATGGCCTCTCCGATAAACTGATCCGCTTAAGCGTAGGGATCGAAGATGTTGCCGATCTGATCGACGATCTGTCGAGGGCCATTGGGTAAGAGAAGATCGTTTTAGCGATCATTGATTAGTACCCAGTCTCTACGACCGCTTTTCAAATTGAAGGGCTTTGACCTTTTCTTTGTCTTCTTTTTCGTTCTTGAGATCGAACATGGTTCCGAAAACCCAATCCCAGAGCGTAGAGCTTACGCCAAAGCCCTGGTGCTCGTTCTTATAATGATGCAAATGATGATTGCGCCATAATGGTTTCATCCATTTGAATGGTGGGTTCCAGGCGTGAATGGCATAATGCATAGACGCATAGAGAAGATATCCTAGCAAAAAGCCCGGAAAGAACAATAAGGCGTAGGACCCCATCATCCAGTAAAACAAACCGAACAGAGCAGAAGAGATCAATACACTGGGAATCGGGGGCATAAAAAGTCGTTGCCGATCGCGAGGAAAATGATGATGATTTCCGTGCACGGTGTAGACCACCTTGGTAGCGAAGGGTGTCTTTGGCATCCAATGAAAAAGAAAACGATGCGCGATATACTCAAAGAGGGTCCAGCAAAAAATACCTACAAAAAAGTACAGGGCCAGCGAAGAAGCTCCAAAATGATACTGAGCATAGGCCAGATACGGCAAATAAATCAGGACAGGAAGATACATTCCCCAGATCACCATGGGGTGAGCCTTGGTGAGCATTTCGAGAAAATCACTTTTAAAGAGTCGAGCCTGCCCTTTATTGTGTATTTTTTCAAATTCCATGTTGCAAAGATACTATGCAAAAAGAAAATTTAAAACTGACCGTTGTCATAACAAGCTCTTAAAATCGCGTCAACCTTGTTACCTTAGCGCCAGCGAAATCGCCGCCAATGAAATTACTCAGTTACCAACGAGACGACAGGGAACAACTAGGGGTTCTTATAGATGAGTATATTTACGATGTAGAGCAGCTGCACCCCGATCTGCCCGGCAGCATGAACCTGTTTTTGAATTACTGGGATGATTTTTTTCCTATCGCACAGGCAGCAGAACGGGTCATTCGCAAGGGAGGACCGTTTGCAAAGCAGGGTATACCGGTCGGACAGGTACATTTACTAGCCCCTGTCCCCTATCCTTCTTCTTGCCGCGATGGATATGCTTTTCGCCAACATGTGGCCGCGGCACGTAGAAACAGAAAGGTAGAGATGATACCGCAATTCGATGAGTACCCTATCTTTTATTTTACCAATCATCATAGCATTCAAGGCCCCGGGCCCATTCGCTGCATGCCCGATCACTTTGAAAAACTCGATTTTGAACTAGAAGCGGCCATTGTGATCGGACGTCCAGGTCGCAATATCCGGGCCAGCGAAGCCGATCAGCATATTGCCGGACTGCTGATCATGAACGATATGAGTGCAAGGACCCTTCAGATGGAAGAAATGTTATTGAACCTGGGGCCCGCCAAAGGCAAAGATTTCTCTACGGTCATTGGTCCCTGGCTGGTCACACTCGACGAGTTACAACCGTTTGAGATCGCTGCCAAACCCGGGCATACCGGAAAGAATTGGAATCTCGAAATGCGTTGCCAGGTCAATGGCAAACAGGTCAGTCAGGGCAATCTGGGCGATATGGACTGGACCTTTGCCGAGATCATAGAACGCGCATCCTATGGCGTTGACCTCTATCCCGGTGATGTAATTGGAAGCGGTACAGTCGGAACTGGTTGCTTCTTGGAATTAAATGGAACCGGTAAACTACAAGATCCTACTTACACCGAGCAATGGCTGCAACCCGGAGACATCGTTGAAATGACCATCGATGGCCTCGGTACTCTTACCAATATAATTGTAAAAGAAGAGACCGACTGGAGTATTTTACAGCAGAAAAAAAAGCAGGCCAGTTAATATGCAATTCGATCTGTCCCTTTTACCCGCCATCGAAAAGCAGTATTATCTGCAACAGGTTGTTGCGCCCAGACCTATTTGCTTTGCTTCTACCATTTCTGCCGCTGGAGAGGTAAACCTAAGTCCGTTCAGTTTCTTCAATGTCTTTTCTGCCCAACCCCCAATAGTCATTTTTTCGCCTGCCCGTCGAGTACGAGATAATACGACCAAACACACGCTCGAGAATGTGCAGCAGATCCCAGAAGTGGTCATCCATATGGTCACAGCCGATATGGTGCAGCAGCAATCTTTGGCCAGTTGTGAATATCCGCGCAACGTGAATGAGTTCGTAAAAGCGGGCTTTACACCCGAACCGGCCACAAAAGTGCGGCCCCCGATGATCAAAGAATGCAAGGTTAAAATGGAATGCAGGGTGCAAGAGATCAAACCGCTTGGGAACGAGGGGGGGGCAGGCAACCTGGTCATCTGCGAAGTATTGGTTATTCATATAGATGATAGTCTGCTCGACCAAAATAAAAAAATGGATCCCCGTCGGCTGCCACTCGTAGCGCGACTAGGAGGAGACTGGTACAGTGTGGTCAATGAGCAAAATCTGTTTGAGGTTGCCAAACCCAACACCCAGCTAGGTATGGGAATGGATGCCCTGCCCGTTGCTATACGCAACAGCCAGATCTTTTCTGGCAACGACCTTGGCCAATTGGCCAATTGCACCCGTATTCCCGATCTGGATCCTTCTTTTGATGATGCCCATTTAAAACAGATCATTCAATATTTTTCCATCAATCCAGAGGAAATGGAAAAGGAATTGCACCGATATGCCAAGGAGCGATTACAAAAGGGGGATGTACAGGGAGCCTGGCAGATCTTGTTGGCGAGCTAGAACAAGTTCGCAGAGCAGAATTTTTTTAAATAATTGATATACATTCAATTACGTGCAATTTGAACTTTAGCTCTTCTGGTGGTCATTTAGCAAAACCTATTTATCTTTGCGCGCAACGTACTAAGGGATAAATCCTTACCTTAGAAAAGCGTTTTCAAACGAACCAAATACACTGATATGAAAAAACTGTGTTTTCTGCTAGCTGCTGCGGCCCTATTTTCTACTTCTTCTTTTGCCCAAAAAGCCAGCGTTGGCTTTAGTGGAGGTATTACCATGGCCAATCAATACGGTAAGAAAGGTGGAAAGCTGATCACCGACGATCAAAAGGTCGGGTACACTGTTGGGTTAGAGATGGATGCCCCCATGTGCAAAGGTAAATTCAGTTTTCATCCCGGTATTTTCTATTCACAAAAAGGCCGGATCGAAAATGTCAGCTTCAGAGAGAAAACCTACTGGAGTCTTCGCTATGCAGAATTGCAGGCTAACTTCTTGTACAATATGCCTCACAATAAGTCGAATGTTTTCTATGTAGGAGGTGGTCCTGCTTTCGCTGTTGACCTTCCTTCTTTTGCCGAAACACGTTTGCTCAATGGCGATCCACTCTTGAGTAACGACTTTGTAAAGAGCGGAAAGCGTTCTGTCAATTTCGGCACTCTTTCTAACTCCGATTTCGTAGGTCCGGACTGGGGTGTGAATCTGATGATCGGATATCGCGTTAAAAATGGCTGGTCTGTAGGATACAACTACACGGTCGGTCTTCGCAATATCAATCCCAATGCTACCGGCAGCGATGGTCTTCGCAATCACTTTATGGGATTGCGGATCGGCTATTTGGTAAAAAATAAATAATCAGGCCCGCTTTTGCGGGATACAGAAAGCCTCCTTTACGGGAGGCTTTCGCTTTGTAACCCCATGACGAACCGATAACTTTGCGCCCGAAAACCTGGTATACATGAGTGCTCCGATCCTTTCAGAACAAGAACAGTTGCGTCGCGAAAAACTAGCCGAACTCATTATGATGGGGATCGAACCCTATCCGGCGGCCTTGTTTCCCGTAAACACCTACTCTACGGACATTAAAGAACAATTCAGTGATGAGCAAGCCGCCCAATTCGCTGATTGCTGCGTAGCGGGTCGTATCATGAGCGTACGCGATATGGGCAAAGCGAATTTTGCCGTTATACAAGATGCCAAAGGCAGAATTCAACTGTATATAAAACGCGAAGAGATCTGCCCCGGTGACGACAAATCACTTTATGATATTGTATGGAAGAAGTTGCTCGATATAGGTGATTTCATTGGCATCAAAGGATATGCCTTTCGTACCAAGACCGGCGAGATCACCCTACACGTAAAAGAATTTACGCTGCTGAGTAAATCGCTGCGTCCACTTCCGATCGTAAAAGAAGCCGAGGGTCACACATTCGATGCGGTAACGGATCCTGAATTCAAGTATCGTCAGCGATATGCCGACCTGATCATTAATCCATCGGTCAGAGAAACATTCATCAAGAGAACCAAGCTGGTCAATTCCATTCGCGCCTTTTTAAATGAACGCGGCGCCTTGGAAGTAGATACGCCGGTGTTACAATCCATTCCCGGTGGTGCGGCCGCTCGCCCCTTTATTACGCATCATAACGCACTTGATATCCCCTTGTATTTGCGTATTGCCAATGAACTTTACTTAAAACGCCTGATCGTAGGGGGATTTGATTGGGTATACGAGTTCAGTCGTAATTTTCGTAACGAAGGCATGGACCGTACGCATAATCCTGAATTTACCATCCTGGAATTTTATACTGCCTACAAGGATTATTTCTGGATGATGGAAACCACCGAACAATTACTGGAGCGCGCCGCCATTGATGTTTGTGGCACTACCGATGTTACCGTTGGCAATAAACAACTCTCTTTTAAGGCCCCCTTTAAACGCATCAGCATTTTTGACGCTATTCAGGAACATACCGGTTTTGATGTAAGCCGAATGAGCGAAGATCAACTACGTTCCGTTTGTAAACAACTGCATATTGCCGTCGATCCTACCATGGGAAAAGCTAAGTTGATCGACACGATCTTCGGTGAAAAGTGCGAGAAACAATACATACAGCCCACCTTTATTGTTGACTACCCTGTAGAAATGAGTCCGCTTACCAAAAAACATCGCACGAAACAGGGACTTGTCGAGCGCTTCGAGTTAATGATCAATGGAAAAGAAGTAGCGAACGCATACAGCGAATTGAACGATCCCATCGACCAACGTGAACGCTTCGAAGAGCAAGCACTACTGGCTGCCCGAGGCGATGATGAAGCCATGTTCATCGATCAGGACTTTCTACGCGCCCTCGAATACGGGATGCCTCCTACTGCCGGTATTGGATTTGGTATCGACCGCCTCTGTATGCTACTGACCAATAGTCCTTCTATTCAAGATGTGTTGCTGTTTCCACAGATGAGACCCGAGAAGCAACAGACAGAGCAAACCACGGAAGGAGAGGTGTAATAGCGTTCAAGGAATAAAAGGCCTTACCCTACAAAAAGATCATTGAACAATTCTGCCCCGGGCACTACCGAATAACCCGATAGATCTGTAATACCTTCTTTGGCCAATACGGCTTCGTCGATAAATAAATTACCTGTACAGCTGGCGGCGGACTGTCGCAAGATATAATAGGCGGCATCAGCCAGTATCTCGGGGGTTCGACTCATATTAGCCAACGCTTGCCCTCCTAACAGATTGCGAACCGCAGCCGTATCGATGGTGGTACGGGGCCATAGTGAATTAGCGGCAATACCCGCTTCTTTGAACTCAGCGGCCCATCCAAGGGACATCATGCTCATATTATACTTACTCATGGTATAGGCCACGTGCCCCTTGAGCCATTTAGGTTGCAGATCGATGGGGGGAGAAAGGGTCAGGATATGCGGATTATTCCCCTTTCGTAAAAAAGGGATACAAGCCTTGGTCATCAAAAAAGTACCACGCACATTAATATCGTGCATCAGGTCGAAGCGCTTGGCTTCTGTCTTTTCGGTATCGGTAAGCGAGATGGCCGATGCGTTGTTGATAAGAATATCAATGCCACCGAATCTTTCTACGGTCTTAGCAACCACTTGTTGGATTTGATCTTCGAAACGAATATCACACGCAACGGCCAGCGCCTTGCCTCCCGCTGCCTCCATTTCGGCTGCGGCCGAAAAGATAGTGCCGCCCAGCTTGGGATTTTCTTCTACACTCTTAGCGGCAATAACAATATGGGCGCCTTCGCGAGCCAAACGAAGACCCATGGCCTTTCCGATACCACGGGTGGCACCGGTAATCAGGACCGTTTTATTGGCAAAAGACATAGTATATCAATTTAAAAGATCAAGGCCAGATCAATAGGGGATGGATGTATCGATCCAACGAAAATTTATCAATACTCGGGTAATATTGGTTTGGTTTGAACGATCGCTTCTATCTGTTGCATAACAGCGGGCGTTAATTTTTCTACAACGGCCAGTGCGGCGAGATTCTCCACTAATTGCTCTTTTTTGGTGGCGCCCAAGATAGCGGTGGTCACATTCGGATTTTTGATACACCAAGCAATACTCAATTGAGAGGGCGTAACGGAAAGTTCAGCTGCTAATTCGCCGATCTTGGCGGCCTTGGCAATGGCTTGCTCTTGCATCAGGCGGTCGCGTAACCACTCAAAGCCCGGAATAGCTAAGCGGCTATCGGCAGGAATTCCTTTATTATACTTTCCTGAAAGCAATCCAGAGGCCAACGGACTCCAAATGGTGGTGCCTAATCCCACGGTCTTGTAGATCATCAGGTACTCGTTCTCGATCTTGCTGCGTTCAAAAAGATTATACTGTGGCTGCTCGACACTGGGACCGATCAGACCATAGTGCTGCGCAACACGATGCGCTTCCATAATTTCTACTCCACTCCACTCACTGGTTCCCCAATAAAGGATCTTTCCTTGCGTAATAAGATTATGCATGGCCCAGACTACTTCTTCGATGGGAACATTCTTATCGGGACGATGGCAGAAATATAGATCGAGATAATCAGTTTGAAGACGTTGTAAGGCTTCGTGACAAGCCTCGGTAATATGTTTTCTGCTCAATCCATGTTGATTGGGCTTATTCTCCTTTCCTCTCCATCCCCAAAAAACTTTTGAAGAGACCACATACGAAGTACGATCCCATCCTTTTTTACGTAATACCCGTCCCATCATTTTTTCGCTCTCTCCCAAGGCATACACTTCGGCATTATCAAAGAAATTGACGCCTTGATCGTAGGCCACTCCCATTAGCTCGTCGGCTATTTGATCATTGATCTGCTTATGAAAACTGACCCAGCTGCCAAAGGAAAGAACACTAAGCTGCAAACCGCTTTTGCCCATGTAACGATATTCCATACAATTACGTTTAGAATAGCAAAGGTAACTGATATTGGGGCTCGGTATTATTGTACAGCAGGCGCTTTTACCGTACCGGTGGTAGAGCGAAAAGTAATCCGCTTAAGGTCTTGGGTTGCCTCGAGACCCTTTCCCCCCGCGAACTGTTGATCAGGTCCGCGGTATATCGCGTACTTGTCCGTCGTAAACAGTTGGGTATTTTGGTCCCACCACAATTCGGGAGACGTAAGTGTATCGCCTTTTTGAGTGATCACCACCACGCTATCGCGCAAGAAGACCTTATTGAGATTTTCGTAGTAGACACCGTAACGGGCATCGAGGCGAGAATCGATTCGAAGACTGTCATCATAAAAATCGCAATGGACCGAACGGGGAAAGGTCATCGAAACTGTATCGCGATTCTCTTTGACCATGTAAGGGGCTTGAATACGGGCCTTTCGTTGGCCACGCTGACTAATATAGGTCTGCATATCCGTAGCCTCTTCAGTTAGTATGATCGAGCGGGTCCAATCGTTCAATACACGATCGTCGTTTTCACAGGCCAGCAGCCCGAAGCAAAAAAAGATAAGTAAGGATAATGACCCTTTAGTCATACTGACGCTTGATAAACCAGATATCGCTCAAGGAGAAACCGAGCGAGACACGGAACAAGTTCTCTTGCAAGACACTGGTGCTATTTCCTCTGCGGGCATATTCGAATGCCAGATTTACAAAAGTAACCTGATTGGGTGCCTGACGGCTAATACCAACGGGTAAGCCCAATCCAAGACTGGCACCGAACTGCGGAAGGGATTCTCCCACCTTGATATAGTCCGGACCCAGAAAGAAACCAAAACGATACGATACATTGGTAAAATAGCTACGTTGCGGAACGGGACTGATCTGTGCACCGAGTCGTAACTCCCATTTATCGCGCAAAGAATCCGCTCTTCCGTAATACCGATAGTCGCTCCAAGGTTGCGTACTATAATCGATCCCCACCATCCAACCCCCTTCTTTATTGGGCACCGCGAATTTTTGCAATACAAATCCCGCCGTAAAAGAAGCAGGCAATTCGATGGTTCCCTTTATGTCACGGAGATCGGAGACGCTATCCAAACGCAATTGTCCCTGGCTTTGATCGTAGAAAAAGGTTTCGCGCACCAGATCTTGACTAGCAGAAAGGGTTTGTCCCAATTGACCAAAGCCCCCAATTGTCAACATTATTTTCTTGTTCAGTGGAAGCTGATATTGCAGCCCTGCTTGCAAACTCAGGTTGCCAAAATTGGTAGTATTCTGAAATTTGGCTTGATAATAAGAGACCGTATCATTTAGAAAACTGCGACGGGTCATGTAGTTCTTTCTTCCGAACAGATAGCCTGCATTGATACCGATCGACAATTTTTCTTCCAATCCTTTTCGGTCTTTGCTATACAGCGCAAGGCCGGTTCCGAGCGAACCCAGATACGATCCGCCATCGCCTTCGAACTGGGTAATGCTACTATCGATATTGGTGCCATTGACCGGATCGGTAAGTTGTTCGTAGCGATTGATCTTATAACTGATACGAGAAATAGGTCTGATTCCAAAACTCATTCCCCAATTCTTACGTAATGGAACACCCACCTGCACGTAAGAGAATAATGCATTGCTGGCTGTATAGCGTTGTTCCTTTTGTGGATCACGTAACATCCGGTTATCGATATTGACTGCCATGTCGAGCACTACGCGACCTGAACTGAGCTTGTTGGATTTTTTTTCTTTCCACGCTTGAAAACCGGAGAACGAAGCCGGATTACTGAAGTTCACCGATAAGGCGTCGGTGTATCCGGCCGAAATTCCGCCCATGCTTCGGTTACTAATATTGCTGGTAGGAACCAGATCTCCGATCCCGTATCGGGAATAAGGTGAATTATCTTGCGAAAAAAGAGGGATGCTAAACCCCAAAAAGAGCCCGCAAGCGAGTGGCAGACTAATACGTAACTTATTGATTATCTCACTTATTATTGACTTCGCTAATAGCATACAGGCCCTTGTATATTAAATCGGGGTCTGCAAATATCTTGTTTTTAAGGTGGGCGGCCAAATAGGGTATATCCCCCCCGGTTAAGACCACGTTAAAGTTATCATAACGGTCTTTGTACAGATCGATAAACCCGTCCATCTCAAGCGCCATTCCCAAGATAACGCCGGAGAGAATATTGGTGTTGGTATCATACCCGATCAATGGCACATCCACTACAGGGGCCACTAGCGGAAGCAAGGCGGTATGTTGATGCAACGATCCCAATCGCATGGAAAGGCCGGGAGAAATGCCACCTCCTAAGAAGGCACCGCCTGCACTAATAAAATTATACGTGATGCAAGAACCCAACGCGATGATCAGATTATTCATTCGCGGGTAGTAGTGCATGGCCGCGGCACAAATGGCCAAGCGATCGGCTCCAATAGTTGCAGGCTTGCCGACGGGGGTGGTAAAAGCAAGCTTTGTGGTATGATCGAGCTTATGAAATTGTGTGGCACTGGACAATAAATTTTCCAATGATGGATCATGGGCGATCACCGAGGATAGTATCGATTTTTGGGGCTGGTAGCGACGCAGCAACTCAGTAATGGTAGGTTCCTTATCATCGGTCAATTGAATGGCTTCGCGCAAGACAGCCCCATCAAAGACAGCCACTTTCTTTCGCGTATTGCCAAAATCAAAGCAGAGCGTTACAGACATAGGTGTAAATTAAAGATTAAAACCACTCAGGTTCTTGAAATGACCGTTGAGCTGAATACGTTGCTTGAGTTGTTCTACTCCCGATAAAAGAGGAATCGCCTTGTGCAAATGTCTTTTGATAAATTCCTTTCGTTGCTTTTCCGAAAAAAGTGTCAAGAGCTCGAACTCTTGCTCCACTGTAAGTCCGACATGATGTGCAATGGCATAACTATCGAGAGCCTCATCGGGTCGACCAAACTCTTTATTGATCTGTAAGAGTCGATGTAGCTCACGTACTTTACTCATGAGTCGCTTCATTACCGTCTTGTCGTGCGTAGTATCATTTTCAGGATAGGAGACAATGGCGCCGCTATAGAGCTTATCAGGTATCTCACGCACCAACTCTAACAAGCGGAACACCGATACACCCCGGGTATGAATATCCATTTCTCCTCCCTCGTATTCTTTGGCAATACTCAAGATCTCGACGATGGTACCGTACTCTTGCATTTTTTTATCGAGCACGACAGGGATACCGAATGGTTTTTTTAACGCAAAACATTCCCTGATCAATTGTTTGTAACGCGGTTCAAAGATGTGAAGATTCAAAGCCTCTCCGGGATACACCACAATACCCAGCGGAAAAATGGGCGTAAAATTCGTCATAGATCAAAGGTATTGCTTTTGATACGCTGCATAATACGCAAGCAGGGTGCTTACCGATCGATCCCATTGATAGCGGGTAGTGATCCATTGTCGTCCTTCGGTCGCCAGCCGACAACGAAGGGACTCTTCGTTAAAAAGCCTTGCCGCGGCAGCGGCCAAGGCCGTCGCCTCTTGAGGCGGCACCAATAAAGCGGTTTGCTCTTGAATGGCATAATCAGCATGTCCACCAATGGCCGTACACACCACAGCACAACCGCTGGCCATAGCTTCGGCAGGAGGAAGTGCCCATCCTTCGCCAAGACTAGCCGACATAAATACGGCATGCGCATTGTATAGCGTAGCCAAGTCTTGAGGGCGCTGGTGGTAGTCGATCCAGTTCGGGAGCTGTGGCGGACGCGTATAGACACCGAATAAGGTCGCCTGCAGCGTGGGAAATTCTTGCTTCAGCTGCTCCAGGGCAGCCAACAGAAAGACCGATCCTTTTCTTTTTTCTTCGGAGTACAAAGCGATCACAGAGAAAGGGAAACGCTCGGCAGGTGCCGTTCGCTGGTAAAATCGATCGGTATCGATGGCGAGCGGCAATAACTGTACGGGCTCGCCACGCTCAGTTTGTATCAATTCTTGCAACCACCGAGAGATGGCGACATGATGAAGAGGTAACCGATAAGAATCCTTTACAGATTCTACCGACCCACTCCATTGCTCAAAATCTTGGACCAGGTTGATACGAACCCCTTTTTGTGGAGAGAGGGTTGCCACGGCATAACTCATTTGCCACCAGGTAGACAAGACCAGGTCCCCATCGGGCACAAACGGGTCGATGATCTCCTTTACGATCAACGATCGACAAGATGCATGCAAGGGAAACCAGCGGGGACGTTGGGCCCCTCTAATCCAAAACAAAAAACGCTTGAACCAAAGTGGTGAGCGCATTGTCTTAAAAGGTCGTTTTAAACTATGCAATACCGTTACCTGATGACCCAGGGCCTGCAAGCGGTTGGCAAATTCATACATCACCTTGGCCCCGCCAACGGGCTTGGTAACTGGAAAAGGAAGGATAATATTGATACGAAGAGATGGCATGCTCAAAAAGGCTTGACCGGTCTAAAGAGTATTGCGGCAAAGGCGGCCCGCCAATTGATCCGTAAAAAAAGCCAGTGATGATCTTTTCTTTTTTTGAGGATCCGAAACGGGATCACGAAGAACTGTTTGATAATAGCCGACCAAAAGGAAAGCTCTCCTCTCCAAAGACGTCGACAATAGAGATTATTCCGGATCCCGTAAAAATGTTTTGTGGCCTCGCTGGGGGTGGCATGATAAAGATCCGAACTATAATTTGTTTTCGTCTTGTGCACCACGACACTGCTAGGTACATAGCCGCCGAGCAATCCGGAACGGGTCATTCGCGTGGTATACTCTATATCATCCGCCCAAATAAAAAATGCTCTGATCGGATAGCCGCACTGTGCAATGGACTGTCTGGACACAAGTAAAGAAACAAAGCTGGCCGAACGGGCAAGCAGTACTCCTTGCTCCTCAAAAAAATTGAACGGTAATACACCTTGCACTCGATTGATCTCAGGTAAATTCATCCAATGCGGATGACCATCTGTCCAAAGGGCCCTACTCACCAAAAAGCCAAGTGGATATTGTGGATGAGCTTGCCGCATAGCCTGCAGGGAATCCACTAAGCGTAACAGTGTATCAGGGCGAGCGATCGTATCATCATCCATTATCCATACCCAATCGGCTCCTTGCTCATACGCTGCCGTAAGACCGGTATAAAATCCACCGGAAGCGCCTTGGTTTTCTTGCGTAATAACATGTAGCGCGGGTTGTGTAGCCAACCAATTCGATGTATCGTCGGTAGATCCGTTATTTACGATAATAAGCTGCTGTGGTAATAAAAGTTGCTGCCGGATAGCGCCGACCGCTTCTTGTAGAAGAGGCAAACGATTATGCGTAACAATAACGGCAATAATATTCATAGTGAATAATTCTTGGCTATAAATTGGCGGACCCTTACACGGGCAGAGGCGATCACCTGGTGCATATCATAATATTTATAATCAGCCAATCGCCCGCCAAATACGATGCGGGTTTCCTGATCGGCCAAGTGCCGATACTGTGCAAACAACTTATTATTGGCCTCGTCATTGACAGGATAATACGGCTCCAATCCCGGTTGCCATGCTTGCGGGTATTCCCTGGTAATAATAGTGTGCGCTTGAGTACCGAATGCAAAATGCTTATGTTCCAAAATACGCGTAAATGGGATGCTCTTCTCCGTATAATTGACAACCGCGTTACCCTGAAAATTATCGGTGGCTAAGCGTTCTTCTTCGAAACGAAGGCTGCGGTAGGCCAATGGCCCGAATTTAAAATGATAAAAAGCATCAATGGGTCCTGTATAAACGATATGATCGGCCATAGCACTGAAATAGTCCCGCTCCGCTAAAAAATCGCGGTTCAATTGCAGGTCTACCCCTTGGAGCAGACCTTCCGTCAAGCGGTTGTATCCTCCAATGGGAATCCCCTGATAACGGTCATCAAAATAATTATTATCGAAGGTAAAACGAACCGGCAGCCGCTTGATAATAAAGGCAGGCAACTCCTTACACGATCTGCCCCATTGCTTTTCGGTATACCCCTTAATGAGCACTTCGTAAATATCGGTCCCTACCAGACTAATGGCCTGTTCCTCTAGATTGTGCGGCTTTGAAATACCCGCTCTTTTTACCTGCTCGGCGATCTTTAGTTTTACCTGTTCAGGGTCACGCAACCCCCATAGCTGGTAAAACGTATTCATGTTGAACGGAAGATTATAGACCTTGTTACCATGAATAGCCAGCGGAGAATTGATAAAATGATTAAAAGGCACAAAGGAGTTCACAAAGTCCCAGGTATCCTTATCACTGGTATGAAAGATATGAGCGCCATAGGTGTGCATATCGATACCCTCTTTATGCGTACAGTATATATTGCCCCCTGCATGCGAACGACGATCAATGACCAAACAACGTTTGCCGATCTGTCGTAAGGCATGTGCAAACACGCTACCGTACAGACCAGACCCCACTATCAATACATCGTATGGGCGCATGTTATCGTTTAAAAATTTGAATTTGCTTCAAGGACAATGCGGCAGTGATCCGTAAAAAAACAGTAGATACGGAATCCAATGGCTTACCCGGCTGCAAGTTGCGTAAAGCACGGCGGCTTTCGCGCACCTGCGGACGCTTTTTTATAAAATCAATATAGGATAATAATAAGCCGGGTCTTAAGGTGAGCATCCTGAATACCATCTCCACGACCAACTGAATACCCCAGCTGATACGAGCCGGCCCCTTCAAGTGAATGGCATGCAAGAAAAACTTGTTCCGATTATATATCCGGTTAACGGCTCTTTTTTTGCGAGTCGATAAAATCGTGGCCGCATGTCGATGTCGGCAAATAGCCCGGTGCTCATAATACGACGCGTAACCACATCGCCAAGCCCGCAAAGAAAGTTCGGCATCCTCTACATAAAATGGTGAGAATAGTTCATTGAATTGCCCGATACAGTCAAAGACCTCTTTATTAATAAAGGCATTTGCCCCCGAAAGATAAAAACAAGGCCAGTGGTCTTGTGTGTTCGTATCGCGTGGAATAAAATCATAGCCTGTTTTGATCTTGGCCCCTTGCAAAACCGGGAACTTTCCTCCTTCCTGAAGGTGGTCATCTTCCCACCCAACGATCCGGCCCGATACGCCGAACAAATTAGGTACAGTGCGATACGGAAGTATATGATCAAAATAATCCGGGGTCAAGATCACATCACTGTTAAGCAACAGGACCCACTTGTACCGGGCCGCACGAATACCTCGATTGGCCGTTGCCGAAAAGCCGCTGTTATGCGGGGTCTCTATCAAGATGATGTCCGGATACGTTGCGGTAAGCCATTGCCTGGAATCATCTGTCGAGCCATCATCCGACACAATAACCTCGTTCTCGAGCCCGGTTTGTTGTAAGGCGGTAAAGACCGAAGGCAAGATCAATGGCAACAGGTTGCGCCCATTATAATTGGGAATGACCACCGATATTCCTTCCATGGGTTGCATGCGTTAAAATTAACGCTATCCCGCTTACCTTTGAAATGAACCGCTTGATCGGATCCGCTATGTGGCAAGAACAGTTTGAACAATTAAAGAAAGGTGATCATAAAGCATTGGCCCGTTTACTCTCGTTTATAGAGAACGAACAGCCCGGATACGAAGAATTATTGGCTTCGCTTCCTGCTGCAGCCACTCCTGTGATCGGGATCACGGGGCCTCCTGGTGCCGGTAAAAGCACCTTGGTAGACGCCCTTATCAGTATCTGGACAAGGCAAGGCAAAAAAATTGCCGTGCTCTGCGTAGATCCCTCCTCGCCTTTCCATCAAGGTGCCTTGCTGGGCGATCGCATCCGCATGAACACTTGGTATGATCATCCCGATGTATATATCCGATCGCTGGCCACCAGGGGATCAATGGGTGGATTACATCCAAAGATCATTGAAATGACCGACCTGCTTCGCCAAGCCGGATTTGATTGGATCTTGATAGAGACAGTAGGAGTAGGACAAACCGAGGTCGAGATTGCAGGTCTCGCCGATGTAACGGCTGTGGTGTTGGTACCCGAAGCGGGTGATGAAGTACAAACGATGAAAGCAGGTTTGATGGAAATTGCAGATCTGTTTGTGGTCAATAAAGCCGATCGTCCGGATGCGGCCGCTTTTGTAAAGAATCTGCAAGCGATGCTGGCCCCTGCCTTTAGCAGAAAGCAAACGACCATACCCATATTACAAACCGTTGCTACGCGGGCAGAGGGGGTACAGGAATTGGCCGTCGCCATCGAATCATTACATCAACACCCAGAACAGCGAGAGAAGAAAAGCTGGCTCCTGGCCGAAAAAGCATACCAGTTGATTCAACGAAAAAGAATGCACGATATAGCAAGGCCGGCCTTGCAAGAACAAATAAGGATGGCGTTAATGCAAAACGATTTTAATCTCTACCGCTTTGTAAAGGAGGCTACTTGAAGCCCTTTAATCTCGGTTGGCCTTGTACCAACGATAGGCGATATAGCCGATAATTGCAAATGGAGCAAAAGCGAGGTACAATATGCCCGTGTTCATCCCCTCGGCCGGACCTTCTCCCAATTGCTGGGCCGTTTTGGTGCATATAGAACACTGAGAAAAGGCGGCGGGCATTGTCATGAGCCAAATGGCGATCAGCACTACTATGGAAAGAAATAATGACTTTTTCATAGCGATCCAAGGCAAGATTACAACATCAATTTCAAGAGGCTTCGGCCTCCATTTTCTTTTGCACCTTCTTGCGCTCATCTTCGTTGAGCACCACTTTGCGCATCCGAATAAAATTAGGCGTTACTTCTATACATTCATCTTGTTGAATGTATTCCATACATTCCTCCAGCGTCATCAAAGTGCGGGGAGCAATACGGGTAGCATCATCACTGCCACTGGCCCGGTGATTGGTCAATTTTTTCGCTTCGGTAACATTCACGACCAGGTCGCCTGGCTTAATATTTTCCGCTACGATCTGTCCGGCATAGACCTCTTCGCCCGGCTCTATAAAGAAGGTGCCGCGGTCTTGTAATTTATCAATGGAATAGCCCGTAGAGCGTTCTTGAAATTTTGATACCAATACCCCGTTATTACGACCGGGGATAGGCCCCTTCCAGGGTTTATATTCACTAAATCGATGTGCCATTACCGCCTCTCCTGTGGTCGCGGTAAGCATTTGGGTACGAAGCCCGATCAATCCACGCGAAGGAATATCAAATTCCAGATGTTGCATTTCGCCCTTCGTCTCCATTACCAGCATCTCTCCTTTACGACGACTCACCAGGTCAATTACTTTAGAAGCGAACTCCTGTGGCACATCCACCACCAAGTTTTCATAGGGCTCCGATTTTTTGCCATCGATCTCCTTGACGATCACCTGAGGTTGACCAACGGTCAGTTCATATCCTTCGCGACGCATGGTCTCGATCAAAATTCCTAAGTGCAGAATTCCCCTTCCATACACTAAGAAACTATCGCCCTCTTCGGTATCCACTACACGAAGCGCCAGATTCTTTTCGGTCTCTTTCAGTAAGCGATCGCGCAAATGACGAGAGGTCACGAACTTTCCATCCTTTCCGAAAAAAGGCGAATTGTTGATAGAGAATAACATATTCATGGTAGGTTCATCCACACTGATCACTGGCAACGCCTCAGGATTTTCCGCATCGGCGATGGTATCACCAATGTTAAAATCTTCGATCCCCACCACCGCACAAAGATCACCTGCGATCACCTCGGTAACTTTCTTTTTACCCATGCCTTCAAAAACATAAAGCTCTTTTACTCTCGACTTTTTGATAGATCCGTCTGCTTGCATCAACGCAATAGGCTGGTTCTCTTTGATCGACCCACGCGCTACTTTTCCTACGGCGATACGACCCAAGAAAGATGAATAATCGAGCGATGTGATCTGCAGTTGTAAGGGACCCTCGTTTACCTTAGGAGCCGGTACATATTGCAAAATACCATCCAACAACGGGTTGATATTGTCGATCTGTTGAAGCGAATCGTTGAACCAACCATTTTTACCGCTACCATAATAGGTAGGAAAATGTAACTGCTCTTCGGTCGCATCCAGATTAAAGAATAATTCGAAGACCGCATCGTGCACTTCATCGGGGCGACAGTTAGGCTTATCGACTTTGTTGATCACCACAATAGGATGCAAATTCAATTGCAAGGCCTTTTGCAATACAAAACGGGTCTGGGGCATGGGTCCTTCAAAGGCATCTACCAGCAAAATAACGCCGTCTGCCATTTTGAGTACGCGCTCTACCTCACCACCAAAATCGGCGTGTCCGGGCGTATCAATTACGTTGATCTTGACATCTTTGTACGTTACCGCCGCATTCTTGCTAAAAATGGTGATGCCGCGCTCTCTTTCCAGGTCGTTACTATCCATGATCAGCTCGCCGGTCTCTTGGTTATCGCGAAAAACCTTGGTGGCATGAAGGATCTTGTCTACCAGGGTAGTCTTTCCGTGGTCTACGTGGGCGATAATGGCAATGTTACGTATTTGCATGAAGGGTGTTTTCAAAGACGCGCAAAGGTAGTTCAATTCTTGCCAATAATGGGTTAATTTAGAAGAAATTAAAGGATATGAAATTCCTAAAAGGCCTGGCCATCATTGTGTTAGCCCTAACTATGCTCTATCTGGCCGGCCCCCGACCTGCCGATCCCGTGTATAAGACAACGCTGCCCGAAGTTCCTGCTGAGGCGGGGGCGCTGGAACAATATATCCGCGACCAAGAGTCACAGCATAAGATCAAACCCAATAACGAGGCCCGCATTGTATGGGCTAACGATAGTTTGCGCACTCCCACCGAATATGCGCTGGTCTATCTGCATGGTTTTTCTGCCTCGCAAATGGAGGGCGATCCCGTGCACCGAAACCTGGCCGCTCATTTTGGTATGAATCTCTACCTGAGTCGACTCCAAGATCATGGCATTGACACTACGGTACCACTGGGTGGCATGACAGCACAGGGGTTGTGGGAATCTTCGTTGGAGGCATTGGCCATTGGAAAAAAACTAGGAAAGAAAGTGATATTGATGTCGACCTCTACCGGAGGGACCCTTTCACTAAAATTAGCCACTGAGTTTCCAGAAATAGCAGGCCAAATCTTGTTGTCGCCCAATATCGAGATCAACGATAACAAAGCCTGGCTGCTCAATAACCCCTGGGGATTACAAATCGCACAGGCGGTTGCGGGAACCTACAGAGTGGTGGACGATACTACGGCCCTCTATGCCCGTTACTGGAATAATCGGTACTTGATGACGGCCCCCGTGGAATTAGAGCAACTGCTGGAGACGACCATGACCCGCTCAGTCTTTGAGAGAATAAAGCAGCCCTTATTGATGTTGTATTATTATAAGAATGAGCAAGAGCAAGATCCGGTCGTAAAAGTATCCGCCATGAAAAAAATGTATGATGCGGTCAGTACACCCGACTCACTAAAAAGAGCGATCGCCTTACCCAATACAGCCAATCATGTACTAGCCTCTCCGATCAAATCCAAAGATGTAGCCAGCGTAGAAAAAGCTTGTATGGATTTTATAGAACAGATATTACACCTTCCTCCCTTTACCCAATAGGGTGAAAGGTATCCAGTCGACTATTCTTTTTACGGTAAAAGGTAAAATGAAGTATTGACAGGTTTACTTTACTTTGTAGTCTCAACCTTGCTATTATGATCCGCTCCCGTATTGCCGGCATCGGCAAATACCTGCCTGAGCAGGTAGTTACTAATAATGATCTGTTACAATACATGGACACCAGCGATGAGTGGATCCAAGAAAGGACCGGCATCAAGGAGCGTCGGTTCGCCCACCGAACAAAAGAAACCACCACTACTATGGGAGTAGAGGCCGCTCGCATGGCTATTGAGCGGGCAGGCATTACGGCGCAGGATATTGACTTTATCATCTTTGCCACCTTATCGCCAGATTATTACTTTCCGGGCTGTGGCGTCTTATTGCAACGCGCCATGCAGATGAAAGAGATCGGAGCACTCGATATCCGCAATCAATGCAGTGGCTTTGTCTATGCGCTCAGCGTAGCAGACCAATTTATTCGGACAGGCACTTATAAAAATATTTTAGTGGTAGGCTCCGAGAAACATTCTTTCGGATTAGATTTCAGTACCCGCGGCCGCAACGTATCGGTGATATTCGGAGATGGTGCCGGCGCCGTCGTTTTACAACCCAGTACCAACGAGAACACGGGCATTCTCTCTACTCATTTACATAGTGACGGTGAAAGTGCCGAGATACTAGCCATGTACAACCCAGGCACGCATGCCAATCATTGGAAAGAAGAACGCTATGCCGATTTTGACGAGGCGCCCATTGGCCAAATGTTCATGAGTCAACAGATGATCGACAAGGCACAACTTTTTCCTTACATGGACGGGCCGGCCGTATTTAAGAAAGCCGTTGTGAAATTTCCGGAGGTGATCATGGAGGCGCTCTCAAATAATGGACTATCCCCGGCAGATCTGCATCTGCTAATACCCCATCAGGCCAATCTTCGTATTGCTCAATTCGTGCAACAAAAATTAGGATTGCGCGATGACCAGGTCTATAATAATATTCAACACTACGGTAATACGACTGCCGCTTCTGTGCCCATTGCTCTTTGCGAAGCGTGGGAAAAGGGGTTGATCAAAGAACAACAACTCGTTTGTCTGGCGGCTTTTGGAAGTGGCTTTACCTGGGCGAGCGCCTTATTGCGTTGGTAATTTATGCATTAACCGATTAGCTTGAACAGAAAATTACTCTATATCATCAACCCCATTGCCGGAAAGGGTTCGCGTGGTTCGCTGCGTAAACAGATAGAGGCACGCACAGTGGAGATCGGATTTAAATTTGAATGTCACGATTCAGCCATCGATGGAAACTATGAACCGATAGCGCAGCGAATTCAGCAGGGTCGCTTTACCGATATTATCATTGCCGGAGGAGATGGCACCATCAACCAGGTAGTGGGATCACTTCGCCACTTGAATCTTCCCTTTGGAGTAATACCCTGTGGATCAGGGAATGGCTTGGCTCGATGTGCCGGACTCTCTACCGACCCACGAATAGCATTAGACGTTATTTTTAATGGTAAAGCGATCGCCACCGATGGCTATACCGTCAATGGTCAGTTTGCCTGTGAGCTCACCGGACTTGGCTTTGATGGGGCCGTGGCGCATGCATATGCCAAAAGCGGTACAAGAGGACTCAATACCTACATACGACATGCGATAAAACAATTCAGATCGGCCCCCTCCTATAAATTTAACGTGCGCGTGTTGGAGCGAGAGATAGCACTCGATGCTTACATGATCACCGTTGCTAATGCTAATCAATTCGGCAACAAGGTCACCATTGCCCCCCATGCTTCACTAACCGACGGACTACTCGATGTGGTCATCGTTAAAAAACAAAATAAGATACCATTGCTGTGGCGCGCGTATCAACAACTCAGTGGACGCAATCTTCCGATGCAAGAAGAAGAGCTCTTCTTGTCACTATCGAAGGACATTACACAACAAGACATTCTTTATTGGCAGGTATCATCCATAGAAATTGAAAATCATGAGGGCGCATTGATCCATGTCGATGGAGAGCCCACCCCAAGGACTAGTCATGTAACCATAGAGGTAGTTGGCAATGGCTTTCGATTAATTACCCCAGCCGTTTTGCATTGAGCCTATAAAAGTGAAATATCTTTTTAAACGGACGTTTTCAAAGAACAAACTAGAATCGAGTTCTATCGGCGGAAATAGTCGCCGCTCCTAATCACCAAAATAATTGCGCATAGCCAAGGTTATGTTAGCGCTTTGACTTAATGACAGTATTTTAAATTGATAATGCCCGGTCGACCTTTTTATTAAAACAATATTATAAAGATCGGTGCTTATTGAGTCAATAACTTTTCGATGAATGTAATGAGAGGGAATATTTAATCGGTTACAATTGGTGTCATTCAAAATAGGAAAACTGGACACATATTTATAATCTTCATTCTTGAGGTTATTAATAGCATCCACGAAGCAACCACACCGGGTGCATGTTACAAGAACAATCTTGTCTGCAACCATATATTTCTCTAAAACTCCGCCATTATAAAATACCCTATCCTCATTTACTGAATTTTTTATAGAGCAAGTAAAAAAAGGCATGCAACTTAAAAAGGCCAACCAAATTAAAAAACACCTCATAGAAAATATATAGGATAAACCATTGGCTTGAACGTTACTTCAAAGAATAGATATAAGCGGATTTCATATCAATAGAAAGCGATAGAAAGCCTCTTTTAAATTGAATTACATTCCTTGGAATAACCGGCTTAACAATTGAAGTCAGTCTGGAAACTCCGTCTTGTGTAAAATAATTGCAATAATATGTAGGCGTATCCTCTACATGCTTCGTACCACCCCTCCTAAATATAAAAAAACCAGAAGTATCAAGCGGAATAACGCCAAGATTCAAATCACATGTATTGACATACTTACGCACATAGGCTGCATTAAGCTCCTTGTTCTTTTCAAACTTCCGAACCCGCTCAGGGTTAGATGGTAATACTTCGAAAGTAATATGACCTAATGTATCAAAACATTTTATTACATCAGTGTAGTTGTAACAAAAAATCATCTTGTTTTTCGCTACAGGTCTGAAATGCGTATTTTCAAGATAAATGACACTATTTCGATAACAAGATGGATAGGGATACTTCAACCGTAACTGATGTGAATTGACGTTAAATACACCCGCCGAATAGGCTCCAAGAAAATTAGGATCCCTTACATCGCCGATAGAAAAATAAAGGTTTGAATGATCGAAAAAGAACTGACTGGCAGCATAACTAAAATGAATATACAGAGAACGGGGAAATGAAGGCGAAAGATCGACTTCACTAGAAATGACATACCGCTCAACAGAATCCTTTGCTAAAATGTAAAACTGCTTATTTTGTCCATCTAGCAAACAAAGTGAGTCACCCAGCACAGACATATCAAGTAGTGACTGCTTAATAAAACGTACAGGGTATATCTTTGTTTTAGTAGAATCAAAAAGATCGATTCGAACCAAATTACGATCCGATGAAATATAATTAAGCAAAATAGTATTGGAGTCTGCAGATAAACAATACATAACCCATGAACTAAATGGATGCTGCTTTAAAACCTTATAGATAAAACCGGTATTCAGGCTATCATCGATTTGTATACTCCCTTCAAAAGGCCGAGGACGATAAACGATGGTGTCACAATCGGGATTATGAACCTGACACGCAATGGCCAGACAAATAACCAAAAAGGAAATCAGTCCGGTTATATACTTTTCCATGTATTAACGCTTACTTGTCAGGCGAAATCAGAAAAGTATATCTCATCGCTGCCATAAATTCAGCCTGTCGATCAAGGGCATTTAATGGGTGCCTGACCAGAATATTACCCGCCTTATCAAATCCAATTGTGTATAATCCGTTGCGGAGACTATCTACTAGCATTCTTTCTCTCTGCAATGAAGGGAATATTTTCTGCCAGTTCTTGTAGGTGAAAAAGTAATTTATGCTATCGTGATTATACATCCGCATAAATTCATCCAATAATATTCTGTTGTCTTGAGCATAAGGATAAAGACTGGCACAATCATTACCCGGATTAGGACAAATCACTACACCATAAGGTCCAATATTCCCAATTTGAGCCTCGGCCTTCAAATTATAAACGGGAGGTGGGATCTCATCCCCGCCACAAGACAAAATAAGAATAGAACAAAAGATAACAGACATCAATACCAAGAACATTTTCCTCAACCTGCGTGGCGGACTTATCATTTTATTTTCAAAAGAAGTAGTGAATAAAGATTTAAAAATGTAAAAATTTGATTTTCTCATAAACCTAATTTGGGTTATAAAAATGAAAATGCTAGATAATCACTATCTAATATGTACATCACAATCTCGTCAGGAAAAAGACATTAGAAAAGAGTAAAAACCCTAAATTTTTTGACTTCGGAAAATACGGTCGGGTGACTACAGTAAAAAAAATGAAGAGTATAGTATTTTTACTAATCGAAACCTACCCCCGCTTCCCCGTCAGATAGAGCAACAGCACCAGCGATAATAATAACAGCATAGCCACCAATTGATGCAACTGCGCCATCCATTCAAACAGACCCCATTGCCCGGGAATGATCGCCGTGCTGTATAGCACCGATAAGATCCCCAGCAACACTTGTAACAATACTAAACTAATAGGAAACCAGGCCGCACGCTGCAACCAGCGACTGCCATGTGGTCGATGCAGCTGTAATGTCAACAGCACAATGGCGATCAATAAAAGATAGGCTAAGCCCCGATGTACAAAATGGATGGCGATCTTATTCTCAATCCAAAACATAATACCACTGCCGGTCCGTAGCAGATCAGGTACTATCTGTCCGTTGATATCGGGCCAGGTAGGCGCTGCGGTGGCTGCTTTGTGTCCAGCCATAAAAGCCCCGTACGCCAATTGCACTACTAATAACGTCAAGATAAAAATCACGCGCTTGCGTACCGATGGCAACCCCACCCGCTGATCAGCGGGTACTAATAATTGCAACGCAAACCAAAACGTATACGATAGTAATCCAAGCGCGAGTACAAAGTGCAAGGCTAACCGCGTCGGTTTTACATAAATGGCATCTCCCGTAAGACCACTGGCGACCATGATCCAACCAACGGCTCCTTGCAAGGCGCCCAGTAAAAACAAGATCACCAAGGGCCTGACCATAGAGGCCTTGAACCGACGTGTCCACAAAAAATAAATAAAGGGAATAATAAAGACCACGCCGATCAAGCGAGCCCAAAAACGATGAAACCACTCCCAGAAAAAAATAGTCTTGAACTCTTGCAGGGTAAAATCAAAATTGAGCAGTCTGTATTGCGGGGTCTGTTGGTATTTAGAAAATTCTATAGCCCACTCGGCGGCATCAAACGGAGGCAGTGTTCCCGTAACGACATTCCACTCGGTAATGGAGAGTCCCGAGCCGGTCAACCGGGTAATTCCCCCCAAAGCGATTTGAATAATGACCATGGCTACCCCCGTGAGTAACCAAATTGCCACCGGACGCGAAGTAGCTTCCATTTTCATGGGGCAAAGGTACAGTCTCTTGTTGCCGCAACCCGATTTTGTTGAGCATAATTTTGCATCTTGCAGGGTATGTTGGCAGCGTACTTTACTAAAACCAAGATCGAGGCGGGATGCGACGAAGCCGGTCGGGGCTGTTATGCCGGACCTGTGGTGGCAGCTGCGGTAATACTGCCGAAGAACTTTAAACACCCTTTGTTGAACGATTCTAAAAAACTCAGCGAAGCCCAACGCGAGATCCTTCGTCCGATCATCGAAGAACAAGCCATTACCTGGGGCATCGGTGTTGTCGATCACGAAGAGATCGATCGGATCAATATCCTAAAAGCTAGTTTCAAGGCTATGCATAAAGCCATCGATCAACTGACCAAGCGACCAGCTCTGCTCTTGATCGATGGTAATCGTTTTACCCCTTACTCCCAGATCCCGCATCAATGCTTTGTAAAGGGCGATGGCCGCTTTGCCTCTATTGCCGCTGCCAGCATATTAGCCAAAACGCATCGGGATCAATTGATGCAAACACTACATATAGAGTTCCCCCAGTACGGCTGGAACCAAAACAAAGGATATGGCACCGCAGCCCATCGAAAGGCAATCGAGATTCACGGGCTATGTCGCTATCACCGAAAAAGTTTCAGACTATTGCCGGAACAAGGCAAACTGGATTATTGAATGGTCCAAACCTCATTGCCGCGTAGCAGCTTGTCGAGGTCGGCAGGCTTACGGGCACTGGCTTCTTCTAATTGCGCCTTCATTACATCTTCGTAACAAGGTCGATCAGTCTCATAGAAAACACCAAAAGGACGAGGGAGATGACCTTCTACATGTACATCATCAAATATGCGGGAGAGAATTTGCGCTTTGTAAATATCTTTTTCATCATGAACCCAGCAATCGTCAGCCGAGTACCCTTGCGTCAAATCGACCACCACCGGTTTAAAGCCATCAAGCTTGATCCCTTTCTCATGGGTGTTTCCGAACAACAACGGCTTGCCGGTCTCTAAAAATAATGTCTCAACAGGCTTGGTCCCCTTTTCGGTAAAGATCTCAAAGGCGCCGTCGTTAAAAATATTACAATTCTGATAGATCTCCAGAAAAGATGACCCCTTATGTGCGTTTGCACGTAGCAACATGGCCTGCAAATGCTTGGGGTCGCGATCCATCGATCGGGCTACAAAGGTCGCATCGGCTCCCAGGGCCAGCGCCGCCGGATTAAAGGGATGATCGATGCTTCCCATCGGCGTACTCTTGGTCACCTTCTTTTCTTCTGAAGTAGGCGAATATTGTCCCTTGGTCAATCCATAGATCTGGTTATTGAACAGTAAAATATTTACATCAAAATTGCGGCGCAATAAATGAATGGTATGATTACCACCAATGCTCAAGCTATCTCCATCTCCGGTAATGATCCAGACACTTAATTCCGGACGACTAGCCTTAAGTCCGCTGGCCACGGCAGTCGCACGACCATGAATAGAGTGCATCCCGAACGTGTTCATATAATACGGAAAGCGACTGCTACAGCCGATGCCGGAGATAAAAACGATATTCTCCCTTGGAATACCCAGCGTGGGCATTAGCTTTTGTACCTGTGCTAAAATAGAATAATCACCACAGCCCGGACACCAACGCACTTCTTGGTCGGTAGCAAAATCCTTTGTGGTCAATACCGGGGCTGTCTTTGTTTCGCTCATGAGGAGATATTCAGGTCAAAATTACTAAAATCTTAATAGCGGTAGCGTCCAGCTTCGATCATCCTGTCGGCAATACGGCGACGGGCAGCCTTACTGTTAAAAGGCTCAGCCTTTGTAAAGCGCTTAAGTCCCATCAGGATCATCCGGCCCTCATCGCCATCGGCAAATCCGTTGATCGCATCCTTGCCCGACTTATTGATTCGATCAGCCGCATCGTAGAGATAGGTCCTCATGATATCGATCTGGTCGGTCACGGCCTGCTCCCCTTGTTTAGCAGCAAGTTTCATTACTCGCAGCAAGGTGCTCTCTGCATTGAATACCTCAATCGCCATATCGGCGATATTCATCAAGATCTCTTGCTCCTGCTCGATCTTCATCATCAGTTTTTGCACAGCAGCTCCGGCTGTCATCAAAATAGCCTTCTTAAGATTGACGATCAACTTCAGTTCACTGGCAAATGGCGTGTCTTCGCCGGCACCGAAATCGGGGATACTCATCAGTTCCTTTTGTACCGCCATGGCAGGACCCATCAGGTCGAGTCGCCCACCCATGGCACGTTTGAGTGTCATATCAAGCGCCAACAAGCGATTGATCTCGTTGGTGCCTTCATAAATACGATTGATACGACTATCCCGGTAGGCACGCGAAATATTATACTCGGCACTAAAACCATTGCCCCCATGAATCTGTACACCTTCATCTACCGAAAAGTCGAGCACTTCACTTCCGAATACTTTTAAGGCCGCGCACTCAATGGCATATTCTTCGGCACCGGCCAATAAAGCTTCTGCAAAAGGCTTACCCGCAGCCAATAATTCCTCTTCTTTTTCTTTGATCCACTCGGCCGTACGATATAGAGCCGATTCGGCGACAAAAATGCGAATACCCACTTCGGCCAGCTTATGCTTGATAGCGCCGAAATTTGAAATGGACTGCTTGAATTGCTCGCGTGTTTTCGCATACGTAACAGATTGGTTCAAGGCCATACGCGATCCGCCCAATGTAGCCGCGCAAAGTTTTAGTCGTCCAATGTTCAAGATATTAAAGGCAATCTTATGTCCCTTTCCTAATTCGCCCAACAAATTCTCGGCAGGGATCTTACAATCCTGAAAATAAAGTTGCACGGTGGAAGACCCCTTGATCCCCATTTTATCTTCTTCGGGCCCTTGTGTAAAACCGGGTGTACCCCGCTCTACAATAAAAGCAGTGAACTTATCGCCATCCACTTTGGCAAAGACGGTATAGACATGAGCAAACCCGCCATTGGTAATCCAGCATTTCTGTCCATTCAATATATAATGTTTGCCATCGGGAGAAAGAACGGCCGTTGTCTTAGCACCCAGCGCATCACTACCACTGTTTGGCTCGGTCAGACCATAGGCTCCCGCCCACTCTCCCGTAACCAGCTTGGGCAGGTACTTGAGTTTTTGCGCCTCGGTTCCGAAATACAGAATCGGTAACATACCAATACCCGTATGCGCTGCTACCGCAACCGAATACGAATAACCGGCCCCCAAGTACTCATTCACAATCGTAGAGGTGATAAAATCTTTTCCCAAGCCTCCATAAGGCTCGGGGATAGAGGTCGAAAGTAATCCCAACTCTCCCGTTTTGGCCAAAAGGGCTGGCATCAAGCCAGGCTCCATTGAATCAATGCGCTGAATAACCGGAAAGACTTCGGTTTCGAGCAACTGATTGCACATATCCTTGATCATTCGTTGCTCTTCTGAAAAATCCTCAGGAATAAAACACTCCTCGGGCAACGAAGCGGTTGTTAACCACTGGCCTCCTTTGATGGCTTTTTTTACTTGGGCAGTCGCTGACATACTGTATGGATTAATTTGATGATAGATTGTTAACTAAGATTATCATATACGATTTGTAATACCTGTTTACATACCTCTACCTTATCGCCTGGAACGGATTGCAACGCTTCGCTTAAGGTTTGATCGGCCAACTTCATTGTTTGTTCTTGCAATTGCTGTCCTTCTTTTGTCAAATAGATCAGATTGATACGACGATCGGTAGCGGCCGCAACGCGTTTGACCAGTTGAGCACGCTCCAGATTATCTACTAATCGGGTGATGCTGGGTTTATCGCGAAAACTGGCATTACAAAGATCTTGCTGACTTATGCCATCTTTTTTCCAGAGATGATACAGCACACTCCATTGCTCGATTGTTACCGGCAATTGATGTGTATTGAACTTTTTCTGCAGCCTTCTTGCGATTGCCGTAGACGCCAGCCCCGTAATAAAACTGTAGAGTTCTCCTTTTTTGAATTGGTTGTTTGGCATATAGTTGTTTAAGCAACTATCAAATCTACAATTTCTTTTTCATTAGCCCAATGACCTTGCTGTTAAAAAACTGTACCCCCCGAATTGCCTTGTCATTGTTTAGTTTTGTTCACCATGCTATTGGCCCTGACCATCCTTATTTTATTACTCTCTGCCGTATACGGACGATTGATCAGTCGATTTTTACTGGATTGGAGGGCCATTCCCTTGACAGAGCCCACCC
>Ga0194130_10000108_pt1 | contig 154407 bp, 130 predicted proteins | sample TA2KigsurfametaG_FD_160084 | JGI IMG/M metagenome (GOLD analysis project Ga0194130, IMG submission 160084) | Freshwater microbial communities from Lake Tanganyika, Tanzania - TA2015050 Kigoma 12 surface | ecosystem: Environmental > Aquatic > Freshwater > Lake | place: Tanzania: Lake... | reverse complement strand
AGGGTTCCCACGCCCGGCGCCCGCCGCATCCGGCGGCGGGTGGGTGCGGGCAGTTGCAGTTTCCGGGTCCGGAACGAGCCCTCCAGGGCCTCGTTCCGCTTGCGCCGGGCGGTGGGAACGCCGAGGGTTCCCACGCCCGGCGCCCGCCGCATCCGGCGGCGGGTGGGTGCGGGCAGTTGCAGTTTCCGGGTCCGGAACGAGCCCTCCAGGGCCTCGTTCCGCTTGCGCCGGGCGGTGGGAACGCCGAGGGGGCACACCGGAAAAGTCGAAGAAGGAATGACGCGGTGACGGATCGATCCACTGACATGTTCCCAGGGACCCGCGAAGCCCCTCCGCCGTCGCCCTCGCATCGGCCCGTCACCCACTGGCTGCGGGTCGATGCGAGGGCAGAGGCGAGAGGGGCGTCCCCCTCTGCAGAGCCCGAGCTGAGGCTTGTTCGGCATGCGTGACAAGGAACACCACATGCACCCACGCGTGGTGATCGTGATGGGGGTCAGCGGTGTCGGGAAGTCGGCCGTCGGCCGGTTGCTCGCCGCGCAGCTCGGCGCTGCGTTCCACGACGCCGACGATTTCCATCCCCCCGCCAACGTCGAGCGGATGCGCGCCGGCCTGCCGCTCACCGACGACCACCGCGCGCCGTGGCTCGCGGCGCTGCGCGGGTTGGTCGAAACCATCCTCGCCGGGCCCGACCGCGCGGCGATCGTCCTCGCCTGCTCGGCGCTCAAGCGGGCCTACCGCCAGCGCCTCGGCAGCGGGTTGCCGGGAGTCCGGCTCGTCCATCTCGACGGCGACCCGGAGCTGATCCGCCGCCGGATCGCCGCGCGGCGCGACCACTTCATGCCGGCCAGTCTCCTCGACAGCCAGTTGGCCACGCTCGAGCGGCCCGGCGGCGACGAACACCCGATCGTCGTCGACGTGGCCCACACCCCGGACGCGATCGTCGCCACGATCCTCAGGGAGCTGGCGTGCTGAGCACCGTCGCGCCCGCTCACAACACCGGAAGCGACGGCAGCGGCGGACGGGCGGCGTGGGCCGCCGCGAGGTTGCCGACGAGCCGCTCGCAGATCGCCGTGAAGAACGGGCGGCTCGCGTCGTCGTCGTAGTTTGCCGCCGTGCGGCCGGCATCGCCGTGCTCGCGGATCGCCATCTGCAGCGGCACTTCGCCGAGGAACGGGATGTCGAGGTCGGCGGCCGTCCGTCGTGCCCCGCCCGATCCGAAGATGTCGTAGCGCTTGCCGCAGCCCGGGCAGAGGAAGAAGCTCATGTTCTCCACCATCCCGAGGAGCGGGATCTGCACCTTGCGGAACATCGCGATCGCCTTGGTGGCATCGAGCAGGGCGACGTCCTGCGGTGTGCAGACGACGACCGCGCCGGTGAGCGGGAGGACCTGGGACAGCGACAGGGCGATGTCCCCGGTCCCCGGGGGCATGTCGATGACGAGGTAGTCGAGCGGCCCCCAGGCGGTGTCGCGGAGCATCTGGGCGATCGCCCCGTGGAGCATCGGCCCGCGCCACACCACCGCCTCGCCCGGCGGGATGAGGAACCCCATCGACATCACGGGCAGCGGATGGGGGCCGACCTCGAGGTGGAGCGGCTGGATCCGGCCGCCGTCGATCTGTGGCCGTCCCGACAAGCCCACCAGATGCGGCACACTGGGGCCGTAGACGTCGGCATCGAGGATGCCGACGCGGCTGCCGGCCCGCGCCAGCCCGATGGCGATCGAGACGGCGACCGTGCTCTTGCCCACGCCCCCCTTGCCCGACCCGACGGCGATCACGCTCTTCGCCTCGAGGCCGACCTGGCCGAGCTTGCCCGGGGCCCGCTCGTGGTTCTGGACGGTGATGACGACGGGCCCTGCCGACGGGAACGCCGCGCGGAGGCGCTCCTCGAGACGCGCCCTGGTGGCCTGCCAGAGGAGCGCGGAATGGGAGGTGAGGGCGATGGTCACGGCGATCCCGTCGGGACCGGCGGCGACGCTGCAGATCTGCCCCATCGGGCCGAGGCCGCGTCCGGTCTCCGGATCGGCGAATTCGGCCACCAGCGCCGTGACCGCGGCAGTTTCGGGAACCCTCATGGCAGCCTCGGTTCTGGGGCCGCCGCGGCATCCACGGCCACCGTCGCGACCGCGGAAAACGGGGAGGAGAGCGTGGCTGCGGCCGCCGTCGCCTGCGCGCCGAGGACGGCGCCTCCGGCTCGCCGCGCCGCCCGGAACAAGCCCTGTGGATGGATGGTGAACAGACCGACGAGCACCAGGCAGGCGATCATTCCCACCCCCGCGCCCACGCCGCCGTCGGACTGCACCCCGCGGTCGGTGCTGCGGAAGTAGATGGCGGCGATGATCCGCAGGTAGTACGCGGCGGCGATCGCCGCGTTGACCACCAGCGTGACGGCGAGGGCCACGAAGGCGAGGCGGCGCGGGCTCCAGCCGCCGGCGTCGACCTCGAGGGCGGAGGTGACCAGCGACAGCTTGCCCCAGAATCCGGGAAGCGGCGGGATCCCGGCGAGACTGAGGAGGCAGACGGCGATCGCGAAGGCGACGATCGGATTGGTCGCGGACAAGCCGTCGAGATCGGCGATGGTCGACACCTCCTCGCGCGGCGGGCGTGGGACCGCGGCGCTCCACACCGGCCAGCGATGGCCGAGGTAGGTCAGCGCCGCGAAGACGCCGATCGTCGCCACCGCGTAGGTGGCGAGGTAGAAGAGGGTGGCGCCGCCGCCGCTGATCGCGCCTCCGGGCGCGGCACCGCCGGTGGCGGCCGACGAGCCGAGTGCCGCGGTCGCGGCGATGCCGACCAGCAGGTAACCGGCGTGGGCGATCGACGAGCAGGCCAGGAGGCGGCGGAGGTTTGTCTGCCCGAGAGCCATCACGTTGCCGATCGTCATGCTCACGGCCGCCAGCGCCGCGGCCGCGGGCCACAGCAGGTCGAGCGTGGCGGTGGCTGCATACCCCACCGGTGCACCGTCGACCGGGCCGATCGCGAGCCCTGCCAGGCGCAACAACACGATCACGCCGGCCACCTTCGGCAGCGTCGACAACAGCGCCGCGTTGCCCGGGCTCGTGCCCTGGTAGACGTCCGGGGCGTAGAAGTGGAGCGGGAAGGCGGCGAGCCGGAACGCCGCACCGGCGAGGATCAGACCTGCAGCCAGCGGCACGAGCGCCGCGCCGATGACCACCGTGCCGGGCTCGGCCGACCGCAGCCGGGCACCGATCGTCGCCATCTCGGTCGAGCCACCGATGCCGTACAGGCAAACGACGCCGTACAGGAACAGCGACGAGGCCACCAGCGAGAGGAAGAAATACTTGAGGCCCGCCTCCTGGCCCGCGGCATCGGTCCGCTTCAGTCCGAGCAGGATCGCCGTCGGGATCGAGACCAGTTCCAGCCCGGTGAACAGCAACACCAGGTCGTTGGCGACGGCGGCGAGCGACAACCCGGTGACCAGGAGGAGAAACACCCCCGCCTCCTCGGCGGTGGACTGGTAGGGCTGTGCCTCGCGCAGCACGGCGCGCCGGAATCCGTCTCCTGCCTGGACGAGGGCCACCAGCGTTCCGAGGAGGAGCACGAGCGAGCGGACGAACCCCGAGAAACCGTCGATCGTCAGCGGGCCCGAGACCCCGTCGGCCGGTGCCGCCACCGTCGCCACGAACAGGGCCGCGACGATGCCGCCGAGGGCCACGAGCCACCCCGCCCGGAGACCCGCGAACGCGCCGCCGAGAAACACCGCCAGCGCGGCGATCACGAGGATGATCTCCGGGGTCAACAGCCAGAAGGTCGTGGGGGAGGTGGCGGGGGTCATCGCTGGCCTGGGGTGGGGGCGGGCGGCGCCGTCCTGGGATCGGACATGGCGACCGGCTCGGCGGCGCGGGGATGCGCTCGGGCGGCGTGGGGCGGCGCTGGCGCGCCCAGGTGCATCCGCTCGGCGAACCGCTCCCCGGCCGCGCCAGTGACGCCACGCACCGCGGCGGACGCCGGGCCGAGGAACGCCCCGGGGAACAAGCCGATCCACAGGGCGAAGACGGCCAGCGGTGCGATCGCACCCCATTCGTGCCATTCGAGATCGGCGGCCGGGGCGGTGAACACGCCGTCGTGGCTCCGCCCGCCGTGGGCCGCGTGCAGCGCGCCTGTCGCCCCATGGCCGTGGGAGTCGGCCGCACGCCGCTCCGCCCCGAAGAACACCCGCTCGACCGCCCACAGCATGTACCAGGCGCCGAGGACGAGGCCGGCCACCGCGCCGGCGGCGAGGAGCAGATACGCCGGCCGCCACTCCGCGGCGACACCTTGCCAGGCCCGCTGGAACGATCCGGCGAGGATGAGGAACTCGCCCGCGAACCCGTTGAGGCCGGGCAGGCCGATGCTCGCGAACGTGAACAGGACAAACATCGTCGTCAGCCACGGCGCCCGGGCGGCGAGCCCGCCGAGGTTCGGGATCGACCGGGTGTGGAACCGTTCGTAGATCATCCCCACCAGTGCGAACAGCCCCGCGGCCGACAGCCCGTGGTTCACGAGCTGGAGATTTGCCCCCTCGACGGCGGCGGGTTCCAGCGCGAACAGCCCCATCACGATGTAGCCCATGTGGCTCACCGACGAGTAGGCCACGAGCCGCTTGAGATCGGTCTGCACCAGCGCCACCAGCGCCCCGTAGACGATCCCCACCGCGCCGAGGGCGAACAGCCACGGGGCCGCGACGGCACTGGCCTCGGGGAGCATCGGGAGCGAGAACCGCAGGAAGCCGTAGATCCCCAGCTTGAGCAGCACGCCGGCCAGATCGACGCTGCCTCCCGTCGGCGCCTCGACGTGGGCCAGGGGCAGCCACGTGTGGAACGGGATGATCGGCACCTTGATGGCGAACCCCGCCAGCAGGGCGAGGAACACCAGCCACTGTAGCCAGCCCCCCGTGCCGTCCATCGGCAACGGGTGGGCCCGGACCCCGGCGGTCAGGGCCGCGATGTCGAACGTCAGCTGCCCGGTGTGCGAGGCATTCCAGACGACGATCGCCAGCAGGCCGACGAACGACAGCACGCTGCCGGCCAGCGTGTAGAGGAAGAACGTCACCGCCGCCCGGCGCCGCTCCTCGTGGCCCCAGATGCCGATCAGGAAGAACAGCGGCACGAGCGTGAACTCGAAGCAGACGTAGAACAGGATCACGTCGCGGGCCGCGAACACGCCGAGCATCGCCGCCTCGAGCAGCAGGAGCAGCGCGTAGAACGCCGCGACGTGCTCGCGGACCGAGTTCCAGCTGACGAGCACCGCGGTGACGGTCAGCAGCGCCGAGAGGGCGAACATCCACAGCGACAGGCCGTCGAGTCCGAGCGACAACCGGACGTCGAACGGCCCGTCGGTGAACCACGGGACGGTCGACACGGCGAACGCTCCGCCCGAGCGGAGGGCCGGATCGGCGAGCCCGCGGAGGACGAGGATCGCCACCAGGCCGAGCGTCACCAAAGCGGTCACCAGGGCACTCTGCCGGACGGCATGCGGGCCGCGCGAGGCCATGCCCCAGGCGACGACGGCGCCGACCAGCGGCGCGACGACCGTGAGGATCAGGAGCGTGGCGGTGGAGAAGCCGTTCATGCGTGCCTCAGAGCCACAGGTTCCAGGCCAGCGCCACGAGCATCCCGAGCACGCCGACGACACCGGCCAGGGAGTAACGCTGCAGCACCCCCCCCTGGAATCGGCGGACGACGCCCCCGAGGGCGACGGGGACGTGGGCCACGGAGCGCACGAGCCCGTCGATCACCACCCGGTCGACCGTCGCCGCCACGGCGGCGAGCCATTCCAGCGGGCGGACGACGGCCGCGTGCTCGACCTCGTCGAAGTAGAAGCGGCGTGCGAACAGCGTCTGGAGCGGGCCGAGGAACCGTTCCACGCTCGGGCCGTCGCTGCGCCGGCCGTAGTGCCCGATCGCCGCCAAGGCGATGCCGATCGCGGCTGCCAGCGTGCCCTGGATCGCCAGGTCCCAGTGGAACACCGGCGGCACGGCGGTGGCGGCGACGTTCGCGGCGGCGAGCGACGGGGTCGCGGCCAGGAACCGTGCCAGTCCATGGCCGATGAACAGCACCACGCCCGCCAGGAACGACGCGACCGCGAGGATCACCAAGGGACGGGTCATCACCGGCGGCGACTCGTGGCTCACCGCCGTCCGATGGCCGCCGGCTGGCTCGTGCCCGGCGGCGCCATGCCCAGCATGCCCGCCATGCCCGCCATGTGACGGACCATGGTCGTCGTGGCCATGCGCGCCGTGGCCATGCGCTTCGGGGGGAAGCCGCAGCGGACCGGTGAACGTCATGAAGACCGCGCGGAAGGTGTAGAAGGCGGTCAATCCAGCCGTGAACAGCGACATCCAAAACAGCGTCCGGTAGAGCCGGGGACCGGCGAGCCAGTCGAGAGGCCCGGCTGCCGCAGCGCCGCCGCTTGCGGAGACCGCCACGGCACGGTGGCTGGCGGCCGATCCCGAGGCGACCGGGATCGTCGGGGGGGCGGCACGGCGGTCCCACGTGGCGACGCGGACCGCGGGAGGGGTGGCCGCCGCCGGGGATTCGTCGTGGTGGCCGCTGGCGTGTGCGTCGGGCCAGCCGCGGGAGTGGAGGGCCGCGAGAATCTCGTCCTTGCTGAAGAAGCCGGCGAAGGGTGGCACACCCGCCAGCGCCAGGGCGCCGACGAGGAACGTCGCCCGCGTCACCGGCATCACCGTCCACAGCCCGCCGAACCGCCGCATGTCGATCACGCCCCCCATGGCGTGCATCACCGACCCGGCGCCGAGGAACAGCAGGGCCTTGAAGCAGGCGTGGGTGACGAGATGGAAGATGCCCGCGGTGAAGCCGCCGAGCGTGCCGGTGCCGAGGGCGGCGAACATGTAGCCCAGCTGGCTGATCGTCGAGTAGGCGAGCACGCGCTTGAGGTCGGTCTGGACGGTGCCGATCAGGCCGGCGACGAGCGCCGTCGTCGCCCCGACCAGCGCCACGACCGCCAATGCCCCCGGTGCGGCGACGAACAGCGGGGCGCAGCGCGTCACGAGGTACACGCCGGCGGTCACCATCGTGGCGGCATGGATCAGCGCGCTGGCGGGCGTCGGGCCCTCCATCGCGTCGGGGAGCCAGACGTGCAGCGGCACCTGGGCGCTCTTGCCGCAGGCGGCGAGGAGCAGGAGCAGGCAGATCGCCGTGCCGATCGCCCCGCCGACGATCGCCGTCGGGTCGGCGAGCCGGGCCGCGCCCAGAATCCCCGGCACCAGCGTGCCGTCGGCCAGGCGGGTGTCGTGGAAATCGAGCGTGCCGTAGGTGAGCCAGAGGAGGAACACGGCGATGGCGAGGCCGAAGTCGCCGACGCGGTTGACGAGAAACGCCTTTTTCGCCGCCCGGGCCGCCTCGGGGCGCCGGTACCAGAATCCGATCAGCAGGTAGCTGCAGGCACCGACTGCCTCCCAGAAGACGTACACCAGGAGGAAGCTGCTCGAGGCGACGAGCATCGCCATCGAAAACACGAACATCGACACCAGTGCGAAGAACCGTGGCTGGTCGGGATCGTCGTGCATGTAGCCGATCGAATAGACCGCGACCAGCAGGCCGATCGAGGTGATCACCACCAGCAGCGTCGCGGTCAACGGGTCGAGGCGCAGCGTCACGCCCAGCGACAGTGGCCGCGGCGCCGAGCCGTCGGCCGGCGTCAGCGCACCGTCGATCGTTGCCCAGCGCCACAGGTCGACCGTGTGTTCGACGGGCGCCGCCGTGTCGTGGCCGGTGCCCGCCGCTCCGCCGGCGGTGAACAGCAGGAACAGCGCCGCGATCGCCGCGGCACCGATGCCGACCGCTGCGGGAAGGTGGACGCGCGGACCGAGGCGCCGGCCGGCGAAGACGGTCACCAACCCCGCCAGGAGCGGGAGCAGTGGCACGAGGACGAGGAGCAGGGAACGCATGGAGATCGGGAGCCGGTGAGGGAGGGATCGGGATGGCCGGCACCAGGCCGGCCGACGGAACTCTGGCCGTCAGACGTGCTCCCGGGAGGGTTCGGCGCTGTCGTCGTGGGCCGGCTCGACGCCCGACGGGGTGAGCCGTGGCCAGACCGGGGCGACGGTGTCGGTCGCAGGCAATTCGCGGTCGATGCGGCGCGGCACCTCGGTGTCGCGCAGGCTCTGCCAGGCGGCCGAGTCGAGCCGACCGGTGCGGGCGAAGGCCTGGAGCACGAACACCAACGCGACGGCGGCCTCGCAGGCCGCCACGGTGAGGACGAACACGACCAGGGCGTGGCCCCCGAAGTCGCCGTGGTACCGGCTCCAGGCGACGAGGCTCACCGAGATGCCCTGGAGCATCAGTTCGGCCGAGAGGAACATCACGATCAGGTTGCGGCGGGTGAGGATCCCGACCAACCCGAGAACGAACAGCACGGCTCCGACGACCAGCGCGCCGTGGATCAACGAAGGGAACGCCGCCGCCAGCATCACGCCGCCCCCCTTTCCGCCGACTCGGCCGCCTCGCCGCGCGAGACGACCGCGATCGCGCCGACCAGGGCCACCAGCAACAGCACGCCGGCTGCCTCGACGGCGACGAGATGCCGGCCGAACAGTTCCGCACCCAGCCGAGCCACGGCATCGGCATCCAGCGCCGCCGGGTCAGCGGGGCGGGCGGGAACCGCCGCGGCGGCGACCGCATCGGCCCGCGACGGTACCTGGCAGCAGGCCGGGGGCTCAGCCGAGAGACGGCCGATCGACACAGTGAGCAGGGCCAGGAGTACCCCCCCGGCGACGGCCGAGAGCAGTGGCTCGTTGGATACGCGGTCGTAGGGGGCCAGGCCCGTGGGCTGCGCGAGCATGAGAACGAACAGGAACATCACGAGGATCGCGCCGGCGTAGACGACGATCGTGGCGACACCGAGGAACTGCGCCCCGAGCACCAACAGCAGCCCCGCGACGCCGGCGAGGGCAAGGGCGAACCAGATCGCGGCGTAGACCGGGGACCGCGTCACCACCGTCGCGGCTCCGCCGACGAGCGCCACCGCGGCCACGATCTGGAACACCGCCTCTTCGCCGAGTCCGCCGAGGCGGCGCCCGGCAAGCGCCAGACCGGCGAGCGCGGCAACGCCGAGCGCCGCCCCCAGCCGGCTGCTCCAACGCTCCAGCCAGCCGGCGCGCTGCACGGACGGCAGCAGGAGCCAGAGGCTCGCGGCGAACGCCGCGACCGACCCCAGCAACAGCGGTGTCGCACCGTCGGGAAGGGTCACGGCGTGTGTCCTCCGGGAGCGGAGGCGGTCGCGTGGCCGGCCGACTTCATCGGCTCGGCATCCTTGGTGATGTCGTAGACGCTGAGGAGTTTTTCCTTGTCGAAGATCATCTCCTCGCGGCTCCGCCCGGTCAGGTCGAGGAGGCTGGTCAACTCGATCGCGTCGACCGGACAGGCCTCCTCGCACATTCCGCAGAAGATGCAGCGCAGTTCGTCGATCTGGAAGCTCTCGGGATACTTCTCCCGGTCAGGCCAGGGGCTCTCCGCCGCGACGATGTCGATGCAGTGGGCCGGGCAGGCGGTGGCGCAGAGAAAGCAGGCGACGCACTGCACGCGTCCCTGCTCGTCCTTGTTGAGCCGGTGCACGCCGCGGTAGATGAGCGGATTGCCCACCGTCGGTCGTTCGTCGGGGAAACTGACGGTGACCTTCGGGCTGACCATGTGGCGGGCGGTCGTCGCCAGCCCCTGGACGAACAGCGGCAGGTAGAGTCGCTCCGCCAGCCCCAGCGGCTTCTCCTCCAACCACACGATCTGCGGATCGGTCGGCTTCATCTCGGGCTTGCCTCCAGGCGGTGGCCGCCGGCCATGTCGTCCAGCGGGTCGTGGTCGAGATCGTGCTCGGCGTCGAGCGGACCGTGGGTGAGGATCGGCGTGTTGTCGGTGCCGCTGGGGGTGAACACGCCGGCCACGATCCAGCCGACGAGGAACGTCGCCCAGGGGAGACCGACGGCCAGCCATCCGGCCGCCGACGAGCCGAGCCGCCCCACCAGCCACGGCCGCAGCTCCTCGACCGCCGCCACCGTGACAAGGTTGGCCAGGCCGAGCGGGAGCATCACCTTCCAGGCGAGGTTCATCAGCTGGTCGAAGCGGAACCGCGGCCAGCTCCAGCGGACCAGCATGAAGAACACGATCACGCCGAGGATCTTCGCCGACAGAATGGCGAACCGCAGCAGCGCCCCCGCCCAGGTGACTTCGGTCCCGGCGCCGGTCACTCCCCACAGGTGCCAGCCGCCGAGGAACATGATCACGATCAGGAACGCGGCCGTGATCATGTGGAGGAACTCGGCGACGAGGAACAGCAGCAGCCGGATCCCCGAATACTCGGTGTGGTAGCCACCGACGAGCTCCTGCTCCGCTTCGGGCAGGTCGAACGGCAGCCGCGCCGCTTCGGCGAAGCTGGCGACGAGGAACACGACGAACCCGAGCGGCTGGGCGAATGCGTACCACACGCCACTCGCGGCCTGCGCCTCCATGATCCGGTCGAGTCGCAGCGACCCGGCGGCCAGTACGACCCCGAGCAAACCCATTCCGAGCGGGATCTCGTAGGCGACCAACTGGGCGCTCGAGCGGAGCCCGCCGAGAAAACCGTATTTGTTGTTGCTCGCCCAGCCGCCGAGAAGGACACCGTAGACGGCGATACTCGACAGCGCGAAGACCCACAGCACGCCGACGTCGAGGCCGGGCGCCACCAGGAACGGCACCGGATCGGGCAGCCCGGCGAGGCCCAAGGGGGGCAGGACACTGCCGAAGGGGATGGCCGCGAAGATCGCCAGCGAGGCCGCGAGGATCAACAGCGGGGCCGCGTGGTACAGGACGCGGTCGACGTGGGAGGGAGTGAAATCCTCCTTGAGGATGATCTTCAAGCCGTCGGCGAGCGGCTGACCGAGCCCAAACAGGCGGATGTCGGTCAGCGGGATGCCGACCCGATTGGGCCCTTTGCGGTCCTGGACCCAGGCCGCGATCCAGCGCTCGAGGAGCACGAGATAGGCCGCCGCCGTCATCAGACCGCCGACGAGCAGTCCGATCTTGACCAGCGCCGCGATCGTCGTCGCATTGGGGAGCAGGGAGTTCATGAGTGGGTCGCCGACTCCGTGGCGGCCAGTTGGAAGATCCGCAGGTCGAGGCCGGTGGCGGGCAGCTCGTCGCCGAGCACCGTCAGTGCCGGGACCGCCGCGGCGATCTCCCGGCGGATGACGGCAGGATCGTACAACCCACGGCGCCCGAGCATGTTCCAGAGCAAGCGCCCCTCGGGCCAGACGCCGGCCGGAGGACGAATCGCCTGCTCGAAGCACTGCGCGCGGTGGCCGGCGTTGACCCATGTCCCGGCCCGCTCGGCGAACCCGACGGCGGGGAGGCGCCAGCGGACCGCGCCGCCACCGTCGAGGTCGGACAGCGGCGATGCGAACAGATCCTGGACGACCAGGCACTCGAGCCCGGCGAACGCCGCGGCCGTGGCGGCGTCGATCCACGGCCCGGGATAGGCCGCCGTGATCCAGACGGCTTTCGCGCGCCCCGAGCGGACGTGGTCGAGGAGGTCGTCCCAGCGCGAGATCCCCGGGCCGAAGTGGGCCAGGACCGCCTCGACGCCGCGCCGGTTCGGGCACTTCTCGGCGCGGATCGTGAAGCCGCCGGGGTAGGTCTCGTCGGCACCGCCGTGGGGGACCGGCCCGAGGGCGAGCAGTGCAGCCGGGTCGATCTCGCGGGCGACCGCGGCGAGCATCCAGGCCTCTTCGACCGTCAGCATCGGCGAAACCGCGACGGCCAAGCCACCGGCCGCGGCCAGATCGGCACGCAGCCGGGAGACGACATCGGGCCAGTCGACGGCCGATTCGCCGCCGGGGGCACGGCGCGTCACCTCGGCCACCCGCGCCGGGTCGTGGAGGTGGTGCCAGCCGTAGCGGCCGTCGTCGCACATCCACCAGCGGTTGACGTGGGGATTCTCCCGCGGCTTGAGCCGGTAGACGGTGTCCTGGTTGTGTTCGGTGACGATCGAGCAGCCGGTGGCACAGCCGCCGCAGACGTTGGCCTCGCGCTTCAGGAACCAGACACGCTGCTGGTAGAGGAAGTCCTTGTCGCCGAGGGCGCCCACCGGGCACAGGTCGACGACGTTACCGGCGAGTTTGTTGTCGAGCGGGAAGCCGGGAAAGGAGTCGATTTCCTCCTTGGCACCGCGGCTGGTGACCATCAGTTCGGCCGTGCCCGACACCTCCCGGGTGAAGCGGACGCAGCGCGTGCACATGATGCAGCGATCGACGAACAGTGTGACCGTCGGGCCGACGTCGCGCCGCCGGCTGTGGAACGGCTGGAGATCGGCGCGCCGCTGCGGCTGGCCGTGCTGGAAGTGGTAGTCCTGGAGGAGGCACTCCCCGGCCTTGTCGCAGATCGGGCAATCGATCGGGTGATCGATGAGCAGCGCTTCCTCGACCCGCGCCCGGCTCTCACGCACCAGCGGGCTGTCGGTGACGATCACGGTGCCGTCCTTGGCCGGCGTCTGGCAGCCGGGGACGAGCTTGGGCACCATCGTGATCTTGCCCGTGGCGGCGTCGCGCGAGCCGGTCTCGACGAGGCACATCCGGCAGCTGGCGACGACCGACAGCCCGGGGTGCCAGCAGTAGTGGGGGATCTCGGTGCCGGCCCGGCGCGCGGCCTCGATGCAGTTGAGGCGCTCGTGGGCCCCGATCTCGATCTCCCGTCCATCGACGATGACGGTCGGCATCAGTGGGCTCCCACGATCTGCAGGGCGGGAACGGGATCGGTGACCATCCAGCCCGAGGGATTGGTGCGTCGGATGGAGTCCTCGAACTCGCCGCGGAACTTCTTGATCGCGTTCTTCATCGGCCAGGCGGCGCCGTCGGCGAGCCCGCAGATCGTCGAGCCGGGCATCATCCCCATCGTGTTGCCCATCTCGAGGAGCAGATCGAGGTCGGCCAGCCTTCCCTTGCCGGCGCGGATCCGCTCGAGGATCCGCAGCGACCAGCTCGTGCCCTCGCGGCAGGGGGTGCACTGGCCGCACGACTCGTGGGCGAAGAACCGGGCCGAATTGTGGAGCACGTCGACGATGCTCGTCTGGTCGTCGATCACGACCACTGCCGCCGTTCCCAGCCCCAGGCACCCGACCCTTCCCGGTCCGGCGAAATCGAGCGGCGTGTCGAGCTCGCTTTCGGTCATCAGCCCCATCGAGATCCCGCCGGGGATCACCGCCTTCGCTTTCCGCCCCTTCCACACGCCGCCGCCATGGCCGTCGATGAGTTGCCGGGCCGTGATCCCGAGCGGAGCCTCGTAGCAGCCGGGGCGTTCGACATGGCCGGACAGGCAGTACAGCTTGGGGCCGTAGCTGCCCGGATCGCGGGGATTGGCCGGGTCGGCGGGGACGCCGATCGACCGGAACCACTCGACACCGCGGCGGAAGATCTGCGCGACACAGGCCATCGTCTCGATGTTGTTGACGACCGTGGGCTTGCGGAACAACCCTTCGATCGCCGGAAACGGCGGCTTGATCCGTGGCCAGGCCCGCTTGCCCTCGAGGCTCTCGATCAGGCCCGTCTCCTCGCCGCAGATGTAGGCCGCGGCACCGCGGTGGAGGTGGACGTCGAGGGAGAAATCGCTGCCGAGGATCCGCCGGCCGAGGAGCCCGGCCGCGTAGGCCTCGTCGATCGCTCCCTGCAGCCGGTGCCAGCTGCGGGGGTATTCGTAGCGGAGGTAGATGTAGGCCGTGCTCGCCCGGGTCGCGAACGCGGAGAGGACGATCCCCTCGAGGACCTGGTGCGGGTCGTCCTCCATGAGGATCCGGTTGTTGAACGTGCCGGGTTCGCTCTCGTCGGCGTTGACGCACAGGTAGATCGGGCCGGGGTGGTCCTTGGGAAGAAACGTCCACTTGAGCCCGGTCGGGAATCCCGCGCCGCCGCGGCCGCGGAGCCCGGATGCCTTCACCGTCTCGATGACGTCGGCAGGCTTCTTGTCGCGGAGGACGTGCTCGAGGGGGGCGTAGCCACCGCGGCTGCGGTAGCTGGCCAGGCCATGGCCGTCGGGAATCCCGACCGCCTCGAGAAGGACCGGTTGGAATGGCTGCATGTCAGGTGGCCCTCGCGCGTGGTTTGACGAGCTCGGCCGCTGCCGTCTCGGGGGTCATGTTCCTGAGGAGATCGTCGTTGGCGAGCATGCACGGGGCGAAATCGCAGGCGCCGAGGCACTCCGCCGGCTCGATCGTCAGCTCACCGTCGACCGTCGTGCCGTAGGGCTCGATGCCGAATTTCCGGCATACCCCGGTGAGCAGTTCGTCGCCGCCGCGCAGGGCGCAGGAGATCGAGCGGCAGACGAAGACGCGCACCTTGCCGTGCGGCTTGTCCTGGTGGAAGAACTGGTAGAAGGTGAGCGTGTCCTGGACCTCGGCGGGGGCGAGGCCGAGGACGGCGGCGATTTCGACGACCGCCTCGAGGGGCACGTGCCGCAAATCGGCGTTGACGATGTGCAGCGCCGGCAGCGTCAGCGCGCGGCGGTCGGGGTAGCGGGGCGCGAGGGCCTCGATCCGGGCCACCATGTCGTCGGTGAGGACTTTCCGCTGGGGTACGGGCGGGGCGATCATCGGTAGGCTTCTGTGGGCCCGCGCGGCGGCGGGGCGGGGGTAGGGGTCAACGGTCGAGCTCGGCGGCGATGATGTTGAGGCTGCCGAGGACGGCGACGACGTCGGACAGCGTGTGGCCGCGGATCAGGTACGGGAACAGCGCGAAATGCAGGACCGACGGCGGCCGGCACCGCGCCCGGTAGGCGCGGTCGGATCCGTCGCCGACGACGTAGAAGCCCAACTCGCCGTTCGGGGCCTCGATCGCCGCGTACGACTCGGCACAGGGGACCTCGAATCCACGATTGCTCATCGCCAATTCGAAGTGCGAGATCGTCCCCTCGATCGTCGAATAGACCTGGGTTTTCGCCGGCAGGGCGGTGCGCTGGTCGATGCCCACGTTGACCGGGCCGGCGGGGAGGTTTTCCAGCGCCTGTTCGACGATCCTCAGGCTCTCGCGCATCTCCTGCATCCGCACGAGGTAGCGGGCGTAGCAATCGCCGGCCGCGGCGCAGCAGACGCGGAAATCGTAATCGGCGTACGCGAGGTAGGGCTCGTCCTTGCGCAGGTCGCGCGTCACCCCACTCGCCCGGGCCACCGGGCCGGTGGCGCCGCGTGCGATCGCCTCCTCGCGCGACAGCACGCCGACCCCCTTGGTGCGGTCGACGAAGATCCGGTTGCGGGTGAGGAGCCGCTCCATGTCGTCGAGGGTCTTGGGGAAGGTCCGCAGGAACGAGCGGATCTTCTCGATCACCAGCGCGGTGAAGTCGTGCGAGACGCCGCCGACGCGCGTGTAGCTGTTGGTGAACCGCGCCCCGCAGAGCGTCTCGAAAATGTCGTAGATCACCTCGCGCTGGTAGAAGCCGTAGAGGAAGAACGTGAACGCGCCGGTGTCGAGGCCGACGGCACCGTTGCACAGCAGGTGGTCGCTGATCCGCGCCAGCTCCGCGATGATCGTGCGGATGACCTTGCACCGCGGCGTGAGCTGGATGCCGAGCAGCGTCTCGACGGCATGGTGCCAGGCGACGTTGTTGGCCATCGGCGAGATGTAGTTCATCCGGTCGGTGACCGTCACGTATTGGTTGAACGTGAGGTGCTCGCCGATCTTCTCGAAGCCGGAGTGGAGGTAGCCCATCTCGGGCATCGCGTCCACGACCCGCTCCCCCTCGAGCTGCAGCACGAGCCGCAGGGTGGTGTGGGTGGCGGGGTGCTGAGGGCCGAAGTTCAGCGTCCAGAGGTATTCCTCGGAACGCTTCGTCGCTGCGGCGGCGCGGGGCTCGGCGATCGACATCTGGTTCACGCGCTCGAATGGTGGGGGGACCGGGATCAGCCGTCGTCGCGGGTGAGGATCGGGAAATTGTGGCGCTCGCCGCGGCCCTGGAGTGGATAGTCCTTCCGCAGGGGATGGGCGGTGAAAACCTCGGGGAGCAGGAGCCGGCGCAGGTCGGGATGGCCTTCGAACCGGATCCCGAACATGTCCCAGACCTCGCGCTCGAGCCAGTTCGCCGCCGGCCAGACCGGAGCGGCCGAGGCGACCGTCGGCGCCGGATCGTCGAGGAACACGCGCACTGTCAGCCGCCGGTTGTCGGCGGTCGCGGCGAGCAGATAGACCAGCCCGTAACGGTGCTTCGCGCCGCGGTACTCGAGGTAATCGACACAGGTGACGTCGACGAGCAGGTCGTAGCCGTCGTCACGCAGGAAGCAAAACGCTTCGCCAACGCGATCGGCGGGAATATCGACGCGCTCCTGGCCACGGAACGGAGGCTGCCGAGTGCCCCCGAACCGTTCCGCCACGCCGTGATGCGCCGGTGTCGCGGCGGCGGCAGACATGGCCCCGGCGGAAGTCTCATCCATCGCTCGGGTCCCTCCGTGGGGCGACACACGCGACCGGCCATACGCCGACGCTGCACGCAGCACGGTTCCGTCCGCTCCGCAGGTGGGCGGTGACGCGAGGGGCTCGGGATCGGTCGGAACGCGTCGGCATCATGCGTGGGGTGCCCCGGCTTCGGCCAGTCGCCGCTGGAGGATCGGGTTGCGGGCCGCATCGGCCTCGATCGGCCCCAGCGCCTCGACGAGGGCCCGCTTGCGGAGTTGGCGTTCGGGGGTGTCGAACTCGCGTCCCGTGATCGTTCCCTCGCGCTGGATCTTGTCTTGCAGGTCGATGATCGCCTGGATGAGCTGCTCGGGGCGCGGTGGGCAGCCCGGCACGTACATGTCGACGGGGATGAACCGATCGATCCCCTGGACGACGGCGTAGGTGTCGAACACGCCGCCGGTGCTCGCGCAGGCGCCCATCGAGATGCACCATTTGGGCTCGCTCATCTGCAGCCAGATCCGCTGCAGCACCGGCAGCATCTTCATCACCACGCGGCCGGCGACGATCATCAGATCGCACTGCCGCGGGCTGAAGCGGAACACCTCGGCACCGAACCGTGCGAGGTCGTGCTTGCTGGCGCCGGTGGCCATCAGCTCGATCCCGCAGCAGGCGGTGGCGAACGGCATCGGCCAGAGGCTGTTCTTCCGGCACCAGCTCGCCAATTCGTCGAGCCGGCTGACGACGACGTTCTCGGGCAGCTCTAACGCCATCGGAACACCCCCTTGCGCCAGTCGTAGGCGAAGCCGACGATCACCATCGCAATGAACGCCATGGCCGCGCCGAACACCAGACCACGCCCACTCACGAGCCCGTCGCGGACGGCGCCGTCGATCCCCGCCGACGACCGGCTCGCGACCGCCCACGGATAGAGGAACAACAACTCGACGTCGAAGACGAGAAAGGTGATCGCCACGAGATGGAAGCGCACGTCGAACCGCCGGCGCGTGTCGTGGACCGGGTCCATGCCGCTCTCGTACGGCATCTGCTTGACGGCGCTTGTGCGCTTCGGTCCGACGAGGCTGGCCGCTCCCACCAGCCCGACCGCGACCGCCGCCGAGATCGCCACGAAGAGCAGGACGGGGAGAATGGCATCCATGGGACGAGTCGCCGTGACACCCGCAGGAAAGTGGACCGACACGGCCGCCGCACCGGTCGGCACGATCGGGAAGAACCCCGCGCGACCGAGCGACGAGCCGAAAAATGAATCAATCGGCCGGGAAAATAGACTTCGTGAAAAACATCACGAAGTCGGACCGAAAAAAAAGCCGCCGTTCCCCCTGTTCCGGTCGTGCCGGTTTGCCGGGGGGCTCACAGTTATACAGCGTCAACGAGTCGCCGACGAGCGGGGCAGGAGGTCTTGAATGGGGGATAGACCCATCCGTGGAGTGGCATAGACCGAGTCCATGACCGATCCCGACCCGGACCGCGGCGGTCACCGGGTCAAAACGCCCCGAGACCGAGCCCACCCCACCCGAATCCGAAGCCGATACCGAACCCGCCGGCGTTGCGGTTGACGTTGGAAAAGGGAAGCTTTCCGTCGTTGTTCGGACGGCGATAGGGGGAGTACGCCGCCTGCGACGCGGCTTGAGCCTGGGCCGCTGCGATCGCCTGGGAGGTAGCCTGCCGATTGGCCTGGGCCCCGGCGACGCGTGCCTGGCGGGTTTGGTCGAAGTCCTGCTGGCGCTGGCGCCGCGAGTCGCGGCGCTGCTCGATGCGTTTGATCTCCTCAGCCAGCTGACTGGCCGACATCGCCACCACGTCGGGCACGTTCCGCAGCGCCTGCTGCCGGCGGGAATCGCTCATCGCTGACAGGTACTGACCGACCCAGTTACGGGCGTCCTTCGCCTCGGGCGAATCCATCACCTTGAACTTCGTTTCGAGGTCGTCGAGCAGGGCGTCCAGCTCCTCGGCCGACATCGCCGCGACGCGCCGATTGAAGTCGGCCTTCATCTGGTTGACCTGCTGCGGCGTGTAGATCTGCTGTGCCGAGAGCCACTCGCCGAGCTCGAACACCGCGCGGCGCCACCGTGAGCTCTGCAGCACGGCCGCCTTGCGCTCGAAGTCGTCGTCGGCATCGACGGCCCGGGGACGCTGGGCGTCGGCCGCCCCTGGCTGCTGGCCAGCGGCGATCGAACCGGTCGCCAAGGCAGCCACGAGCAGGCACGGCGCCAGCCGCGCGCCGACGCGGGGGAAAATCCGGGCCGCAGGGGTGCCCGGGCCGGTGTCGACAGGGGTTGTCATCGGTTGGACGCTCCGCACGGATGATTCCAGGGTGACCGATCCACCGGCCCGCAGCGGTGTCAGCGGGTCGGTTTCCGCTTGACCATGATCGCGGTGACAGGGGCGGTGTTCTGCGTGGCGACGTCGGTGGACAACGACTGCCACCAGCAGCGGTCGTCGCCGTCGAAGCGATAGACATTGACGCTCGTGGTCCGCGCTCCGTCGGGGAGCACCGTCGAGGTCCTCGCGAACCAGGCGTCATCCTCCCAGTTCCAAACCCCCTCGCCGTGGCCACCGTCCTCGCCGAACGTCCAGGAGCGGATCTGCCGGGAAGCCGGATCCCAGCCGATGTACTGGGTGATGACGAGTGTCTCGCCGTCATTCCCTCCTCTGCGCAGCTCCCTGATCAGGAACGCGCGGGCCGGGCTCCACCTGACGGTCACGTGCAGTCGCGGTTGCGGAGGGGTGTTGGCGTTGTTCGACTCCCCTTCGGCGGCGACGGTGTCGATCACGTCCCAGTCACCGACCATCCAGTCCAGCTGGCTCATTTCCTCCAGTTCGTCGCCCCACTCGAAGCGGTTCTCGCGCACGCCGGCCAGCTTCCAGCCATCGTCCTGCCGAACCCAGGTGGCGGTGAATCGACCGCGGCGAACCGCGCCGCCGGTCGGCGACGCGACCTCGACGGTGCCGTCTTCGATGGCGACCGAGGGGGCCACCAACCGGATCGTCACGTTGCTGACGCCGAGAGCGAGCGCCCGGTCCGGACCGTCGTTGGGCTTCGTGTCGGCGACCGACTCCCGGCCGTTCCGGACGGTGCCGAATTCGTCGACGATGTCGCCGTCGGCTGTCCACAGTGCGGCGAGCGCCGGGCCATCCCCCCGCTCCAGAGCGTCGAGGTACGACCGGCTGGCGGCTCCGATTTCAGCGATCACGGCGTCGTTGCCGCGAGCCGCCGCGGCTGCGGGAGCGGGGCGGGGCGATTGGGACGACGCCACTCCCGCCGGCACCAGGAGCGCGACGAGGCTGGCGATGACCACATCCCGGCGCCGGTGGAGCAGACGTGGCAGGTGGTCGCACGACCGCGGGGCGGCCGCGGATTCCCCGGAGCGTTTACGATTGTCCATTGGCATACCCCCACGAGTGACCATCGCCCGAGTCACCGCCGCCCGCAGTGGCAGGTGCACTGGGGCAAGCGCCCCAGTATTCGACGGGGCGTCGCGGGGATGGGATGGCCCAGACCCGGGCCATCAGTCGGACGACGCCGTTTCGACCCCAATGGTACCACGCGGGACGGAGACAGACATGCTCGGCGCCGGGACATGGCCCCCGTTTCCAGGGGCCGATGACGTGGCCGTCACGCTCGCCGACCTCGTCCGTCGGCCGAGCGTCAATCCGATGGGGCGCGACGTCTCGGGGCCGGAATACCTCGAACGGCGGGTCGGTGATTATCTGGCCCACCGTTTCACGGCGACGGGCCTGCCGTGGGCGCGACAGACCGTTCATCCGGGGCGTGACAACGTCGTCACCCGCCTCGACGCGACCCTCGTCGACGCTCCGGTCATCCTCTGGGACGCTCATCAAGACACCGTCCCCGCGGAAGGGATGACGATCGAGCCGTTTTCCCCGGCCGTGGTCGACGGGCGGCTGTTCGGCCGCGGAGCATGCGACGTCAAAGGTGGTATGGCTGCCATGCTCGTCGCCATCGAGCGCCTCCGGACGGCATCGAGGCCGCGACGGTTTGGGATCGTGTTCGTGGCGACAGTCAACGAGGAATTCGGGTTTTCCGGGGCGCGGGCGCTCGCGCGGGCCTGGACTCAACCGGAGCCGGGCGATCTTGCCGTCCGCGATCTGATCGGCCGTCGGCCGGGGGTCGCGATCGTCGCCGAACCGACAGGGCTCGCGATCGTCACCACCCACAAAGGTGCCGTCAGGTGGCGGATCGTGGTCCATGGTCGTTCGTGCCACAGTGCCTTTCCCGAACGGGGTGCCAACGCGATCTATCGGGCAGGGAGGGTGATCGGTGTCCTCGAGCAACTCGCAGCCGATTTGGCCGGGCGATCCCCTGGGCACGCCTGCGGGCCGCCGACGCTCAACGTCGGCACGGTTCAGGGCGGGATGGGCGTCAATCTGGTGCCCGATCGGGTGGTGCTCGAAATCGACCGCCGTCTCGTGCCAGGGGAAAGCCCGTCGGCGGCGCGCGTCGAGGTGATGGAGCGGATCGCGGAACGGTGCCCCTCGGAGTGGGTCGAGCACGACGCTCCGTTCCTGCAGAGCGGGGGGCTACCCGACCAGTCACAACTCCCCGTTTTGGCGGGTGAACGCCCGCGCGATCTCCTCGCGGCGGCTGTCGGTGCCATCGGGTGGGACTGCCCGATCGGCGCGGCCCGGTATGGAACCAATGCCAGCATCTACAGCGCGGCAGGGATACCGAGCGTCGTCTTTGGCCCCGGTTCGATCGACGAGGCGCACACGGCCGCGGAATCGATCGCTCTCCACGAGGTGGAAGCCGCAGCTGCCGCCCTGGTCGGCTTGGTTCTCGCCTGAAATCGGTATGGCAACCGGCATCTTCGTGCCGCTCCGCCCGGTGGTGTGAATCGCACCAGAGCCAGCTGGGACTGGCTGCTCGGGGCTGAGCGCTCGCGGCATGGGGCGATTCGCCGCATAGGCGCTGGAGCGAATCACCCCACGGGCGAGAAGTCCGAAAACCTGGCCTCCTGGCATGCCCTCCGTAGGAAATCAACATTTTCCCGCGGTTCTATGGGTTTTTCAGTGGATTTTGGCACCTGGCACCGAGTGGTGGTGCCATTTGGCACGACGGTTGCACTGTTGTCTCCGGCCGTTCATGGCGATGTCGCCTGCCAGCCACGGCGTTGTCCGGGACGGGTTCCGGAAGCGCCGGAGAAGTTTGGCTGGGGCGGATCGTGTCGGTGGCGTGGGGCACATGAGGTGTCCAGCCGCGCGATGCCGTTCTCCAACGTCGGGTCGGTGGCGAGGTGGCTTCAAGCAGGGTGGAGCTCAGGCGGTAGGTCTGGCCGGTGGTGATGTGTCTGGGCAGGGCCGCGCGTTGGCTCCCCGGATGGGCGGTTTTCCCCCAAATTGGCCGGTGTTTCGTGGCGCGATCCCAAAACCTTCGAACACCACCGCAGGCTCTCCCGCGCCGCCGATTGTGTGCCGAGCGTGCGCCCGGAGCGCGGGGCTTCTGCATGGGGCAGCGAGGAGATGAAACGCCTGAGTCGAAATGCCCCGCCGATGGCGCGAGGCGTGGGGCAACGGCGCGGCGCACGGTATCGGGCAGCCGTTCGTTCGTCGTGACCCGCAAGCCGTGCCTCGTCACGTGCGCCCGGATCTCCGCACGACGGCCACCTTCCGATCCGGCAACCGATCGGCACGCGGACTCAGCGGAGACACCGTTTTCGGCGGTGTCAGTCCAGCCGTCGCCGTTGCGACCGCCCATTCATGGAACAGCGTCGATTGCGAATCGTTCACGCGACAGGTCTGTACCTACCCGTTGAGGAGGATCGTGTGATGAGTGCCATTGCATCGCGGGTGATCACCGGTTCATGGAGCCCGATGGAACGTCGGTCGAAGGTGGGTCGATTCGTGTCCCAGTTCGTGCCGAGCGTGGTGCCGATCGCGATCCTGCTGACGAGCGTCTCGATGGTTTGAGCCGTCCCTGAATCGCGTGGATCGATTCCGCGGCCGTGACCTCCCTTGCCGTTTGGCATGGCGGTCACCAAGCGGCGACCGATTGAACGCGACAGGGTGGCAACGCTGTTCCCCCGCCCTGCGGCGATAGGGACCGCGGCGCGGAGCGGGGCGATTGACCGGAGCAACTGGATGAAGAGCCAATTTCAGGAGCGAACGGAAAGGAGATGCGTATGCCGAATTCACGTGGCGTGAAGCGACGACTCGGACTGATGACACGATGGCGCACGGCGCTGACTCGTGCCGATGTCGCGTTGTGTGCGTTGCCAATCACGTTTTTCATGGCGGTGCTGTGGGTCGTGTGACGGATTGGATCGCGATCCTGACGGGCGACCGTCGGCTGGGAGGGGTTTCTCAACGGCCGGTGCGCAGGAGGGGCTTTGCCGTGTTGCAGATCGATCGACGATTCAGGGGACGTGCAGGGAGGTCGGCAGTCGCCGGCGAGTCGTCGCCTGGCGACGCCGATCGGCGTGCCGGCTTGGCCGAGCCGTCGAGCAGTGGATGGGGGGTTTCCTTGGATCACACGAGTGCGGTCGTCGCGGCATCGTACGACTTCCGGGATGACGGCGAGCGGTTCAGCCCGCCGTCATCCCCGCGGTCGGAGGACGCCCCTGACAGACGATTGGATCGTCGTCATCCGCAGCGCGGCGATGGAGAGCGGTTGTCGAGTTCGCTGGTTCTGGCACTCGCGGCGTCGCTGATGGCGATCGCCTGCGTAGTGACGTTGGCGTGAGTGTGGCGGCACTGACCGGCGCGGCGTGTGCGTCGGGCAAACGTGCGGCAATGGCGGGGTGTTCGGCAGGGAGTTGACGACGTCGCCAGGGCGTGGCCTTGGGCGTCGCAAGCGATTCGTACTGACAGTTGCGTTTTGGGTTTTGGAGCGGGCCGGCGGGCAACCGGTCCTTTTTCAAAGGGTTTTTTCTATGACGGGCAGCGTTGAGGGTAAGTCGGTCGAGATTCGGCGAACGGCATGTCGGAGCGTCGCGGTGGTCGCGAGCCATCCGTTGGCCCGTGGTCGCTTGGTGGAGAACGCCTCGGCGTTGTTCGCGATCTGGTTGTTGGCCACCGCATTTTCGGCGCCGTCGATGGCCGCGAGCTACACCTGGACGAACGCGAACTCGAACGGCCTGTGGTCCGATGGCGGCAACTGGCTCCCGAACTTCACCGGTACTCCCGTCGGACCGCTCGATCTGGTGTTCCCCGACGGATCCGGCAACGGCATCAACGACCTGGAGACCGGTACCGTGATCAGGACGATGAATTTCACGTCCACCGCCGAGATCCACGGTTTCACCAATTCCAGTCCCGGTGATCCGGCGGCCAACACGATGGACATCGGTTCCGGGGGCTTGATCACGTCTGCCTCGGCGAACGACCAATACGTCTACTTTCGGCTGAACCTCGTCAACGCACTCGAGGCGAACGTCACGGGATCCGGCAGGCTGCTGCTCGGAAACTTCAGTGGCTCGAGCGACCTCACGAAAATCGGCGCCGGCACGCTGAACCTGTCGGGAATCTATCCCGACGACGGGTATACGAGCTTCACCGGGAACGTGAACGTCCAGGCCGGGACTGTCTACCTTGGGCAGCCGACGAATACCGTGCTCACGAACATGCCCAAGTCCACGATCACGTCGGCGGCGGGGACGACGCTGTCGGGTGGGCTCGTGTTTGCCAAGAAGATCGTCGCCGGCGGTGTCGTGGAGACCGGTTACCTGGATACCGACAACACCGGACAGATGATCGACGCCCTGTCGACCAGCGACCTTCAGTTGCTGTCGACCAGCACGACCCTGTTCGACATCAACGCTGCCCAGTCGTCGTCCCCGCCGAACGTGAGCAATACCAAGGTCCTCTTGACCTCCACTTCCGGACCGGCATCGCTCGACTACGGTGGTCAGGTTTCGGTCGAGTTCGCCAACAGCAACGTCTATGCGATCGGCACGACGTGGGACCTGTTCGCGGCGGGCTCTGGAACGACCGTGGATCGCACCGGTGGGCTGGCCGGCTTTTCGACCGCCGGTGTCGGGCCTTACTCGGGGTTGACGTTCACCAAGATCAACCCCGGTACCGGTTCGGGTGATGCGATCTGGCAGTCCGACTGGGCCGCCAGCACCGACACGAAGCTCGTGTTCAACGAGTCCACCGGGCAGCTGGTTGTCGTGCCCGAGCCCTCGACGATGGTCTTTGCCGGTTTCGGCGTGATGATGACCGGTTGGTCGCTACTGGGCCGTCACCGCCGGGCCAACGCGGCGCGGCGGGCCGCTGCCAAATTGCCCTTGGCAGTCTGAGCGACTCTGGTAGCTCCTCGTCTCCCCCCAGTCCCGTCTCGACCGACCGGCTGCTGTCTCTCCATTGCCCGGAGAGACAGCAGCCGGTTTCGTTTGGTGGACGAGGCTTCTTCCCGTCGAACCGGGCCCGGCTCCGTCGCCCACGGGCTCGCGCTCAACGGCGATCCGTCAAGGCTCGCCTGGCCCCCGTCGAAAACCCCTCGCGAGAGGGTGGTCTCTTCGGGCTGGTGCGATTCGTTCCACCGGCCCTTCAACGCTGGGATCGCATGGAGCGATTCGCACCAGGCGTGGATGGTGCAAACCACACCACCCCTCCCCGCCACCCGAAATCGACGGTCTCGAGCGTTGTTTTTCCAGGGAAAAACAACATCTGCCGAACCGGCCTCGATTGGCACGCTGCGTGCACTCTGAAGGGTGGTCGCCGCCGGCGTCTCGTCCGACGGTGATCGAACCGTGCCCGCCGACGTCGCTTGCGACGAGTCTGGCTGTCGCGGCTAGAGGGGCTACGCGATTTCACCTATTTCCGCAGGTTTTCCATGAGCCCGTCTTCAGGCCGATCGCTCGTTCCCCATGTGCTCGTTCGGCGCAGCACACGTTTTCCGGTGTCGCTCCTGTGGGGCCTCGCCGCGATGACCGTTCTGGGTCAGACCGGACAGGCGTTAGCGCAGACCTACACCTGGACCGGTTCCGCCGGCAGCGGGAACTGGGGGACACCGGCCAACTGGGTGACCACGAGCGGTTCGACCGTCGCGCCCCCGATAGCCGGTGCAGCGATCGTCTTGGCGGGGGGTGTCCAAACGACCGGATCCACAGTGGTCCGCACCGCAACGGCCCTGACCTTCGCCGCGAATGCCGGGCCGTTCGTGATCCATCCGCAGTCGTTCGGCAACACGCTCACGCTTGCCGGCCCCGTCGCCAATCTTTCCGGGACGGTGCAGTCGTTCAATATTCAGGTTTCCGTCAGCGGCACGAGGACTTTCGATACCGGTTCGAGTGCCTCGGGGGTGACCGTCTTCTCGCAAATCGTGTCCGGCGTGTCCTCTCCCCATCTCAACGTCGTCGGAGGTGGCCGTGCGGTTTTCAACGCTTTGAACAACACGATCGCGAAGGTGACGGTGTTGTCGGGAGCGACGGTCACAGGAACCGGCAGACTGCCTTCGGTGACCGTTCAATCCGGCGGGTCGATCACCCCGGGCAGTGCGAGCAGCACGTCGTACGGCACGCTCACGCTGGGCAGTGGCCCGACGAGCACGGCGAGTTTCATCGTCAACGGTGGGACATCCGCCACCGTGGCCGTGGGCATCTCAGGGACTTCGAGAGGGACGTCCTACGACTCATTCCTCGTGAACGGTATCGGCAACGAATACGGCGGCGTCCTGTCGATCAACTTCGACAACGCCACCTCGTACGCTCCCGATACCGTCTTCAATCTCTTCCAACTGCCGCACGCCGTCCCGTCCGGCAAATTCAACGACGTTCGCGTCACGGGAGGGACGTTTGACGGCGTGACATTCAGTGGGCCGGTTAATGGCGAGTGGGTCAGTTCGGCAAATCAATCCGGTCAAACCTTGGTGTTCTCGCAACTGACGGGCAACCTCGTCGTCGTTCCGGAGCCATCGACGGTGATGATCGCCCTCAGCGGTGTGGCCCTCGTCGGCTTCGGTCGTTGGCGCAGGAGGGCAACCCGGGAGGGGGATCAGGCTCGCGAGACCGGATGGATGATCCCCCTGCAATGAACCCGCGGCAGATGTGCGGCGGTCGCCCACGATGCCCGATCGACCGAACAACTGATCGCGACAGGCTGTGAGTGTGAAAGCGACGAATGGTGAATGGTCTTGAAGGAGGGGGGTTGCCCGTTGCGACCTTCCCGACCGGAACAAGCGGCGGTTCCGGTCGGATTGGTTGGGATTTTGCCGCATGGAAACAGGTTTTTGATTCAAGCGGAGCGGCTGGAATGCCGACTTACCCAGTACGGGGCGTATGCCCCTCGACGGTCCGTCTGCCAGCGGCTGGCTGGAGAGACCTTGGTGCAGCCATCGTGGCTGCCGACTGAGTGGGCCCCAGACTCCGTCAGTCCCCCAGCTTTGCATCCGACACCTCTGTGATATTAGGGTTCTCATGTTCTTCCAAAAAGGCTTGATTTCCTCGTTCGGTATGTGTGCCAGCGTCAGCCGGATGCTGCCGGGATCGTTTCTGTGGAGCATCGTGTCGCTGGCGGTCGCGTGGCAGGCGGGGCCGGCGTCGGCCCAATCCACCTACACCTGGACGGGTGGCGGTGCGAACGGCCTGTGGTCGAATGCGGCGAACTGGGTGACAACCGGCAACCCTTCCCCGCCGGCCACCGCACAGAATTACGTCCTCGCCGGGACGACCCGGCTGACGGGCACGACAGGCAACCGGACGGGAGCGTCGTTGACGTTCGCCGCCGCCGCCGGGCCGTTCATGATCAACCCCGCTTCAGCCGTGCCGCTGACATCGTTCACTTTGGCCGGGCCGATCGCCAACCTCTCGTCCAGCGTCCAGACAATCAACACCGGCGTTTCTCTCACCGGTATTGGCGGGCAAGTCCTCGACACCGGGTCGAATGGGGTCAGTGTGACGGTGTTCAATCAGTTCGTCGGCGGACAGCGTCTCGGCGTCATCGGCAGCGGCCGGGCCGTGTTCAACGCCACCAATACCAACCCGCAGATGACGGTCGCCTCGGGAGCGACGATCTCGGGAACGGGAAGACTCAACTCCATCGACATCCGATCCGGCGGCACGCTCACGCCCGGCGGCACGGCCGCGACGTCGTACGGCACGATGACGCTCGGCAGCGTCAATACCAGCAACGGAAGTTTCATCGTCTCGGGGGGCACGGCCTCGACGATCGCGATGGGTATTTCCGGGACGTCGCGGGGCACGAGCTACGACTCTCTCCTCGTCAACGGCACCGGTAACCAGTACGGTGGCGGTCTCCTCGCGTTGACTTTCGACAACTCGACGAAATACGACGTGGGCACGACGTTCGACCTGTTCCAGTTCCCTGTTGTAAGCCCGTCGGGAAATCTGGGCGCGATCCAGGTGAACGGCGGCCCGTACGACGGCCTGGCCTTCAGCGGCCCGACCGACGGCGTGTGGGTGAGCTCGGCCAATACGGATGGCCAGTACCTGGTGTTCTCGCAACTGACCGGCGACCTCGTCGTGGTTCCCGAGCCGTCGACGTTGGTTTTTGCCGGGATCGGAGCGGCGGTGTCGGGGTGGTCGTTGCGGCGGCGTCACCGTGGTCGCAAGGGACGGTCGCCGATGGTGTCATCCGGGTTCATCATCTGAGCGTGAGAACGCTCCCCTGCACGCGGTGTCCGTAGACGTGCGTCGTTCCTGACCTCCGGCCGTCGCCGTCCGCTCGAGCGGAGGGCGACGGCCGGTGTCGTTTCCGGCGGCGTTGGACGGTGCCGTTGGTGCCCTGCGGACGGCGCCGTCGAGGCGCATGCCGTGCGACGATGCGGCGGGGCTGCGGCTGACAGGGGATCGCGACTGTCGGGACCCGCCTTGGCTGGTCCGGTCGCTCGACCCGCCCGGAGAGGTCCCGGGCTGCCGCGAGTTGCCACCGCCCGGCGGTCCTGTCAGCCTGGTCCGCAGGCTTCGGCAGGGCTGCCGGAACGACTGTCGCCAGTCCGCAGACAACACGGTCCGCAGGCAACACGGGAGGACCACGGCCTAGGATCGTCGCCGGGGGATCGACCTGGCGATCGGCCCGAACCGTGTCGGCCTCGCCGAAGCCGTCGCTGCGCCCCAGCGACGTGGACCGAGGCCGCGCCTGGCTCGGTGGGGAAAGGACCGCGACGATGTGCTGCGGGAAAGAGAATCACCCCGCCCCGAATCCCCCGCTGTGTGGTAGGGGTGACAGATCAAGCAGCGGTGCTGCTCGCCGCGAAGCCATCGTGTCGAGCATTTTGGCCAAGGCCCGGACCCCGACCGGAATCAGAACACGTCGAGATTGAAGTGATGGCCCTGGTAGTACTTCCTGCTCTTCGGATAGTAGTTTTGCCAGGCGCGGTTGTAGACCGGAACCCGCATCTCCTGCGGGTAGCGGTAGTAGAGGTCGTTGGAGCTCTTCATGTAGCCGTCGGCGTAGAAGTTCTGCGGATACCAGACATAGGGGTAGTGGTAGAAGCGGTTCCAGTCAGGGGTCGCAGCTGTCTGCCCCCACTGCTGGCCGAAGGCCCGCTGCCCGCCCGAGAAGGGCTGCTGTGCGGCGCCCGACCGCATGACGCCAAGGCCCAATAAACCCGCGCAGACCGCCACCATCCAACGCCGCCGCAGCATGGCAAGACCCCCCAGGTCGGAACATGGCCCGGGCCCAAACGCCCGGTCCCGGTCAAGATCGGCCGCCGCTACGACCGTCCTTGACGGAAAAACCGTTGCGACCAGTGCCGACCGGGAGTGCACCGCCGGCTGTTCGCCCGGTCGCGGCCCTCAGGGCGCCTGCCACTCGGCCAGTTCCCGGTCCCATTCGTCGAGCAGAGGCCAGTGGGTCGCGCAGGTGCCGAAGTCGGCCAGCCGCAGGTAGCCCCGCAGCCGTTCGATCGTCGCCGCCAGCAGCCGGTCGTCCTTGCGGAAGATCGGCCCGTGGCTGGGGAGCAACCAGGCGACGTCGCTGCCGGCAATCTGCTCCAGGGAGCGGATGAAGGCTTCGATGTCGCTCCCATGGTGGGCGTCGATCGCCCCGACCGATCCGTCCCGGAAGATGTTGTCGCCCGAGAGCAGCAGGTCGCCGAGCCGCAGGGCCAGCTGACTGTCGGTGTGGCCGGGGGTGTGCCAGACCTCGAGGGTCCGTGTTCCCAGAGTGATCGTGTCGCCGTCGTCGACGGTCGTGTCGACCTTTACCGGCGGCATCGGCAGATGGACGTTTTGCGCGGCGATCTCGGCGAACGTCCGCACCCGGTCTCCCGACTCGAGCGTCTCCACCGCCGCGCGGTGGGCGATCACCGGCGCCTTGAGGATCGACCGGGCCTTGGCGAACCCCTGGATGTGGTCGACGTCGGCGTGGGTGGCGACCAGCCCGGAGCAGGCCGAGAGGGGAAAGTCGAGTTGGCGGATCATCTCTACGATCTCGTCCACCGTCTCCTCGTAGCCGACGTCGACCAGCAGCCATTCCCGTTCGTCGTGGACCAGATAGACGTTGCAGCCGATCCGCCACCCGGCCTGGTGGTTCATTTCGATCACGCCGGGAAACAGCGGACGGCGCTGGAGCATGGAACAAACGCGATGACGGGGATTTGCGGAACGGAAGCCGGTAAGGTCACACTGAATGACCGAGGCGACACGGGCGGCGGGGATGCCCACCGTCGGTCGCGGCAGGGCGGTCCGTGATCAGAGCTTCTCGACACCGCGCTGACCAGACGCGACCTCGGCGGTGTCCAGCATTCGGGTCGGCAGGCGTCGTTTGAGCGCGGACCTGCCAGGAAACTGGGAAAGTGTAGGAGGCGGGGCGGTGGCGGGCAACGACGTGGGGCGGACGGGGCCCCGGTGCCGTGGCACAAACGGGGGCCTGATGTCAGGACCGAACGACGCATCTCCCCCGCCGGCAGGGTCGCACGCAGCATGGGCCGGCATCGTCGTGCCGCTGGCGGCGGAAGTCGAGCGTTTGATCCCGCTGGCCGCGACGCTCGGGGTGGCCGATCCCGCCGCCTCCGCTTGGCACGGCCAGCTGTTCGGCAAGCTCGTGCCGCAACTCGCGCGCCCGCCGGTGCTGGTCGTCGCGGTCGGCGGCGGGACCAACACCGGCAAGAGCCTCGTGGTCAATTCGATCGCCGGTGCCGCCGTCAGCCGCTCCACTCCCGAAGCCGCCCGGACACGCCATCCGCTCGCCAGCCTCCCGGCCGGGATGGCGGCGACCGACGACATCGGCGGTCTGTTTCCCGGCTTCGTGCCGCGCCGGTGGGAGTCCGATGCCGATCCGATCACCGCATCCCGACTACCGGGCGAGGCCGAGGACATCCTCGTCTGGAAGGAAGACACCACCGGTCGTCAGCCTGCCGGCGTCGTGCTCCTCGACACGCCCGACATCGACGGCACGCTCCGCGACAACTGGCACCGTGCCGAGTTGGTCCGCAACGCCGCCGACGTGATCGTCGCGGTGCTCACGCAGCAGAAATACAACGACGCTGCGGTGCGCGACTTCTTCCGTCCCGCGGCGACCGCCGGCAAGACGCTGATCGTGGTTTTCAACATGGTCGATTGGCCCCGTCAGCGCGAGCGCATCGCCGGCTGGCTCGCGACGTTCCGCGCCGAGACGGGGAGCGACCCGATCGCCGTCTACGCCGCCCCCTACGACCCCGCCGCCGCCGACCGAAACGCGATCAGCTTTCATCCCCTGCCCGAGTGCACTTCCGGGGATGACCGAACTGCCCCGGAGCACCTCACGGGTACCGAGGTGATCGCCGCACTCGCCGCCGGCGACATCGACCGCATCAAGCTCAAGGCGCTGTCGGGGGCACTGGCCGTGGTCCTCGATCCGGTCGCGGGGGTCGAGGGGTGGCTCGAGGCATACTCGGCCAGTGCCCGGGCCTGGCAGGCGTCGCGGCAGCGTCTCGCCGATGCCGCCCACGTCGAGGTGACGCTTCCCCCGGCGCCGCGCGAGATCGTCTGGAACGAGATTTGGACGTGGCTCGAACCGCGCCGCAGCCGTTTCGACCTCGCCGTCAGCGGCGTCTACAGGCTCGCCGGTCGCGGAGTCGCCTCGGCGGCCCGCGGCATCGGGCTGCGGCGCGACTCCGCCGAGCGCCGCGAGGACTTCGCCGCCGAGGAACTGGCCGCGCTCAAGCGGGCGCTGGGTGGATTCGTCGAGCGGCTCGACGACGCCTGCCGCACCGACGAGCGCCTCGCCGGTGTCCTCGCACCACGGCTGGTGGGGGCCGACCGGACGGCCTGGTTCGCCGACCTTCAGGCCCGCCATGCGGCGCTGCCGGTGATCTCCGACGCCTACCGCGCGTTCGTCCGCGCCGAGCTCGACCGCTTCGCACGCGACAACCCCGCGACGGTCCGTTGGATCCTCGCGGCCCTCAATGCCGGAGCCGTGGCCCGGCCGGCGATCACCGTCGGCCTCGGGCTGGCGGGGGCCGCCGTCGTGCCCGCCGCGGCGGCGACCGCCGGGAGCCTGTCGACGCTGGTCCACACCGCCGGCGACGTCGTCGTCGGCACCGCGGCGACCCTCGCCGGTGAGGGGGCCCTCGGTTTGACGGCCGCCGGGCTCAAGCCGCTGGTCGAGCGTCTCTTCGCCGGCTGGTCGATGGAGCGCTCTGGCGTCCTCGCCGACAGCATCCACGACGTCGTCCTCGGCGACGTTCTGACCGAGCTCGACCGCCTCGCTTCGGCCGGATCCCGTCCCGAGCCGGAGCGGATCCGGCGCTTGCTCGCTGCCGCCCGGGAGTTGGCCTGACATGGCACGACCCGCCGACGACCCGATCGCCGCCCCGGGCACGGAGGTCGACTTCGCCGCCTTCGACGAGCTCGTGACCTCGATCCGCGCCTGGGTGGGGAGCTTTCCGGAATGGCCGCCGGCGCGCGGCGTGCAGGCCGCCTGGGACGGTGTCGAGCCGCGCCTCGACCGGGCACGGCGCGAGCTTTCGCGGCTCCTCGTCGTCGGAGTCGTCGGCGGCACTGGCACGGGCAAGAGCACGCTGGTCAACGCGCTGGCCGGCGGCGAGGTGAGCCCGGCCGGCGACGTCGCCCGTCCGACCACCGTGGCCCCGGTGGTCGTTGCGGCCCCGGACGTCGACGTCACGTGGCTCCCGCTCGAGGCGATCGGCGCCCGGGTCGTGCGCAGCACCGCACCGGCGGTCGCCAACGTGGTCCTCGTCGATTGTCCCGACCCCGACACGCAATCGTCGTCCCCTCCCGGTGCCGAGCCGCGCCCGAGCGACGGCAACCGCAACCGCGACCTGCTCGAGGCGATCCTCCCGGCCTGCGACGTTCTCCTCCTCGTGGCGACGGCGCAGAAGTACCGCTCGTGGATCGTCGCCCGCGAGGTGGTGGCGTTCGCGCCCGGCCGACCGTTGCTGTTCGTCCAGACCCATGCCCAGCGCGATCACGACATCCGTGCCGATTGGCAGCGGCAGCTCGAGGCCGAGGGCTTCACCGTGCCGCGCATCTTCCGCGTCGACGGAGTCGACGCGGCCCGGCGTGGCGCCGCGGGACTGGCACCGGAGCCGGGCTTCGCGGCCTTGGTGAGGGCGATCGACGAGGAGCTCGCCGGCCGCGCGGCGCGGCGCGTGCGCCGCACCGGCAGCCTCGACCTCGCCGGCTGGTTCCTCGGCGAATCGTCGCGGCTCCTCGACCCCTGCGGCGACGGCGTGGCGGCGCTGATGGCCGGCACGGCCGGGGAACGCGCCCGGCTCGAGCGGCGCCTGGCCGACGCGGTCGCCGTCCGTCTCCGCGCCGGCCGTTCCGGTTGGCAGCGCCTGCTGACCGGTGAATTGCTCGACCGCTGGAAGGGGGGGGCATTCGCGATCTTCCTCCACGCCGTGGCGGCGCTGGCCAATCTCTGGCCCCGCGGGCGCGGGGTCGGTGGCGGCGTCATCGGTCGGCTGCTCGCCGGCGAGACGCCCGTGCCGGTCACCGCCGGCCGGGCGTCGTGGCAGTACCTCCACGACCTGGGAATCACCGAGGCGGAGGTCGAGCAGTCGCGGAGCGTGCTTGCGGGCCTGGCGGCGCGGGCCCGGCTCCAGCCACCGCTGGTGGGGCGGGCCTGCCTCGACGAAGCCGCCGTCGAATCCACGGTGACGGCCCTGCTGGACCGGTCCGGCCTGTGGCTGGCCAGCGGCATCGACCGGCTTGTCGCCGAGCGGCGCGGCCGGCTCGACGGGCGCGCCGTGCGCTGGGGGTTCGAGATCCTGTTCTCCGGCCTGGCGGTCCTGATCCTCGTGCGTGAGGGTATCGACTTCTTCCACCGCCGGTTGTGGCTGGGGGAACAGGGCAACGGATCGGGATTCCTCCAGGAGGCGATCGTCTGGCTGGTGCTGTGGGGGCTGGCGTTGCGCTGGCTGCTCCTGGTGCGCCTCCGCGCCGGGCTCGACCACGACATCGAGCGGCTGGTGGCGGGGCTCGGCGACGCCCACCTCGTCGATCCCCTCCTCGCCGATTTCACGGCCGCCGGCGCACGGGCGGCCGGCTACCTCGCCGAGCAGCGGCGGCTCGCGGAACGATGCGCCACGCTGGCCGCGGCACTCGACGAACCCGCGGTGGGACTGGGGCGGCTGCGGAGCAGGGCACCATGAGCGCGGCGGCGCGGTGGAGGATGTCGGCCGGGCTCGCGCTCGCCGTGGTGGCGTGTGCCGGAGGCGCGGTGGCGGCCGAACTCGACGAGGTCCGTCGCCGTGGCGAGCTCGTGTGGGCCGCCGATCAGGAGGGAGGCGGGCCCCACGTCTTCCCCGCGGCCGACGATCCCCGCCGGCTGACCGGCTTCGAGGTCGAGTTGGCCGGCATGATCGCCGAACGTCTCGGCGTCAAGGCACGGTTCCAGCAGGGGGCTTGGGACCGCTTGCCGCTGCTGCTCGGCGGCGTCGCCGACTGCGTGATCAACGGCATCGAATCGACCCCGGTGCGGCGGCGTGACTACGGCTGCTCGCGCCCCTACTTCGCCTACGCCCTGCAGATCGTCGCCCGGCGCGACGGCGCACTCCTGACCCCGGAGATGCTGGTGGCCCCAGGGCCGCGCGGTCCATGGCAGGTCGGCGTGCTGTCGGCATCGGCCGCCGAGACCGAGATGCGTGGCCGGGATCCCGCGGCGGTGTTCGTCCGCTCGTTCGAAGGGACGCTCGATTCGCTCGAGCAGGTCCGGGGCGGCGTCCTCGACGCGGCCGTTCTCGACGACTGTATCTTCACCTTTTACGCCGACCGGTTCCCCGACTTGCGGATGGTCGGCCGCCCGTTCAACGGCGGCGTCTACACCGTGCTCACCGCCCGCGACACCCCCGCCCTCGGCGCGGCGATCGACGAGGCCCTGGGAACCCTGGTCGCCGACGGCAGCCTCGAGGCGCTGTACGACCGCTGGCACCTCGGCGGGCGGCAGCAGATGCTCCTCATCCGTGACTCCGCAGACGTCGCACCGGCGGCCGTGCCGGAGTTCCGCGACCTGCTGCGGCGCGTGGTGCCGACGCTGCTCCAGGGGGCGGGGATGACGATCCTCCTCGCGGTCGTGTCGTTTCCGCTGGCGATCGTCGTCGGGCTCATGGTCGCCATCTGCCGGCAGTACGGGCCGCGCTGGCTCGACAGGACGCTGTCGGTGTACGTCGAGATCCTCCGCGGCACGCCGTTGATGCTGCAGTTGTACGCGATCTTCTTCCTCCTCCCGCGGGTGCCGTGGATCGGTGTCCAGCTCCCGCCACTGGTCTCGGCCGTCCTCGGACTGGCGCTCAACTACTCGGCCTACGAGTCGGAGATCTACCGCGCCGGGCTCAAGGCGGTCCCGCTCGGCCAGTTCGAGGCGGCGCTGGCACTGGGGATGTCGCGCCTCCAGGCGCTGCGGCACGTGGTGGTACCGCAGGCGGCGCGGATCGCCCTGCCGCCGGTGACGAGCGACTTCATCGCGCTGTTCAAGGACACGAGCGTCTGCTCGGTGATCACCGTGATGGAGCTCACGAAACGCTACAACATCCTCTCGCTGACCACGGGGCGGTTCTTCGAGCTGGCTGCGGTGACCGCGATCCTCTACCTGGTGATGAGCTGGCCGCTGGCGCTGTGGGTCCGGCGCCTCGAGCGCCGGCTGGAGCCGCCGGGAACCGGCCCGGCAGGATGAGGCACGGCGCACCGTGATCGAAGTCGAAAACCTCTCCGCCGAGCGGTCGCGCCAGCCCGTCCTTCGCGACGTCAGCCTGTCGGTCGCGCCGGGAGCGGTGACGGTCCTGGTGGGACCGTCCGGTGGGGGCAAGAGCACGCTGCTGCGTTGCCTCACCGGGCTGGCCGAGTTCAGCGCGGGATCGGTGCTGATCGCGGGCCACCGGCTCGACGCCGGTCCCCAGCCGGTCGCCACCCTCCAGGCCGTGCGCCGTGACGTGGGGATGGTATTCCAGCAGTTCAACCTGTTTCCCCACCTCACCGCGCTCGACAACGTGATGCTCGCCCCCCGGGTGGTGCTGGGCCTTCTCCCGGCCGTCGCCCGGCGCCGGGCCACCGACCTGCTCGTGCGGGTCGGCCTCGAGGAGCATGCCGGCAAGCACCCATCCCAGCTCTCCGGTGGCCAACAACAGCGCGTGGCGATCGCGCGAGCGCTGGCGATGCAGCCGAAGGTGATGCTGTTCGACGAGCCGACCAGCTCCCTCGACCCGGCGATGACCGGCGAGGTGCTCGCGGTGGTCGCCGAGCTCGCCCGGTCGGGGCAGACGATGGTGATCGTCACCCACGACCACGGTTTCGCGCGCCGGGCCGCGACCGAGGTGGTGCAGCTCGCAGCGGGGCGCGTCGTCGCGCGCGGGGCGGCCGGCGACCTGCTCTGAGGCCGACCGGAAACGCCGGCGGATCAAAAAACAACTCCGCCCGGGACTTTCGTCCCGGGCGGAGCTCACTGGCCGGAGTCGGGCAATGGACTACCGAATCATCGACCTCGACAGATTCACTTCGCCGAAACGGTCCGGCTGACGGCGACGACCTTGCTCGTCTTCTTCGCAGCCGACGCATCGGGCGTCGAGGTCGCCGGAACCATCTGGCTCACCGCACCGCAGGCCGGCTCGCAGCAGCCGTTGCCGCCCGCACAGTCGGGCTCGGCACCGCAGCCCGGGTCGGAGTCGCAGCAGCTCGTGCAGCCGTGGTGACGCTTCTTCGCCGAGTGGATCGACTTGAGGAGGTCGAGGATCGGCGTCCCACGATGCTTCTTCTTCGCAACCACCGCACCGCAGCTCGGTTCGCAGCAGCCGTTGCCGGCACCGCAAGCGGGCTCGGCGCAGCCATTCCCGGCACCGCAGGCGGGCTCGCAACCGTTGCCGGCGCCGCAGGCGGGCTCGGCACAGCCATTCCCGGCACCGCAGGCGGGCTCACTGCAGCAGCTCGTGCAGCCGTGGTGCTTCCGCTTCAGCCCGTCGAACAGCCCCTTCAGGCCGCCGAACAGGTTGTGCTTCTTCTTGCCGCAACCACCCACCGCTCCGCAGCTCGGCTCGCAGCAGCCGTTGCCCACACCGGCGTCGCACGCCGGCTCGGAGCAGCCGTTGCCACCGTCGCAGCTCGGCTCCGCGCAACCCTTGCCATCGAGGCACCCGCCCCGACCGCCGAAGCATCCGCCGCCGCCGGCGCAGGTCGGCTCGCAGGCATCCGCACAGCCGTTGCCGGCGTCGCACGCGGGCTCGGTGCACGACGTGCAGCCCTTGTGGCCGAGCATCCGGTTGAGGATCTCGAAACCATAGGACTGGCTACAAACGGTGACGCTGAGGGCCAACGCACCGAGGAAAAACATACGCTTCATCGAGCCACATCTCCTTTGCTTGCGGATCACGCGAGAGTGCTTCGTCCCGTTCGCGAGGCGTGTCACCCCGAGGTTGTGATCCACGACCGCTCCGCGGCAGGCCTGTCGAGCCAGTCCGTGACTCGAATCGTTGCAGGTTGCTGCCGCCCCCTGGTTGCCCGACGGGCACAGTGATGCCCCGGGGGACAAAGGGGGTATCGGTCGACTGGGGAAACAGGCTTGAGCGGGCCCGAAGTATTTTTCGAGAAGCGACTTACGGTGCCTGTCAGGCAATCCATGCCGCTCGGCACGGTCGGGCAAGGTGCACCGCGCACCCCCTTGCCACCGTCTGGGTCGCGACGGCACCGACCGCGCCATCGGCCCAATGTGAAACGCAGCGCGGCGCTGCCGGTGAGCAGCGGCCGGCAGGGTCGCGGTGATTGACAGGGTCGCCATCGCCGGTAGAATCCGCTCGACGATCCGGGTGGCCTGCCGGCGCGCTGCGTCGGTGGGCAAACAGGGAACACCGGTGCGAATCCGGGACGGCCCCGCCGCTGTGATCGGGCGATGTTCGCCGGGCTCCGCCTGGCGGAAAGAGGATGCCGTCATCGATCCATTGCCGCTGCGGTCCGGGGTGAAAACCCCGGCAGACCGCGGAGGCGAGAAGGCCGACGGCAGCCGAGCCCGAGAGTCAGAAGACCTCCCCGGCATCATGGGTCGGACGGACCGCGAGGGCGGGACGGCCGGCACGGCCGCGACAGCGGTCGGTTCGATCGCGCGGTAGTCGGGTCTCAGGAGACGATGCGCCTTGCGGCGCGTCGCTTCGGTGGCTTGTCGCCGATGCAGCCGGCACACCGGAGTCAGCCGCTATGGATCCGTTCGTGCCGCGCGGGTGGCGACGGTCCGCCCCGCGCCCGACACGCGCGGGCATGACGCTCGTCGAGGTCCTTGTCGTCGTCGCGATCGTCGGGCTCCTCGTCGGCCTGCTCCTGCCGGCGGTGCAGGGCGCGCGCGAGGCGGGGCGGCGGACGGCCTGCGCCAACAATCTCCGCGGTCTCGGCCAGGCCGTCGCGGTGCACGAGTCGGCTCGCAAGCGCTTCCCGCTCGGCTGCCTGGAGTGCTCGACCAAGGCGCCGCGGAGGCAGCTCGCCTGGAACGTGTTCATCCTCCCGTATGTCGAGGAACCGGGCGCCGCCGCGGCATTCGACGTCGGTCGTTCCTACCGCGCCGCCGAGAACCTCCGCGCGGCGGCGACGGTGGTGCCGTTGTTCCTCTGCCCGAGCACCGCGCGCACTCGCCGTACCGGTCCGACCACCGGGGACCGCAACGGCAATGGCCGCTGGGATCCGGGCGACGGGCTCGCCTACACCGACTACGGCGGGATGTACGGTGTCGCCTATCCGGTGGCCCGGCCGTTGCCGGAACATGCCGGGATGATGCAGTACGAGCGCTCCACCGCCGCCGCCGACGTGGCCGACGGCCTCGCGCACACGGTGGTGGTCGCGGAATGCACGGGACGCGACGGGGCGCTCCAGTCGGAGTGGGCCAACGGGCAGAACATCTTCGACCAGTGGTGGAACAACCCGATCAACGCCAGCCAGAACAACGAGATCTGGAGCGACCATCCCACGGCGGCCGGGGTGGTGTTCGGCGACGGACACGTGGAGTTCGTCGCCGAATCGATCGAGCAGACGGTGCTGCTCGCCCTGCTGACCCGCGCGGCCGGGGATTGATGGGCAAGGCCGGTCCGTCACCGGCGCGGGAGCGTGATGCACGACAGGGAGGAAGCGATGACGATATCGGTTCGCGGGGTGATCGGCGTCGGCGTGCTGGCGATCGTGCTCGGCAGCGGGACGGGCCTGCTGCGGGCGGCCTCCGTCACCGTCGACGATTTCTCCGACATCGGTTTCTGGGCCGGCACCGGCGCCCACGAGGCTGCGCTCGTGCTTCAGTTCCCGACCGTCGCCGGCGGCACGACCCTCGAGCCGGCAGCGGTCGCCTGGGGTTACCGTTGGGACGGTGTCGCGACGTTCGAGTCGCTTTTGTTCGCTCTCGCCGGCCACATCGTCGGCGGGCCGGCCGCCGTGGCAGGTTCCGACCCACGGCTGGCGATCGACGTCAGCTACTTCGGCGCCGAGTTGGGTTACTTCGTCAACGAGATCGCCTACGACCAGACCGGCCTCGGGACCGGATGGTCGCCCGGCGTGCGGACCATCGGTCCCTACGATCCCGACACCGGCGAGTACCCGGCGCAGTACCAGCGCGACGACTCGGGTGGCGTCTGGACAACGGCACCATTCGACCTGTCGGCGGCGGGCATCTCCACCACGTTGCTGATTCCGGGGGGCTGGTACGCCTTCGTCCAGGCCGACGGCAGCGCCGCCACGCTGAGCCTGTCGCAGCCGGTGTCCCCCGTCCCTGAGCCGTCGGCGATCGCCTTGGCCGGCGGTGGTGCCATCGCCGCCTGGGCCGTAGCCGCCCGGCGGCGGAAACGAGGATGACGAGCCACGCCCCCTCGCGCGAGACCGTCCTCGACCACAACGCGCGGGCCTGGGATCGGCTCGCGATCGGCGGCGCGGCCTTGGCCAGGCCCGCGGTCGACGAGGCGTTCGCCGACCCGGCGGCGTGGCTGGCCAGCGGCGCCGGCGGTCGCCGCTGGCTGCCGGAATCGCTCGCCGGTCTCGAGGTCCTCTGCCTGGCGGCGGGAGGGGGCAAACACGGTCCGCTGTACGCGGCGGCCGGCGCCCGGGTGACGGTCGTCGATCTGTCGCCGGCGATGCTCGAACTCGACCGCCAGGTCGCGCGGGAGCGGCGCGTCGCGCTCGATCTGGTGGCGACGTCGATGGACGACCTGGGCATGTTCCGCGCCGGGCGCTTCGATCTGGTGGTCCACCCGGTGAGCACCTGCTATCTCCCCGACGTGACGCGGCTGTTCACGGCGATTGCCAGGGTGACGCGCCCGGGGGGGCGCTACGTCAGCCAGCACAAGTCCCCGGCGAGCCTGCAGGCGGGGCTGCGCCCCGGCAGCGGCGGGCTTTACGAGCTTACCCAGCCGCTCGATTCGCCCGCCGCACTGCCCGCCGCCGAGCCGTCGCGTCTCCGCGAACCGGGGACGCTCGAGTTCGCCCATTCCCTCGACGCCCTGCTCGGCGGCATCTGCCGGGCCGGGTTCGTCATCGAAGATGTCCACGAGCCCGCCCATGCCGATGCCGCGGCACCGCCGGGCGCGTTCGGCCACCGGGCGGGCTATCTGCCCCCCTACCTCCGCATCCTCGCCCGCCGTGGCGGATCCGCCGGCGGTATCGTCGTCGCGTGAGCGGGCCGAGGCGCGCCGCTACACTGCCGTGACCACTCCCCCGGAGCCCCGCCGTGCGCTGCCTCACCGTCGTGCTCACCGTCCGCGACGCCGCCGACGAGCCCCAGGTCCGCACGCTGCTCGGCGAGGCACTGCGGGCAAGCCGCACCGAGCCGGGGTGCCTGCGGTTCGACGTCTACCAGTCGGAGACGGAGCCGCGCCGGTTCACGCTCGTCGAGCACTGGGAATCGGACGCCGCCCTCGACGCCCACCGCTGTGGGAAAGCCTACACGACGATCTACAAGCCCCGGATCATGCCGCTGGTCGACCGCGACGGCCATCCGTCGACGCTCCTCGACTGACCGCCGCCGCCAGCCGGAACCGTCGCCGTGATCCTGCTCATCGACAACTACGACTCGTTCACCTGGAACCTCGTCCAGCGGCTCGGTGAGGTTGCCCCGGCGCTGCCGGTCGAGGTCCACCGCAACGATCGGATCGACTGCGCGATGATCGCCCGGCTCGCCCCGAGCCATCTGGTGATCTCGCCGGGGCCGTGCACGCCCGACGAGGCGGGAATCTCCTGCGACGCGGTCCGCCGGTTCGCAGGGAGGATGCCGATCCTCGGCGTCTGCCTCGGTCACCAGGCGATCGGGCAGGTGTTCGGTGGGCGGATCGTCCGCGCCGGCCGGCTGATGCACGGCAAGGTCGATCGCATCGAGCACGCCGGCCGCGGGCTGTTCGCCGGTCTCGCCAGCCCGATCGAGGCGACGCGTTACCACAGCCTGGTGATCGATCCTCCGTCGCTCCCCCGCGACTTCGAGGTCGACGCCTGGTCGACGGCGCCCGACGGCGCGCGGGAGATCATGGCGATCCGCCACCGTTCGCTGCCGGTGTACGGCGTCCAGTTCCACCCCGAGAGCTTCCTCACGCCCTCCGGCCACGACATCCTCCGCGGGTTTCTCGCCACCGCGGGTGCCGTGCCGGGCGTAACGCCGGCCTGACCCGAGTGGAGAGGCCCGTGATCGATCTGGCGGAGGCGATCGGGCTGGTCGAGGCGGCGGCGCGGCCGCTGGGGCCGCGCCGCGTGGCGCTGGCATCCGCCGACGGCCTCCGCCTCGCCGCGGCGATCGCCGCCGACGGTGATTCGCCGCCGTGGGACAGGGCGATGATGGACGGGTTCGCGGTCCGCGACGGCGACATCGTTCCTGACGGAGTGACCGAGCTCGACGTCGTGGTCGATCTCGCCGCCGGCGACGTCACGGCGCTGCCGATCCCCCCGGGATGCTGTGCGCGGATCATGACCGGCGCGCCGCTCCCCGCCGGTGCCGACGCCGTGGTCCCCGTCGAGTGTGCCCTCGACGGCACCGCCGGCACCCACGCTGGCGGCCGGGTCCGGCTCCGCGACGGGCGCTACCGCGCCGGTCAGCATGTGGCGCGGCGTGGGACGGCGTTCCGCCGCGGCGCGGTCGTGCTGCCGGAGGGCACGGTGTTGACTCCGGCGGCGATCGGGCTGGCGGTCGAGGCCGGGGCGACGCATGTCGTCGTCGCCGCACCGCCGCGCGTGGCGATCCTGGCCACGGGGAGCGAGCTGGTCCCCCCCGACTCGATCCCGGCCCACGGCCAGACGCGCAATTCCAACGGTCCGATGATCGCGGCGGTGGTCCGTGCCGCAGGGGGCGAGGCGGTGGCGCTGGGAAGCGTCGGCGATCGCCCTGAGGCTCTCCGCGCGGCGGTCACCATGGGGCTGGCGGCCGACATCCTCGTGCTCTCCGGCGGCGTCTCGGCCGGCGACCTCGACCTCGTGCCGGTGGCGTTCGCCGCCTGCGGCGTCGCGGAGGTGTTCCACAAGGTGCGGATGAAACCGGGGAAGCCGGTCTGGTTCGGCAGGCGCCCGCGTGGCGACGGACAGACGCTCGTCTTCGGCTTGCCCGGCAATCCCGCCAGCAGCCTGGTGTGCTTCGAGCTGTTCGTGCGACCGGCGTTGGCGATCCTCCGCGGGCTCGCCCCGCGGCAGTGGCACCTGCCGCGCGTCCGCGGCGTCCTGTCGGCGGCGGCGCGCGGGGCGGGCGACCGGCCCGTCTACGCCCCCTGCCGACTTCATGCCTCGGGCACCGGGTATGCCGTCGAACCGCTCGCCTGGAGCGGTTCATCGGACCTGGTGGGACTGGCGGTGGCGGAGGGGCTCATGGTCCTGCCCGCGGGGAGTGGCACGCTCCCGGCAGGGACCGAGGTCGAGGTGGTGATCCGAACGGGGGACGGTGGGTGAACGATGCCGGGAGACCGGCGTGGCCAGCGGAGGCAGGGCGATGCGACGACGGGACACTGGTCGGTGGGCGGCGGTCGGCCGGGCGATCCTGGCCTGGTCGGCGATCGGGGCGGTGGCGGCCGCGGAGGAGAAGGGGATGCGCGTCGGGATCATCGGGCTCGATACGTCGCACGCAACCGCGTTCACCAAGCTGCTCAACACCCCCGACGATCCGCAGCACGTCCCCGGGGGGCGCGTCGTCGTCGCCTGCCCGCGCGGCAGCGCCGACATCGGGTCGAGCGTGAAGCGGATCCCGGAATACACCGCCACCGTCCGCGGGCTGGGTGTCGAGATCATCGACGACGTCGCGGCCGTCGTCGAGCGCTGCGACGCCGTCCTCCTCGAGACCAACGACGGCCGCCCGCACCTCGAGCAGGCCCTTCCGGTGATCCGCGCGGGCAAGCGGCTGTTCATCGACAAGCCGGTGGCCGGGTCGCTGGCCGACGCCGTCGCCATCTACCGGGCGGCGGGCCGCGCCGGAGTGCCGGTGTTCAGTGCCTCGGCGCTGCGCTTCGGCACGGCCAGCCAGGCGGTGCGCGGCGGTTTGATCGGTGCGGTGACCGGGTGCGACACCTTCTCCCCCTGTAGCCTCGAGGCGACCCATCCCCGGCTCTTCTGGTACGGCATCCACGGCTGCGAGTCGCTGTTCACCGTGATGGGGCGCGGATGCCAGACCGTCGTCGGCGTGCACTCGGCCGACCACGATGCGGCGACGGGGCTGTGGGACGACGGCCGGATCGGCACGTTCCGTGGCATCCGCCGCGGCTCGGCCGGCTATGGCGGCACCGCCTTCGGAATGAAAGGCAGCACACCGGTCGGGGCGTTCGACGGCTACCGTCCGCTGCTGGTGGCGATCATGGAGTTCTTCGCCAGCGGCGTGCCTCCGGTCGACCCGGCCGAGACGCTCGAGCTCTACGCCTTCATGGCCGCCGCCGAACGCAGCGCCGCCGAAGGGCGCGCCGTGCGGATCGCCGACGTGCTCGCCGAGGCCGAGGCGGCGGCGACGGCGCGGCTGGAGGCGCTCGGCGCGGGCCCGCGCTGAGCGGCCCGTCGCCCCACGCACGCGCCGCGTGCCGGGGGCGATCGGGGCTTCAACCGGGGAGGCTGCGGTGGAAGTGGACGTGCTTCCAGCCGTTCGCGCCCCGCTGCCAGACCCGCGTTTCCTCAACGGCCGTGGTCACGGGGCGGCCGGCGTCGTCGAGCTTCTGCGTGAGGCGGACGTAACTGACCACCGCGGCGTCGGCGGACAGGAAGCGAACGTGCGGCGCGGCGAGCGTCGTCGTCAACGCCGCGGCGGTGGGGCGTCCGGCGCCGAGCTTGAAATAGTGCTCGTGGAACGGCAGTCCCTCGACGAGATGGCCGCGGGCCTCCGGCTCGAAGCAGGTGACGTCGTCGGCGACGAGTGCCCGGTAGGCCTGCCAGTCGCCGGACGTGATCGCGGCGAGGAGCCGGCGGGAGAGGTCGAGCAATTCGGCGGCGGCTTCGGGCATCGGGGATCTCTCCGGGGACAGGGGCGGATCAGCCGACGACGAGCCCGAGGGCGACGAGCTTGGCGAGGCACTCGTCACGCTCCCGGCAGCGCTCGAGGGACGCCCACGAGGGATCCTGCGCGGCGAGGAAGTCAGCATGGCTCGCCGGCAGCCGTCCGGCGAGGCGGCGGATGACCTCCTGGTCGAGCCGCGTGAGCCGCAGGGCCTCGAGGCGGTAGTCGCAAAACGCCTCCCAGCAGAGGGGAAACAGCGGTGCCACGATCTCGCGGCCGATCGTCTCGGCGTAGCGGCGGATCTCCAGCTGGGCGTGCGGATCCATCCGCAGGGCGAGGAAGTGGAGGAGGTTGTGGAGGTCGATCTTCCAGTAGGCCTCGGTGTAGGTCGAGAGCGGAAGGTCCTTGCGCGCCTGTTCGCGGGCGATGCCGGCGTCGAGCCGTTCCTGGTAGACGCGCCGCGCGGCGGCCTGCAATTCCTCCTCGGCCCGCGACAGCCGGGCGCCGACGTCGGGCGTCGTGGGATCGCCGGAGCCCTGCCGGTTGCCGGTGGCCTGGAGCCGCCACTGGTCGGAGGCCGTCGCCTGGGCGGAGTCGATCGCCAATGAGTAGCGGGTCGAGTACTCGTTGACGTTGGCGGTCCGGTGGCGGATCCACTGCCGCCAGCAATCCATCGGCACGCGGACGAGGAGCTTCACCTCCGCCATCTCGAACGGCGTCGTGTGCGCGTGGCGGAGCAGGTAGCGGATCAGCTGGCGGTCGTCGCTGACCCGGCGCGTGCCCTCGCCGTAGCTGACGCGTGCCGCCTGGACGACGGCGGCGTCGTCACCCATGCAGTCGACGAGCGCCACGAAGCCGTCGTCGAGGACGGGGAACTTCCGCCAGCGGAGCGCGGCGATGCGGTCGGCCTGCGGGGAGGGCGGGGACTGCGGTTCGTTCACGGCCGATTCCGGGAGCGGGTGTCAGGCTCGCTTGGCTTGGCGCGGCGCGGGGGCCTTGCCGCCGCAGTCAGGCTGGGACCCGCGTGCCGCGGGCGGAGTCCCGGGTTCGCGGGCCAGCAGCTCCTCCAGCAGCGTGGCGAGCAGCCGGGCGTCGTCGGCAGCGGTGATGTGGTCGATCCGGGCCCGCGGCACGCCGAGCTTATCGAGGGCCGTGCCGATCGAGGCCCACAGCTTCTGCCGCTTCTTCCCCTCGGCGAGGTACAGGTCGGTGACCTGCTCGCCGATCCGCTGGAGCAGGGCGGTGTCGAGATTGGCGTAGTAATTGCGGACGATCGACTGTTGGTAGCGGGTCAGGTCGGCCATGGCGGTCCCGGTAAAGTGCGGCTGGTTGCTCGGTGGCGCGGCGGCTACAGTATCGTCTGACCACCCGGTCCCCATTCGAGAGTTTTCCATGCCGACGATCACCTTTGCCAGCGAAAAGGCGGCCGACAAGCGGGAGATCCAGGTCGCCGACGGCGCGAACCTGCGGCAGGAGGCCCTCCGAGCCGGGGTCCAGCTCTATCCCGGCATCCACCAGGTGGCCAATTGCCACGGACTGGGGAGCTGCGGCAGCTGCCGGGTGCTGATCACCAAGGGGATGGAAAACACGAGTCCGAAGGGGATCCTCGAATCGGCCCGGCTGGCGGTCTCGCTGGCCTACGTCGGCAACGAGTCGACGATGCGTCTGGCATGCCAGACCCGGGTCCACGGGGACGTGACCGTGGTCACCTGCCCACCTTTCAACCTGTTCGGCGACAACTTCTTCAGTTGAAGCCGGTGGGGTGCGGGCGTGCCGTGGCCTCGGCCCGACCGTGGGATTCGATCCCGAACGGAGATGCCGCCGTGCGGGAGGTGATCGCGATCGTCCGGCCGATCGTCGCCGAGCGGGTCCTCGAGGCCCTGCGGTTGGCGCCGCTCGAGGCCTTCAGCGTGCGCGAGGTCAAGGGGTACGGCCGGCAAAAGAGCTATCTCGACCGCTACGGCGACAGCGACTACGCCCGGGCGTTCCTCCCCAAGGTCGAGATCCAGGTGTGGGTCGACGACGCCCGGGTCGAGGAAGTGGTGGAGCGGATCGCGACTGCCGCCCGGACCGGACGGATGGGGGACGGAAAGATCTTCGTGCTCCCGGCGCTCGATCGCTCGGCCGAAGGATGAGGCTCGGCGGCGAGAGCCGGCACGGGGTGGATCCTGGTCTTCGGGGAACCAGCGGCGGCCGCTACACTTGCCGCACGCTTCCCACGTTGCCCCGGCGGAACATCCCATGCCATCGGCAAAAACTCCCAGTCTGGTCGTGATCGCCGCGCTGGTGCTGGCTGCGGCGTCCCACGCACAGTCGATCGAGCAGACCGATCCGACGTTCGAGCGGCTCGCTCGCGATGCGGCCTTCGCCGGGGGCAGTTTCCGGCCACCGTCGGACGCCGCCCTCGACTCGGCCGCCGCGAGCCTGCGCACGGCCCTGGTCCCGCTCGACCGTCTCCTGGCGCGGAGCAAGAGCGGTGCCGACTGGCGCCGCTACCTCGACTGGCCGGCGCTCACCGAGCAGGCGTCGGGCGGCGTGGCCGCCGATCCGAAGGTGCTCCGTCGCCTCCAGAAGCTCCTCGATGCCACCGAGACCGGGCTCGACATGCCCCAGTTCGTCGCCGTCCGCCGGGCCGTCACACGCTACGCGGAGGCCGCCGACGCCGCCCGGGGCAGCGGCGGATTCAATCGCTTCTCGCGCCGTCTCGACGACCTCGCCTCGGCGCTGCTGTCGGCCTCGGCGACGGGGCGCGGAGAGGCGCTGGCCGAGGTGCCGACGATCCTCGAGCGCCTCTCCGAATCGGGGCAGGCCGGCGGGCTCGTGGCCGGGGTCCGCGGGGCGCTGGCGCGGCCCAACATCGAATTGGAGATCCACGAGAGGCTCGTGGCTCCGATGGTGAACCGCCCGATCGACCAGGTCGCACCGGTCGATGACGTCGTCCTCGGCACGCGGATCCGCGGCAGCGGCCGCACCACCGGCGCGGTCCGGCTCGACTTCGTCCCCGCGCCCGACCGGGCGGTGTTCGACCTCGTGTTCGACGCGACCAACATTTCGACCACGCGCGGCACGCAGGGGCCGGTCACGGTCCACAGCCGCGGCGTGACGCAACTCTGTGCCCGGCGCCGGATCACGCTCGACGGCGAGAACGTCGCGGCATCTCCCGTGCAGGCGACCGCGTCCACCGACTCGCAGACCACCGGGATGGCGATTTCGGCGCGGTTCGGCCGGCGGATCATTCAGCGGATCGCCAATCGCAAGGTCGCCGAGAGCCGCCCGCAGGCCGAGGCCGTGGCGGAAAGCAAGGCGCGGGCTCGGGTCAGCGAGCAATTCGCCGAGCAGACCGAACCGGCCGTGCAGCAGATCCGGCAGCAGCTCCGCGACCGGCTTCGCGGTCCGCTCCAGGCCCGTGGTCTGTATCCCGAGATGGTCCATCTTCATACCACCGATGAAGCCCTGCGGGTCGTGGCCCGCAAGGCCCTCCCCCGGCAGCTCGCGGCCCACACGTCCGCACCTGCCGCCCAGGCGGGCAACGTGATCACCGCCCGCGTCCACGAATCGGCCGTCAACAACATCCTCGAGGAGAAGCTCGGCGGCCGGGTCTTCACCCGGGCCGACGTCGAGCGGATCGCCCGTGAGAACGACGCGAAGATGCCCGACTCTTTGGAGAACGAGGCCGACGACAAGGCCTGGGCGATCACGTTCGCCAAGCAGCGGCCGGTAGCCGTGACCGCCGACGACGGCCGGGTGAAGCTCACCGTCCGCGGCGACAAATTCGTCGCCGGCGATCGCTCGTTCGACGCGATGGACATCTGGGCCACCTACCGGATCGAGTCGACTCCGTGGGGCCAGCGGCTGGTGCGCGACGGCGACGTGCAGATCTATCCGCCCGGGTTCAAGCCGGGGGGGGCCGAGAAACTGACCAACAAGGAGACGGCCCTCCGGCGGATTCTCCAAAAGCGGTTCGACAAGCTGTTCAAGTCGGAGATCGAGATCCCCGACCTGCCGCTCCAGGGGGAGCTGGCCGCGTCCGGCCCGTTGCCGATGAATCAGCTCGCCAGCCGTCGTGACGGCTGGGTCGTGGCCGGTTGGCGGCGGGTCGATCCGGTGAGCCGCTCGGCGCCGACGATGGTCCCCGGGACGATCATCGAGGAGCGCGTGATCCACGAGGGGCTGCCCGTGGAGTCGGCTCCCGGCGAGATCGTCTTCCCGGCCGCGGCGGTGACGGATCCCCGCGTCTTCGCGACGACCAGCGGTGGCTGACGAGCGGCCATCACGGTTCGCGCGCCCGTGTCAGGGCTGGGCCACGGGCACGGTCCCGACGGCCGGCTCATACGGGCGGATCCAAATCGAGCGGAACTGCACCGGGTTGCCGTGATCCTGGATCGACAGTGGCAGAGCGTCGGGGTGGGCCAAGTACATGGGCGGATCGGCCCAGCCGGTGGTGCCGAGGATCACGGTGTCGGCGTGGATCGCAACGCCGTTGTGGATCACGCTCACCCGCCCTGGCGTTTCGAGAGCGCCGTCGGCGGTGAACCGCGGCCGTGTGAAGAGAATGTCGAACGACTGCCACTCGCCCGGGCGGCGGCTGGCGTTGACCGCCGGCGGCTGCTGCTTGTAGAGGGCGCCGCACTGGCCGTCCGGGTAGGTGAGGGGAGCCTCGGTGCCGTCGGCGAACGAATCGAGGATCTGGATCTCGTAGCGCCCCATCAGGTAGACGCCCGAATTGCCGCGCCCCTGCCCCGAGCCCGTCGCCGGGGAGGGGGTGCGGAACTCGACGTGCAGATGGCAGTCGCCGAACGAACCGCTCGTCGTGATCGAGCCCCCCTTCACCGTGGCGATCCCGTCGGCCACGGTCCATGACGGTGGGCCCTCGAAGGCGGTCAGGTCACGGCCGTCGAACAGGACGACCGCGTCGGCCGGGATCGGGGCCGGTTTCTCCGGTGCCGGGCCAGGATCGACGACCGGCGGGCGCGGCCACTCCACCGCGGTCTTCCACTCCCCGCTGGCCTTCTTCTCGCCGATCAGGAGCGGACGCCGCCGGCGGAGCGAGTCGGTGATCTTCGCGGCCTGCGCCTCGGCCTCGGCCACCGGCAGCCCGGCCTGGATCCCGGGGCGCAGGTGCCCGGCGGCCCCGACGTAGGCCTGCCGCAGGAGGCGCATCCGCGCGAGGCAGTCGGGCATGAACGGTCGCAGCGACACCGGCTCGGCCTCCGCCGCCGTCCGCTCGTCGCCGATCCCGACGAGGACTGCCCGGCAGATCGTCCACTGGCCTGCCTCGTCGGGATGGACCGCGTCGGGCTGGAACGTGAACGCAGGGTCTTTCGTACGGCGCTCGGCGAGCCACGTCCGCATCGGCCCGTGGACGTCGATCACCGCCCAGCCGTCGGCCCGCCTGCCCAGCAGCCACTCGGAATAGGCGGCGAGCACGGCGTCGTAGTCGACGTCGCCGGCCGGATGGCGCTGGCCGGGACGGCCGTCGTAGACCGGCGGCGTGAGGTGGATGATCCGCGCCCCGGCGGCCTCGACGGCGGCGTGGAGTTTCTCGATCCCGGCGCGGAAGGCGGCGAACCTGGCCTCGTCGAGTGGCTCGTAGATGCCGCAGTTCATCCCGTAGCAGGCGATCACCAGGTCGGGGCGCACCAGTCGCAGCACGCGGTCGAGGCGCTCGTGGACGTCGGGACGGGGGAACTTGCCGCCGGCGTGGCCATCCTCGGAGAGGCCGCTGCAGGTCTCGCTCGGCAGGCCGCAGTTGACGACCGTCGCCGTCGATCCGCGCGCCTCGAGCCACGCCGCCAGGCCGGCGACCCAGCCGCCGTCGAACGTGATGCTGTCGCCGAGCACGCAGATCCGCCGCGCCCCCTCCAGCGCCTCGCGCGCGGCCGTCGGCGGGGCGGGGTCGGCGGCCGGGAGCGGTGGAGCCACCGCGGCCATGGCGGCTGCCACCACGAGCGAAGACAGCACCCGCCCCGGCAAGGAGGGAACGCGGTCGCAGCGCGGCATCGGAAAACCCTCGGGGGTTGCCGGCCCGTCGAACGCCGGCGGTCGATCCGGCGGTGGCTGGCGGAGGAGAGTCAGCGGCCTTCCGGCTTCGCCCCCTCGCGGATCGCGAACAGATGGCTCTTGTTGGCGATGTACAGCGTGTCGCCGATCGCGATCGGCGTCGAGTAGACGCTGTTTCCCATGTTGACCTCGGACAGCAGGTTCTTCTCGCGGGTCAACTCGAACACCGAGATGTCGCCGTCCTCGTCGCCGATGTAGACCTTGCCGTCGGCGATCAGCGGCGAGCCCCAACTGGCCGCGAGCATGTCGTGGGTCCACAGCGGCTTGCCGGTCTTCAGGTCGAGGCAGTGGAACAGGCCGCTGAAGTCGGCGACGAACAGCATCCCGTCGGCGATCGCCACCGTGCCGCAGGTGCGGTGCATCGTCTCCTCGAAGCCGAGCTTGCCGTTGCCGTCGGCGTCGAAGCCGGGGTAGTGCCAGACCGCGGCCGAGTTGGGATTGGGGCGGGCCACCTCCCCCTCTTCCTTGATGATCGCCTGGTTGCGGCGGTGGGGCAGGGGAGTGTTGGGGTCCTTGAGGCTGACGGCCAGTTCGGGGCTGGTGTCGCCGCGCTTCGTCGGATCGATGCACCACAGGTGACCGACGCCCTCGCCGTGTTCGGGATCCTCGCCGACGGCGACGTAGACGAGGCCGTCGTGGACCACCGGCGTGCCGATGATGTGGTTGCGGTCGGCGCGGCCGCCGAGCACGTACTTCGACTCCTTGGGGTTGCAGTCGAACTTCCACAGCAGCTTCGCCTTGCCGCCGTTGCCGCGGGCGTCGAATCCATACACCCAGCCGTCGCCGCCGCCGAAGATCACCTGCGGCACGCCGCCGAGCTCGCCGTACGACGGGCTCGACCACTGGCCGTGGAGGACGTTGGCGCCGGGGGTGCCGTCGGCCCAGAGGAGCTTGCCGTCGCGCTTGTCGAGGCAGAGGAAGCTCGGCGCGGCGGCGTTGGGGAGGTTGATGTGCCCTTCGTCGACGCCGTTGGAGGTGGTGACGAACAGCAGATCGCCGACGGCCGTCACGCTGCACGAGCACATGTTGTGCTGCGAGACGCCGAGCTCCTTCATCATGTCGAGCACCCAGACGACGTCGGCCTCCTCGGAGGCCTGGACCTTCTCGGCGGTGAACGGGCCGTCGTTCTCGCCGTCGCGGAACCCTTCGGTGTCGAGGCACTTCACCTCGCCGCGGCTGGTGACGTACCACGCCCGGTCCCCCTCGACCAGCGGCGAGCAGCAGATCCCCTGCAGCGGCCAGTCGTGGACGCGCCCGGTGGGGAGCTTCTCGCTCGAGTCCTGCCAGAGGAACGAGCCGTCACGGTCGTCGAAGCAGAGCAGGCAGCCGAGGTCGACGCTCGCCGGGTAGCGCTGCACCCAGCCCTTGCCGTTGTTGGTGCCGACGTACACCTTCCCGCCGGCGACGACCGGGTTGCCGTAGGTTTGGCTGCCGAGCTGCGCGACCCAGGCGACGTTGCGGCTCGTCGCGGGCTTCCACGCGCCGGTGTCGGCGTCGAATTGACCCGGATCCCACTCGATCGGCAGGCCCTTCGCGGCGGCGACGTTGTTGCGGGCAGGCGACCCGCCCCACTGGTTCCAGTCTGGCCGCGCCTTGCCGCCGTCGGCGCCCCACGCCGACGCGCCGAGCGCCGCTGCCAGCAGGCTCGCCAGCCACCCGGCCCGAACCCACGGCGACCGTCCTGCGCCCCTGCCCGTCGTCCGCCGGGTGTGATCGCTCATCGCTTCGTCTCCTCGCTGTCCCGGCACGGACCCAACCGGGTCCCGTGCGCTCGATTCGTTTCCGTTCGCCGCCCGATCGCCACGAACGGGCCGCGCTCGGCGGTGGGCATCGGAAGTCGCCGATCCTCCGCCCGTCATTCTCCCCCTGCCGCCGCAGCCGCAGTTCCCGCCAGGCTCTCGACGACGACATTGTCGATGAAGATCTCGGAATCCTTCGAATTGCCGAAGAATCCCGGGCTCCCCTGGAGGTTGCCCGCCTCGTGGACAGCCTCGATCGTCCACGCCGCCGGCTCCGGCTCGCCCCGTGGCCAGACCTTGCCGCGGAGGCGTGCCGCGCTGCCTTCCGTCCGCGCCTCGAAGATCACCGAATACCAGCGGCCGGCCTCCCAGGCGAAGGGAATCGTCTTGGCGAAGTGCGTCGCGACCTGCGGCGGCCACGTGCGGATCTGGAGTTGCTGGCTGGCCCCCATCAGGTCGAGCGTGTAACGCTGCGCGATCAGGCCCATGTCGGGCATCCGCGCCTTCTCGAGGGCGGCAGGGTTCCCGAACGCCTTGGCGAAGGCGTCGGCATCGCTCGTCGCGGCCACCGGCGTGGCGGGGTCGCCGGGTTTGCCGACGCCGCTCTCCGCCGCCCGGAGATCGGCGCGGATCCGGTAGTCGTGGAGCGTGATCGGCCCGATCCAGCCCTGGCTGCGCGTGCCCTTGGGAATCGTCGTGATCTTGACGAGGCACTTCGAGCCGTCCACCTCGCGGACGACGTGGCGGTAGCGCATCCCGATCCAGGGGAGCGGGGGCTCGCCGCGCGGCGGTCCACCCGTGGGGGGAGCGGCGAGCGCGACGTCGTCGAAGTCGAAACGCCACGGGAGCGGCGGCATCGACCGGATCCGCGACCGACCCGTCAGCTTGCCGACGGTGGCGGTGACGATGGCGGCCGAATGCCGACCTGGCGGAGCGGTGAACGTGCCGTCGGCGGCGACCGTGCCGGAGGTGGTCGCGAACTCCGCCGGTGTGGTGCGGACGAACCGTCCGGCCGCGTCGAACAGGCGGGCTTCGAGATTCAGTTTCTCACCGGCGGCGATCTGCGCTTCGGCGGGCACGACCTGGACCCAGGCCGGCTCCCCCGCGCCGCTCGAGGTCGCACGGGCGACGCGCTCCGCCATCGTCTCCACGGCGCTGGTGGACGGTGCCGGCGCGTCGGCACGGCCGAGGCACACCAGCCGCTCGCCGGTCGTCAGGTAGATCCGGCCGTTCCAGGCGATCGGCGAGGCGGTGACCTCGTCGGATTCCGGGAGGCGCATCCGGTTGACGAACTTGATCCCCTCGGCGGTCGGCTCGAGCACGTGCCAGCCCCCCGTGGAGCAGACATACAGCTTGCCGTCGGCGACCAGTGGGCTGCCGCGGACGATCGTCCCGAGGAGTTTCTGCGGTTTGCCGACCGGCTCTTCGGTCGCTTTGTCGAAGGCATAGACCTTGGCCCCGTCGTCGATGAAGTAGACGCGGTTCCCGAGGATCACGGGCATCGCCCGGCCGTCCATCACCCCCTTCTTCTGCCACTTCACGGCCACTGTGGTGATGTCGGTGTTCGGGGCGGGGGGACCGGCGCCCGCGGCGGGCGCGGCGGCCGAAGGCGCCGCCGGTGGCGGCACGGCGCCGCCATCGAACGCCGTCACCGACCCCATCGTCGTGTTGTCGAGGTTCTCCTCGGCCTGCGCCATGTAGATCGTCGTGCCGTCGACGAGCGGCGGGACGTTGAGCCCGCGCCGCGACAGCCGCAGGTTCCACACGGCCCGGCCGGTGCGCGGCTGGAAATTCCAGACGCTGCCGTCGCTCGATCCGAAGACGAGGGCGGCCTGGCCGCCGAACTCGGCGATCTGCGGCGTGGAGTAGGTCGTGTCTTCGGGGAGCTCCTTGGTGCCGTTCATCCAGCGGACCGTGCCGGTGGCGGCGTCGAGCCCGAGGAAACGATGTGCCGGACGGGCCGTGTCGCCCCAGCCGGTGACGACGGCACTGGCGATCACGAGGTCCTCGAAGACGACGGGGATGTTGGTCCGGCCGCCGTACGTCGAGAGGAACCCGAACTCCTCGTGGAGCGACCGGCGCCATATGGTCTTCCCGGTTTCGGCGTCGATCGCCGAGAAGGCACCGCAGACGCCGTGGGCGAAGATCGTCTTCGACTTCGGATCGGCGACCACGGCCGACCAGCCGACGCGCTCGCTGGGCACGTCGGAGAGGTAGACGTTGAAGACGTTCTCCCAGAGTTTCTTCCCCGTCATGGCGTCGAGGCACAGCACCTTCTCCGCCTCCTCGGCGGTTCCGGGGCGGTGGCGGACGAGCGTGTACAGCCGGCCGTCGAGGATCACGGGGGTCGAGATGCCGCCCCCCTCGGGGGTCGACCAGAGGACGTTCGTCCCGTTCTCGAGGTCGAACGAGTCGACGTAGCCGGTTCCCGGAGCGTGCCGGTCGGCTGCCGGACCGCGCCAGTCAGGCCACTGATCGGCCCCCGCGCGGGGGAACGCCCCGGCAGTCACGGCCATCGCACAGGCCAGGATCACGGCACCACTGTGCCGCGCCGTCGAACACGCCATCGGACCCTCCGCTCGTTCCGGGGTCGGGTGAGGACCGGCTCACTTCACCAGACCGGCCGCCTTCAGTTGGTCCTGCAAGGTCGGGCTGACGATCCCCCGTGCGCCGCGTCCTTGGAGCAGCCGGTCGGCCGTGTCGGCCCGGATGCTCTCGATATCGGCTTCCCACCAGCGCCGGCGCTCCGCAGCGTCGGGGACCGTGAATGGCCTCACGATCCGCATCCCCACCCCCAGCGCCGGTTCCTCGGTGTACCACCAGGGGCTTTTGGGGAGATTGGGATCGACTTCCTTCCAGGCCGTGTCCTCGCTACCGCGCCGTGCAGCGCTGCGGCAGCGCTGCGGCTCGTCGTAGTAGGAACCGCCGCGAACGACGCGCGGTGAGAGGTGCGTCGGCCACACGATGGCCGCCATCGCCACCACCGGCTGCGGCAGTGCGGCCTGTCGTGCGTAGCCGTCGGGCAGGAGCTCGTCGATCACCCATTCGCCGACGTTGCCGTGCATGTCGTGGAATCCCCAGGCGTTGGGTTTCTTGGCCCCCACCTCGTGGGTCGTGTCGTCGGCGTTGCCCGCGTGCCAGGCGATCGCGTCGAACTCCTCGGCCGGGGCGGAAAACGGCGTCGCCGTTCCGGCCCGGCACGCGTATTCCCACTCCGCCTCGGTGGGCAACCGGTGGAACCGTCCCGTCAGTCCGCTGAGCCACTTCGTGTACTGCCGCGCGGCGAATTGGGTCATCGTCGCGGCGGGGAGGAGCGGCTCTTCGCCATGGGTGAACGTCGTGGTCGGGTCGTACAGGTTGCTCGGGGCGGTGACCGCGTCGGCTTCGTTGGCGGCGGTCACCGGATTGATCCGCGCCGACTCCATCGCCTTGAAGAGATCGCAGGCGGCCATGTACGCCTTGTATTCAGCCCAGGTGACCTCGCACCGCCCCATCCAGTACGGTTCGACGCGGATCTCGTGGATCGGACCTTCTTCGGGGCCGTGTCCCTCCTCGTCGGCCGGGCTTCCCCTGCGGAACGTGCCTCCGGCGACCGGCAGCATCCGGAAGGTCACGCCGGTGCCCGGGATCGTCTCGTCGTAGGCCACCATCCACCCCCCGGGCACGCGCACGGCCGCGTCGTCGCCAGACGGTTTCTCGTCGCCGGCGACGAATCCGGGAGTGACCGGATCGGCTGCGACCCCGGCCGGGCCGGTGGCGAGGAGCACGAGGTATGGCAGGGCCAGCCATGCCGCCCGGCGACAGGCCGGGCAGCGGCGGAGATCAACGGCGGGGGAAAACCGATGCATGAGGTGGGCAATGGGTTTGGTGGACGGAACTCGCAGTGTACCCTGCGGGAAAACCCCCTGCCCACCTCCGCGCGACGAGTCCGCACCCGTGGCCAACCCCAAACCCACCCGGCCGAACCAGGGCCGCAAGACGCCCCCGGCCGACCCGAAGCCGGCGGAGCGGGTCGTCGCGGAAAACCGCAAGGCGCGTCACGAATACGAGGTCATCGACACGCTCGAATGCGGCATCGCGCTTGTCGGAAGCGAAGTCAAGAGCCTGCGTGCGGGGCGGATGTCACTCGACGAGGCCTACGGCCGCGTCGACGGCCGCGAGGTTTGGTTGCTCGGCTGCGACATCCCGGAATACGAGAAGGCCAATCGGCTCAACCACGTTCCGAAGCGACCGCGGAAACTGCTGCTCCACCGGCGGGAGATCGTCCGCTTCGCCGGCCAGGCACTCGAGAAGGGGCTGACGCTCGTGCCCTTGAAGATGTACTTCAAGGACGGTCGCGTGAAGGTGCTGATGGGGATCGGCCGCGGGCGGAAGCTCCACGACAAACGCGAGAAGCTCAAGGCGGCGACCGCCAAACGCGACATCGATGCGGCCCTGCGGCGCGACCGGAGGGGATGACACCCGCTGTCGGGACGTGCCGAACCCGACAGTCGCGCCGGCTTTCCGGATCAGGCGGGAATGCCGCCGGACCGGGGGGTGACGGCGTCAGTCGGTTTGGCCGATCAACGCCACGCCGGCGAACTCGGTGGAATCCTCAGGATGCCACAGCGGCATACCGCGCTGGATCCGGTCGGCGAGGATGTCGAGCTTTTGCTTCGACCCCGCTGGCGCCCGGGTGGGGGTGAACTCGGCCGTCGGCTGAGGCTCGAAGTTCTCGTCGTGTCCGTAGAGCTCGATGATCTCAAACACGTTGCGGATCCGGGCCATCGAAGAAAGCGACTCCATGCTGGTTGTGTGGGTTGGCGACTTCGCGCACCGGCGTCGCCACGGCTCCTGCGAGCGGCCGACACCGGCCTGACGACGCTTGGATCCCGGACGGATCCTGAACGCCACGGCAACCGGTGCAGACGCAGATACGCGACGGGCGGTGCGACCACCGCTTGCGGCGCAGACACTGCAAAACCGTTCGCCACAGACGCGATCCGGAGGGATCGACGCGGCGAGGTTCACCATCGTCTCCGCCGTATTATGGAAGCGTTCGTGGCGGAGTCAAATAATCCGCGCGCGAACTGTTTTCGCCGTGCGCGGCACATCGGGGATGCGACGTCGCGCTGATCGACATGGTCGGATCGACGCAGTCAACGAGCGTCGTGTTCACGGCACCAGGCGATCTTTTCCGCCGTCGTCGTCGGCTTCGGTCCGGATGCGGCAGCGGGGCGTGCCGTTTTCGGCGCGGGAGCCGGCGGTTCTGGTGGCGCCGCATCGTCGCCGGCGTCTTCACGCGCTACCGTCTGCGGGACATCGTCCGCGGCCGGCGCCGTGGGAGCTGCCGACGCCTTGCCGCCACGCGCCTTGGCGAGGATCTCCGCGGTCGAGAGTTTTTCCTTCGCTGCGGAGGCCGGGACCGGTTTCCCGGTCGATGGCGATGCAGGCGCGGGCCCCGTACCCTTCGCCCGCGCGGCGGCGAGGATGTCGGCGGTCGACGGGCGGTTGCCGGCCGGCTTCGCCACGGCCGGCTTCGCTGCCTTCTCCGCGGGGGCTGCCGCCTTCGGGGCTGCCGCGCGGGGGGCGGCAGGCTTGGCGGCTTTCTCAACCGCCGGCTTCGGCTCCGGCTTGGGCACGATCCGCAGGCACGACGGGTCGATGTCGTACCAGGCGACGTTGTTGAACTGGTCGAACTCGACCAGGCAGCGACCGTTCATGTTCACGGTCTTCACCAGTCCCGTCGCTGCCGCGAACCGGGCCAGTTCCGGCACGCTGCCGTCGACGACGACGTAGCGATCGGTCCACTCGGACTTCAGCCGCTCGATCCGGGCGAACATGGGGCAGCCTGAAATCGGGAGGAGGCAGGAAAATCGTCATGAATGTGCCTCAATCCCCAGGGCCGTGCAAGCGGGCGCGGCGGGCCAACTGCCCAGGACGGCACCGGAGACGATCGCGATTCCACCCGGACCGATCCGGTAGCGCCAGATGACCGTGCAGGGGGGCTCCGGCACGTCTTCGGCGGCCGCAGCGACGAGCACCAGGCCGGCGGTCGGATGGGCAGGCCGTGGCGGCTGACCGCCAGCACCGCGCTCGAACCCGGGACCACGGTCCCGTGCGACGCGGGCGTAGGCCGACCCGAGGCCAGGCCAGGGGCGCGAGAGCCGGCAGGCGACCTCGAAGCACAGCGTTGCCCGGTCGGCTGGGTCGACGGTGACCGCCAGGGAGCAGTGTCCGCTTCCGGCGTGGCCGACGCCGACCAGCGCCGGCGGTTTCCCCCCGTCGCCGACGAGCATCACGTCGGTGATCACGGGGGGGACGCTTCCGGCCGGGCCCTGGTCTCCCTCCAGCGACTGCCAGTCGCCGGGATCGCCGTCGATGGACACCCGGTGGGCCCAGCGGTCACCGGCGCGTGTGAACGTCGCGCTGGCGCCGGCGGCATGGATCACGATCGACCCGCGCGCCCCTCCGCGTCGTGAACGATCCCCGGGTGAACCCGCCGCTGTGCCGTCGCTCATCGCGCGCGCCTCCCGCTGGCAGCCCGTGGAAAACGTGATCGGCCGCCGGATGCGGCCGCCGGCGACCCGGAAAACCCTTGGCGTTTCCCGCGGTCGCCGGAGTGGACAAAGGCCAGGGATGGCTGTGTCCACGGACAGCCAGCGCGGCGAAGGCACCGCACGGCCGGGGGCCCCGTGTCGGGCGACCGCTCCGGGGCGCGGGTGCCGGGATCCCACGCCGCCAGGCTACAGTCGGGGGGCGTTCGGCAGCGCGGCGTCATCCCGGGCACGGGACAACGGACCGGTTCCGCCGCACGCACCCCGACCATGGACCGGACGATGGAACCGCGCCGCTCTCTCGGCTGGCCGATCTTGCTCGGGGTCGTGCTCGTCGGGTCGATCATCGCGCTGGGTGTCGGCTGGGTGCTGGTGAGCATCGCCGCCGCGCTCGGCTCGAAGAACGCCGCCTTCTACTGGGCGATCCTCGGCGTCGGCGTGGCGCTGCTGGTGCTCGTCCTGGTGGGTGTGATCGTCTACGCCTTCCTGACCGTCAAGGCGATCGCGCTGTCGCAGCGGCAGAGCAATTTCATCGACAGCGTCACGCACGAACTGAAAAGCCCGCTGGCCTCCCTCAAACTCTATCTCCAAACCCTCACCCGGCGGCCGGTGTCGGCCGAGCAGCAGGCCGACTTCCACCGCTTCATGCTCGAGGACGTCGAACGCCTCGACACCCTCATCGACCACCTCCTCGACGCGGCCAAGACGCTCCAGCGGCGCGGACCTCGTGGCGGGGAGACGACCGCGCTCGAACCGGTGCTCGTGCAGGCGCGCGACGCCGTCGCCAAACGCTATTCGATCGGGACCGACACGATCCCGATCGGGGCGCTCGACACCGGGGGCGTGCTTGCCGACGCGCTGCGCGTCCGGGGGCGGCCGGCCGATCTCGAGATCCTGTTCCGCAACCTCATCGACAATGCCGTGAAATACTCGTTGCCGACACCCGACGTGCGCGTCGAGGCGGGGGCCGCGACCGGGGGAGGCGTCGTGGTCCGCGTCCTCGACAGCGGTCCCGGCATCCCCGCCCCGGAGCGGCGCAACGTCTTCCGGCGCTTCGTCCGGCTGGGGAGCGAGCTCGAGCGATCGACGCCGGGCACGGGGCTGGGGCTGTCGCTGGTGCAGTCGATCGTCCGCCACCTCCGCGGCCGTGTCACGGTGCGCGACCGGGCGCCGGCGACCGGCACGGTGATCGAGGTCCGGCTCCCCGGTGTCCGCCGCTGATCGGCCCCTCACCGCACGGCCGTCTTTTCGCGGCGCCGATCACGATCCTTGCGGCGCCGGCGCCGGTGCCGTATTCGTGCTCTCCATGGCCGCTCCATCTCCTCCGTCCGGTCCACCGCCGGATCACGTGCCGCTGCGACGCGTGCTGGTCAGTGTCTTCGACAAGACGGGCATCGATCGCCTCGGCCGGGGGCTGGCCGGCGCCGGGGTCGAGGTGCTGAGCACCGGGGGCACCGCCCGGGCGCTGGCCGCGCAGGGGCTCGCGGTGCGCGACGTCTCGGCGTTCACCGGTTTTCCGGAGATCCTCGACGGCCGGGTGAAGACCCTCCACCCGCGGATCTTCGCCGGGCTCCTCTGCCGTGCCGATCGCGCCGACGACCTGTCGACGCTCGCCGAGCACGGCATCGGCACGATCGATGCCGTCGTCGTGAATCTCTACCCGTTCTCGTCGGTCGCCTCGCGTCCCGATTGCCGGGCCGAGGAAGCGATCGAATTGATCGACATCGGCGGTCCGAGCCTCGTCCGCGCCGCGGCGAAGAACCATGCGTTCACGGCGGTGATCACCGATCCGGAACAGTACGACGATCTGCTCGCGGCGCTGGCGGCGGGAAGCACGACGCTCGTCCAGCGGCGGCTGTGGGCGGCCCGCGCCTTCGAGCGGACCGCCGCCTACGACACGCAGATCGCCTCGTGGATGGCGACTCACGCCGGTCTGGTCACTCCCGCCACGCCGGCCGCGGCGACGGCCGTGCCCGACGACGAAGCACCGCTGCCGGCGCGGCTGTCGCTGGAGCTGGAGCGTCGTCTGCCGCTGCGCTACGGCGAGAACCCCCACCAGGCGGCGACGCTGTTCGCCCCCGTCGGCACCAGGGCCGGGTTGGCCGGCCTCCGCCAACTCCACGGCAAGGAGCTGTCGTACAACAACCTCCTCGATCTCGACGCCGCGACGCGGCTGGCCGGGCTTTTGCCGGCGGCGGCGGCGGTGATCATCAAGCACACCAATCCCTGCGGGGCCGCCACCGCGGCGACGGTGGCCGGGGCGTTGGAGGAGGCGCTGGCCGCCGATCCGGTCAGCGCCTACGGCTCGATCCTCGCGGTCAACCGGCCGTTCGACGACGAGGCGGCCCGTGTGCTCACCAAACCGGGACTGTTCGTCGAGGCGATCGCCGCCCCGGCGTTCTCCCCCGGGGCCCTCACGCTCCTCTCCACCGTGCCGAGCTGGAAGGCGTCGGTGCGGCTCGTCGAGGTCCCCTCGGGCGATCCCTGGGAGGCGACGGCGGGGCTGGAGCTGCGTTCCATCGCCGGTGGCCTTCTCGCCCAGCGCCCCGACGACCGCTGCGACGACCCGGCGGCCTGGCGGGTGGCGACGCGTTCCGCCCCGCCGGCGGCCCTGACGCCGCTCCTCGACTTCGCATTCACGATCGTGCGGCGGCTTTCGAGCAACGCGATCGCCGTCTGCCGCGGAGTGGCCGGCTCGCCGGCCGCCGGCGCCACGCTCATCGGGGCCGGTGTCGGGCAGACGGCACGCGTCGATGCGGTGCGGTTGGCGCTGGCCAAGGCGGGCCCCCGGGCCCGCGGCGCGGTGCTCGCCTCCGACGCCTTCTTCCCGTTCGCCGACTCGATCGAGCCGATCGCCGCAGCGGGGATCGCGGCGATCATCCAGCCCGGTGGGTCGAAACGGGACCCCGAGGTGATCGCCGCGGCCGAGGCGGCCGGAATCCCGATGGTCTTCTCTTCGCACCGCCATTTCCGGCACTGACGAAAGCGCGACCGGAGCCATGCCGTCGATCCTCGACGCGATCGTCGCCCGGAAGCAGGACGAGGTCCGCGCGGCACGGCAGCGCGTGTCCCTCGTCGACCTCGAACGGGCCGCCGCCAGTGCATCGCCGCCGCGCGATTTCTTCGCCGCCGTGACCGCGCCGGGTGCGGTTCGGTTGATCGCCGAGTTCAAACGCCGCAGCCCGTCGGCCGGGCCGATCCGCCCCGGCGCCGAGGTGGCGAGGGTCGTCAGCGCCTACGCCGCGGCCGGGGCCGCCGCCCTCTCGATCCTCACCGACGGACCCGGCTTCGGTGGCGACCTCGCCGACCTGGCCGTTGCCCGGGAAGCGGTCCCGCTTCCGCTGCTCCGCAAGGAGTTCGTGATCGACGCGTATCAGGTCGTCGAGGCTCGTGCCGCCGGCGCCGACGCGGTCCTGCTGATCGCCGAGTGTCTCGACGACTGCCGGCTGCGGAGCCTGTACCGCCTGATCCTCGACCTGGGAATGACGCCGCTGGTGGAGCTGCACGACGCGGCCAACCTGCCGCGCGTGGTCGACACCGGCGCGACGCTGATCGGTGTCAACAACCGCGATTTGCGCACGATGACCACCGATCTCGACCACGTCCTCCGCCTCCGGCACCGGGTGCCCGAGGCATGCGCCCTGGTCGCGGAGAGCGGAATCCGGACCCCGGCCGACGTCGCCCGTCTCGCCGCGGAAGGAATCGACGCGATGCTCGTCGGCGAGTCGCTGCTGGCCAGCCCCGACCCGGGGGCCGCCGCGGCGCGGCTGGTGGCGGCCGCCAGCCACGGCTGAGCCGCCACGGCGGTGCCGCTCACGCCGCGCCGCCCGCCTTCGCACCGGCAGCGATCGTCCCGCGCTTCGCCGTCGCCGGTCGGCCGAGCAGAAACAGGACACGATTCATGGCGCTGCTCCTCAGGAATGACGCCTCTCGGTTCAGCAGCTTCCGTGCCGGACCGTGACCCGTCTCGTGGCGCTGTCCACAAGGCCGGGAAATGGTCGGGTCACCGGCCTCGCGCGGGAGCCGCTGCCCGAGGCATGGGCAATGGCTGCCGCCGGCCTCAGCAGGGCTCGGCACCCGCTGCGGTGCCCGCCCGCTCCGGTGAACGATCGCCGACGAAGCGGTAGCCGGTGCCGCGGACGGAGAGAAAATGGACCGGCTTCGACGGATCGGCCTCGAACGCCTGGCGGAGGTTGAACACGAACGTGTCGACCGTCCGGGTCGCCGGGGGACGGGCGAGCCCCCAGACCTTCGTCAGCAGCTCCTCGCGCGACACGACCGAGCCCTCGTGTTCGACGAAGTAGCGGAGAAGTTTCATCTCCAGGTTCGTCAGCCGGACCGGCTGATCACGGAGCCGGGCCTCGAACGTGTCGAAGTTCACCTCGGCGTCGCCGAACCGGTAGCGGCTGCCGCGACCGCCCGGCTCGCCGACCGCCGCCGCCCTCACCACGCGCCCGCGGCGGGCCAGCAGGCTGCGGACGATCGACAGCAATTCGTCGAGGTCGAACGGCTTCTGCAGGTACACGTCGGCTCCGGCGTCGAAGCCGCGGATCCGATCCTCGACGAGCGTCCGCGCCGTGAGCATCACGACCGGCAAGGCATGCCCACGCTCGCGGAGCGCTTCACAGACCGCGTAGCCGCTCATTCCCGGCAGCATCAGGTCGAGGACCACCAGATCGACCGGCGGATCCTCCCGGCCGACCGTCTCCAGCGCCGTCTGCCCGTCGCCGACGGCCGTGACCCGCAGGCCTTCCGCCTCGAGGTTGAACTTGATCCCGATCGCGAGGTGCTCCTCGTCCTCGACGACGAGGATGTGCGGCAGCGATGTGGACATGGGAAGGGACACGGCGGGTGCACCGCTCACGGCGTTCGGCCATGCCGCCCGATCAGCGCGCCAGCGCCGGCCGGCCGCGGGGCACGCGCGCGAAGCCGTGGTCGACGAACCACAGCCAGGCGTCGGTCACCGTGGCCTCGAACGGTCGGAACGAGTATCCCAGTTCGCTGCGGGCCCGGGCCGACGAAAAATGGTGGGGGAGGGCAGCCATCGCCGTCGCCGCAGAGTTCACCGGGAGCTCGTGACGCGTGAACAGGCTCGCCAGGTCGCCGCACCATCCGGCGGCCCGGAGCAGCGTCTGGGGAGCGGTGCCGAGCGGCTGCATCCGTCCGGCGATCCGGGCGAACGTCCGCCATGCCTCGAGGTATGACAGTCCGTGGCCACCGAGGATGTAGCGGCGTCCACGGCAGCCCCGCTCGGCCGCCGCGAGGGCCCCCGCGGCGACGTCGCGGACGTCGACGAAATCGTTCCCGCCCGGCGGTGCCAGCACGCCGCGCCCCTGGCCGACCTCGAGGAGCATCCGACCGCTGGACGGTTTCCAGTCCCAGGGCCCGAGCATGTAGGTCGGGTTGACGATCACGGCGTCGAGTCCGCGCTCCACCTCGGCGACCACCGCCGCCTCGGCCTCGCGCTTCGTGATCACGTAGGGGCACTCGGGCATCAGCCCGGGGGGCGTGTCCTCGTCGGCCGCATCGCCGTCGGAGCGGAGACCGATGGCGTCGACGCTCGACACGTGGACCAGCCGGGCGCCGGCGTCCCGGGCGGCGCGGGCCACCCGGGCGGTGCCGCCGACGTTGGTCGCGTGCATCGCGTCGAAGTGCCGCCAGCCGCAGTGGACGTGTGCGGCGGAGTGGAACACCGCCCGGCAACCGTCGAGCGCCGCTCCCAGGGCAGCGCCGTCGGCGAGGTCGGCCACGACCGCTTCGACCGGCAGGCCGGCGAGCGTGCGCGAGGCCGCCGTGGCGGAGCGGACGACGGCCCGCACCCTCCAGCCGCGGTCGACCAGCAGGCGGACGAGGTTGTTGCCGAGCAGCCCCGTCGCCCCGGTGACGGCCGCCACGGGCGACGAGCGCGGGACCGGCTCCATGTCCGGCGTGGTAAGGGGGGCGGACCGGGAGGACGTAACGGTGGGGACGGGTGGCATGGTGGATCGCCCTCGAGCCTGTCGAAGACCAAGCTGGGCCGACGCGATCCATCGATCGGCACCGCCCTCAAGTGTAGTTCGGGCGGCCAGTGCCCCGTACTTTCGCTCCCCTGGGTCGGGGACGCGATTGACGGGTTCGGCGGACGCCGCGGAAGATGCCGTTTGTGGGGTTGGAAACCGCCGCAGCGGCGGCATTTGCGCCTTCCCGGCCCCCTGCGGCCGGGTGCCGGGGGCGGCTTCGAGGCCGGGGCACCCATGGGAACGAGGCTGGGGACAAGGAGGGCCTGGTGAGCGGTGCCGACGTCAGAGTCGAGCCGGTGGAGTCGTGGTCGCAGCGGCGGCGGTTCATCCGGCTCCCGTGGCGGATCTACGCCGACGACCCGTGCTGGATCCCCCCCCTGGTCCACTCGCAGGAGGAGCTGCTCAATTTCCGGCCCCACCCTTTCTACGAGCGGTCACGGACACGTTCGTTTCTGGCCGTCCGTGGCGGGAGGGACGTGGGGAGAATCACGGCGTTGGTCAACGCCGGACACGTCGAACGGTATGGCGAACAGCGAGGGTTTTTCGGGTTCTTCGAATGTGACGACGACCCCGCCGCCGCCCGGGCCCTGTTCGGTGCGGCGCGCGACTGGCTCCACGGCGAGGGGATGACCGCCATCCGCGGGCCGACCAATCCGTCGCTCAATTACGAATGCGGCTTGTTGATCGAGGGGTTCGACACGCCGCCGTTCTTCATGATGACCCATGCCCGCCCCTGGTACGGGGCGCTCGTCGAGGCGAACGGCTTCGGCAAGGTCGAGGACCTGTACGCCTTCTGGGGCGCGACCTCGATGCTCGACACGCTCGACTCCAAGCTCGGCGTGATGGTGCAGGGAGTGAAGGAGCGGTTCGGCGTCTCCGTCCGGCCGCTCGACCGGCGGCGGTTTGCGGCCGAAGTGCGGATGTTCCTCGACATCTACAACTCCAGCCTCGGCGGCACCTGGGGATTCGTGCCGTTGACCGACGGCGAGGTCCGCCACATGGCGGCGAGCCTCGAGCACCTGATCGTGCCGGAGTTGGCGCTCGTCGCCGAGGTCGACGGCAAGCCGATCGGGGCGGTCTTCTGCCTGCTCGACTACAACCCGCGGATCAAGGCGATCAACGGCCGGCTGTTGCCGTTCGGCTTCCTCCGGCTGCTGTGGAACAAGCGCGCCATCAAGCGGATGCGCGCGATCAGCACCAACGTGATCCCCGAGTACCAGGCGTGGGGTGTCGGGTTGGTGCTCCTGGCGGCGCTCGTTCCCCAGGTGCGGCAGTGGGGGATCGAAGAGGTGGAGTTCTCGTGGGTGCTCGAGAGCAACCACCTCTCGAAGCGGTCGCTGGAACGCGGGGGCGCCCTCGTGACGAAGAAGTACCGGATCTACCAAGACGATCCGCCGCAGGCCTGAGCCCTCGCGCCGCGACGAGGAGGGGGGACCCCGTCAGCGGTCGGTGAACGGCTTGTCGCCGAACGCCGCGCGCGGCGGATCGGCGGTGTCGCCGAGGTCGTGGCGGAGCCGGTCGAGTTCGGCCCGCAGATCGCGGAGCCGGTCGGCGTAGGCCGGGTCGTCGTGGAAGCTCCGCGTCTCGAGCGGGTCGGCCTCGCGGTCGAGGAGCTCCCAGTCGTCGACGTCCGGCCCGTAGTAGTGGACGAGCTTGTAGCGGTCGGTGACGACGCCCCGGTGCGGCCGCACCCGGTGTGGCACCGGGTACTCGTAATAGTGGTAATAGAGGCTCGTCCGCCAGTCGTCGGGTGAGTAGCCCGCCAGCAGCGGCTGCAGGGCGCGACCCTGCAGCCCATCCGGCACCGGCACCCGCGCCAGCGCGAGGAACGTGGGGGCAAAATCGACCAGCGACACGATCCGCGCGCAGCTGCTCCCCGGCTCGGTCAGCCCCGGCCAGCGGACGATCAGCGGTGTGCGCAGCGACTCCTCGAAGATCCAGCGCTTGTCGAACCAGCCGTGCTCGCCGAGGAAAAAGCCCTGGTCGCTCGACAGGATCACGACCGTCTCGTCGGCGATTCCCTCGGCCTCCAGCGCGTCGAGCATCCGGCCGACCGCATCGTCGACGGCCTTCACGCAGGCCAGGTAGTCGTGCATGTAGCGCTGGTAGCGCCAGCGGACGAGGTCGCGGCCGGAGGGCCGTGCCGCCCGGAAGGCGTCGTTGCGCGGGGCGTAGTAGGCGTTCCAGGTCACCAGTTCCCCGGGCGTGATTCCCGGCGGCGGGCGGAGCTTGGCGTCGAGCTCGGTGAATGTCCGGTCGAGCCCCATGTCGTGATCGCTCACCGCCCGGCTCCGGCCGGCGTAGTCGTCGAACAGCGTCGCCGGCTCGGGGTGGACGCGGTCGCCGTCCCAGCCCAGATGGCGCAGCGGCGGCGACCATTCCCGGTGCGGCGCCTTGTGCTGGCTCATGAGGAGGAAGGGCTTCGTCCGGTCGCGGTTGGCGAGCCAGGCGATCGACAGGTCGGTGATCACGTCGGTGACGTACCCGCGGTGCTGGGTCTTGCCTGCCGCGGTGAGCATCGGCGGGTTGTAGTAGATCCCCTGTCCCAGGAGGATCTCCCAATGGTCGAAGCCGGTCGGTTCGCTGACCAGATGCCATTTGCCGATCAGCGCCGTCTGGTAGCCGGCATTCTGGAGGAGCTTGGGAAACGTCGTCTGCGCGCCGTCGAACCGGCAGTTGCTGTTGTTGTAGAAGCCGTTGGCGTGCGAGTACTTGCCGGTGAGGATCGTCGCCCGGCTCGGGCCGCAGATCGAGTTGGTCACCAGGCAGCGGTCGAACCGCATCCCGTCCTTCGCGAGGCGGTCGATGGAGGGCGTGTCGAGCAGGCGGCGGCTGTCGCCGTAGCAGGACAGCGCCTGGCAGGTGAGGTCGTCGCAGAAGATGAGAAGGATGTTGGGCTCGCGCGCCGCGGCCACGGTCGGCGACAGGGCGACGAAGGCCATGGCGACCAGCTGCCGCCACCGCCACCCGGCACGCGAGCGGGGAGCGGCGGTGACGTGCGGCGACGCCGACGGCCGAGTGGACATTGTCACGATGTGCCTCGTGCCTGGTGGTTTCGAGTGCTGGAAGCATAGGCCAACGTCCGCCGTCGGGCCACGCTCCACGGGCGCGTCGTCACGCCTCGGGAACGGGTCGCGTTCGCGATCGCATGGCGCCGCGGGTACGATGCCGCGACGCTTCCGTCCACCTCTTGGGCACGAGGTCGTCCATGACCGTCACGGTTAACCGCTCCCCCCGCGTGATCATGGAGGGAATCGCGGTCGCTGCCGTGGTGGTGGCGTGTGTCGCCGGGCCGCTCGCCATCGGCGGGGCACCGGGGTGGGCACGCCTCGCGCTCGATGCCCTCGTCGCCCTCGCGACGCTCGCCTGGGCCCTCTCGGCACGGCGGTCGCCATGGCTGCTCGCCCTGCCCATGGTGGCGTTGGCGATCGGCTTCCTCCAGCTCGTCCCCCTTCCCGACGGCCTGCTCCTCGGAATCGCCCCGGTGTCGGCGGGGCGCTGGAAGGTCGCGCTCGACGGGATCCCCGGGGTGAGTGGTCGGATCGCGGTCGATCCGCATGCCGCCGCGCTGTCGCTGCGGCAGTTGTTCTTCGGGCTGGGGCTCGTCGCGGTCGTCGCCGATCTTGGGCGCGTGCCGCGGTGGCGGCGCTGGATAGCGGGGGCGCTGGCAGTGGCGGCGGTCGTGATCCTGGCGACGGGACTCGCCTTTCCGGTGAAGAAACAGCAGGGAGTGGCCAGGCTCCTGGGCATCTATCCGCTGTCCGGGCCGCTCGATTTCTGGCGCAGCCCGGTGGTCGAGCCGGTGGCCAGCGCCGCGATCGCCTATCCGCTGCAGATCACCGCCGCCGGGCGGCGTTACGAGGTCGACGAATGGGTCACCGGCGACGGCTTCGGCTCGTACGTCGACACCAACAAGTTCGCCGGCGGCGTCTATCTCACGCTTCCCGTGGCGTGCGGAGTGTGGCTCGCGGCGTCGGTGCGCTGGTTACCGGGGGCGGTCGGGGCGGCGGTGCGGTTCGGCGTCGCCGTCGCGGCGCTGCTCGGCGGCGTCTGGGTGACGGGCCGGATGGCCGGGTCCCGGGCCGGGACGGCGGCCCTGGCATTCGCGCTGCTGGTGCTCGTGGCGGGCGCGGTGCGGGTGAAGTGGCTGCGGTGGGCGGCAGGAGGGCTGGTCGCCGGTGCGGCGGTACTGTTGCTGACGGCGCTGCTGGTCCTGCACGGTCCGCTGCGCGGGCTCGAGCGCGCCGTTCCCGATCGCTTCGAACCGACGATCGCCAAACTGCTCTCCGACGGCCGTGTCGAGGCGGCGCGCGTCGCCAACCGGATGTTCCGTGCGGCCCCGCTGCTGGGCACCGGCCTGGGCAGCTATCGGGGATTGTTCGTGCAACTTGTCCGCGACTCGAGAGTTCATTTCGCCTTCGCCCACGACGACGTCGACCAGTGGCTCGCCGAGACCGGGCTGGTCGGCCTTGCCGCCGAGATCGGGCTGTGCGTCGCGATCGGCATGGCGTGGTGGCGGTGGCGGAAACGGGTCGCTGCCGAGGACTGGGGTGTGACGGCCGGGGTGTTCGCGGCCCTGGCGGGATTGGCCGTGCACTCGTTCTTCGATTGGAACCTCCACCTTCCCGCAAACGCCTTCCTCGCCGCCGTCCTCGTCGGCTCGGCGCTGTCGGCGGTTCCCGCCGTGGCGGCTCGAAACGGCGAGGGCCGCGAGGCCACTGCCGGTGGGCGATCCGCCACGATCCTCGCCGGGCTCCTCTGCCTGGCGACGGTGACCGGCGTGGGGCTCGTGTCCCGTGACGTCGGTTCGCAACGCTCCGCACGGCAACTCCGCGAGGCCCTGGTAGCCGTGCGGCGGGCGGCCCAGGCCAAACCCCCGGAGCCGCTTCCGCGGGAGACGCTCGAGGCGGCGCTCGTGGCCGGCGCCGCCGCCCGCCGCCTCGATCCGGGCAATCCCACGCTCCCGCTCCTCGAGGGGCAAGTCTTGCTGCACCTCGCCGACGGGGCCGACCCCGCCGCTGCGGCGGGCTTGCTCGAACGCGCCGACGAGTCGTTTCGCCAAGCCCGTCGCCGGTCGGCGGTCTGTCAGGGGTTGCCTGAGCCTGTGCCGCCGGTTCGCCCCGGTCGATAGCCGACCGAGCGGCCCGACCGCCGCTGGCGGTGCCGGCGGCCCGGAGGCCGGGGCGATGGCTCCGCTGCCGGCGGCGCGGGAACGTCGGCCGGCCCAGACCGTGGCGTGTCCGTCCGCTCCGGGCCGCCGCGGATGTGGTCCCCGGAGACTGCCTCGCGGAGCGCTCGCGTCGCCTCGCGGCGGCGCCGGTCAAGGGCCTCTCGCGGCGGGGCGGCGGGGATCAGGCAGTCGCAGCCGCCGCCGATCAGGTCGCGGCGCCCTGCCTCCTCGAGGGCCCGTTTCACCTCGAACCAGTTCTCCGGCTTGAAGAACTGGAGCAGGGCCCGCTGTTGGCGCCGGTCGCGCAGCCCGCGGGCGATCTTCACCGGCTGGCCGGTCATCGGGTCGCGCCCGGTGTGGTACATGCAGGCGGCGATGTCGAACGGACTGGGGATGAAATCCTGGACCTGGTCGGGCTTGTATCCGTTCCGTTTGAGGAACACCGCCAGTTCGATCATCTCCTCCAGCCCACTGCCGGGGTGGGCGGCGATGAAGTAGGGCACCGTGTACTGCTTCTTGCCGACGCGGCTGCTGGCGGCCTGGAACGCACGATCGAACTCGACGTAGTCGTCGGCCGCCGGCTTTTTCATCAGCCGGAGGACCTCCGGATCGGTGTGCTCGGGGGCGACCTTGAGGTGGCCACCGACGTGGTGGGCCGCGAGCTCGGCGAGGTATTCCGGATCGCGCCGCGCGAGGTCCATCCGCACGCCGCTGGCCACGAGGACGCGCTTCACGCCGGGAACGGTCCGCGCCTCGCGCATCACGGCGCGGAGCGGGGCGTGGTTGGTGTCGAGCAGCTTGCAGATCGTCGGATGGACGCACGACAGCCGCCGGCACTTCGCCTCGACGTCGGGGCGCGAGCAGCGCATCGTGTACATGTTGGCGGTCGGCCCGCCGATGTCGGAGATCGTGCCGGAGAAACCGGGCCGGCCGGCGATCGTCGTGATCTCGGCGATGATCGATTCGCGGCTCCGGCTCTGGATGATCCGGCCTTCGTGGGCGGTGATCGAGCAGAAGGTGCAGCCGCCGAAGCACCCGCGCATGATCTGCACGCTCGTCTCCACCACTTCGAATGCCGGGATCCGGGCGGTGCCATAGGCCGGATGGGGAAGGCGCGTGAACGGGAGACCGTAGACCGCGTCCATCTCCGCTTCCTCCAGCGGCAGCGCCGGAGGATTGACGACCACGGCCTCGCGGCCGTGCCGCTGGACGAGACGCCGGGCGTTGTGGGGATTGGTCTCGAGATGGGCGACGCGCGTCATCTCGCAGAACGCCAGCGGATCGGTTGCCACGGCGTCGAACGGAGGCAGTTCGAGCGTGCCGGGCCACCCGGAGCCGGGGCCGGAGGGGATCGGTTCGCTCGCGCCGAGGCGGTAGGCGACGCCACGGAGGTCACGGAGATCACGGATCGTCCGGCCGGCGTCGAACCCGCGGACGATCGCCAAGACAGTCCGCTCCCCCATGCCGTAGCCGACGAGGTCGGCCTTGGCGTCGAGGAGGATCGAGCGGCGGACCTTGTCACTCCAGTAGTCGTAGTGGGCGATCCGCCGCAGGCTCGCCTCGACGCCCCCCGCCACGACCGGCACTCCCGGAAACGCCTCGCGGGCCCGTTGGCAGTAGGCGAGCGTCGCCCGATCAGGACGCCGACCGATGGCACCGTCGGGGGAGTAGGCGTCGTCGTTGCGTACCTTGCGGTTGGCGGTGTAGTGGTTGATCATCGAATCCATGTTGCCGGCCGAGACGGCGAAGCACAGCCTGGGACGGCCGAACTCGCGCCACGGCAGGCACGAGTTCCACTCCGGCTGGGCGACGACGCCGACACGGAACCCCGCCGCCTCGAGGAGTCGGGCGATGAGCCCGTTGGCAAACGCCGGGTGATCGACGTAGGCGTCTCCCGTGACGAGGACGACGTCGACGGCATCCCAGCCGCGGGCCTCCATCGCCGCCCGCGATGTCGGCAGTGGCGCGGCAGCACAGCGCCCCGCGACGAGACCGAGCGGCAGCGGGTCCGCCGCCGGCGTCGGTCGCGAGGATTCGGGAAGGGTCGCTGGGGGCATGGGTGCTCGTGGCAGGCGTATGCACGAGTCGACTCCCCGGCCACGAGCCGGTCGGGAGCCGCCCTCCGGGCAAGTGTAGCCCAGACGCTACGGCGATACCGGCGGACCGGCGTTGCCGGCACCGGGACGCGCGGAGAGAATCGTTTCGCGCCGGCAGTGCCTCACCGTCGTGGTGATCCCGGCAGTCGTCTCCCGTGTCGTCGCGGCGGCGCGACCCGCAGCACGGATACCGAGGACCGGTTCCCCATGAGTCGAGTCGGTCGCCACCGTGCGGTCCTGCTCCGGGCGATCCTCGTCGTCGGCCCGCTCGCGGGGTGCTGGCTGGAGCGGATCACGGTCGCCGACGAGGGCCCGCCGCGTGTCGCCGGGCTGATCCGGCAGTTGGGGGCGGATGAGTTCGCCCAGCGCGAGGCCGCCAGCCGGGGGCTGGCGGCGGTCGGCGTGGCGGCGCTCGGACCGCTCGAGGCGGCGATGGAGGGTGACGATCTCGAGGTCGCCAGCCGGGCGGCGGAGATCGTCCGTGGCTTCCTCACCGGCACCTCCGCCGAGGAAGCGGACGACGCCGAGGCCGCCGCGGCCCGGCTCGAACTGGCGACCGCCGCCGAGCAGGTGCTCTGTCGGGTCGCCGAACGTGCCGACGCGCCGCTGGCGGGATTCGCGATCGCCGCCCTCGATTTCCACCATCGGGGCGTGTCGCAGGAGTCGCTCGAGAATCTCGAGGAGCTCGGTGCCCGGTTCACCGACGAGTTCAGCCCGATCACCGGGACTCGTGGCCTGTCGGTCACCATCGGTGCCGAATGGCGCGGCACAGCCGACGATCTTCGCCTCGTGCCGCGCGTCCGCAACGTGGTCCAGGTCGCGGTCCGTGGGGTCCGTCTCGACGATGCGGCGGCGGCGGCGCTGGGGCGTGTCCGTGGCGTGGAGCGATTCGAGTTCTACGGCACGGGCATCGGTGACGGTGCCCTCGATCTGCTCCGCAGCCGGTTTCCCGAGGCGCGGATCGACGTCCGCAAAGGGGGCAAGCTCGGTGTCGGCGGCCGGCCGACGGTGGGACCCTGCCAGATCACCAACGTCGTCGACGGTTCCGCGGCTGACAGGGCCGGCCTGCAGATCAACGACACCGTGCTGGCGATCGACGGGCAGCCGGTGCCGAACTTCGAGGCCCTCACCGAGAAGGTGGGAAAGCACGGCCCCGGGGAGACGCTCGTCCTCGAGGTCGAGCGCAGCGTCGACCGCGGCCGAGCCGAGAAGTTCACCACGCGCGTCGTCCTCGACGGCTGGGATTGAGGGGCCGCGCGCCGGGCCGCCGATGTCCGCCGCCAGGAATGGCCGGAGCAGGGGAGACAGATGGCGGACGAACCGGTCGACGTTCGATGGCACCCGCAGGCGGTGTCGCGCGAAGAGCGCGAACGGCTCGCCGGACACCGCGGCGGCGTGGTCTGGTTCACCGGGTTGTCGGGGTGCGGCAAGAGCACCGTCGCCAACCTCGTCGACCAGCGGCTCCACGCCCGCGGCATCCGCAGCTTCGTGCTCGACGGCGACAATGTCCGTCACGGCCTGTGTGCCTCGCCAGCGCTGCTGCGCGACCGTCTCGGTGCGGCGGGCGCCGAACGCTTCGGCCTCGGCTTCGGACCCGAGGACCGGTCCGAGAACGTCCGTCGCGTCGGAGCAGTGGCGGAGCTGTTGGTGGAGGCCGGCATCGTCGTGCTGACGGCCTTCGTCAGTCCGTACCGTCGCGACCGGGAAGCGGTGAGGGAGCTGTTCGCCCCGGGGGATTTCGTCGAGGTGTTCGTCAAGGCGTCCGTGGAGGTCTGTGAGGCCCGCGATCCCAAGGGGCTGTACCGCAAGGCCCGGGCGGGCCTGCTCAAAGGGTTCACGGGGATCGACGATCCCTACGAGGAGCCACTGTCCGCCGAGCTCGTCCTCGACTCCGCGGCCGTTCCGGCGGACGTGCTTGCCGGCGCGGTCGTCGACCGGCTGGCCGATCTGGGGATGATTCCCCGGGCCGTCTGCTGAGCCTTCGGCGTCAGGCGGCGGCGCTGTTGGGCCGGTCGTGATCGGCCGTGGAGCGGAGGAGGATGCATCCGCGCGAGATTTCCGCCCGCCCCGGACTGCCGACGGCGGTCGTCGGACAGGCGACGAGGCCGTGGAGATCGTCCCAGGCATGGTGCAGCGCGTGGGGGATCGAGCAGGCGCTGACGTTGCCGGTCCGGGCCGTCATGCCATTGAGCGGCGGGCAGCGGATCCCGAGCGGCTCGAGCTGCATCCCTGTGAAGCGCACGATCCCCGCGCCGGCCTGGTGGGGCACGACGTGATCGACGTCGCCCCCCGACAACCCCGTGGCCGCCAGGGCGTCCGCGACCGCGGCCGCCATCGCCCGGGGCGCCGCGTCGGCGATCGCCATGCCGTCGAGCGAGTAGACCAGCCGATGCCGGTCGATGCGGCTCCCTCCCGCCGGGGTCGGCACGGGAACGGCGTCGGCGACGTGGAAGTCGAACGCAGGCCGGGCGACACCCACCTTGTTGGCGTGGGCGTGCTCGATCGTGAAGTGGACCGGATACCGTGACGACGTGACCGGGGCGACCAGCGTCGCCGTCGCCATGTCGCCGAACAGACCGCCGGTCTGCCGGCAGCCGTAGTCGGTGATCCGGCTGATGCGGTTGGTGACGACGACGAGCGCGAACCCGTCGTCACCGAACAGGCCGCGGGGCGCCCAGCGGTCGTCAAGGAGTGCGAGGGCCCGGGCGAAGCCGCTGCAGAACCAGTTGATGCCCATCGCCCGGCAGCGGTCGAGGCCGAGCCGGCGCACCAACGCGCGGGCGGCATGCCCCGGCCGCTCGCAGGCGGCGGCGGCAGGGCCGAGATAGCGCTGCGCGACGCTCGGCGGGATCAGCGACGGCGACACCAGGAGGATGCCCCGGCAATCGGCCAGGTCGCAGCCGGTCTGGCGGACGAGCCGGCGCACGGCAGCGATCGCCATCGTCAGTTCGTCGTCGAGCGAGATCCCACGGGCTTCGATGCCGGTGTGGTGCCGGAACTTCCGCGGCATCTCCGGGCCGAACCAGCCGTTGTCCAGGATCCAGTCAGGTTCGTGGACGGCGATCGCCGCGATTCCCAGCGAGTTGCCCATGAAGCGCCGTGACATCGCCCACCTCCGCATCCCGGCCCCGGGACCCGGGGGCGGGAATATGCCGACTGGCGGCCCCCGGAGCCAGCGGGAAATCGGCGGGACTTCCCACCGCACACTCTCCCCCGTCGAGCGGGCCGGTCGGCCGCTCCCCCGCAGGTCGGAATTACCCTCGGGGTGCGGTCGGTGCAAATCGCACGGTCTGGACGCCACCGGGATCGTCCGCTGCCAGGCCGGGCGGCAGGATCCGCAGCCACGAAAGTCACTTCCGTGGCCCGATCAACTCCACAAGATTGCCGTCCGGATCACGGACGACGGTCAGGAATTGGTCCCCTGGGGGCACGAGCGTCGCCGGGAGGGCGACGGGTGACCGGGCGATCGGCTTGACGCCGAGTTTCTCCAGGCGTGACAGCGCCGCCGTCGTGTCGGGAACGAGGATCGTCAAATACCGGAAGCCGGTGTGGCTGTGGATGAATTCGTTGGGGCTGCGGGCGGGCTGCGTCCCGGCGACCTGCATGAGCTTGAGCTTCGTCGCCTGCGGCCCCCTGCCGAGCACGAGCACCCTGATCGATAGCGGTTTGTTGTCGGTGAGGCCGGCCGCGGCGGCGATGTCGGCCGAAACGTCGAAACCGGGCAGTTCACTGAACCCGATCCCCTCGGTGTAGAAGCGGACCGACTTCTCGATATCGGTGACGACGGTGCCGAGGTCGATCGTCGTCGACGGGAAGGGGACCTGATCCGCCGCCCGGGCGCCGGGGAGCATGAGCGGCGAGGCGATGAGGAGAGCGGTGAACAGGCGGCGCATGGTGGGGGCCCTCACGGCAACGCGGGATGAAAAACGGCGGGCCGCGGAAACCGCGGCCCGCCGGATGATCTTCGTCCGCCCCGTCGCGGTCAACCGCCCGCCGGCGCGGCCGTGGGCCGGGCCTCAGTCGAGAAACCCGGCGAGCTCCTCGCTGCGGGCCGGGGCTTGCAGCTTGCGGACCGCCTTGGCCTCGATCTGCCGGATCCGCTCGCGCGTCACCTTGAAGATGTGCCCCACCTCCTCGAGCGTGTAGCTGTAGCCGTCGCCGAGGCCGTAGCGGAGCTTGATGATCTCGCGCTCCCGGTAGGAGAGGCTCTTGAGGACCTTGGCGATCCGGTTGCGGAGCATCTCCTGGGCGGCACCGACAGCCGGGTTCTCGGCGCCGCTGTCGGGGAGCAGATCGCCGAAATGGCTGTCCTCGCTGTTGCCGACGGGGCGATCGAGGCTGATCGGGTAGCGGCTCATCGCGGTCACCCGCCGGGTTTCCTCCAGCGGCGTTCCGGCGCGGGCCGCGATCTCCTCGATCGTCGGCTCGCGGCCGTACTCCTGGAGCAGCTGCCGGGCAACGTTGCGCACCCGCGACATCGTCTCGACCATGTGAACCGGGATGCGGATCGTCCGGCTCTGGTCGGCGACGGCCCGGGTGATCGCCTGGCGGATCCACCACGTCGCGTAGGTGCAGAACTTGAACCCGCGGCGGTACTCGAACTTGTCGACCGCCCGCATCAGCCCGGCATTCCCCTCCTGGATGAGGTCGAGGAACGACAGGCCGCGGTTGCGGTACTTCTTCGCGATCGACACCACGAGCCGGAGGTTGCCCTCCGACAGGCCGCGCTTTGCCTTCTGGTACCGCATGTAGATGACGCGGATCTCGTCGACGCGCCGCTTGAGGCTCGCCGGGGTCTCCTGGCAGGCCTTGAGGATCGCTCGGTACTCCTCGACGAGCTTCTCGCGGCCCGTCGGCGGCTGCTTCGACCGCTTGTGGGCCTCGATCTTGCCGCGCAGGTCGCGTAGCTGACGGACGAAGTCCTCGAGGGCCGGGATCATCGCCTCGATCCGCTGCGTCCGCAGGCCGAGCTCTTCGACGAGGCGCACGCAGCGCCGCCGGCGCCGCCCGAGCCGTGCCCAGGCCTCGCGCCGTTCCGCCATCCGCCGCTTCTTCGACAGGGCGATGCGGTAGTCGGCCTTGTTCTGGCGCAGAAGCACCTCGAGCGTGCGGAGGTTGTGGGGCAGACGTCCGAGGATCTGATCCTTCTCCAGCCGGTCGGTGACGCTGACCTGGACGGTCCGGTCGAACGGCAGCTCGCCACGGTGGACGCGCGCCAGCACCTTGTAGGCGTGCCGGCAGACATACTCGCACTCCAGCAGCTTGGCGCGGAACGCCGCCCGGGTCGTCTCGATCTGCCGCGCGAGGTGGATTTCCTGGGCCCGGGTGAGCAGCGGAATCTCGCCCATCTGCGTGAGGTACATGCGGACCGGATCGTCCGACCAGTTCTCCCCCTGCTCGACGAGCAATTCCTCGCCGTCCCCGACGGTGTCGGTGTCGGCGTCGTTTTCCGTCTCGGCCTCCAACTCCCCGTCGGTGAGGACCGGGGCCTCGTCGTCGGCGAGCAGGTCGGCGTCGGCCTCCTCGGCATCGACGACCTTCACGGTGAGGTCCTCGACCTCCTGCGGATTGGAGACGACGTCGTCCTCGAGTTCGTCCAGCAGCGAGTCGTACAAGATGAGGGCTCCTGGGGTTCCACAGGTGCGGCCAGCATCGGGAGCGCGGAGTGCCCCCGGGCGTGGCCGGTCATTGCCAATCGATCACTTGATCACCACGACGCGCCCGCGAAGGCAGCGCCGCTTGCCTCGATCACTCCTCATGCTCGATCGCGGTCGCTCGTCTCCGCCCCGGCTGTGGACGTCGCACCATGATTCGGATGGCGAACAGTGTGATTCAAGGCGCCCGTGAGTCCAGTCACGTTCCGACCCTTCCGCCGGCACCGTGCCGGGAGCGGATGATCGGCTCGTCTTGCCCAGTCCACCAGGCCAGTCCACCAGGCCAGTCCACCAGTTCAGTCCACCAAGCCACGTTCACCACGGCGATCCGATCCCCCCTTATGAACCGAACAGGAAACGATGGAGTCCGGACGGTAGCCCACGCGGGAAGGACCGAGCCGATCCGGGCGATGGGCGCGACAGCCACTGCCGCAGCCGCGCCGTCGCAGAATCCGCCGCTCGTCTCCAGCCATGGTCGGAAGGCCTGGCTTGGTGACCATCGCCCCCGACGAGGATCGCAACCGCGAACCGCTTTCGCACGCGTGCGCGCCCCGGCCAGCATGATGCTTCGTGGCTCTGGGGCGGATGTGCGGCGGACTCCACATTATGTCGCTGCCACCATCGGAAAGCCAACTTTTTTTCCCGGCGGAGCACGGATTTTCGTCATCCGGAGGCCGCCGGTGGTAAAAAAAAGCGCTCGCCGCGATTGTCGTGCCCCGTCGGCGACCAACGTCGCGGTCGCGTTGGACGGCTTCCGGGGAACGGTTCGTTCAGCGGCCTCGACCCGACCATGCCCGGTGGCCCTGCGCTGCGTGGCGACGGTGATGTCCCGACACCTTCCGAGCCCGGAAACGCGCCGATGAAGACCTACCTCCTGCCTTGCGGTTGTGGCCGTGAGATCGCCGTGACCCCTGCCGATGCGGGAGGCGAAGCACCCTGCCCTGGCTGTGGGGGCTCCGTCCCGGTGCCGAAACTGCGTGATCTCGGCAAGCTGCGCGACGCGGTGCCGGTCGTGACGAAGCGTTCGTCGCATTGGACGGCCGGCCATACGGCGATCCTCGTGGGGCTGCTGCTGGCGGCCACGAGTGGCCTGCTGGCGCAGGTGTTCCGCGCGCAGACACCTCCTCCCACCGTCGACGTCCACGACATCGAGCGGCAGATGCAGGCCATGTCGTACGTCAACGCCTACGGCAACTGGGCGATTGAACTGCGCCATCGCCCGATCGCGCCGCCGCTGACCCCTGAGGAGCTGGCCTACCGCAACGCCGAGGCGGTCAACGCGGCATGGCGCCGCCGCTTCCGTTATGCCGCCGCGGCGGCGCTCGCCTTGGCGCTGACGGGGCTGTTGGCGGTGGTCCTCCGTCGGGCGGCGGAAGGCAGGACGGGGGCCGCACGGTGAGAGCCGCGTTCATCGAACGCACCGGTCCACCGGAGGTGATCCGCTGCGGGGCGTTGCCCGACCCGGTCGTCGGGCCGGGGCAGGCGCTGGTCCGCGTGCGCGCCTGCGCGGTCAACCCGATCGATACCTACGTCCGCAGCGGCGCGGTGGCGATGCCGCTGCCGTCGCCGTTCGTCGTCGGCTGCGATCTGGCAGGCGAGGTGGTGGCGGTGGCCGACGACGTCGCCGGCCTGCATCCGGGGATGCGGGTCTGGGGCTCCAACCAGGGGCTGCTCGGGCGGCAGGGCACCTTCTCGGAATGGGCGGCGGTCGACGCACGCTGGCTCGTTCCCACACCCGACGGTGTCCCCGACCGGGAGGCCGCGGCCGTGGCCCTCGTCGGGATCACCGCGCATCTCGGACTGGTCACCCATGCGGCGCTGCGTGTCGGCGAGACGCTGCTGGTCAACGGCGCGTCGGGGGGCGTCGGTTCGACGGTGGTCCAGGTGGCGAAGATCCTCGGAGCGCGGGTGATCGCCACGGCAGGTGCGTTGGCCAAACGTGACCTGGTACGCGGCCTCGGTGCCGACGAGGTCGTCGACTACCGAGCTGCCGATGCCGACGCGCGGATCCGGGCCGCGGCCCCCGGTGGCGTCGATGTCTGGTGGGAAACACAGCGTGAGCCCGATCTGGCGCGAGCCGTCGATCTGCTCGCTCCCGGGGGGAGGCTGGTGTTGATGGCGGGGCGCGAGGCACGCCCGCTGTTTCCGTTGGGGCCGTTTTACGTCAAGGGCTGCCGCGCGGTCGGTTTCGCGATGTTCAATGCCGCGAGCACCGTGCAGTACGCGGCCGGCCTCGACATCGCGCGATGGCTCGCCGCCGGCCGGCTCCGCGCGCCGATCGACCGCGTTCTCCCCCTCGAGGCGACCGCCGAAGCCCACGCGCTGCAGGAGGCGGCGACGATCGGGCGCCAGGGGGTGCTCACGGGAAAGATCGTGATCGAACCATGAGCCCCCCGCAGCGTCGGTCGAGGCGTCGGTGGCTCGCGGCGGCCGGGACGGTCGCGGCCCTCGGCGGTGCCGGCACTTCCGCGCCGCCGGACTCCCCCGGGATGGCGGAGACGTCGCTGTTCGGGCTGGCGGCGCGCGGCCGGCGCTTCGTGTACGTCTTCGACCGGTCGGCGAGCATGGCGGGCCGGCCGCTCGCGGCTGCCAAAAGGGAGTTGCTCTCGAGTCTCGCGCGGCTCGGCGACGGGGAGCAGTTCCACGTTATTTTTTACAACCATCGGCTCCACGTCTTCGCCCCCGCGGGGCGCGAGGGGCGGGCGGTATTCGCCACCGAGGCGAACCGTGCCGAGGCGCGGCGCTTCATCGGTGCGGTCCGCGCCGACGGGGGCACACGCCACGCCGAACCGTTGGCTGCCGCGTTCCGCCTCCGCCCCGACGTCGTCTTCCTGCTCACCGACGGGGAGGACGGCGACGACCTCGCGGCTGCCGATCTCGGCCGACTCGAGCGGCTCGCGGGTGGCGCCCGGCTGTTCGTGATCCGCTTCGCCGCCGACGGTGCCCCGCCGTCGCCCCGCCTCGCGGCGCTCTGCGAGCGCACCGGGGGGGAACACCGGACGCTCGATCCGTTCGCGCTGCCGGAGGCGGCGGAGTGACGCTCACGGGCGGTCGCGGGCCGGCGCGGCGGGCGCCGGCGCCATGGTCACCGCCCCCAATCGAAGATCGACGGCAGCCGGAATCCATGGCTCGCCGCCGGCGGCTTCGGGCGAGCGGCGGACGGGGAGCGCGACCGCGTCGTCGTCGGGGGCAGAGGCCGCGGGAGTGCTGCGGCTTCCTCGGGCGTCGTCCCGGCGGCCGTCGGCCGGCGTGTTGAAGGCTTCAACTGGGCGACGACCACCTTTTTGGTCGGTGGCGTCGCGTCCGAAGCAGTCACCGGGGCGGGTGACAGCGGAGCCGATGGCTTGAGCCGTGCGACGACGCGCTTCCGGGGTGCCGCCGGGGATTCGCTCGTCACCACAGCCGCCGGAGCGGAGACCGGATCGTCGACGACTGGATCGAGGACTGGATGAGCGATGGGCTCCTCGATGGACGTCACGGGTGGATCGACGTCGCCGGGCTCGGCTACGACGGGCGTGTCGACCACCCGATTCTCTGCCGGCGTACCGGCCGTCAGGGAAGCGAGATCGGTCACGCTTCGAGCGCGGTCCGCGGCTCCCACGGCAGCGGCCACGGCGGCGGCGGTGTCGCCCCCACCGCGGAGGGCCAGTCGATGCGGGACGACGATCGTGCCTGCCGGGCTGGGAGACCAGTTTGCCGGAAGCAGCGGTGTGAGCACCGCGGAGGAGGTCGGCCGGGCCACGCGATCTTCGCCACCGTCGGCGGTGGTCGGTACGGTGGCGACCGATGCGGTCGGTGCCGCCGGGCCTGCGGTGGGCACCGCGGCACCCACCGGTGGATCGACGTCGGCCGAGACCGCGACCGGCACGAAACCCGGATCGGCTGAAATGGCCGCCGTCGGTTGCCGGGCTTCCACGCCAGGACGCGCGGGCACTGCCGCAGGCTCCTCACGGGAAGGCACCTGGCGCGCGATCACCGGCACAGGATCGGGAAGTGTCGGCTCGGGGATCGTGGCGGCCGGGGCGACCGGCGCCGGCGCCTGCGGTACGCGGGCCACCGGCTCGGCACCGGCCGAGGTTTCTCCGGGGAGCCAGAGGTCGCCCCCTGCGGAGCCGTGGTTGCCGGTGACGGTCGCGGTGGGAGCGGGTGTCCGCTTGGCCGCCTCGGGGTCGAACGACAACTGCGAGGCGAGGAGGGGAAGTCCTTCGCGGAGCGGCTGGCGGGTGGTGAGGCCGTCGTACGACTCGATCGACCGGATCGCCGTCGCCGGCACCATCGCCCGAGGCCAGGGCTTGAGCGCCACGTCCCACACGGTCACCGCTGAACCGCCGGGAAGCGAGCGGAGGGCGACGAAGATCGCCTCGCGTTCCACCTGCGGCCGCTGGCGCTCGAGATGCAGTTCGAGGAGCCGGTTCACGCCGAGGGCCACCGCCGCGCCGGCGACGAGGGCGGCGGCGAACACGGTCAGCGACCGCGATCGCCGCGCCGCGCGGCGGGAAGCATCGGTATCGGGAGTGCTCGTTGCCACCATATGCCGGTGGTGATCGGCACATCCGGCTGGGTCAGGTCGCAGCGGCTCCCGGCCCCGGCCTTGCCTTGCCCCGTTCCCGCAGTCCCCCGGACGGCTCCCCGTCAACGGCGACGCAGGCTCTCCAGGTCCCCGGAGCCGGTGCCGGCGGCGGCGAATCGCGGATCGAGCGCCCGGGCGAGCGGACGGATCACGAGCAGCCGGTGAACTGCGGTGGCGCCGCTCTCGTCGCGGAAAAAGGCGTCGCCGACCGTCGCGGCGGGGGCTCCGGCGCCGGCGACGACGAGCGCTTCATGGTCGGCGAGTTCGATTTCCATCCGCAGGCCGTCGAACCCGCGGCGCCGCTGTCCGGTGGCGAGCCGGAAAGCCCCGTCCGTGCCCTCCCATGAGCGTTCGATCGCGCCATGCTTGACCGTCGGGGTGAGCACCAGGCGGGTTCTCCCGTCGGCACCGGGGTGAGCGACGAGCGTGACGACGGCGCTGGCGTCTTCGTAGGTGCCACCGCCGATGCCGTCGTCATCGTGCTCGAGGATCACCAGCCGGCGCGGGCCGGCGACGGCCACCAACTCGCTTTCCTGCCCCGGCAGCAGCCGTAGCACGCTGTGGACCCGCGACGGATCGGCAGGGGGCGCCGGCTCGGTGGTCGCGGGGGCGAGACGGCCGGCGAGGCACTCCGGTGGCGGATCGGAGACCACGCCGGCGCGGAGGCCGTGGCTGGCCAGACGCCGCCGCAGCGGTTCGGGAAACACCTGCTCGTCGACGAACTGCCACAGCCCGTCACCACGGAGGTCGTCCCCTTCCGCGGCGCGCAGCAAGAACATCTCGCAGGCGAGCGTCCGCGGCCGGGCGCCCCCGCCGCGCGGCGGACCGGGGGCGACCGGATCGGTGGGCGCCGGCGCGGCGAGGTGCGCGCAGCCGGCGGCGACGGCGACGAGCGGACCGAGAATGGCGAGGCGACGCATCGGCGGCGCTCGGGCGGGGCGGTCAACGACAGACGGAGGGGAGGCAGGGTAGGGACGGACGGCTGGGGAGGCAACGCCGGCCGGTGGCGGCCCGGGCGGTTGACGGCAGATTTCGATGTGATATCATTACGGTATCGTTCGGCGGTTGAGCCTGTCGTCTTGCGGAGGACCCAACGATGTCCGTTCCTGCCGTTTCCCCGCCCGGATTCCCGCCGCGGCCCGCGTTCGTCGAGCGGCCTCTCCAGCCGTGGTCCGGTTGGACGGCGCTGGTCGGTCTGGTGGCCGGGATCGTCGTGCCGATTCCGTTGGTGGCGCTCCTCGGCCGTGCTTTGGCGGGGACTCCGTTCTCGTGGGGCGGGATGATTCCGCTGCTTGCTGCCTCGGCTGCGATCCTCGTGCCGGTGGTGAGTTTCGTCTGCCTGTTCGGCCTCGTCGCGATCGCCCCCAACGAGGCCCGGGTGTTCTCGTTGTTCGGCGACTACAAGGGCACGGCGCGGCGTTCGGGCTTCTGGTGGGTCAATCCCTTCTACACCAAGAAGGCGATCAGCCTCCGGATCCGCAACTTCGAGACCGGCTCGTCGCGGACCCCCGAGGTCAAGGACGCGGCGGGCAAGGTCGTCGAGCAGCAGGGGCGGACCCACGGCCGTCCCTCGAAGGTCAACGACAGGAACGGCAATCCGGTCGAGATCTCGGCCGTCGTCGTCTGGCGTGTCGTGGACACCGCTGAAGCGAGTTTCGAGGTCCAGGACTACGAGGACTTCGTCGCCGTCCAAAGCGAGGCGGCGCTGCGCTCGCTGGCGACGCGCTATCCCTACGACAGCGAGGACCACGAGACGAGCCTGCGCGGCAGCACTGACGAGATCTGCCGGCAGCTGCGCGCCGACATCCAGGAGCGTCTCGAGCGCGCCGGCGTCGAGGTGATCGAGGCCCGCATCAGCCACCTCGCCTACGCGCCGGAGATCGCGGCCGCGATGCTCCAGCGCCAGCAGGCGGCCGCGGTCGTGGCGGCCCGTGCCAAGATCGTCGACGGGGCGGTGGGGATGGTGCAGATGGCCCTCACGCACCTCGAGCGCGACGGTGTCGTGCAGCTCGACGACGAGCGCAAGGCGGCGATGGTGAGCAACCTGCTGGTCGTCCTCTGCAGCGACCGCCACGCCCAGCCGGTCGTGAACACCGGCACGATCTATTCCTGACGGTCGTTCCGGGCGCGCCCGGTGGCCCGGCCGGCGCACCGGGGAGGAGTGTGGTGGTGGCCCAGCGCGACGCGTTCCTGCTGCGGATCGATCCGGCGGTGCTGGCGGCCCTGCGCCGCTGGGCCGATGACGACCTCCGCAGCCTCAACGGCCAGATCGAGTTCCTCCTTCGCCGTGCGCTCGCCGACGGCGGCAGGTGGCGCAGTGGCGAAGAGTCGACTCCGCGCGCGCCGAGGCCGCCCCGGAAACGCGACGGCGCGGGCTGATTCGACTCACGCGGAGACGGCGCGGACGGCGGCGGCGAAGAGTGCCAGCCCGGCGCCGGCCGCCGCCGGGTCGAGCCGGCCGGTCCAGGAGGGGTGCTGCGTGGCGTCGACGAACCGCTCCGGGTGGGGCATCATCCCGAATACCCGCCCGGTCTCGTCGCAGACCCCGGCGACGTCGGCCGCCGAGCCGTTGGGGTTGGTCGTCGCGCCGTGGTCGTCGGCGGCGTAACGGAGGACGAGCTGGCCGGCGGCCGCGAGCCTATCGAGCTCGGCCGGCGACCGCGTCACGAACCGCCCCTCGCCGTGGGCCACCGGCAGGTCGAACTCCGCCGCGACGCCGTGGAGGAACCGGCACGGGCCGGGATCGAGCCGCAGCCGCACCCAGCGGTCGACGAACCGCCCCGACGCGTTGTGGGCGAGCGTTGCCAGCGGACGGCCGTCGGGATCGGCGAGGAGCAGCCCCGTCTGGAGGAGGACCTGGAAGCCGTTGCAGATCCCGAGCACGAGCCCGCCGCGGTCACGGAACCGGCGCAGGGCGTCGCCGAGCCGGGCGCGGATCTCGAGGGCGAAGATCCGGCCGCTGGCGATGTCGTCGCCGTAGGAGAAACCCCCAGGGATGCAGACGATCTGGACGTCGTCGAGAAGGGCAGGGCGCCGGGCGAGGGCACGGACGTGGACACGGCGGCCGAAGGCGCCTGCGCGCTCGAAGGCGTGGAGCGTCTCGCGGTCGCAGTTGGTGCCGGGGGCGCGGAGGACGACGACGCGGGGGGAGAGCATGGTGGCTGCCGGATCCAGGGAGAAGTTCACTCCGATCTCGTCCGCCAGGCGCGGTCGAGGTGGTCGAGGGGGATCGTCACGGCGGGGGCGCCGGTGCGGGAGCGGAAGGTGACCTCCGGCGCCGCCGTCACGGTGCCGATCCACGCCATCCCGATGGCGCCGAGCGCCGCGGTGAACGCGTCCGCCGCGCTGGCGGGGACGGCGACGACGAACCGGCCCGGCGACTCGGCGAACGCCACCGCCAGGTCGAGCGCGGGGCCATGGTCGGCCGCACCGCTCCAGTCCACGGCGGCGAGGTCGATCTCGGCCCCCAGCCCGCCACCGATCGCCATCTCGGCGACCGCCACCGCCATGCCGCCGTCGGCGCAGTCGTGGCAGGCGGCGACGAGCCCCGCGCGGATCGCCCGGGCCACAGCTTCGAACACGCGCCGGCAGGCCGGGGCGTCGACGGCGGGCGCCGTGCCGCCGGCCACCAGCCCCGCCGCCGCCAGCTGGCTCCCGGCGAGGTCGTCGCCCGAGGTGCCGACCAGCGCGATCCGGTCTCCGGCGTGCTTGAAGTCGGGCGTGACCACGCGGCGCACGTCCTCGACCTGTCCGAGTGCCGTGATCAGCAGCGTGTGGGGGATCGAGCGCTCACGACGGGTGCCGTCGGGGGAGGTCCAGGCAAAGACGTTGTTGAGACTGTCCTTGCCGCTCACGAACGGCGCCTCCAGCGCCAGCGCCACGTCGTGGCAGGCGCGGCACGCCTCGACGAGCGCCCCGAGCGGCTCCGGCCGGCGGCAGTCGCCCCAGCAGAAGTTGTCGAGCAGCGCCAGCCGCGCCGGGTCGGCGCCGACGGCGACGGCGTTGGCGACCGCCTCGACGATCGACCCGGCGGCCATCCGGTATGGATCGAGGTCACCGAGCCGGTGGCGCAGCCCGATGCCGATCACGATCCCGCGCTCACGGCCGAGGACGCCGCGGATCACGGTGCCGTCGGCCGGCCCCTCCCCGGGGCCGAGGAGCGGCTTGACGACGCTCCCCCCCTGCACCTCGTGGTCGTACTGGCGGATGATCGATTCCTTGCTGGCCACGTCCGGTGCGGCCAGGAGCAGCGGCAGGCCGCCGCCGATCCCGAGGTCGACGGCGCCCGGCGACCAGACCAGCGGCGCGGCGGCCGTGGCGCGGGTCCGCGACTCCAGCCGCAGCCGCGGCCGTCCCTCGTGGAGGAAGTGGCAATCCAGTTCGCCCGCGACCTGCCCTTCCCAACGGAGCACGAGCCGGCCGCTGCCGGTGAACCGGCCGATCACCGTCGCCTCGACCCCCTCGTCGGCCGCGACCGCGGCGAGGCGCTCCCACGCGGCGGGGGGCACGGCGAGGACCATCCGCTCCTGGGCTTCGGAGATCCACACCTCGGTGGCCGACAGGCCGGCGTACTTCAGCGGCACGCGCTCGAGATCGACGTCGGCACCGAGCGTCGCCCCCATCTCGCCGACGGCGCTCGACAGGCCGCCGGCACCGCAATCGGTGATCGCGTGGAACAGCCGCTCGGCCGCGGCCTCGAGGACGAAGTCGGCGAGTATCTTCTCGTTGATCGCGTGGCCGATCTGCACGGCGCCCCCCGACTGGCTCTCGCTCGTGCTCGACAGTTCGACGCTCGAGAACGTCGCCCCGTGGATGCCGTCGCGGCCGGTCCGGCCGCCGGCGACCACGACCAGATCCCCGGCCTCGACGGCCGCCTGCGTCGCGGTGCCGCGCGGCATGATCCCGATCGTGCCGCAGAACACCAGCGGGTTGCCGAGGTAGCCGGGATCGAATGCGACCGCGCCGGCGATCGTCGGGATCCCCATCCGGTTGCCGTAGTCGCGGACGCCGGCGACGACGCCGGAGAGCAGTCGGCGCGGCGGGATCACGCCGGCGGGCAGGTCGGCCGCCGGTGTGTCGGGGGGCCCGACGCAGAACACGTCGAGGTTGGCGATCGGCCGCGCTCCCAGGCCCGTGCCGAGGACGTCGCGGATCACGCCGCCGAGGCCGGTGGCGGCGCCGCCGTAGGGCTCGATCGCCGATGGGTGGTTGTGTGTCTCGACCTTGACGCAGATGTCGTGGTCGCCGTCGAAGCGGACGACGCCGGAATTGTCCCGGAACACGCTCACGCACCAGTCGCGCGCGCCGAGTGCCTCGCGGATCCGCCGCGTCGCGGCGAAGACCGTCTCCTTGAGGAGGTTGTCGTAGCGCCGCACGCCGTCGGGGCCGGAGTGGTCATAGCCGGCGGTGAGCGTTTTGTGGCAGCAGTGCTCGCTCCAGGTCTGGGCGATCGTCTCCAGCTCGATCTCGAGCGGCGTGCGGCCGAGCGACCGGTAGTGGTCGCGGATCGCCGCCAACTCGGCGACCGACAGCGCCAGGCAGCGCTCACGAGACAGTGCCTCGAGGTCGGCCTCCGTGCGTCCCTCGAGCATGATCTCGGCGCTGGCGAACCGCCACGTCCGGCCACCGGCGAGCGTCTCGAGCGCCAGTGGACCGACGACGACGTCGTGGATCGCCTCGCTGGCGATCGTCTTCCAGGCCAGGCCCCGCGCCACGGCGGCGTCGATCGCCGGAAGCCGCACGATACGCGTGCTGCGGACCGCCGTGACCGGGCTGCCGAGCAGCAGGATCGCCGCCCGGGCGCTGTCGCCGGCCGGGTCGGTGACGCCTGAGCGCGGCAGGACGCGGACCACCGTCGGCAGGCCTGCGGGCGCCGTGCCTTCGCTGCCGTCGACGGCACGCACGGTGCAGCGCTCGACGATCGGATCGGTGAGCAGCTGCCGCGCGATCCGTTCGACGTCGGCCCGGGGCAGGTCGGTCTCGACGAGCCAGCCAGTGGCGGTCCGGGCCGCGTCGATCCCGGGAATCCCCAGCCCGTCTGCCGCGGCCACCAGGGCCCGGGCGGCGCGGTCGGCGGCGGGATCGTCCCCCTCGACCTCAACTTCCCACAGCATCGCGGGCCTCCTTTGCCCGGGTGAGCAGGGTCTCGACGGCGCGGCGGTCGCGGCGCTCGATCGCTTCCTGCAGCCGCGCCGCCCGGCGGAGCACGCGTGCGAGCGCACGCTGCACCTCGGCGGCGTTGTCGAGGAGGATGTCGGCCCACAGCGCCGGGTCGCCGGCGGCGATCCGCGTCGTGTCGCGCCATCCCCCGGCCGTGAACCGTCGCGCCGCCGCCGGGGTGGCCGCTGCCACGGCCGCCGCGACGGCATGCGGCGCGTGGCTGGTCGCGGCGAGGATCCGGTCGTGTTCGCGCGGCGGCATCACGTATACAGTCGCGCCGAGCGCCGACCAGAATCCCGCCACCGCCTCGACGTCGTCGGCCGGCGTGGCCGGCGCGGGGGTCACCACGGCGACCCGTCCCGTGAACAGATCGGCGTCGGCGGCGGTCGGCCCGCGCCGGTGGCTTCCCGCCAGCGGATGGCCGCCGACGAACCGGCCCCGGCGCCGGCGCCGGTGCCGTTCCCAGCCGGCGACGATCCGCCCCTTGGTGCTGCCGGCATCGGTGATCGCCGTCCCGGGTCGGACGGCGTCATCGATCCGCTCGAGCAGCGCCGGGATCGCCGCGACCCCGGTGGCGACGAGCACGAAATCTGCGCCGGCGACGGCCGCCAGGTCGGTCGTCGTCTCGGTCACCGCCCCGCAGCGCTTGGCCTCCGCCAGTGATGCCGGATCGCGCCCGATCCCGATCACGCGCCCGGCCAGACGGCGGCCGAGCAGGGCCTGGCCGACCGATCCTCCGATCAGTCCCACGCCGACGATCGCGACGGAGGACCAGTGCGGCTTCATGGCTCGCAATTCGGGCCGGACAGTGCGGGGCGAACGGGGCGGGAGGGACGTGCCTTCCAGAGCGGCACAGGGGAGCGTTGTATCAGAAGCGGGACGGCTGTGTTAGGGTCGGAGCGGTGGACAGCGAGGTGGTCGATGCGCTTCACCCGACCGATGCCGACGCGGATCCTTTCCGGTCTCCTCCGGCGCGTATCGATCGCGCTGGCGGCCGGGATCGGTATCCGCCGAGCGTGGGAGGGGGAGACGCAGCGGGCACCGGTGCGGTGGCGGGGAGCGCTCGAGGCGGTGAAAGCGGGCCTCGACGCCGGCGACGGCCTCGCCGCAGCGTTCGCCCGGGCGGGGGCGACCTTTCCTCCGCTGGTGCTCGGGATGGCCGCCGTCGGCGACCACACCGGCCACGAGGCCGAGGCGCTCCGCGATGTCGCCAATGTCCTCGACCACGCCGAGCGCACGCGCCGCGAGCTCTTCCGCGCGCTGATCCGCCCGGCCCTCCAGCTGCTCCTCGCGGCGGCCGTCGTGGGATGGTTCATCTTCCTCGGCGGCGACCTGCTCGGCCTCGGCCTCAAGGGTTTCCACGGACTGCAGGTGTACCTCGGGATCCTCGCCGGCGTCGCGGTGGCGGCGGTCCTGGGATGGTGGTGGCTCGTGGCGGCGTGGCGGCGGCGCGGGATCGTCCGCGCGGTGCTCGAGCGCGTGCCGCTGGTTGGACGGGCCGCCCGGCTGGCAGAGGCGGCAGCCTGGTGCCGGGCGGCAGCGCTGGCGGGCGCGGCCGGGCTCGACGCCGGCAGGCTCGTGAAGCTCGCCGGCGCCGTCGCCCCCGGCCTGGCGATCCCCGGCGATGTCCTCGAGGACCGGCTCCGGTCGGGTGCGACGCTCGCCGAGGCCCTGGCGGCCAGCGGCCGGATCCCGCCGCGGATCCTCTCGGCCGTCGGCGTCGGCGAACTGACCGGCAGCGTCCCCGAGGTCCTCGAGCGCCACGCGGGTGAGTTCGACGACGAGGCCCGGCGGGCGCTCGAGGCGGCCGCCCAGGGGGTGGCTTGGGGGATCTGGGCCGCCACGGCGGTCGTCGTGGGTGCGATCGTGATCCGGTTCTTCATGGGTTACGTGCGGATCATCCAGGGCGTGATCCGATGAACGGGGAAGATGGATCGCCAGGTGGGCACGGGGAGGGCAGGGGGATGCGACGGGGCGTGGCCAACAGCGTGTGGCTTTCGGCGCTGGCGCTCGCCGCCGTTGCCGCCCTGGCTTCGGCCGACGAGCCGAGCCCGGGCGACGACGAGCCGCAGCGCGTCACCCAGCAGGAGGCGATGACCAAGCGCGGCCTGACACGCTACCGCGGGGCGTGGCGGACGCGGCAGGAGATCGACCTCATCGAGCGCGAGCAGCGCGACGACGTGGCACGGAGACAGTGGGTGGGGAAGCTCGAGCGCCTCCGCGGCCAGCTCGACGATCCCGCCACCGCCCCACGCGCCACCGAGGAGCTCCGTGGGATCGCCGATCCGCTCGCCCTGCCGGCGCTGGTGGCGGCGATCGGCAAGGAGCCGGTCCTCCGCGTCCGCCTCCTCGAGATCGAAACCCTCTCCCGGCTCCCGGGCCCGGACGTGTTGGCGGCGTTGGCGGCGATCGCGCTTGATCACCCCGATCCCGAGACGCGGATCGGCGCCGTCGAGCGGCTCGCCGCCCTCGGGCCGCGCCCCGTGGTGCCGCTGTTCGTGGCGGCGCTGGCCGGGCCCGACAACGCCCGGATCAACCGCGCTGCCGAGGTCCTCGGCCGGCTACGGGCCACGGGCGCCGTCGGCGCCCTGATCGGCGTGCTCGAGACCGAGCACGTCGTCGTCAGCGGCGGCGGCCGCGAGGGGCAGACGAGCGCCACGTTCACGCCGTCGGGGGGCGGGCTGTCGCTCGGCGGCGGGCCGAAGCGCGGCAAGGTCCGCGTCCGCAACGACAAAGTCCTCGAAGCGCTCGTCGAAATCACCGGCGTCAACTTCGAGTGGAACGTCGACGCCTGGCGCGGCTGGCTGGCGACCCGCGACGCCCCGCCGGATCTCGACCTGCGCCGCGACTGAAGGGTGTCAGGCGGCGATCGGGTCGGCTGCCCGACGGATCCGCGGGAACCATTCGTCCTCGAGGACGTTGAGGGCGACCCGGTTTTCGAGGTTCGGCCGAAACACGGTGAGCAACAGCGGCGGCAGGAACCACGCCATGAACAGGCCGCCGTCGTGGGCCTTCCAGAACTGGCTGCCGAGGAGAACGGCGGCGGTGCAGCTGAGGAGCGTCCCCAAGTTCTTGCGCGGCGGCCAGATCGCCAGCGTCGCCATCATCGCCACGAACGCCGCCAGCACCGGGAGTCGGAACACGGCGTCGTTGCCGGGCAGGCCCCAGAACCCGGTGAGCGACACGGCATTGGGAAAGATCCACCCGAACATCTGCCGGAGCTGATCGAGGAACACCGTCGCGTCGGGGGCGGTGAACCACAACCCCGCGACCAGCGCCGCCAGCGACGCCGCCACGCCGACGACGAACCGCCCGATCCCGCGCTCCCAGTAGAAGCTGCACCACAGCGGAAGGAGGAACAGCGGGTAATAGATCGTGCCGATCGCCAGGCCGATCAGCGCCCCGGCGAGCATCGGCCAGCGGTAGGCGGCGATGGCAAGGATGATCAGCGCCCCGGGCAGCGCGTGATCGACGCGGCCGGTGAACAGCGCGGTCGAGGGGAGGAGCAGGTAGAGCACCGCCGCGGCGACGCCGAGCCGGACGTTGTCGAAGTGGCGCCAGCCGACGACCACCATCCCGACGACGATCGCCACCTGCGAGAGGATCGCCATGATCCGCGCGGTGAGGGCGTGGACTTCCTGCCGGGCCGCGGGCGGGGCACCCGCCGCGGCCCCGTCGGGCGAAAACAGCGACTGCGTCGAGATCTGCGGGAGCAGGAACAGCAGCGGGTAGCCCGGCCCGAGCCGGGTGAGCTGATCGGCGTCGAGCCCCGGCTCACGGGCCTCGATCCGGGTCGCCGCCTCGGCGGCCGCGAGGTCCTCCTGGGCCGGTGGGGTGACGACGACGTTGGCCAGGAGGAACACCAGCAGCGACCCGCCGAGGAACACCAGGCCACCGGGCGAGAGGTTCGACTCCAGCAGCGGCCGGCGCTCCATCAGGGTGTCGAGGAGCATCCGCACCATCAGGAACGCCGACACGGCGAAGATCCAGACGTAGCCGAGCTGGCGGGTGGCGTCGCTGTCGCGGAATTCACCGTATTCGCGGGCGAGCAGGCCCGGAGCGAGGAGGATCAGGGCCGCCAGGTCGACGTTGCGGATGCTGAACACGCGGCTGAACTTGAAGAACAGCGCGACTGTCAGCAGCGACGACAGGTAAAACCAGGTCGTCGGGTTGACGCGGTAATAATGGAAGAGAACGTCGCTCATGCGCCCCCGGCTGCCCCGCCGGCCGGCCGTCGTCGGCTGGCCAACACGACAGCCTACGCCGGGGGCAGGGTGGGGGGAAAGTGGGCTGGGCCACCGACCGGTGGCGGTCGCGGCACGGCGGCGACATCAGCGAGGAAAGCGCGTTTTCTCGGTTCGTTCGATCTGGACGACGACGCGGTCTTGCACGATCGCCAACACCGACCCGAAGCGGAGCCCGCGCAGGGCGTCGCCGATCCGTCTCAGGACGGCGTCAGTCGCCGGCTGCGCGGAGGACTGCGTTTCGATCGGCCGTGGGGAGTCGGGTCCGTCCGGCATGGCGGCTTCCTCACGATTGGAAGGACTGCTGACTCCTTTGGTATGGCAAGTGCCGTGCCGGGACCCGATCCGAACGCCAGGCACGCCCCTCCGTGACGTGGGTGCCGGTTTGTCTTTCCCAGTGTGACGGGGAACCATCGTGGTCGGGGCCGAGCGGCGGTTTTCCTGAACATGTCACGGTTGTCGTCCGACCAAATATCACGGACGACCTTGGGATGTGACGGAAAACTTGTTCCCATGATCCGACACGCAGCCGCCATGACCGAAACCGACCCCCTCGCCGCGGTGTGGCGCGAGACCGGCCGGCACCTCGAGATTGCTGTCGCGGTCGACGCGATTGCCGATGTGCTCTCGGCCGCGTTTCCTGTGGCGGGCATCCACGTGGTGCGCATCGTCGCCGATGGGCAGCGCGTGGAGGTCGTGGCGAGCGCCGGTCCGTCGGGTGCCCCCCAGCCGGCCTCCCCGGCCACGCCGCTCGCTGCGGCGCAGTGGCGGAGGCTCGTCGCCTGGGTACGGAGCGGCGCGGTGGCCACGACCGACGACGCCGCGGTCGCCGCGCTCGTGGCGGCGGTCGGCCATCCGCGCGGTGGCCTGGCAGGGGCGCTGTGCGGTGTCGATGGCCCGCTCGGCGCCGTCGTGTTCGAGCCGGCATCGGGCGAAGCATTTTCCGCCGCCGACCGGGCGCTCGTCGCCCGGCTCCTCGAGCCGTTCGCGGTGACACTCGAAAACGACGCCCGGCTCCACGAGCTGCGGTCGCTGCGGCAGGCGGCCGAGGCCGATCGGCGCTCGCTCCTGTCGCGGCTCGGCCGGCAGGAGATCGCCGAGGATGTCGTCGGCGCCCGCACCGGGCTGCGGCACGTGATGGAGCGGGTCGAGCTGGTCGCGCGCTCCGACGTGCCGGTGCTGATCCTCGGCGAGACCGGCACCGGCAAGGAGGTGGTCGCCCGCGCGATCCACACCCGCTCGAAACGTGCCGACGGGCCGTTCATCCGCGTCAACTGCGGCGCGATCCCACCGGAGCTCGTCGATTCGCAGCTCTTCGGGCACGAGAAGGGGAGCTTCACCGGCGCCGCCGACCAGCACCAGGGATGGTTCGAGCGCGCCGACCGCGGCACGCTGTTTCTCGACGAGATCGGTGAGCTCCCCCTGCCGGCGCAGGTCCGCCTCCTCCGCGTGCTCCAGGACCACCAGATCGAGCGCGTCGGTGGCAAGGCACCGGTGCGGGTCGACGTGCGGATCGTCGCCGCCACCCACCGCGACCTGGCCGCGATGGTCACCGAGCGCTCGTTCCGCGAGGATCTCTGGTACCGCGTGAACGTGTTCCCGATCCTCCTTCCCACCCTCCGCGAGCGCCGCGAGGACATCCCGGCGCTGGTCCGTCATTTCGCCCACCGGGCGGCGGTGCGGTTCGGCCTTCCCGAGGTCGAGCCGACCAGCGCCGACCTCCTGCTGCTCGGCGAATACGACTGGCCGGGCAACATCCGCGAACTGGGGGCGGTGATCGATCGGGCGGCGATCCTCGGCGGCGGGCGCGGGCTCGACGTGGCGGCGGCGCTCGGCCTGGGGCGGCGTCCGCCGCCGCCGGTGCCGGCCACCGATCCGACGTTGTTCGAGGTCGTGCCCGAAAGTACGCCGCTGGCGGCCGCCGTCGAGCCGGCGCCGGCGTTGGCCGACATCGTCCCCTTGGCCGTGACGATGCGCCGCCATGTCGAGCGGGCTTTGACAGCGACGCGCGGGCGGATCGAGGGACCGCGCGGCGCGGCGGCCCTGCTCCAGATCAATCCCCACACGCTCCGCGCGCGGATGCGGAAGCTGGGGGTCGAGCCGGGGCGGTTTCGGGACTGACTGCGGCCGCGCCGGCCGGCGGTGCGATCCCGGCGGCGGCGCTCGTCATGCTGCCGGTGCCGCGGCCGCTCGCTTCTTTTTCTGATCGGCAGGTTTGTCGCGCGCCGACGGCGGCGCCTGCTCGGCGTTCCAGACGTCGTAGAGCTTTTGGAGCTCGGCGACCCGCGCCGGCTCGGCGGCCGCCCGATCGCGCTGTTCGCCGACGTCGCTCGACAGGTCGTAGAGCTCGGGCTTGCCGCTGCCCCCCTTCGAGACCACGAGCTTCCAGTCGCCCTTGCGCACGGCCCACTGCTCGCCGCAGCGCCAGTACATCGAGTCGTGGGGGCGGCCGGTCTGACGGCCAGAGAGGTAGGGGAGGATGTCGACGCCGTCGAGATGCGCTGCCGCGTCGACGGGCTTGCCGGCGGCGGCGAGCACGGTGGGGACGACGTCGAGGTTCATCACCGGCAGGTCGTAGGCCTTGCCCGCCGGCAGCGTCCCCTTCCACTTTACGAGGAACGGCACGCGCGGGCCCCCTTCGAACGTCGTCATCTTGAAGCCGCGGAGCGGGCCGTTGCCCGACGTCGTCCCGGCGGTCGGGCCGCCGTTGTCGGCGATGAACCAGACCAGCGTGTTCTCCTCCTGGCCGAGGGCCCGCACCGTCTCCAGGACGCTGCCGACGGCGTCGTCCATCGCCAACATCATCGCCGCGAACGTCCGTCGCTTCCCCTCGGGGATCGTGGCGAACCGGTCGAGATACTTTTGCGGCGCCTCGAGGGGGGCGTGCTGGGCGTTGAACGGGAGGTAGAGGAACCACGGCTCCCCCGTGCGGTCCTTCAGCCATTCGACGGCGCGCTGGGCGTAGGCCTCGGTCGTGTAGAAGGCGGGATCGTCGACCGGCACGACCTCCGTCGAGCGGCGCGAATCGATGAACTGCTTGGGATGGAAGAACGGCGTGTTGCCCAGCGTGCCGTAGAACTGGTCGAAGCCCCGCGCCGTCGGTAGGTAGGGCGGTTTGCCGCCGAGGTGCCACTTGCCGATGCACATCGTGGCATAGCCGAGCGACTTGAGACGCGTGGCGAGCGTCGTCTCGTCGAGGTGCAGGCCGGTCTGCTGGGCCACGGCGTTGAACTCGTGGCCGAAGCGCGTCGGGTAGCGGCCCGTGAGCAGGCCGGCGCGCGATGGGCTGCAGTAGGTGGCGGCGACGTAGCCCTGCGTGCAGCGGACGCCGTCGCGGGCCAGCGAATCGATGTGCGGCGTGGGGATCTCGCGGTTCCCCTGGCAGCCGAGCTCACCCCAGCCGAGGTCATCGGCGTAGATCACCAGCACGTTCGGCGGTGCCGCGCTGCCCGGCCGGGAAACCCACAGACAACTCACCAGCGACAGCACGAGCAACGCCGCGACGCGCATGATCGACCTCCGGCGGAGACTTCTCAATTCCTGGGAACCTCGCTAAGGTACGCGGACCTTGCGGGTGTTCGTCAACCGGCGGCCCCGCCTGCGGGTGCCACCATCGCCCGCCGACAATCCGTTTTCCGCGTCGCTGACCTGTCGACTTGGAGGCACGCCCGACCCGCTCCCCCGCGGCGCTGGAGGTGCCCGTGCCTGTTTTCCCGGATAACGTCGAGACGATCGGGCGGACTCCGCTGGTGCGGATCAATCGCCTTGCCAGCGGCCTCGACGTCCGGCTGCTGGCCAAGATCGAGAGGCGCAATCCAGCCTTCAGCGTCAAGTGCCGGATCGGCGCGGCGATGATCGAGGACGCCGAGCGGAGCGGCAAGCTCGCGCCCGGCCAGCATGTCGTCGAACCGACCAGTGGCAATACCGGCATCGCCCTGGCGTTCGTCTGCGCCGCCAAGGGCTGCCCGCTCACGCTCCTGATGCCCGAGTCGATGTCGGTCGAGCGCCGCCAGTTGCTCCGCGGGCTCGGAGCGGAGATCGTCCTCACGCCGGCCGGCGAGGGGATGCGCGGAGCCGTGGCCCGGGCCGAGGAGATGGCCCGCGACCCGCGCTATTTCATGCCGCAGCAGTTCAAGAATCCCGCCAACCCCGAGATCCACTTCCGTACCACCGGCCCCGAGATCTGGAACGACACCGAGGGGCGGGTCGACGTGTTCGTCGCGGGCGTCGGCACCGGCGGCACGATCACGGGCGTGTCCCGGTTCTTCAAGCAGGCCCAGGGCCAGCGCCTCCACACCGTCGCCGTCGAACCGGCTGCCAGCCCGGTGCTCTCCGGCGGCTCCCCCGGCCCCCACAAGATCCAGGGGATCGGCGCCGGCTTCGTGCCCGACGTCCTCGACCGCAGCCTCGTCGACGAGATCCTCCAGGTGACCAACGACGAGGCCGTCGCGCTCGCCCGACGGATCGCCAAGGAGGAAGGGATCCTCTGCGGCATCTCCTGCGGTGCGGCGATGCACGCGGCGCTGCGCGTCGCGGCCCGGCCGGAGTCGGCCGGCAAGACGATCGTCGTCGTCCTTCCCGATTCTGGTGAACGCTACCTCTCGACCGGCATCTACGAAGCCTGAGCCCGCCACCCCGCCCACGATTCCCCTCGGAGCCCGTCTGCCATGTCCGACAGCCTTCTCCAGCGCAGCGTGACCACCGCCGTCGCCCGCAACTTGGCCACTACGACCAAGACGCGGCCGATGATGATGTCGATCACCCCGCGGCATCTGCTCCACCTGCTCCCCTGGGTGCAGGTCGAAGGGGGCGTGTACGTGTCAACCGGACGAAGGTCGAGCTCTCCAAGGCGGAGCGGATCGAGATCGTGCCGGCCGATGGCGGCCTCGCCTTCAATTCCGGTGAATTGCGCAGCGTCCCGCTGTTTTCCCGGTTTCCCGAGACGCTGCTCGAACAGATGCAGCAGCGCTTCCGCACCGAAGAGGTGCCGCTGGGCAGCGACTTGCTCATCGAGGGGCAGGATCGCAGCACGTTCTTCGTGATCGCCCAGGGGCAGGTCGAGATCCTCTCCAAGGGGGTCCACGGCCGCGATCTCCGCGCCGCCCTGCTCGCCGAGGGGGAGTTTTTCGGCGAGGTCGATCTGGTGAGCGACAAGCCGTCGGGGATCACCGTGCGGACGATCACCCCCTGCGTGCTGCTCACGCTCTCGCGCCAGGATCTCGACGCGGTGCTCGACAATCTTCCCGCCCAGCGCGACTCGTTCCGGCAGGCGGTCGACGAGCACCTCGCCCTGCGGTCGAGCGTCAACCGCTACGGCGAGCGCAACATCGACCTCGTCTCGGGCTTCGCCGAGAACGTCGAGATTCCCGAGACCTTCGTCGACTACGCCGCCAATCCGCGCGAATACGCCCTGGCCGCGATCCAGACCGTGGTCCGCGTCCACACGCGCGTCTCCGACCTCTACAACGGCCCCTACGACCAGCTCGAGGAGCAGATCCGCCTCACCATCGAGGGGATCAAGGAGCGCCAGGAGTGGGAACTGATCAACAACCAGAAGTTCGGGCTGCTCCACTCGGTCGACCCGGCGATGCGCGTCAGCACGCGCTACGGCGCCCCGACCCCCGACGACCTCGACGAGTTGCTGTCGCTGGTCTGGAAGAAGCCCGCCTTCTTCCTCGCCCACCCCAAGGCGATCGCCGCCTTCGAGCGCGAGTGCACGCGCCGCGGCGTGCCGCCGGTGACGACGACGATCCACGGCTCGCCGGTGATCATGTGGCGCGGCGTGCCGCTGGTACCCTGCGACAAGCTCGAGAACGCCGAGGTGGGCTATTACCACGACGACCGGGCGATCACGCGCGGAGCGCAGGCCGAAGGGTCGGGGATCTGACGGCCGAGGCGGGACCAGCGAACCGGAAACAACAGCATGAGCATGTCCGACGTGATCGGGACCAACAGGTCGGGGACCGCCGCCGAGGAGATCGGCGCCGCCGCCGCGCGGCTGGCGCGCGACGCCATCGCGGCAGCCGCCGTCGGGGGGATGGCGCCGCCGACGGCCCCCCCCACGGCGCCGGTGCCTGCCCCGATGATTCCCTCGGCCGCAGGCCAGCAGGTCGACGTCCCCCTGCCGACCGGGATGACCCTCCCCAGCGGGCTCCTCCAGCCCCATGGGCTCCCCCAACAGCCGCGAGAGGCCGCGCCGGCGACTCATCATCATTCCGTGCAGCGGGGCACCACCGACTGGACGGGGCTGCGGCGGTTCGTGAGCCAGGTCCGCGGCCTCGACCACCGGCAGTCCGCCCCGCTACCGGCGTGGCAGGGCGCCGGGCTCCAGTCGGCAGCGGGCGTGCCGGCGACCGCCGCGGCGGCGGGCTTCGACGTCGATCGCGTGCGTCTCGATTTCCCGATCCTCCAGGAGCGGATCCACGGGCACCCGCTCGCCTGGTTCGACAACGCCGCCACCACGCACAAGCCGCAGGCGGTGATCGACGCCCTCGCGCGGTTCTACGTTACCGACTACGCGCTGCTCCACCATGCCACCCGGCGTCTCGAGGCGATCGACAAACTGCGCCTGGTGGGGACGGCGCGGGACAAGGTCGGCGTGCTGTCGTTCGTGCTCGCCGGCCACGACCCGGTCGCGATCGGGCAGCGGCTCGACCGCGCCGGCATCGCCGTCCGGGCCGGCCACCACTGCGCCCAGCCGTCGCTGCGGCACTTCGGTCTCGAGGCGACCGTGCGCCCGTCGCTGGCGTTCTACAACACCGTCGCCGAGATCGACCGGCTCGCCGACGTCGTCGCCGGGATCGCTGCCGGCTGAGCGCCCGGCTCGCCGGGGGGCGGAGCGGGAGCGAGCGCGGCCGCCGGCCGGGGCGTGGTGGCGGCGGGTGCGGTCGCCCGGGCACCGTACGGCCAGATCAGCGGTGCCAGTGCCACCGTGACGGCCATCACCAGCAGGTTGAGCGGGCCGCCGAAGCGCAGGTAGTCGGAAAACCGGTAGCCGCCCGGGCCGTAGATCATGAGGTTGGTCTGGTAGCCCATCGGCGTCGCGAAGCCGCAGCTGGCGGCGACCGTGATCGCTATCACGAACGGCAGCGGATTGACGCCGAGGTCCGCCGCTGCCTGCCAGGCGATCGGGAACACGAGCACCGCCGCGGCGTTGTTGCTCATCAGTTCGGTGAACAGCATCGCCACCAGGTAGACGGCCGCCAGCACGGCGGAGGGGTTCGACCCGGCGGCCGAGATCGTGGCCTGAGCCAGCATCCCGGCCAGGCCGGTCTTCTCCAGCGCCCTGGCGAGGCCGAAGCTGGCGGCGATCAGCAGCAGCGACTCCCACTCGATCGCCCGCCGCGCCTCGCCGGCCGATATGCAGCGCGTGGCGATCACCACGCCGGCGGCGACGAGGGCCGCGGCGACCATCGGCACCCGATCGCTGGCGGCGGCGGCGACCATCGCCACCAGGACCGCGCCGGCGATCCAGGCCCGGTCGTGCCGTGGGGGCTGGGCACCGGCGATCTCGCTGACGAGGTAGAAGTGGCGGCGCGATCGGTTGCGCTCGATGAAACCGGGGCTCGCCTCGAGGAGGAGCGTGTCGCCCGGCTCGAGGACGATGTCGCCGAGCTTCCCCTGGAGGCGCTCGCCGTTGCGGGCCACGGCGATCACCACCGCGTCGTAGGCGGTGCGGAAGCGGCCGTCGCGGATCGACAGGCCGACTGCCGGGCAGGCCGGCGAGACGACCGCCTCCACCAGTACGCGCTCGCTGCGTGGCCCGTCGAGCTGGAACACCTGGTCGGTGGCGGGGCGCAGGCCGCGGATCTTCTGCAACTCGACGACGCTGTCGATCACGCCGACGAACACCAGCCGGTCGCCGGCCTCGAGGCGTTCGCTCGGGGCGACCGCGGCGAGCACGTGGCCGGCCCGGTCGATCTCCATGAGGAACAGCCCGTCGAGGCCGCGGAGCCCCGCCTCCTCGATCGTCCGCCCCACCAGCGCGCTGGCGGGATCGACCTCCATCTCGACCGAATACTGACGCGGGTCGTCGGTCTCGCTGATCGCCGGGCGCCGGTCGACGAGGAGGTGCCGGCTGGCGACGAGCAGGTAGACGAATCCCACCGCCAGCAGCGGCACGCCGAGCCAGGAGATGTCGAACATCCCCATCGGCTCCCCGGTCTTGGCCTTGAGCAGGCCGCTGACGACGACGTTGGTGCTCGTGCCGATCAGCGTGCACAGGCCGCCGAGGACGACCGCGGCGTTCATCGGCATCAGCAGCTTCGACACACTGAGCCGGTGCTTGGCGGCCCATGTACGGATCGCCGGCACCATCAGGGCGACGACGGGGGTGTTGTTCATCAACGCCGACACCAGCGCCGGCCCGGCCATCGTGCGGAACTGCGCCGCTTCGAGCGACTTCGGCCTGCCGAGCACCCGGTCGACGACCAGCGCCAGGGCGCCGGTCCGCTCGACCGCCGCGGCCACCACGAACAGCGCCGCGACGGTGATCATTCCCTCGTTGGCCATCCCCTTGAGGGCCTCGTCGGGGGTCAGGACCCCGGCGGCGAGGAGCACCACCACGCCGCCGATCATCGCCATGTCGGGGGCGCGCTGCGCCGACGACAGCAGCACCAGCGTGACGACGACGACCACCGCGGTGAGGAGGCTTTGCCAATCCACGGTCGTGTGCCCGCTGGTCGGTGAAAGCGTGCCGCTCGCGGCCGGGGGTCGGCGACGTGTGCCGATTCCGCCACGGGGGCGATGCGGAGGTTTTCCCGTCCCGGGCGGCCGCGGTGCAAGGGCAACCATCACCCCGGTCGGCGATTGGCGGAGCCGGCGCGGGCCATGGTACCCTGCCGCGGATCCACGGCTGGCTGTACCGGGTGGAGAGCGGCACGATCGACGTCCTCGTCGACGGCCAGGGTGCGGTGAAGCCGGCCGCGAAGATGCCGGCGAAGGGGCGGCGGTAGCAGGCGACCATGACCAGCCGCAACGACACGGCGCGCGAGCGCTTCAGCGACTATTACGCCCTCCCCACCGCCCCGTGGGACATCGGCCGGCCGCAGCACGCCTTCGTCGCCGCCGGCGACCGGATCGGCGGCCGCATCCTCGACTGCGGTTGCGGGAGCGGCGATCTGGCGATCTGGCTCGCGGAGCGCGGCCACGCCGTGACCGGCGTCGACTTCCTCGCGGCGCCGCTCGCGGCCGCGCGCGACAAGGCACGCCGCGCCGGTGTCGAGGCGACCTTCCTGGAGATGGACGCGTTGGCCGTCGGTGAGATCCCCGCGCGGTTCGACGCGGTCACCGACTCAGGGTTGTTCCATTCGTTCGACGACGCGGCCCGCGCCCGCTACGTGGCGGCGTTGCGCCGGCTGCTGGAGCCGGGGGCGCGGGTCTTCATCCTCTCGATGTCACCGGCCGAGCCGGGCGAGCAGGGACCACGGCGCGTGTCGGAGGGGGAGATCCGCACGGCGTTCGCCGACGGTTTCACGGTCGAGTCGATCGAGCCGGCCCGGTTCGAGGTCGTGCCGGGGATCGCCGGCGCGGAGTTCTCCCCCGGCGGTGCCCACGCCCTGTTCACCACGCTGCGGCGGGCCTGAGCCGGACGGCGCCTGGTCCGGCGGCGCCGCGCGGAGTAGAACTGGGTGTGGGCCGGGAGGGCGCGGCCGCGGAGGGTGGCTGATGGCACGCGTACGCAACGGCGGCCCGGAGCCGTCGGGCTTCCTGTGGCTCGTGGTCGCGGGACTGTCGCTAGTCGCCCCGACCGCCCCTGCGGTGATCATCCAGACGACCACCGGCAGCGGCAACACCACTGCCCCTCCCGACGATCCGGGCTGGGCCGCCGTCGGCGCCCGGGGGATCGGCACCGGCGTCTACGTGGGCAACGGCTGGGTCCTCACCGCGGCCCACGTCTGGTCGGGGCCGATCACCCTCTCGGGCAGCACCTACTTCGCCGTCCCCGGCTCCGAGGTCCGGCTCACCAATGCCGGCGTGCCGGGGATGACGGCGGACACCGACCTGATGATGTACCGGCTCACGGTCATCCCGTCCGGGATCGTCGCCCCGCGGATCGCCGCGGCGCCGCCGGCAGTGGGGACGGCGGTGACGATGATCGGCGCCGGTCGCGACCGGCAGCCGGGGCTGACGGAGTGGAGCGTGAACACGTCGGCGTCCCCGTGGACGTGGACCGAGGTCGCCTCGGGAGGCGATGCCGCCGGCTACAAGGCGAACATGGCCGCCCGCTCGATGCGCTGGGGCACCAACACGCTCTCCGGGACCGGCGCGTGGATCTCCTACGGCTACGGTGATGTGCGGTCGGTGGTGACGACGTTCGACTTCGTGCCGGGCAGCTCCGAGGCCCAGGCCAGCTACGGCGATTCCGGTGGCGGCGTGTTCACGAAGAACGGTGCCGATTGGGAGCTGGCGGGGCTGATGCTCGCGGTTGCCGGCTACTCCGGTCAACCCGATGCCGGTGCCAACGCCGTGTTCGGCAATGAGACCTTCTCCGCCGACCTCGCGCTCTACCGCCCGCAGATCATGGCGATCGTCCCCGAGCCGTCGGCGCTCTTGCTGGCCGGGATCGGCGCCGGCTGGCTGCTCCTCCGCCGGCGCCGGGCCTGAGCGCCGCCCGAGCCGATCGGTTCCGGACCCCCGGCGGCGTGCGGGGCCCCTGTCGTTCACGCGGGCCGGTCCCACCAGCAGCCGGAGCGCCCGATGCGGCTTTATCCCTGCGACCGCTATCCGCTGCCGCTGCCCGAGGGGCACCGCTTCCCGCTGGTCAAGTACCGGCGGCTGCGCGAGCGGCTCGAGGCCCACGCGGCGGCGGGGGCGGCGCTGGAGTTCATCGAGCCCCACGCGGCGACGGCCGACGAGCTGCTCCGCGTCCACGAGCGCGGCTACGTCGGGCGCGTGCTGTCGGGCAGCCTGTCGGCCGCCGAGGTGCGCCGGATCGGGTTTCCCTGGAGCGGGGAGCTGGTCGAGCGCTCGCTGCGCAGCACCGGCGCCGCCGTCGATGCCGCCGCGGCGGCGCTCGAGGATGGCGTGGCCGCAAGCCTCGCCGGCGGCACCCACCACGCCGGCAGCGACTTCGGCGAGGGGTACTGCGTGTTCAACGACACCGCCGTCGCCGCCCGCGAGTTGCAGGCCCGCGGCGCGGTCGGGCGCGTGCTGATCCTCGACTGCGACGTCCACCAGGGCAACGGCACGGCGCAGATCTTCGCCGCCGACCCGACGGTGTTCACGATGTCGATCCACGGTGCCCGCAACTTCCCGCTCCGCAAGCATCCCGGCTCGCTCGACGTGCCGCTCGACGACGGCTGCGACGACGCCGGCTACCTGGCGGCGCTCGAGCCGGCATTGGCCGAGTCGCTCGCCCGGGCGCGTGCCGACCTGGCGCTCTACATCGCCGGCGCCGATCCCTACGCCGGCGACCGGCTGGGGCGGCTGGCGCTGTCGAAGGCCGGGCTTCTGGCCCGCGACCGGGCGGTCCTGGCGGCCACCCGCGGCGCCGGGCTCCCCGTGGCGATCGTCTGCGGCGGCGGCTACTGCCCCGACGTCGACGAGATCGTCGACATCCACGCCGCGACGATGCTCCTCGCCGCCGGTTGGGCCTGACGGGTGTCGGCGGCAGCTCGGGAGCCGGCGCTCAGCCGCCGTCGCGCTCCCCGCCGGCCTCGTCGCTGTCGTCATCGTCGCCGTCATCGTCGTCTTCGTCTTCGAGCGCCGTGAACACGAACGCCGCGCGGCGCGGCGGCGGCATCGGCGAATCGGCGCCGCGGACGCTCTTCCACACGATCTCGTTGAGGAGCAGGTCGTCGGCGGCGTCTTCGCGCGAAAAATCCATCGCCAGCGAGGCCTCCGCCCCCCAGGCACTGGCGACGTTGCGCTCGTCGAGATCGACGGCCGCCGGCCGGCAGACATAGGGGGTGGGGTCAGCCGTCTTGGCGAACGAGCGGACCATCGGCAGCGCCGCGGCGTCGAACTGTGACATCGGCTCGAGGCCGAGGATCAACTCGATCGAGCGGAGCATCGAACTGGTCGAGTAGAGCGTCGAATCGACCGCCCCGCGCCGGGCCCACGGGCTGATCATGAAAGCGATCGTGCGGTGGGCGTCGACGTGGTCGGAGCCGTTCTGGGCGTCGTCCTCGACGACGAAGATCGCCGTCGTCGGCCAATAGCGCGACCGGCTCACCGCCTCGACGATCCGCCCGAAGGCGAGGTCGTTTTCCGCCATGAACGCCGTGGGCGTGAGCTTGCCGGGGCTCGCCCCGCTGGTGTGGTCGTTGGGAAGGCGGACGATCTGCAGCCGCGGCATCTCCCCCTCGCGCTCGAAGCGCGCCAGTTCGGCGATGAACCTGTCGGCACGCTTGAGATCGGAGTAGTCCTGGTCGAAGCTGCGGTAGCCCGGGTCGAAGCGCCCCTCGAGCGCCGGCACCTTGGCCGTGCAGGGGGCGTCGGGCGTCGGGCCGTTGGCGACCCATTCGCCGTAGCTGCGGAACGAGACCCCGGCGGCGATCGCCCGGTCCCAGATGTAGCCCCCCGCCGGCCGCGCCGCGGCGAAGTTCCCCTCGCTGGGATAGGGGAACTTCTTCGCGCGGTTGTGGCCGTAGGAGAGCGGCCAGTTGCGCTCGACGAAATCGGTGGCGTAGGCCCCCATGCTCCATTCGTGGCCGTCGGCGCTGACCTCACTCTCGACGTAGAAGTTGTCGAGGAGGACGAACTCCCGGGCCAGGGCGTGGTGGTTGGGGGTGACACGCTCGGGAAACAGGCACAGCGTCGGGTCGCCGTGCCCCTCGGGCATGTCGCCGAGGACCTGGTCGTAGGTCCGGTTCTCCTTCACCACGTAGATCACGTGGGTGATCGGGCTCTTCCCCCCGGCCGAGAGCGGGATCGGATGGTCGTCGAGCTCCTCGGTGGTGAAGGCGTCGAGTGCCGCCGGCGGCCGGCAGGCGAAGGCGCGCTGCGTCCACTCCGCGAGCCGGGCCCGGCCCGCCTCGTCGTCGGCGGGCAGGTCGATGAACGACACCGTCCCCTCGAACAGCCCGCCGATGTAATCGGGGGTCGGCGCGTCGCGGTCGTAGCCGGGGCGCGGGCCGTTGCGGTTGGAGTCGGAGATCACCCCCTTGCCGTTGGCGACCAGCAGCGTGCGGCCGTCGGCGGTGACGCGGACGCAGGTCGGATACCAGCCGACGGGGATGAACCCCAGGCTCCGCGAGCGCCCCGGTTCGGCGACGTCCCACACCGAGAGGGCGTTGATCGTGGCGTTGGAGACGTAGAGCCGCGTACCGTCGGGGGAGAGGGCGAGGGAGTTGGGGGTGTTGCCCGGCGGCGCGTCGGGCGACAGCGTGGCGACGAGCGTCTCGGTGACCGCGAGCGTGTCGGGATCGATCACCGACACACTGTTGCGGTTGGCGTTGGCGACGAACAGGCGCTCGCCGTCGGGGGTGAGGAGCATCTCGTTGGGGTGCTCCTCGACCTCGACCCGGCCGACGACATGCGGCGCGTCGGGTGTGGAGATGTCGAGGACCGCGACGGCGGCCTGTGCCCACAGCGAGACGTAGAGCCGCCGCCGCGCGTTGTCAACGACGCAGGTCCAGGGATGGGGGGCGTCGGCGATCACCCGCTCGAGGAGCGCGTCGGCGCGCTTGGTGATCGACGGGTCGTCGGTCGTCGGCCGTGGTATCGGCGCCGGCGCCGGCGCCACGGTGCCGAGGAGCAGCTCGGGATGGACGACGGCGGCATGCTCGGCCGTCGCCGGCGAGACGACCGAGACGGTGTGGCCCCAGACGTTGGCGGCGTAGAGGTGGCCGCCGGGGCCGAGGGCGATCCCGCAGGGGATGCCGCGGACCGTGGGCTCGCGCACCGCCACCGCTCCGGCCGGCACGAGCACGCCGGCCTCGAAGCGGAAGGCGAGGATCGTCTCCGCCGACCCTCCCGAGACGTATAGCCGCGTCCCGCCGTCGGCGAACGCCAGCCCCTGGAACGCGTCGTCGAGCCGCGTCCGTGACAGGATCCGCCGCGTCTCGATGTCGCCGACCGCCAGCTCGTGGGGCCCGTAGCCGCAGTGGAGAACGACGGCGTGGCGGCCGTCGGGGTGGAGGGCGATGTTGACCGGGAAGTCGCCGACCACGGTCTGCCGGCCGACCGGCCGCAGCGACCACTGGTTCGGGAGGATCACCGAGCCGTCGGGCTGCGGGCCTGGCGTGCGCCGGCCCGGATGGGGGGCGGTTTCGGGAGCGGCGGTGCTGCTGGGCTGCCAGGCGTTGGCCGGGTGCGCCGCGGCCAAGCCGATACCGATGATCGTCGCCGCCAGAATCGTGCAGGGGCGGTGCATGCCGGGTGTCTCCTCTGGGTTCCCCGTTGTACTGCGGGGCGCGCGGCCCTTCACCCGGTCGGGAAAAACTCGCCGTGGCCTCATCAGCCCCTCAGCGGCCCGCCGTGCGGAGGCCGGCCGGCACCAGCCAGCGCTCGAGCCGGTCGAAGCCGCGCTCGAGGCCGAGGGCCACCAGCGCCGCCGGGATCGCTCCCTCCATCAGCCGGGCGGCGTCGGCGAGCCGGATCCCCGAGAGGATCGCCTCGCCGTAGCCGCCGGCGCCGATCAGGCCGCCGATCGTGGCGGTGCCGACGTTGATCACCGCGGCGGTCTTGATGCCGGCGAGGATCGAGCGTGACGCCATCGGCAGCTCGACGAGGCGCAAGCGCTCGCCGGGCGTCAGCCCCAGCGCCAGCGCCGCCTCGCGGAGATGGCCGGGGATCGACGCCAGGCCGGTCGCCGTCCCGCGGATGATCGGCAGCAGGCTGTAGAGGAACAGCGCCAGCGCTGCCGGCCGCCAGCCGAGGCCGAGCAGCGGCACCATGAACACCAGCACCGCCATCGAGGGGATCGTCTGGATGATGCCGGCCGCGCCGAGGATCCAGCGCCCCGCGGCAGGATGCCGATCGGCGAGGATTCCCGCCGGCACGCCGACGACGACCGCCGCCGCCAGCGACACGAAGACCAGGAGGAGGTGCTGGCCGGTGGCGCGGAGGATGTCGTGGACGAGCCGGCGGAAGCCGTCGGCAGCGACCGGCGCGACGTCCCAGCCGACGCGCTCGCGGAGGAACGCCGTCGCCACCTCCGCCTCCCCCTGCTTGTCGACGCGCACGGCGGTGTTCATCCCCGCCATCGTCGGGCCGTCGATCGTCCCGGCCAGCTCGGCCAGCGCCGCGGCCACGGCCGGCGCCCGCTCGTGCAGGTCGGCCCGGGTGAGGATCAGCGCCCGGTACTCACGGAAGGCGCGGCGGTCGTCCTCGAGCAGCACCAGGTCGTGGAGGCGCGGTTCGGGATCGGTGGCGTAGAGGTCGGTGACCTGGATCGATCCGGCGTCGATGCCTTTGTAGGCCAGGGCATGGTCGACGACGCGCGGCGTCTGCCGCAGGCCGTAGGCGGCGCGGACGGCGGGCCAGCCGTCGGCGCGGCGGACGAACTCGTCGCTGAAGGCGAACTCGAGCGCCGCGATCGCCGGCTCGCCGGCACGGGCCACCAGATCGCCGATCGTGCGGATCCCGAGCCGCTCGGCGAGCTCGCGCTTCATCGCCAGGCCGTAGGTGTTGTCGAACCCCAGTTCGGGGCCGGCGACGATCCCGCGCGCGGCCAGCGCCTCCGCCAGCCGCTCGGGCGCCGCGGCCGCGGCGTCGCGGAGGATCTCGGCGGACAGCGTCCCGGTGTATTCGACGTAGCAGTCGATCTCGCCGCGCTCGAGCGCCTGAAAGACGATCTGCGTCCCCCCCAGCGCCTTACGGTGAACCGGTTCGCCGCCGGCGTGGCGCACGGTGGCGGCGAGGATCTCCCCGAGGATGATCCCCTCGGTGAACCCCTTCGACCCGATCACGACGCGCTCCGCCGCGCCGGCCCGACCGGCCAGGCAGGCCGCGGCCACCAGCCCCCAGATCGTCGCCCGGCGCGTCATCGGTGATCTCCTGCGGTCATGCCCGGGAGCCGGTGGGCGAGGATGAAACGGCGCACCGACTCGTCGGCGGGGGAGTGGATCAGGGCGTCGAGCGTGCCGCGCTGGACGATCGTGCCACCGCCGAGGAGGACGATCTCGTCGCCGAAGAAGCCGGCCTCACCCATGTCGTGGGTGACGAGGACGACGGTCTTGGCGAGCTCGCGGAAGATCCGCCGCAGGTCCTCCTGGAGGTCGTACCGGACCAGCGGGTCGAGGGCCCCGAGTGGCTCGTCGAGGAGGACCACCGGCGGGTCGAGCGCCAAGGCCCGCATGATCCCGAGGCGCTGCCGCTGGCCGCCGGAAAGCGCCCCCGGCGGGCGGTCGAGAGCCGCCTGCGGCAGGCGCACCAGATCGGCCAGCTCGTCGACGCGGCGCCGGATCCAGTCGGGGTCGCGCCCCCGGCGCCGCGCCAGCAGCGTGACATTGTCGCGGCCGCTGAGGTGGGGAAACAGGCCGCCGTCCTGGATCACGTAGCCGATCCGGCGCCGCAGCTCGAGGGCGGTGGCCGCGGTCATCGGCTCACCGTCGATCGTGACGCCGCCGCTGTCGGGGGTGATCAGGCCGACGATGATCCGTAGCAGCGTGCTCTTGCCGCAGCCGCTCGGGCCGATCAGCACGGTCGTCCGCCCGCGCGGCACATCGAGGTTCGTCGGTGCCAACACCCGCTGGCCGGCGAAGCTCTTCGAGACGTTGCTGACGGCGATCATCCGGCGCTCTCCGATGGCGGGGGGACTGCCTTCCCGGGGACAGGGCGGTGCGGCCGCGACAATGTCACGCTGCGGCAAGTACCGCGGATCGACGTCGGTCGGGAGGGGAGGGGTGCCCGGTTCGCTCCGGACCTGGAAATAGCCCCATAGTTCGGCGGCGTCGTCTGCCGTGCCTTGCGGCTGCGCCCGGCGCACGCGCGCCCGCCAGGCGACGGGGCAGGGGCGGTCGAAGCGCCCGAGGGGCACCAGGCCGTCGGAGAGCGCCGTGGCGGGGACCGCGACGCTCGTCCACGGTCCGCGCAGCGACGTCTGGAACTCGACCACCGGTAACGTCACGGCGACGCCTTCGGGAAACCCGAGGCGGAGGGCCACCGCCTGGCCGGGCCGGGGCACGGCCGGCTCGGGAGCCGCTGTGAACCCGGAGAACAGCGCGTGGGCGGCGGCATCGAAGCCTGCCACCTGGCGCCAGCCGAGGGTGCGCTTCTGGGCGTCGTCGACCCACGATTGGCCGAGCGTGACGCGGTACTGCCCCTGGCTCATCACGTCGGCGGTGGGCTGCTGTGGATGGGGCAGGCCGATCGCGTGGCCGACCCCCTCGTGGTAGACGACGCAGTCACTCCCGCGGTAGGGCACGCGCCAGCCGTCGGCACTCACCAGCCCCCAGCCGTTGCCGGCCTCGGCGAGGTAGGTGGCTCGGGCTCCCCCCGACGCCGCACCGGGGACGTGGATCCCGTCGGGGTACAGGGCCCCCTCGAACTCCCACCCTGTTCCGCGCGGGGAGAGGCGGTGGAAATCGTCGAGCGGCCGCCAGTTGATGTCGCTGAGGACGACGAGGACGGGAAACGCCGCCCTCGTCTCGCGCGCGAACGAAAGCCGCTCGTCGGCCTCGCGGAGGGTCCGGAAGAAGATCGCGTCGGCATCCCCTTCCCGCAGGGCCGCCGTCGGGAGCCGCGACACCAGCGCCGCCTCCTCGACGCGGGCCACCAGTTCGGAGCGCCCCTGGAACTCGCGCGCGTGGAACGCCTCGATCCGCCGCGCGAACCACTCGGCGCGCTCCCGCCAGTCGGGGAGCACTTCTCGGTCGGCGGGCACGAAATGAACGACAGTCGCCTCGATCCGCGCGATCGGGTGGCGGCCGTCCCACGTCGTCAGCGACGGCGCGGGTTCGGCGGCGACCAGCGCCAGGCTGCACAGCGCGGCGCCGGCGAACGCCGCGGCCCGAACCGATCGTGCCGCCGGGCGGCTCATCGGTCGCTGGCCGTCGCGGGAGGCACCGTCTGCCGACCGCCTTGAGGCTGGCGCTGGCGTTGCTGCTGGCGCTGCCGCTGGCGCGCGGGGTTGCCGCGGCCCCAGCGCGGCTCCTGAAGGGTCGCGTTCCACGTTTTCCAGGCCTCCTCGAGGCGCTGCCGCGCCTGCGGCTCGGCGGTGCTCTTGTCGGTCTGCTCGCCGAGGTCGGCGGCCAGGTCGACGAGCATCGGCCCGGTGCCGCCGGTCGCGTCGACGAGTTTCCAGTTCCCCATCCGGATCGCGCGCTGCTGTCCGAAGCGCCAGTACAGCGCGTCGTGCGGGGCGCCGCCGCGGTCGCCGGTGAGGAACGGGCGCAGGTCGACGCCGTCGAGCCCGTCGGGGCGGGCGATGCCGGCGGCGGCCAGTGCCGTCGGGGCGATGTCGAGTTGGATCACAGGCTCGTCGTAGGTCTTCCCGGCCGGCAGGGTGCCTGGCCAGGAGACGACGAACGGCACGCGCACGCCCCCCTCCCAGGTGGTCGCCTTGTGGCCGCGGAGGGTGCCGTTGCTCGACGCGTTGACCGGCGGGCCGCCGTTGTCGCTGATGAAGAACACCACCGTGTCGCCGGTCAGCTTTCGCTCGGCGAGCGCCGCCGTGACCTTCCCGACCGCGTCGTCCATCGCCGCGAGCATCGCCGCGTAGGTCCGCCGGCGCGGCGGCGTGACGCCGGCGAAGCGCGCTTCCGAGCCGGCGCGCGCCTCCATCGGTGTGTGGACCGCGTTGAACGTGAGCATGAGGAAGAACGGCGCTGCCGCATGGCGGTCGATGAACGCCACCGCCTCGCGCGCGAAGGCGTCGGTGAGATACTCGTTCTCGGCCACCGGCTCGCGGCCGCGGCGGATCGCGTTGGGCCCCTTGTCGCCGTCGGGAAACGGCCCGTAGCCGTGGGCGCCGCCGAGGAACCCGAAGAACTCGGCGAACCCGCGCGACTGCGGCTGATGGTTCGGCCCGTTGCCCAGATGCCACTTGCCCACCAGACCGGTGGCGTAGCCCGCCTTGCCGAGCCGGTCGGCGAGCGTCGTTTCGGTGAGGGGCAGGCCGATCTCGAGCGTGTCGGGGCCAGGCGGGCCGGGATTGAATTCGTGGCCGAAGCGCTGCTGATAGCGGCCGGTGAGTAGCCCGGCGCGCGTCGGGCTGCAGTAGGGGCCGGAGACGTACCCCGACGTGCAGCGCACACCCGTGGCAGCCAGGGCGTCGAGGTGCGGGGTGGGGACGTCGCGCCCCCCTTGGAAGCCGAGGTCGGCGTAGCCGAGATCGTCGGCGACGATGACGACGATATTGGGCCGCCGCGGCACGTCGGCACCCCGCGCGGCACCGGCGGTGAAGGGGGTAACGAGGCACAGAACAGTGGTCAGGACATGGAGTACACGGTGCATCGAATCCCCCGGAACTGAACAGCGTCGCGGCCCCCCCGGCCGCAGGACCCGGGATTGTCGGCCGTACCGCCGAAGCCGGTCAATCGGGGCTGGCCCGATGGGACCGGTCGCCGACAAACCGGCGCACCCGCGGCCCCACTACCCCCAGTCCACGGGACCCGCGTAGCCCCTCCGCCGTCGCCCTCGCATCGGCCCGTCGCCATGTCGTGCGGGTCGATGCGAGGGCAAAGGCGCGAGGGGCGCCCCCCTCTGCAGAGCCCGAGCAGAGGCTCGCGCACGATCGCCCTGGCACCACTCCCGCCAATCGGCCCGGAATCCCGAGCCGATCCATCGGCGGGATCGAGCCGTATACTCACGCAAGGCAAGTTCTATTCGCACGGAGACTGCACCGATGAGACGCCCCAGCCGCCGCGATCGGCGTCGCCCCTGCCCGCTCGGCCCCGGCGAGACGCTCGAGCCACGGCTCGCCCTGGCCGTCGTGGTCGTCAGTCCGCTGCCCGATCTCACCGTGCCCGCGGCCGCGACGTCGCAGACGATTTCGCTCTCCGGCCGGTTCGACGACACGGCCGTGACCGGGACGCTGGTGCGGTTCACGACCAATTCCCCCGCCCCTGACGACCGGATCTTCGTCGAACTGTTCGACCAACCGGGGGCGGGGCGCACGCGGACCACGCCGCAGACGGTCGCCAACTTCCTCGCCTATGCCGACGAGGGGCGCTACGCCAACACGATCATCCACCGGCGTGTGACCGGGTTCGTCACCCAGGGAGGTGGATTCAGCGCCCCGACGGCCCCCTACGGCGGCCCGGGGGGTGCGCCGACGGTGATCGCGACGAAGCCGCCGGTCGTCAACGAGCCGGGCAATACCAACATCCGCGGCACGATCGCGATGGCCAAGCTGGGCAACAATCCCGACAGCGCCACCAACCAGTGGTTCTTCAACCTCGCCGACAACTCCTCCAACCTCGACAACCAAAACGGCGGCTTCACCGCCTTCGGCCGCGTCCTCGGCAACGGCATGGCGGCCGTCGACTCGCTGGCGGCCGTCCCCACCTACAACGCCTCCGGCTACTACGGCTCCTACGGTGCGGCCGTCTATCCCAACGGCGAAAATGGCGCCTTCACCGACCTACCGATCCGCGACGTCCCCATCCCGATCCCCAATCCGCTCGTGGTCCAGCCGGCGCAGTTCGTGTCGTTCCCGTCGGTCAGCCGGGTCGGCGAACTGGTGTACACGGTTTCGAGCAGTAATCCGGCCCTGGTGGCGGCGAGCATCGGCGACGGCGTCCTGCGGCTCGATCATGCCGTGAGTCAGTCGGGCACGGCGGTGATCACCGTCCGCGCCGCATCGGCCCTCGACCCGACCGACTTCAAGGAAGACCAGTTCACGGTCGTCCGCCAACCGGCGATGGCTGGCGGCCTCGTCGGCCGGTCCGGGAACGAGCTGTGGGTCAGCCGGCGCACCAACGGCGTCGCGACGACGACCCTCCTCGCCACGCTCGCCAGCGCCACGGTGACCGCCACGCTCACCGGCGACTTCAACGCCGACGGCCGTGACGACACGGCGCTGCGCAGCGGCAGCGGCCAGTGGCAGGTGATCCTCACGCCGGCCAGCGGCACGGCGACGCCGCAGGTCTGGTCGACCTGGCCGATGAGCATCAACTGGACCGACTATGTTGCGGGCGATTTCAACGGTGACGGCCGCACCGACATCGCCGCCCGCAATCCGACCAACGGCAACTGGCGGATCGGCGTCAGCACCGGCGGATCGTTTTCCGACGCCGCCTTCTGGAACTGGCCGGCAAACGTCGCCTGGACCAACGTCATGACCGGCGACTTCACCGGCGACGGCCGCACCGATCTCCTCGGCCGCGACCCGCTGACCGGCCAGTGGCGCCTGTCGCGGTTCAACGGCTCGATCTACGTCAGTAGCACGGTCGCCACCTGGACCAACGCCGTCAGTTGGTCGAACTTCGTCACCGGCGACTTCAACGGCGACAAGCGCCTCGACTTCGCCGGCCGCAATCCCGTCACCGGCAACTGGCGGCTGGCGCTGTCCACGGGCGTCGGGTTCAGCGACCTCTACCAGTGGAACTGGTCACCGGCGGTGACCTGGATCAACGTCATGACCGGCGACTTCAATGGCGACGGCCGGACCGACATCGCCGGCCGCGATGCGCTGACCGGCACGTGGCGGGTGTCGCGGATCAGTAATGCCGTCGCGGTCAGCGGCGCGTATGGCACCTGGGGGGCGAGCATTCCCTACGACTTCTTCGTCGTCGGGGACTTCAACGGCGATGGCCGGGCCGACATCAGCGCCCGCAACCGCAACACCGGCACCTGGCGTGTCGCCCTCGGCGGGGTGAGCACTTTCACCGACACCGCCTACTTCAACTGGTCGACGCTCAAGACCTGGTCGTGGGGAGCGGCGGCACGGACCTGAGCGAGCGGCGTGCCCGCGACCCCGTCACTCGGCCATCAGCTTCCGTCGTGCCTCCTCGATCGCCTGCTTCTTGTCGGCCGTGACCTCCGGCCAGGCGAGGCCGAGCCGGCCGATGGTGCCGGCGAGCACCGCCGCCACGACCGCACGGCTGACCCACTTGCGATCGGCGGGCACGACGTACCACGGCGCGTGCTCGGTACTCGTCGCGGCGAGCAGCGCCTCGTAGGCGGCCATGTAGTCGTCCCAGTGGCCGCGCTCGGCGACGTCGGACGCCGAGAATTTCCAGTGCTTGGCCGGCTCGTCGATCCGCGCCAGGAAGCGCTTCCGCTGCTCCTCCCGCGAGACGTTGAGGAAAAACTTCAGGACCACCGTGCCGTTGCGGGTGAGATGGCGCTCGAAGGCGTTGATGTCGTCGAACCGCCCCTCCCAGGTCTTCTTCTTCGCCTCGACGCCGGGGATTCGCTGGGCGGCGAGCAACCCGGGATGGACTCGGACGATCAGGACCTCCTCGTAGTAGGAGCGGTTGAAGATCCCGATCCGGCCCCGTTCCGGCAGCCGCTTCATGCAGCGCCACAGGAAGGTGTGGTCGAGCTCCTCGGCCGACGGGTGCTTGAAGCTCGTCACCTCGACCCCCTGCGGATTGATGCCGGACATGACGTGCTTGATGACGCCGTCCTTCCCGGCGGCGTCCATCGCCTGGAAGATCGCCAGCACGCTCCAGGTGTCGGCCGCCCAGAGGAGCTCCTGCATCCGTGCCAGTTCCTCGACGTCGGCCGCGAGGAGCTGTTCGGCCTTCTCGCGCCGCTTCTTCTCCGGCTCCTTCGGGTCGCCGGCCCAGGCCGGATCGTGGTCGGCGAGGCCGAACTTCCTCCCGGGGCGGACGCGGAACAGGTCGTCGATGCGCTCGAGGTCGACGGGCATGGCATCGATCCTCCGGAGGGCGTGCCGACGGGCGCTCAACGCCCGCCCGTGATCCGTCACGGCGCCTGGACGTCGTGCCCGTCGCGTAGGTGGCATTCGACAACATACCTGAACGCGAGCCAGCGGAGGGGCGGCAGCGACGTCAACCCGTCTGCGACCCGCCACAGCCATTCGGTTCGCGCATCGACGAAGCTGATCACGGTGTTGTCGTAGCCGATCAGGGTATCGAACGCGGCCTCGAGCCGCCGTGGGATCGTGAATTGGTTCCGCGCGAACAACCGCCATTCGGAACGACGGCGGGCGTGGTACCAGGCAATCGACGGATTGAGGAGGTTCGGTTCCACGGCCACGTACCGACCCCCGGGCTTGAGCACGCGGCGGATCTCGGCGAGGGTCCCTTCGAGGTTGCCGACGTGATGGAGGAAGTCCCACGAGTTGACGGCGTCGAACGATCGATCGGCGAACGGGAGCCGGGTGGCGCTGCCGACATGTACCCGGCAGTTGGCGAGCCCCCGCGTGGCGAGGTTCGCCTCGGCCCGGCGGATCATCGCCGCCGAGCCATCGATCCCCTCGAGCCGGTCGGCGTGGCGGCAGAGGATCGGGAAGTACAGGGCCGTCCCGCAGCCGACGTCGAGCATCGAGCCGACGCGCAGGGGATACAACCGCGCGAAGGCCCGCTCGAACATCCGGGCGACGATCGGCCGGTTTTCGAGGAGATCGTCGTCGAACCGCTCGCGGTACAGTCGCGAGCGGTGCCCGACGATACCGTCGTAGTGCCGGCGGGTGGCTTCGTCGTCGAGCAGCATCCGAGTGCCTCGTCGGCGCCAACGCACCGGCCACCCGCCGGCACCCGGCTCACAGGCCAGCTGATTGCGCGGGGTGTCCGGTCAAGCCGCCGACAGGGCGGCGGGGCGTTCGACGTCCACCGTGCCCGCCGCGCCGGCGGCTGGCCGGCCGCGGTGGGCCAGTACACCGGATTCGTCGAACGTGGCCGACTCCTGGTAGCCGTCGCTATCGGAGTTGACGGCCCACAGGTCGTGGTTCCGGTCGAGAAGCACGTTCTCGGCGGCCAACAGTCCCATCAGGATGCTGTGGTCCTGATTGTTGTACTTGAACGACCCGTAGCGTCCGATCACCGTCAGGCCGTGGATCCCGCGGAGGAAGTGAGCGATCGTCTCCACGTGCCGGCGGTAGCCGATTTCGTACACCGGATATGACCTGGGGAGGTGGACGACGTGCCCGTCGCTGACCGGGTGGTCGCGGAGCAGGCCGACCGTGCGCATCTCCGCGGCCGCCAACCGCTGCAAGTCGGCATCGCTGGCAGACCAGACGGGGTCGGTGGAAGTACACCAGTATTCGCAGCACACGACGGTGTCGGACGGGGACTGACCGCCGGGCGGGCCCCAATTGTTGAAGTTCGTCACCCGACCGACGCCGACGGCGGGGTCGTGGACGTACACCCACTGGTCCGGAAACAGATGCGGCGTCCCCACCCGCAGGTAGACCAGGATCGTGTTCCGGAAGGAGAGTTGGTGAGCGGCGGCGACCACCGCGGGAGGAGTGGATGCGAGACCATGGACAAGGTGCGTCAGGGGCATCGTCGAGACGACCCGATCGTACTTTTCGACACGGCCGTGTTCGAGTCGCAATCCGGTGACCGCGCCGGAGGTGGTGAGGATCTCGGTCACGGTCTCACGGCACAACACGCGTCCTCCGTCCGCGACGATCCTTGCGGCGAGGCGTTCGTACACCATGCCGGTGCCGCCGCTCGGGTAGGCGAAGCAGTCGGCGAGAGTCCGGTGGCGGCGCAACCGACCGCCGGACAGGGCGTTGGCGACGACGTCGGCGAGCGAGAGCCGACGGATGCGCTGCACGGCGAAGTCGTGGCTCAGACGCGTGCAAGGAATCCCCCACAGTTTCTCGCTGTAGGTCTTGAAGAACATTTCGAACAATCGGCGCCCGAACCGACGCACGACCCAGTCCTCGAACGAATTCCCGGCGCCTCGGCGGGCTTGGCCGCCGACACGCGCTGCAGCGTAGCTGACGATCATGCGAAGGCATTCGCCGATGCCGAGGTGGCGGACGATGTCCAGCGGTCGCAGGGGATAGGCGAACAGCTTGCCGTCGAAGCGGATCCTGGTGAGCCGATTGATGACGTGCCAGTCGTCGCCGACGACCGTCCGCCAAAAACGATTGACCCGCGGATCGGCGCTGAAAAAGCGATGTGGCCCCAAATCGACGCGTCTGCCCCAGAGATCGATCGACCGCGACAATCCCCCGACCTGCGCGGCTGCCTCATAGACATCGACGGCGATGGCCGCGCGGGCCATCTGCCACGCGACGGTGAGCCCGGCCGGTCCGCTCCCGATCACGGCGACGCGGCGCGGTATCCGACCGGCGGAGCGGCCCCCGGCCGACGGCTCGGTAACGGGGCTCGCCTCCGTCCTGATTCCTCCCTGGATCATCCGTAGACTCCTCGTGCCGGCGTCAGGTAATTTCCGCGCGGGGATTGTCGGTATCCACCTCGCGGCGGCCGCGGGGAGCTGCCGTCGCCGGAAGTAAACCGTTCGCGATGTCGAGCACACATCCCCTTCGGATCCCGTCCTCGGCTACCGCGGCTATCGGCATCGCCCTGCTCGTGGCCGTGTGCTGGTTCATGTACGGCAGGACCCTGAATTACGAGTTGATCTTCGACGATCGCCCGTCGATCGAGTCCAACGAATCGATTCGTCGGCTCAGCCCTCTGTTCGGCACGGCCGCTTTGCCCGGCCCCCTGCGGCCGTCGCCAGGCACTCCTCTCGAGGTCCGACCAGCCGTCAACTTGACGTTTGCCCTCAACTACCATTTCGGAGGTACGGACCCCAGAGGCTACCGCTTGGTGAACCTCGCAGTCCATACCATTGCGGCGCTGGTTGCATGGGTGATCGTGGCAGCGACGGTGACTTCTCCGCCGTTCGCCGGCCGGTTCAGTGGGCGCGCGGGGGCGACGGGATTCGCCGCCGCCCTGGTGTGGATGGCCCACCCGGTCCACGAGGAAACGATCGTCTATCTGACCCAGCGGACCGACCTGCAGATGGGGCTGTCCTATCTCCTCACGCTCTGGGCGGCAATCGCGTACTGGCGCTGCCGCGGATGGCAGTCGCGGCTCGCGCTGGCGGCCGTCGCGGCTGTCACGAGCGTTACTGGCATGCTCTCCAAGGAGATGATGGCCTCGGTTCCGGCCGTCTTGGCGCTGTACGAGTGGACATTCCTCGGCGGTGCGCCGCTCGCGATCCTACGCCGCTCCTGGCCGCTGTACCTCGGGGTGCTCGCCAGCCTGCTCCCGCTCGGCGTGCTCTACGCGCGTGGCGCGGGGACTCCCCTCGCCGGATTCAACAACACGATCTCCGCACACGACTACTGGCTGACGCAGAGCGGGTCGTTTTTCGTTTACTGGCGGCTCCTGTTCTGGCCGATGCCGCTTCTGCTGCACTACCAAGTGCCGACGCTGCATTCGCTCGGCGCGGCCTGGCCCGCCGTAGTCGGCCTTTCTGCCTACGTCGCGGTCACCGCCGTTGCCGTGTGGTATCGGCGTCCGCTGGGGTTCTCGCTGGCGTCGTTCTTTCTTGTCCTGTCACCGACCTTGATCGTGCCCTTGCCCCACGAGGAGATCGCCGAGAGGCGGATGTACGTGGCCTCCCTGGTCGTCCTCCCTTTCCTGACGATCTCGGTCATGGAAGCGACCCGGGTGCTGGCAACGCGCGTCCTCGGAACGCGGACGGCCGGTCGCGTTCGGCTGGCGGTAGCGGGATCGTGGCTACCGACCGTCGCCGTGACGGCGTTGTCGGTGGGCGTGGTGGTCGCGACCGTGCCACGCTTGGCGACGAGGTCCGGGCTGTGGGACCACGTTCTCGCCCACCAGCCCGACAACGCCCTGGCCCTTGCATTCGCCGGCTGGCAGGACTACGAGGATGGCGCCGTCGACGCGGGCATCGACAAGGTCACGCGGGCGTGGCGGATGAGCCCCGGAACTCGGTTCCTGGCGAATGTCGTGATCGCGGTGCTCGATCGGACGCAGCGCTATCCGCAGATGCTCTCGGTATGCCGCACGCACCACCGTAACCATCCCCGCCTGCCGGCGGCGGTCCAAGCGCTGGCAGTGGCCCTGGAAAAGAACGGACGGGTTCTCGAGGCGATCGACACGTATCGCGAGGTCATCCGGCTCAAGCCCGATGCCTGGGACGCCCACAGCGCTTTGGCGACCCTGCTCGCCGAAAACGGCGCGATCGGCGAGTCGATCGAACACTTCGCAATCGCCACCGACCTTCACCCCGACTTCATGAACTGCATGAACCTGTTCTCGCTGTATCGGGACACGAACCACGTCGAGGCGGCGCTCGCGATCGCCCCGCGGTTGGTGGAGGCGGCGCGCCGAGAACTACCGGCCGACGAGGCGGAGCCGATTCTCCGCGACATCGCGCGGTACGATGCGCGTCGTCAGCAGATGGATGACGACGATCTGCCGTCGTCGGGCGGCACTCCCGAACGCCACGGGGACCGTGGTCGCAAGGAACGCTGACAGAACACGACCGCGCTTGTGATCACTGTCGGCCGGCATCGTGCGGCGGTGGACAGGCGATCGGGGTGGCCGTCGCGGCCCGCCGGTCTGGATCGACGGCGGTGAATCGTACCGACACGATCCACGGTGCGGCCCCTGCCGTCCAGTGACCGTAGGTTGTCGCGACGATCGCGTCGTCGGAGAGCCGCTCGAGCGACGATTGGTCTCCAGGGTCCAGGTGACACGGCCGGTCACTCCACCCGCGTGAGCGCCTCCACCGTGAAGGGGCGACCTTGAGGCGACGGCCCGGATCTTGCACTCCATAATCGAGAGTTTTTTTGCAAGGCATGACAAGAGCCTGTAAGCCACTTCTTGACGAGTATCTTGCCGGTTTTCCCTGCGTCGCCGAGCGGCGCTGTCGGTACGGACTGGTGATCACCAACGACAGCGAACTGCGGCAGATCGACGAAGCGATTGTCGCCGTGCCGTTCTCACACCTCTGACCGGCAGCCGAGCCGGCACACTCCCCGGCACAGTCGGCGTCCGCCGGCGGCCTGCTGGAGCCGTCACGGCGGGAGACAGAGTCGCGTTTTCCTCGGAAAACAGCGGGAAACGCGGGATTTCAGTATCCCCGGCAGGGATCGAACCTGCAACCTTCAGCTCCGGAGGCTGACGCTCTATCCAATTGAGCTACGGGGACGCGGCAGCAAAGTCTACCAGCCCGCAAATCGGCCCACCACCTCCCCGCGACGGCGGCCCACCGCCGGCGACCGTCAGGCCGAGCGGCGAAGCGGCTGCGCGGTCACAGGCGCTTCATCGGCCCGACCCCCGATCGGGATCGTCGCCAGGGCGGTCGCCTGGGCTTCGGCGACCAGGGACTCCAGGTGCCTGTGGCGCGAACGGTAGCCCCACGGCGTGCCCGCCGCGACCAGCCGGCCGAGGAGCATCGGCACCGTTCCCAGCGGAGCCGTCGTCACCGTGTGCCGGAGGACCTCCCAGGCATGGGCGGCGTGGGCGGTGATGCCCCCGCCCCCGACCCGCGAGCGCCAAAAGAGCCGCTCGGCGTGGAGGCCTTGGACGAACGCCGGCACCCGGGCCGCCGGCAGGACGGGCGCGAGGACCTGGCTGGCAGGCTCGATGACCGTCGTCGCGCCGGCGCGTGACAGCGCGACGGCCAGATCGGCGTCGGCCAGCGTCGCGCAGGTCGCCGCGAAGCCCGGGCCGCCGCGCGACAGCACGTCCCGCGACCAGAAACCGGCCTCGAGGACCGGACCGACCGGCGACCGGACCGGCACCGCCGGCACCTCGACCGCGCCGCGCCGCGCCACGACCGCCACGCGGCGGCCGCCCGCCGTGACACGCAGGCCGGCACCGACGATCCGGGCGCGGTCCTGCTCCGCCACCGTCACCGGGATCACCGCGTCGGCCTCGCCGGCGACGATCCGCTCCACCGCGGCGTCGGTCCATCCCGGGGTGGCACGCCACCCGGCGGCAAGGACGTGGACCACCGTCCCGGTCGCCGCGGCGAGGGCGCCGTTCACGCAGCCGACGAGCCCCCCGCGCCGCGGTGCGGCGACGAACGTCACCTCTTCCGCGATGTGCCAGGGATCGGCATAGTCGCAGCCCAGGCCGACGATCACCTCGGTGTCGGCAGGACGGTTTTCCAGCACGCTGACGAGCGTCTCCTCCAGTGCGGCGGTGTCGCCGGTCACCGGAACGACGATCGACAGCCTGCGCCCCGTGCAGGCGCGCGGCATCATCCAGGCCCCCCGATCCCGGAACCCCCCCGAGCCCCTCCGCCGGGCCAGACGCCCGGCCCACGCCACGTCAGGCGGCGGCGCGCTGCGGCTGCAATTCGGTGAACAGGTTCACCGTCTGCAGCATCTCTCCTCCCGCGTCGTAGAACTGCAGGACGCCGACGTCGATCAGCCACATCGCGAACATTTCCGAAGCCCGGTAGCAGCGGGCCACGCAGCGGCCGCGGTCGATGCGGATGTTTTCCTCGACCTCGGCGGCTTCGACGGCGTCGATGCCCATGTCGAGGAAGTACCTGACGACGAGCTGACGCACGTCGGCGGCATGCATGTGCAGGCGCATGGACGCAACCTCCTGTCGCGGTCTCTCGAACGACGTCCTGTCGATCGGGGGCGGGGACCGTACCGGGAATCCGCCCTCGGCAGAAGGTGGATTTCCGGTGGCCGTTCCGCCCGCCCTCCGGCCATGGAGAGAATCGTCATCGCGACCCCGAGCGGATGATGTTGTCTTTTCGGAGACTGGGCAGCCGGCGCCAGACGCCAGGTCTGCCCCGTTTGCCCACCCGCCCCGACCGGCACTCACTGCCGCTCCGTCCAGGCGACCGTCTCGTACCGCTCGGCGACGAGGCGGTCGACGGCAGCCACCGGCCAGTCCGTGCGTTGCGACCGGGCGTGGAACGCGGCGCGGACGGCGTCCTCGAGCGCCTCGCGCGGTTGGCGCAGGGAGGCGACGAATTCGCCATGCGGTCGCCCGGCACGGTAGCCCGGCTCGCGCGGCGGGTGGCGCAGGAGGCGGGCGAGGAGATCGAGGTCGAGCCCGTGGAGCAGCGTGCCGTGGTAGAGCACCGCCTGCCTGCGGATCCGCAGGGCGTTGCCGCCGACCTTGCGGCGCCCGACGGGCCCGGCGATCGACAGATCACAGCTCCCGGACAACTCGACCGACCGGCGATCGGGTCCGAGCGCCGACAGCATCGCCGCCAGCGGGGTGAGGATGCCGCGGTGCAGCGCTTCGACCGGCGGCACACCGGCCGGGCAGGGCATCACCACGCTCCAGGCCAAACAACCTGGGCCGAGGAGGACGGTGAGCCCGCCGCTGGGGCGGCGGAGGATGGCGACACCTGCCGTGGCGCAGGCCTGGCGATCGACCTCGTCGTCGATCCGGCTCGACGATCCGACCACCACTGTCGGCCGGTCGGCCGCCCAGCAGCGCACGACCGGCCGCGGCAGGAGCCCGTCGTTGGCTTCGGCCAGCAGCGCGTCGTCAAGGGCCAGCTGGCCGGAGACCTCCGCCGGGCCTCCGGGGAGCCAGTCGGCGACGTGATCGGCGGAGGGAAAGGGCGCGGCCATGGTGGCTTGCCGGCTGGGCACGGGGAAAAACCGGTTTGGGGCGGACTTTTGCGCCGCGCCGCCTACACTAGCGGGTATGAGCGACAAACCCTCCCGCCCGCTGGCCGCCGACGACCTGCTTCCGCCCGTCGAGCCTCCCAGCGCCGCGTTCCTCGTGCAGCTGTTCCTCGTGCCGGGTTTGATCGTCGCCATCATCGTCTGTGTCTGGCTCGCGTTCCACTGGTTGGCACACCTCGGCAACGATCCCCAGGCGTACGTCCGCACGCTCCGCCGGCCCAACGAGGGGCGCTGGCAGGCGGCGCTGAACCTCGCCAACGACATCCGCGGGCCGCGCGGCGACGTCCTCAAGCGCGATGCGGCCCTGGCGACCGAACTGGGGCGGATCCTCGAAGACGAGGTCGCCAGCGGGCGGACCGGCGAGCAGACCGAGATGCTCGAGCTGTACCTCTGCCGGGCACTCGGCGAGTTCGCGATTCCCGAGGCCGTCGATCCCCTCGTCGCGCAGGCCCGCGACATCGCCGCGCCGAAGCGGGCCCGCGCTGCTGTCGAGGCGCTGTCGGTGCTCACCGCCAACCTCGCTGCCGCCGGCACCCGGTGGGACGAGGGCCGCGTGGCCGAGGCCGTGATCGCCGCGTCGCGATCCTCCGACCGCGCCCTGACGTCGGCGGCCGCGTTCACGCTCGGCGTCGTCGGCGGTTCGGGAGCCACCGAGCGGCTCCTCGACCTGGTTACGGATGCCGACGACGACGTCCGCGCCAACGCGGCCGTCGGGCTCGCCCGTCTGGGGCGCAGCGAGGCCTACCCGACGCTCGCCGAGCTCCTCGCCCTCCCGGACGTCGCCGCTGCCGCCGGCAACACCGAGGCGCTGTCGGCCCGCTACAAGCGGGCGCTGGTGGTGGTCAACGCGCTGCGGGCCACCGCCCTGCTCGTCGATGCCGGGGCCGAAGAACCGCCAGCCGAGGTGATCCGGCTCGTCGACGCCCTGGTGTCCGATCCGATCGCCGACGTCCGCACGGCTGCGGCGGCCGTGGTGCAAAAACTGCGACGGGTCGGGACGGCGCCCTCCTCCGGACGCGGCTGACCGGCCGGCTCAGGCGTCGAGGAATTCGTCGAGGGCCTCGCGGAGCAGGTCGGTGTCGGTCGCCCGGCCTGTCCAGGCCTGGAAGTCGATCGCCGTCCGATGGCAGTGGACCTCGAGGCCGTCGATCAGGCACGCTCCGGCACGGGCAGCACCCTGGGCGAACGCCGACGGCGTCGCACCGAGCGCCGTGTCGACGACCACCAGATCGCCACGCAGTGCCCGCAGGTCGAGCCCCTTGCGCACGCCGCTCTCGGGCAGCGCCGCGACCACGATCCTCGTGCGGTCCGGGATCTCGAGGACCTGCCCCCACGGCACGACGTCGGCCGCGGCCCGGCCGAGCCCGGCGACGTCGCCGACGAGCGCCTCGGCCCGCGCGGCGGTGCGGTTGGTGACGAGGATCTCGCGGGCTCCGGCGAGCGCCAATTCCAATGCCGTGGCCCGGGCGACCGCCCCGGCGCCGACCACGAGCACGTGCGCGTCACCGACGTCGGCGTGCATTCGCAGCGCCGACAGGATGGCGCGGCCGTCGGTCATGTGGCCGACGAGTGCGCCGGCGGGTTCAGCAGCGACGAGACTGACCGCGCCGGCGAACGTCGCCGCCGGCGACAGGTGCCCGACCAGCGGCACCGCGGCGTGGCGGAGCGGGCCGTCGAGGATGCAGCCCCGGAAGCCGAGTGCGGAGACGCCGGCCAGGGCCTCGGCGAGGCGCTCGGGGGCGACGTCGAGCGACAGGAAGCGCCAATCGAGACCGGCCGCGGCGAACGCGCGCTCGAACAGATACTGCGCGGGGTTGCCGGCGGCCGGGCAGCCGAGCAGCGAGACGACATCCTGCAGGGCTGTGCTGGCGGCGGTGGTCATGGCAAGGATTCCGGATCCCCCCATGAAAGCATGCCGTCGCAGCGACGGAAAGGGGACCGCCACGGGCACCGCCGCCGGCCGGGCCCGAAAGGCCCTCAGACGACCTGTTTGGTCGCCTCGAGAAACAGCGGATCGGCGCGGATCGGGTCGAAATCACGCTCCCGGGCGGTGAGCGTGCGGTAATGGCTCTCGCGGGAGATCGCGCTGGCGAGGTGCTCGACCGCCCCCTTCGCATCCCCCGACAGCGACAGGTAGCAGGCGAGATTGTAGTGGAGGAGGGGCTCGTCGGGTGATGCCTCGAGCGCCTGACGGAGGGCCCCGATCGCCGTGTCGAGCCGCCCGAGCCGCTTGTGGCACCAGCCGAGACCGACCCAGGCGGCGACCGCGTCGTGATCGCGGTGGACGACCGTGTCGAACGCCACGATCGCCTCCTCCAGCCTCCCCAGGGCGCGGAGCGCCTCGCCGCGCAGCAGGGCGGCGAACACCGAGTCGCGGGTGTCGCTGCCGAGCCGATCGAGGCGGTCGAGCACCGAGGCGAGGAGCCGGCGGACCGCCGGCGCGGGGGGCGTGTCACCCTGGAGAAGACCCTCGGCCAGTTCGATCGCCCCGGCTGCCTCCTTGAGCGAGAAGGCGTCGCGGAGGGTGTGCAGGTCTTCCATGGCGGCACCTTGGACGCGGGGCGCGACGGGCCTGGGGGCCCCGAAAAAGTTATACGCAGCCCGCCGGCACGGGGATCGTGGGTCGAGCCGCAGCCTGTTTTTTCCGCCGCCTTCACGAAAACGCGCCGTCGACGCCACTCCTTTCCAGGCGGCCGCGTCGGGCGGGCCCGCCACCGTGGCGGATGGGAACGACGGGGGGGACGATGCGCTTGACGCTGCGAACGCTGCTGGCCTGGAAGGACGGCGTGCTGCCGGAGGCAGAACTGCGTGCGCTGGGCGAAAAAGTCACCGCCAGTCCGGTGGCCGCTCCGCTCCTCGAGCGCATCGACGAGGTCGTCGCCCGCCCGCAGGTGGGCGCGGCGCGGACCGATGCCCGCGGACTGGGGGGCGATCCCCTGTCGGTCGCACGGTACCTCGACAACACGCTGCCGGACGAACAGCTCGAGCCGTTCGAGCGGATCTGCCTCGAGTCCGACATGCACCTCGCGGAAGTCGCCTCGTGCCATCGGATCCTCGCCGGCCTCGAGCGGGACCCGGCGGCCCTTCCCCCGCTCGACGCCATCACCCGGGCCCGCCTCCTGGCGGCCCTGGCCCAGGCGTCGGCGGCACGGCCCGTCGACGGCGGCCCGGTGGTCGTGGCGAGCGCGGAACGTGGCGCTACGGCGACGCCGCGCACGCCGGCGATGCGTGGCCGTGTGCCCTGGTTGGCGTGGGGAATCGCGGCGCTCGCACTTGCGACCGTGGCGGTGCTGGTCGGCGTCTTGGTGACCGCGCTCAGCGCCCGCCCGGGCGCCGGGGACGGGCAGCGCCCCGGGCAGCCCGACGCCCTGGCTGCCGCCGGCGGTCGGGCCGTCGCCGAACCGGCCGCACCGGTCGCGGCGGCACCGCCCCTGGGCACGGCCGTGCCGCCTGCCTCCGAGCCTCCGCCGCCCGCGATCCCCGAAACCGCCCCCGTTCCTGCGGAGGGTGCGGCGACGGCCGTCGCGGTGAGCGTGCCGGTGGCCGCGGCCGCCGGCGCGGCGGCCGCGGGCGAACGTCCGCCGGGGAGCGATCAGGCTGAAGCCGCAACGGCGCTGGCCAGCGTGACCGGCACGGGGGCGCTGGTGTGGCGACCGGCAGGGCGAGGGGGCGAGTGGACTGCGGTGCTGCCGGGTGCCGAGATCGGTGCCGCCGCGGACCTGGTCGTGCCACCCGGTGCGGAACCGGCCGTGACGGCCCTGGGGATCACCGTGCGGCCGCGGCCGGGGAGCCGCTGCGTGATCACCGTCGACGCCGCGGCCAGTCCGCGTTTGGAGGTCTTGTTCGGCGGATGCGTCGTCACCGCTGATCGCCCCGATGCCACGCTCCGCATCGCGGCGGCCGGTCTGGAAGCCACGGTCGGCGGTTCTCTCGCCGCCGGGGTCGACGTGGAAGCATCACGGCTCCTCCCGACCGGTGCCGATCCGGCGACCACCGTAGCCACGGTTGGCGGTCGACTCACCGCGCTGGGCGCCGGCATCCGGCTGTCGGTCGCGGCCGCAGGCGAGGGGATCCAGCTCGAGGCGGGCCGCACGCTGGCCTGGGACGGGGCCGATCCCGGGGCTGCCACCGTGGTCACGGTCGCCCGGCCGATCGTCCGGGAGGATGCGGCCCGGGAGCGCCTCGAGCGCTCCGCCGCGGCGGCGTTGGCAACGCGGCTGGCGGCCGGAGACGATCTCGACGCGGCGCTGACGGCGTTGGCCGGGTCACGGCGTGTCGAGCAGCGCGCGCTTGCCGCCACCACCGGCGCGCTGCTCGGACGATACGACGACCTGGTCGACCTGCTGGTCGCCGACGGGCCTCCCCGTGGGCTCCGCGACGGGCAATGGGAGGAGGTGTTCGCCGCCGCCGTGCCGTTGGCGCTGGCCCGGGGGGCCAACGCGGCGGCGGCGTTGCGCCAGGCCGTGGAGTCACGCGCTCCCCCGGGCCGCGGCGACCTGCTCTGGGGGCTGTTCACGGGGCCCGACCCGGGGGCCGACCGCGCGACCGCGCTGGCGGCGCTCGTCGATCTCCTCGACGACGAGACGCTGGTGGTCCGTCGCGCGGCGTACGTTCAGCTGTGTCGTCTGGCGGTTCCGACGGCCGCGGACCGCGCCCGGTACCAGCCCGATTCACCCCCCGAGCGGCGGCGCGACGGCGCCGCGTGGTGGCGCCGCCAGGTCGATCGTCGGCCTGCCGGTGCGGCACCGTGCGAGTGACGGCGGCAGCCTGCCGGCAGCGATTCCCGCCGTCGTTTGCCACGTCGCGGCCGGTCGGCGGGGACGGTTTGTCGTCGCCGCGCGGGGGGTGATATGCTTTGGTGACCGTCGGCGACAGGAAGGGACTCATGCAGATCAACGTGTCGGCCCGTCATGGACACCTGAGCCCGGCCACACAGTCGAAAATCGAGGCCAAGGTCTCGCGATTGAAGCGGTATTTTGACCGCCTCACCGCCCTCAACGTCACCGTCGACCTCGAGCACTCGGCCCAACCCTCGGTGGAGATCGTGGCTTCGGCCGAGCATTTTCACGATCTGGTGAGCCACGAGGTCTCGGGCCAGTTGTGGCGCAGCATCGACGGCGCGACGCAGAAAATGGAGCAGCAGCTCCGCAAGCACAAGGAAAAGGTTCGCGATCACAAGCACGTGCAGTCCTCGCGGCACCCCTGAGCCGTGGGGCGCCCCAGGGAGGCGGGCCCGCGGCGCCGGCCCGATCGCCGGCGGTTCGCCACCGGAGACGAGCGACGGCAGCCACAAGACCGGAAGCGTTTTGCATGAAGTTCTCTGATTTCGTCGTCGTCGACGCCATCCGCTCCGACGTCGAGGCGACCACGAAGGAAGCCGTGATCCGGGAGATGGCATCGGCTCTGGTCGACGCCGGACGGATCAAGGCGGCCGACCTCGACGGGATCGTCCGCGCGATCATGAAGCGCGAGGATCTGGGGAGCACCGGGATCGGTCGGGGAGTCGCCGTGCCCCACACCAAGCACCCCGGGGTCGGCAAGCTGGTGGGCACCGTCGCCGTCAGCCACGACGGGATCGACTTCGACAGCCTCGACGGCGATCCCGTGCAACTCTTCTTCCTCCTGGTTTCGCCTCCCGACCGGCCCGGGGATCACCTCCGGGCACTCGAGAACATCTCCCGCCAACTGCGCGACGACGCGTTCTGTCGGGAGTTGAAGGCGGCCCGGGCCCCGGGCGAGATCCAGCAGTTGCTCGAGGCCGCCGACAGCCATGGCCTCGTGCCATGAGCGAACGCGGGTTGCGGGAGAACGGCACGGGGCGACACCGGGCCACCGGCGGCGGCGAATCGCCCGGCCGCCGACGGAGCCGGGCGGTGGGTGGCTCCCGAATCCACCGCACGGCACGGGGTGGGGGCTTCGGGGTCGCGGCCCCGCCGCCGTGGCTTGCCGGGGCACGACAATGGGGGCTCCCGGGGGCGGAACCGCGCGGCGGAGCAGGGGCACGGGACGAAGCAGCGTTTCGGTGTGGGACGGCGGGAGCAGCGGACCAACGGTGGACGATGGCTGACGGCAGGGGCGACGGAAAGGGAGCGATGGTCGAGCAGACGGTGACCCGGGAATTCGTCGTCGGTTTGGCGAAGGGACTGCACCTTCGCCCGGCCGACATGCTCGCCCGCGAGGCGCGGCGCTGGCGATCCCGCGTCGAGGTGATCGCCAACCGCCAGCGCGTGGACGGCAAGAGCATCCTCGACGTGATGACCCTTGCGGTCGAGTCGGGCAGTCGGGTGGCGATCGAGGTCACCGGCCCCGACGCCAGCGAGGCGCTCGACGCGATCGGGGGGTTGTTCGCGAGAAACTTCGACGAGACGGGGGGCGGCGACGAGGCCGACGGTGAACCGTCGGCTCCCGACGCCCCATAGCGATTCGATCGGCACGATACACACACGACCAAGACGAGGAGCCGCAACGAACGCCTGGCGCGAGTCGCCCGGTGCCGAACCGCGCGAGCCGGCGGGAGCCTTGGTCTCCCCCGATCCGCTCCCGGTGGCCCGGCCGATGACGCAGCCGGCGGACGCGATGCGCCCATGCTGAAACTCCAGGGTATCGCCGTATCCCCCGGCGTCACGATCGGTGAAGCGCTGGTCCTCGATACCGAGGGCTTCCGGATCCCGCGCCGCTTCGTGGCACGCAGCGCCGTCGATACCGAGCTCGAACGACTTTCGCGGGCCGTCGCCGAGACGTCGGCCGAGATCGAGCGCAACCGCGACGCGATCCGCAGCGAGTTGGGGGATCAGTACGCCGCGATCTTTTCCGCCCACCAGGCGATGCTCCACGACCCGCGGCTGCAGGAGGAGCTCGTCAGCGCCGTCCGCGACCGCAACTTCTGGCCGGAGTACGCGGTCAGCCGGACCCTGCGCCGCTACGCCAAGGTTTTCCAGAGCCTCGACGACCATGTCGCCCAGCGCGCCCACGACATCTACGACATCGAGAAGAGCCTGCTCCGTCACCTCCTCGGGCAGGAGCGCGAGACGCTCGCGGCAATCTCCCAGCCGGTGATCATCCTCGCCCACAACCTCACCCCGAGCGAGACCGCCAACCTCGACCGGCGTTTCGTCCAGGGGTTCGCCACCGAGCTCGGTGGCCCCGGCAGCCACACCGCGATCGTCGCCGAAGGGCTGGAGATCTCCGCGGTCGTCGGGCTCGGGCCGTTTCTCGCCGACGTCTCCGGCGGCGAGCCGGTGATCCTCGACGGCAACCAGGGCGTGGTGATCCTCCAGCCCGACGAGGAGACGATCGCCCGCTACCGTCTCGAAGTCGAGGCGGCGCGGACGGTGGCGGCGCGGCTCCACGGTCTCCGCGACCTTCCCGCCGAGACCCTCGACGGCGTGCGCGTGCAGATCACGGGCAACATCGAGTTTCCCAACGAGGCCGAGCACTGCCTGGCACGTGGGTGCGACGGGATCGGGCTGTACCGCACCGAGTTCCTCTACCTCACCGCCCGCCGCGAGCCGACCGAGGAGGACCACTACGCGGCTTATGCCGAGGTCGCCCGGGTGATGGCCGGACGGCCGGTGGTGATCCGCACGCTCGATCTCGGCGCCGACAAGATGCTCACCGAGTCGACGCCGGAGGAGGAGCGCAATCCCTGCCTCGGCCTGCGGAGCATCCGCCTCTCGCTGCGGCAGCTGCCGATGTTCCGCACGCAGCTTCGCGCCATCCTCCGCGCCAGTGCCCTCGGCGACGTGCGCGTCCTGTTCCCGCTGGTCTCGACGATCGTCGAGCTGCGCCAGGCGCGGATGGTACTCGCCGACGTGATGGAGGATCTCGCCGAGCACGGCATCCCCTTCAACCGCGATCTGCCGGTCGGGATCATGGTCGAGACGCCGGCGGCGGTGATGATGCTCGACGTGTTCATCAAGGAGGTGGATTTCGTCTCGCTCGGGACGAACGACCTGATCCAGTACACGCTGGCGGTCGATCGGAGCAACAAGGAGGTTGCGGAACTGTACAACGCGTGCGACCCGGCCGTGCTGCGCCTCCTGCAGCGGTCGTTCGACATCGCCCGCGAGGCCGGCGTGCCGGCCAATGTCTGTGGACAGATGAGCGGCAGCGTGATGTACACGCAGCTTCTGCTGGGATTGGGTCTGCGGCAGCTCAGCGTGCCGGCCAGCGCCATCCCCGAGGTGAAGCAGGCGTGCCGAAGTGTTTCGGTCGCCGAATGCCGCGTGATCGCCGAGCGGGCCCTGCAGATGGAGGGGGCGCGCGAGGTGAAGGCCTACTTGACCGACCAGATGCGTCGTCGGGGGGCGGCCGCGGGCGCACGCTAGCGTGCGCCTGCCCCCGGGCGGTGCGCCGCCCGGCAACCGAGGAAGGAAAGAATCGGAAACGTCATGAAACAGGAAATGCTGATCAACGTCTCGCAGCCGGAGGAGTGCCGGATCGCGATCCTCGAGGACGGCGTCCTCGAGGAGCTGTACGTCGAGCGCACCAGCCAGGACAACCACGTCGGCAACATCTACAAGGGGCGGATCGTCAACATCGAGCCCTCGATCCAGGCGGCGTTCGTCGACTTCGGCGTGGGCCGCAACGGCTTCCTCCACATCTCCGACGTCGAACCGCAGTACTACCGCCAGGGAGGGCTCGACCCCGACAAGGCGTTCGACCTCGGTGACGCGGCGCGCGCGGGGAGCGAAGCACCGCGCCCCGCCGAGGGGGGCGCCGAGGAGGGAGATGGGCGATCCCGGACGGCCACGCGGCGGCGTCCGCGGCTCGGCGACCGTCCGCGGGTCAAGCCGCCGATCCAGGACATCCTCCGGCGTGGCGACGAAGTCCTCGTCCAGGTCATCAAGGAGGGTTTCGGCACCAAGGGGCCGACGCTGTCGACCTACATTTCGATCCCCGGCCGGTACCTCGTGCTCATGCCGCCGCTGGGACGCGTCGGGATCTCGAAGAAGATCGACGACGAACGCGACCGGCGCGAGCTGCGCGACATCATGCTCGACCTCAAGCCGCCGAAGGGGGTCGGGTTCGTGGTCCGCACGGCCGGGACGGAACGGACCAAGTCGGAGATGGCCCGCGACATGGCCTACCTCCTCCGCCTCTGGAAGAGCATCGTGCGGCGGATGCGGAAGTATTCCGCGCCGATCGACATCTACCAGGAAAGCGACATGATCATCCGCACGATCCGTGACATGTTCACGGAGGACGTCGGGCGGATCCTGATCGACGAGCCGGCCGCCTACGAGCGGGCCCGCGAGTTCCTCGAGCTGGTGATGCCGAAATACGCCCCACGGCTGCAGTTCTACGACGGCAAGGAACCGCTGTTCCACCGCTACGGCCTCGAGGACGAGATCGCCCGGATCCACCAGCGCAAGGTGCCGCTCAAGGGAGGCGGGTCGATCGTCATCGACCAGACCGAGGCGCTGGTGGCGATCGATGTCAACTCCGGCTCGTTCCGCACCGAGAAGAGTGCCGAGGAGAACGCCTACCAGATGAACCTGATCGCCGCCAAGGAGATCGCCAGGCAGCTCCGCCTCCGCGACCTCGGTGGCGTGATCGTCAACGACTTCATCGACATGCGCAAGGAGAAGTACCGGCGTGGCGTCGAGAAGGCGCTCCACGACGCCATGAAGCGCGACCGGGCGCGCACCAAGATCCTCCGCACCAGCCCCTTCGGCCTGGTGGAGATGACGCGGCAGCGGATCCGGCCGTCGCTGCGGAAGAGCATCTTCCGCGACTGCCCGACCTGCACCGGCACCGGAATGGTGAAGACGGCCGAGAGCATGGCGATCGAGGTGATGCGGACGCTACAGCTGGCGGCCACGCGGACCGACATCACCCGCCTCAACGTCACGGTGCACGAGGAGGTGGCGACCTGGATCAACAACCGGAAGCGGCGCGAGGTGGCGCAGTTCGAGGACTCGGTCCACGTCCAGCTCCACGTCGTCGGCAAGGAGAGCGTGTCGCCGGAGCATCTGGTGTTCGAGGCCTGGGACTCGTCGGGCCGCACGCTGCGGTTTCCCTGACCGGAGGCATGGTCGGGGCGACGGTAACTCCCAGGGAGGACGACCGATGCGGCAGCGGCTCGGCGGTTTGGCGGCGGTGACGGTCCTGGCGGCACTGGCGGCCCAGCCGGCACGCGCGCAGCCCCCCGAACCGGCCGAAGCGGCCGTCGGCCGGCAGGCCGACGATTCCCTGGTCACGCCGGTCGACCAGGTGCTCACGCCGCTGGGCACGCTCGTGTCGCTCCCCGGCCTGCGCCCGCAGGCCGTCGCCCTGTCGCCCGACGGCCGGTTGCTCGTCACGGCGGGGAAGACACCGGAGGTGGTCGTCGTCGATCCCGACGGCGGTGCGGTGCGGCAACGAGTCGCGCCGGTCGCGGCGCCGGCCGCCGGCACCGCCAACCGGACGGCCGAGCGGAACCTCGCCCCCGACAAGAAGGCGCTGGCGAGCCTGACAGGCCTGGTGTTCTCGCCGGACGGCACGCGGCTGTTCATGAGCGACGTGCAGGGAGCGGTGCAGGTGTTCGCGGTCTCCGATGGGCGACTGACCGCCCTCGGGCCCCTGCCGCTGCCCCCCGCCCGCGCTCCCGAGCGCGCCGCGGAGGTGCCTTGCGGCCTCGCCCTGTCGGCCGACGGCACGCGGCTGTACGTCTGCGGCAACCTCTCCAACCGGCTCCTCGAACTCGAGGCCGCCACCGGCACCGTGCTCCGCACGTTCGACGTCGGCGTGGCCCCGTTCGACGTCGTCCTCGTCGGCGGCCGGGCGCTGGTCACGAACCTCGGCGGGCGCCGCCCCCGCCCCGGCGACCTCACCGGTCCGGCGGGGAAGGGGACGCGCGTCCGCGTCGACCCGGTCCGGCACGTCGCCACGGAGGGCACCGTCAGCCGGATCGACCTCGAAACCGGCACGGTCGACGAGATCGCGGTCGGGCTCCATCCCTCGGGGCTGGCCGTCGCCCCTGGCGGAGCGATTGTCGTCTGCGCCAACGCCGGATCGGACACGCTGTCGCTGATCGACGTCGCCGCCGGGCGGGTGATCGAGACGGTATGGACGAAGCGGACGCCGGCCGAGCTGTACGGGGCGATGCCGGCCGCACTGGCGTTCGCGCCGGACGGCGAGCGGCTGTACTGCGCCAACTCCGCCCAGAATGCGATCGCGGTCTTCGACTGGGAGCCCGCCGAACGGGGCGTTACCCGGCTCCTCGGCCTGATCCCGGTCGGCTGGCATCCGTCGGGGGTCGTGGTCGACGCCGCCCGCGGGCAGTTGCTCGTCTCCAACATGAAGGGGCTACCGACCGAGCGGCGGAAGCAGAACGGGGGCGGGGAGGGGTTCAACTCGCACCAGCACGCCGGGAGCATCGGGCTGGTGCCGCTTCCCGACGGCGACCTGCTCGCCGCCTGCTCGGAGCGCGTCGCCCGAAACCTCCGCGCCGGGCGGATCGCCGCCTCGCGGCTGCCGCCGCGCCAGGGCGTCGCCCCGCGTGCCATCCCCGCGCGGATCGGCGAGCCGAGCCTGATCGAGCACGTCGTCTACGTCATCAAGGAAAACCGGACGTTCGACCAGGTGCTCGGCGACATGCCCCAGGGCAACGGCGATCCGGAGCTGTGCATCTTCCCCGAGCGGATCACCCCCAACCAGCACGCCATCGCCAGGCGCTTCGTGCTCCTCGACAACACGTACTGTTGCGGCATCCTCTCCGCCGACGGCCACAACTGGAGTACCTCGGCGCTGGCCAACGACTACCTCGAGCGGAGCTTCGCCGGTTTCCCACGCAGCTACCCCGACGGCATGGAGGATGCCGACGCCGACGCGCTGGCCTGGTCGTCGGCGGGGTTCATCTGGGACGCCTGCCTGCGGCACGGCCGGAGCGTGCGCAACTTCGGCGAGTTCATGATGCCGCGCGTGGCGTGGAAGGATCCGGGGCGGAAGGGGCAGCCCGACTTCCGCGCCTGTTACGCCGCCTGGAAGGCCGGCGGCGGCGACGTCACGTTTGCCAGCGAGCCGGCGATCGAGTCGCTCCGCGCCGTGTCGGCGACCGACACCGTGGGGTGGAACATGAGCGTGCCTGATCAGTTCCGCGCCGATCGCGTGCTCGCCCACCTCGCCGCCTGCGAGGCCGCCGGCAGCTACCCCAACCTCGTGATCATCTGCCTGCCGCAGGACCATACCAGCGGCACGACGAAGGACTGCCCGACTCCCGAGGCCTGCGTGGCCGACAATGACCTTGCCCTTGGGCGGATTCTCGAAGGGCTGTCGCGGAGCCGGTTTTGGCCGCGGATGGCGCTGTTCGCGATCGAGGACGATCCCCAGGCCGGTTGGGACCACGTCAGCGGCTTCCGCACGACCGCCTACGTCGCCAGCCCGTTCGCGCGCCGCGGCGTCACGGTCAGCACCCACTACAACACCACGAGCGTCCTCCGCACGATCGGCCAGATTCTCGGGATGCAGCCGCTCAACCAGTTCGACGCGGCGGCGACGCCGATGTTCGACTGCTTCACCGACCAGCCCGACCTGACGCCGTTCGCCGCCCTGCCGGCCGCCGTTCCCCTCGACCTGATGAATGGGGCCCCGCAGTCGCTCGGCGATCCGCTCCTCGAGGCCCACGCGATCGCCAGCGCCGCGATCGACTTCTCGGCGGTCGACCGGGCCCCCGAGGACCTGCTCAACCGGATCCTCTGGCATGCCGTGAAAGGGAGTGCCGCCCCCTACCCTGAATGGGCCACGGCGGCGACCGTCGACGATGACGACGACTGACGCGGCCGCCGGACCGCCTCCCTGAGACGTCGCGGGGGAGGTGAGAGCGGGTTTTTCCGGAGTCTTCCACCCGGACTCGACCCGCCGGCGGCGGTGCGATAGTCTCTGGATTTCTCCCGGCGGCAGTATGCCACGCCGGTTCCTCCGACCCTCCGACCCGCCATGGCCAAGCAGAACCCCACCGACTCCTCCGCCGCCGGCATGGCCGGCACCGGCCATCATTACGCGATCGTCGTCGACGGCGGGCGCCAGTACCGCGTCATGGAGGGGCAGGAGGTGGCGATCGACTTCCGTCACCTTCCGGCGGGCAGCGAACTGGTGTTCGACGAAGTCCTGGCGGTGAGCCACGCCGGGAAGCTCACGATCGGTGCGCCGCTGGTGAAGGGGGCGACCGTCAAGGCCGAGGTGCTCGGCTCCGAACAGGGCAAGAAGCTGTTCGTGCAGAAGTTCGCCCGCCGGAAGAACTACCGCCGGCGCACCGGACACCGTGCCCTGGTCACGCGGGTGAAGATCGCGTCGATCTCGGCCTGATCGTGGTGGCGTGATCCCCCGGCCGCGCAAGGGCCGCTGCCGAGCCACGCCCCCTCCTCACTCGACGATGCCGTGCAGCGGTCCGCCGCGCGCACACAGGGCGTCGACGCGCGCCGAGACCTGCGGATCCTCTTCGACCGGCGGGGCATGGTGCGGCTTGAGCCGGGCGTCGATCACCAGCGGACCGCGGCAGCCCCAGTGCTTGTGGCGGATGCCGGCGCCGACGCCGTGGACGTCGGTGGCGGGATTGGAGCGGGTGAATGTCAGCCAGAGGAAGTTCTCGAGACGGGCCGCGGCGAAGCCGGGATCGTCGACCACCACCACCAGCGGCCAGGCGCCGAGCGCGTGATCGGGCCCGATGGCGGCGGTGAGCCGGTCGGTGTCGGCGGTCCAGTCGGCGGTGGCGCAGCGGCTCCAGATCGCCCGCTCGTCGGGGGCCGCCAGCGCCGGCCGCGGCGCGATCGCCGGCCCGCCGACCGCGACGATCCCCGGCAGGCAGACGCGCGGGGAATGGAAGCCCGATGGGAGGGGCACGTCCGTGGGCATGTCGGTGCCCAGCACCCGCCGGGCCGGGCCACGGGCCGCCACGACCAGCTTGCTCCCGGCGTTGAAACCGCTGCCGGAGTAGTCGAGGGTGTCGATCGTCGTCTCGGTGTGGAAGTGACAGTCGCGCTGCCAGTCGACGCGCTGGAGGAGATGCGCGAGGAACGCCGGCACGTCGTGGGCGTCGAGGCCAGGCGCACCCAGGCCGTCGACGATCAGCAGGTATTTCGCCAGCGACAGCTGCCCCTGGCCGAGGATCGCGGAGGCCTGGGTGAGCAGCTCGGCGGGGCGGTCGCTGCGCCGCCACGGGAGATAGCGCTCGCTCCCGACCGCCAGGAGCAGCGGATGGACACCGGCGGCATCGACGGCGTGAACGCTCGACACCCCGGGCAGGACGGTCGGGATCACCGGCCCGGTGAGCTCGTGGACGAGCCAGCCGAACAGCGTGTCCTCCTGCGGCGGGCGACCGACGACCGTCGCCGGCCAGATCGCCCCGGGACGGTGGCGGACCTGGTCGACGCGGAGGACCGGGAACTCGTGCTGCCGGGCGTAGTAGCCGAGGTGGTCGCCGAACGGCCCCTCGGGCTTCGTGCCGGGGAGAATCGTCCCTTCAATGGCGAAGTCGGCGTCGGCGTAGACGGCCGGCCCGCCGGGGCGCCGCACCATCGGGATCCGATGACCGGCCAGCGCCCCGGCGAAGGTCAGCTCCGACAGCCCCTCGGGGAGCGGCATCATCGCCGCCACGGTCATCGCCGGCGCGCCGCCGACGGTGATCACCACGCGCAGCGGCACGCCGCGCTCCAGCGCCCGCGCGTGATGGACACCGATGCCGCGGTGGATCTGGTAGTGCAGGCCGACTTCGTGGAGCGGATCGTAGTCGTTGCCCGCCAGCTGGACCCGGTACATGCCCAGGTTCGAGGCCCGCGTGCCCGGTGCGGCGGGATCCTCGGAGTAGACGCACGGCAGCGTCACGAACGGCCCGCCGTCGCCCGGCCACGAGACCAGGTGCGGCAGCCGGTCGAGCGCGATCGCGTGGGCCATGATCGGGCCGGAGCGGACCCGGCGCGGGAGCATCGAGAGGGCGTCGAGCGGCGCCCGCCAGTAGCGCCACGGCCGCTCGAGGGCCCGCTGGGGCTCGATCTTCAGTTCGACGAGCCTCCGCACGCGCTCGAGGGTGTCGGCGAAGATCCGCTCCACGCGCCGCCGCGTGCCGAACAGATTGACGACGATCGGAAACGACGAGCCGCACGGGCTGGAAAACAGCAGCGCCGGGCCCCCCGCCCGGAACAGCCGCCGCTGGATCTCCGCGATCTCGAGCCGGGGATCGACCGGATGGTCGATCCGCACCACTTCGCCCGCCGCCGCCAGCGACCGGACGCAATCCTGGAGCGAGCGGAATCCCATCGGTGCGGTCCGTGACGTGGTCGCGCCGACCGCCACGGGCCGGTACACTCCGGTGGGGATTTATAGTCGTGCCGCCGCTCCGGACCGCCGGAGTGGTGCGGCTCCGGGGAGAACGATGGCGATGGTCACGATCACCAGCACGTACCAGGGGGGGCTGCGCTGCCGGGCCGTCCACGGACCGTCGGGGGCGACCCTGCTGACCGATGCCCCCGTCGACAACCACGGTCGCGGCGAGAGCTTCTCGCCGACCGACCTGGTGGCGACGGCGCTGGGGACGTGCATGATGACGATCATGGGGATCGTGGCGGACCGTCATGGGATCGATCTGGCCGGAACGACGGCCGAGACGACCAAGGAAATGTCGACCAGCCCGCCACGGCGGATCGCCACGCTGCGGACGCGGATCACCGTCCCGCTGCCGGCCGACCATCCGCAGCGCGAGTTGCTCGAGCGCGCGGCGCTCGGCTGCCCGGTCCACGAGAGCCTCGGCGGGGGCATCGAGTCGCCGGTGGAGTTCGTGTGGCGCGGCTGACGCCGCCGGCGAGGAAGCGATTGCCATGGCAGAGGGTGAATCGTCGCAGGGGCGGCGGATCGCCGACTGGCTCGACCGCGCGCGGCGCGGCGACGCCGCGGCCCGCGACGAGCTGTTTGCCGCCTGCCGCAGCTACGTGGCCACCGTGGCCCGCTGCCACTTGCAACGCGGGCTGGCGGCACGGGTCGATCCTTCGGACGTCGTCCAGCAGTCGCTGCTCGAGGCCCACCGCGGATTCGACCGGTTCGCGGGGGATTCACCTGGCCAGTGGCTGGCCTGGCTGCGCGGGATCGCCACCCACAACGCCCTCGATGCCGCGCGCGGCCATCGCGTCGCCGCGCGCCGCGATGCCGGTCGGGAGCGCTCCCTCGACGGCGTGGCGGGGTTCGAGCCGGCGGCCGATCCGGGATCGTCCCCCAGCCAGCGCGCGCTGCGCTGGGAGCGCGAGTGGCAGCTCGCGGCCGCCGTCGATCGGCTCGCCGACGACCACCGTCGGGTGATCGAGCTGCGCCATCTCGAGCGCCTGCCGTTCGACGAAGTGGCCCGGCGGATGGACCGCTCCGCCGGGGCCTGCCGGATGCTGTGGATGCGGGCCCTCGAGCAGCTCCGCGCGCAGCTTGCCGACGCGGGGGTGGGGCCGTGAGCGGGGCCCCCGGCTCGGGTGGCGGCGCTGCGGTGTCCGCCGACCTCCTCGACCGCTACCTGGCCGCGCTGCAGGCCGGCGACGACGAGGCGCGGCGGGCCCTCCTCCGCGACGAGCCCCGGCTCGCCGACTGGGACGAGTGCCTCGAGGATCTCGACCTTCTCGCCTCCGGCCTCGAACCGGGAGCCGAATCGGCCGCGGTCCCGGCCGGCACGCGCTACGGGGCGTACCGGATCGTCGCCGAGATCGGCCGCGGCGGGATGGGGGTCGTGTACCGGGCGCGGCAGGCGGGCCTCGACCGCGACGTGGCCCTCAAGGTCCTCGCCGCCGGGATGCAGGCCTCCGACGAGCAGCGCCGCCGGTTCCTCGCCGAGGCCCGGCTCGCCGCCCGGATCCGTCATCCGGGGATCGTCGTGATCCATGACGCCGGCGCGGACCATGGCCAGTTGTATTACGCGATGGACCTGATCGACGGCGAGGATCTCGCGGCCCGGCTCGCCCGCGGCCCGCTGCCGTTGGCCGCCGCGGTCCGGCTCGTGGCCGACGTCGCCCGTTCGGTCGCCCACCTCCACGCTGCGGGCGTGCTCCACCGCGATCTCAAACCGCGCAACATCCTCCTCGCCGGCGACGGGGCGCCGATCGTCACCGACTTCGGCCTCGCCCGCGACGAGGCCGGCGACGGCGATCCCACCGCCACCGGCACGATCCTCGGCACCCCGGCCTACATGCCGCCGGAACAGGTCACGGGGAGCCGCGCTGCCGACGCGCGCGGCGACGTCTATTCGCTCGGCGCGATCCTCTACGAGATCCTCGCCGGCCGCCCCGCCTTCTCGGCGCCGACGCGCCTGGCGACGCTGCTGCAGGTCCTCGAGCGCGAGCCGGTGTCGCCGCGGCGCTGGAATCCGGGCGTGCCGCGGGCGCTGGCGGCGATTTGCCTGCGGGCGCTGGAGAAGGCCCCCGACCGCCGGCCGGCGTCCGCCGCGGCATTGGCCGACGAGCTCGAGGCCTTCCTCCGCGGCGAGCGCGGGCCGGCCGTGGGCGGGAACCTGGGCCACCGGATCGTCCGCGCCGTGCGCCGTCATCCGGCGGTGGGGTTTCGGCTCGTCGGGATCGTCGGCACCGCGGCGGTGGTGGTGGTCCGGTGCCTGCTCGCGCCCGACACGATCGGCTTCTACGCGCCAGTGCTCGTCGGCCTGGGCGCCTGGGGAGCGCTGGCCGCGGCCTGGGAGTGGGCCGGAGTACGCGCGCTGCCGGTGGGCGCGGTGGCGCGGTTGTTCACGCTGACCGACGGCGTCTTCGTCAGCTTCCTCTTGTGGCTGGTGGACGGCGCCAACGGCCCGCTCGTCGCTGTCTATCCGGTGCTCGTCGCCGCGGCGGGGGTCTGGCTCGAGGGGGGCCTGGTCCGCCTCGCTGCCGCGGTGTCGCTCGTCGGCTACGTCGCCGTGCTCCTCGCCCGCCCGGCCGCCGTGGAATGGCACCTCGCGGCGATCGTCGCCCTGCTGATATTCGTGATCGCGGCGATCACCGACCTGCAGCTCGGCCGGCTGTCGCTCCGTGAGCGGAGGGGACAGCCGCCGGGCTGACGGTCGGACTTCAGGGGAGGATCCGCAGGCCGACGGCGGTGTTGAGGTCGAGCATCGCGCGGCGGTGACGGACCGCCGCGTCGCACAGCGCCTCGGCCGTCGCGGCCGTTCGATCGGCTCCGGTCGCCCGCGGGAGGGCCCGGCACCGCGGCCTGGCAAGCGGGGGTGGCCGCAGGCTGCGGGCGAGGGACAATCGCAGACGCTGCCGATCTGCCCCCGCCCCGGAACCTCGTGATGGCCGATCTGTTCGCCGCCGCGCGGGCCGCCCACGTCGCCCGTGCCGCGCCCCTGGCGGCGCGGATGCGGCCGCGCCGGCTCGCCGACTACGTCGGGCAGGACCACGTCGTCGGTCCCGGGCGGCTGCTCCGTCGACTGATCGAGTCGGACCGGCTGGGGTCGGTGATCCTCCATGGTCCGCCGGGAGTGGGGAAGACGACGCTCGCCGAGATCATCGCGCGCGAGACGAAGCGCCGGTTCGTCGAGCTGTCGGCGACGGCGGCGGGAGTGAAGGAGGTTCGCGAGGTTCTCGACGCGGCGCGGCGCCGGCTCGAGGACGACGGCGGCCACACCTGCTTGTTCGTCGATGAGATCCACCGCTTCAACAAGGCGCAGCAGGACGTGCTTCTGCCCGACGTCGAGGCCGGCGTGATCGCGCTGATCGGCGCGACGACGCAGAATCCCTATTTCTCGCTCACCAGCGCGCTGGTGAGCCGCAGCCGGCTGTTCGCCCTCGAACCGCTCACCGCCGCCGAGATCGCCACGATCCTCGACCGCGCCCTGGCCGATGCCGAACACGGCCTGGGGCGCGAGCAGGTGGTGCTCACGGCCGCGGCCCGCGAGTTCCTCGCCGCCTCGGCCGACGGCGACGCGCGGCGCGCCCTGGGCGCCCTCGAGGTCGGCGTGCTGTCGAGCGGCACGCGGCCGCTGGAGCTCACGCTCGAACTGGCGCGTGAGAGCGTGCAGCGCAAGGGGGTCGTGTACGACGACGGCGACACCCACTACGACTGCGCCAGCGCCCTGATCAAGAGCATCCGCGGCAGCGACCCCGACGCCGGCCTGTACTGGCTGGCGCGGATGCTCGAGGGGGGGGAGGACGTGCGCTTCCTGGCCCGGCGGCTGGTGATCCTCGCCAGCGAGGACGTCGGCAACGCCGACCCGCGGGCCTTGCTCGTCGCCGTGGCGGCGATGCAGGCGACCGAGTTCGTCGGTCTGCCCGAGTGCCAGTTGACGCTCGCCCAGGCGGTCACCTACCTGGCCGTCGCCCCCAAGAGCAACGCCTGCACAAGCGCCATCGCCGCCGCGCGGCGTGACGTCCGCGAGCAGGCGGTGATCCCGGTGCCACGACACCTCCGCGACGGCCACTCGGCATCGGCTCGGGCCCTCGGCCGCGGCGACGGCTACCGCTACGCGCACGACGCCCCGGACGCGATCGCCGCGCAGGACTACCTCGGGGTGCCGCGCTGCTACTACGAGCCGACCGACCGCGGCGAGGAGCAGCGGATCGCGGTGCGCTTGGCCGAGATCCGTCGGCGGCTCGGAGCGGCGGGCGACGAACCCCCCGGCGGGGATGGCGGCGGCGCGGCAGCACCGTGAGGAGCCCGGCGGCGACACCGGGGAAGGGGATGCGCGCGGTGGTCCAGCGGGTGAGCGAGGCCGAGGTCACGATCGACGGCGCCGCCGTGGGCTCGATCGGGCGCGGGCTGGTGGTGCTGGTCGGTGTCGAGGTCGGCGACACCGCCGCAGACGCCGGTTGGCTGGCGGGCAAAATCGTCCGGTTGCGCATCTTCCCGGACGCGGCGGGGCTGTTCGACCGGAGCGTCATCGACGTCGGGGGGGAGGTGCTGGTGGTCAGCCAGTTCACCCTCCACGCCAGCACCGCCCGCGGGAACCGTCCGAGTTTCCTGGCCGCGGCCCGCCCCGAGGAGGCGATCCCGCTCTACGACTCGTTCCTCGACACGCTCGCCGTGCAGCTCGGTCGCCCGGTGCAGTGCGGCCGGTTCGGGGCGGCGATGGCGGTCCGTCTGGTCAACGACGGGCCGGTCACGATTCCACTCGACTCCCGGCGGCGGGAGTGACGGTCCCGGCACCGTCGGCCGGGGGCGGCGGGCGGAGAGCCGCGGACGTGATACACTCTCCCCGCGATTGCCGATGGTGGCTGTAGCTCAGTTGGTTAGAGCACCAGATTGTGGTTCTGGGGGTCGCGGGTTCGAATCCCGTCAGCCACCCTTCCTGCCGCGACCGGCGCGGTGCCTCGGGGCGGCGGCGCCCCGCGAGGCGTGCCGCGGCGTGGCATCTCGCGTCGTCGTCCGTTCCGTAGGGCCGACGACCGTTGCGACGGCCCTTTCGCGGAGGCTATTCTCTTGCTTGAGGCGACGCGTCGGCCCGGTGGGCGGGCCATCACCTCCGGACGCCATGCGTGCTGTCGTCGGTGTCACGCCGATCGGTCTTCGCGGCTCCACGGTTCGATCAGCCATTCACGGTGTTGAATCAGATCCCGATCCCGGCGGGGCCTGCGGTCCCGTTCACAGGAGATGTTCCGATGGCCACGCGACGTTCCCGTTCCAGCGCCTCCCGTCGTGACTTCATCGCCACCGGTGCCACCGGTGCCGGAGCGCTGGCCGGCATCGCCGGTGGCGTGTGGATCGCTCCCGAGGTCCGCGCCGACGACAAGCCGGCGACGAGCGCCAACTCCGAGATCCGCTTCGCCTGCATCGGCATCGGTGGCAAGGGGCAGAGCGATTCGGCCGACGCAGCCCGCAACGGAAAGGTGGTCGCGGTCGCCGACGTCGACAGCAACCAACTGAAGCGCGGCGAGAAGGCCTTCGAGGGAGCGAAGACGTTCCAGGACTACCGGAAGATGCTCGCCGAGGTCGGCAAGGAGATCGATGCCGTCACCGTCAGCACGCCCGACCACACCCACTTCGCCGCGGCGATGATGGCGATGGGGATGGGGAAGCACTGCTTCTGCCAGAAGCCGCTGACCCGGGCGATCTCCGAGGCGCGGCTGATGGGTGAACTGGCCCGCGCCAAGAAGCTCGCCACGCAGATGGGCAACCAGGGCACCGCCGAGAGCTCGCTGCGGAAGGCCGCCGCGTTCATCAAGTCGGGAGGGTTGGGCACGGTCAAGGAACTGCACGTCTGGACCAACCGGCCGGTCTGGCCGCAGGGCGGGGGGCGCCCGGCGGAGGCGCCGGTTCCCGCCAACCTCGACTGGAATCTGTGGCTCGGCCCGGCGCCGGTCCGGCCCTACGGCACCGGCTACCACCCCTTCAGCTGGCGTGGCTTCTGGGATTTCGGCACCGGTGCGCTCGGCGACATGGCCTGCCACACGTTCAACATGCCGTTCATGGCGCTCAACCTCCGCGACCCGTCGAGCGTCCAGGCGCTGACCAGCGGCCACAACAAGGAGACCTATCCGAAGTGGTCGATCATCGACTTCGATTTCCCGACGATCGGAGCCCGGGCGGGGTTGAAGGTGGTGTGGTACGACGGCGGCAAGCTCCCCGAGGAGGGGTTGTTCGCCGGCTTCCCCGGTGAGACCAAGAAGGACGCCGACGGAAAGGAGGAGACGCTGCCGTTCAAGACCGCCTCGAGTGGCATCCTCTGCATCGGCGACAAGGACACGCTCTACGCCCCCGGCGACTACTGTGAGAAGGGCTTCAAGCTCAAGAGCGGCAAGGCACCCGCCGACGCCGAGTTCACGCCGTCGCCGGGCCATTTCATCGAGTGGGTCAATGCGATCAAGGGCGGCCCGCAGCCGATGTCGAACTTCCCCGACTACGCCGGACCGCTCACCGAGACGATCCTGCTGGGGAACCTCGCGGTCTGGGCCGCCGACGCGGCCGAAACCAAGGGGAAGAAGATCGAGTGGGATCCGGTGAAGTTGGTCGCCAAGAACGCCCCCGAGGTGGAGGCGATCATCCGGCCGACCGCCCGCGATGGCTGGTCGGCCTGAGCCGACCCGCCGGCGGACGCAGGGATCGATCAGTGAAGGAGGGGCTGTGACAGGCGACGGTGCAACTGGCCGGCGGTCCGCGCTCGTGACGCGGCGTGGGGCAACGCTGATCGTGGCGCTGGCCCTCGCGGCCGGCGGCGCCCCGGCCCTGGCCCTCGAGCCGATCCCTGCGGAGGCCGCCGCCGTCGCGCTGGTCAAGTCGCGCGGCGGGAGCGTCGAGCACGGGACCGACGGCCGGGTGACGAAGGTGAACCTCGCCAACCGGCCCGCCACCGATGCCGACCTCCGTGTCCTCGGCACGCTCCCGGGGCTGCAATCGCTCGAGGTCTGGGGCGCCGAGATCGGCGACGCCGGCATGCCCGCGCTGGCGGCGATCGGATCGCTGCAGCAGTTGGTCCTCGAGAATACCGACGTCACCGATGCCGGCATCGGCGAGTTGGCGAAACTGCGGAACCTCAAGATCCTCAACCTTCGCCGCAGCTCGAACCTTTCCGATGCGGCGCTCGAGACCGTGGGGAAGCTCACGGGCCTCGAGCAACTCGTCCTGCTCTACAACAATTTCACCGACGCCGGTCTGGCCCACCTCCTGCCCCTGACCAAGCTCCGCGTGCTCGATCTGCGCGGTTGCTCGCTGATCGGCGACGCCGGCCTTGAGCACGTCGCCGGGATGGCGAGCCTGGAGCGGGTCAAACTCCGCTGCCCCGGGGTCACCGACCGCGGTCTGGCGGCGATCGCCCGGCTGCCGAAGCTCCGCGGGTTCGCCGCCGAGGACGGCCAGATCACCGACGCCGGACTGGCGCCGTTCGCCACCAAGGGGGACATCGACGAGATCAACGTGATGCGGACGTTCATCGGCGGCGACGGGCTCGCCCATCTCAAGGGTCTCGGCAAGCTCAAGCGCCTCGAACTGCGCGGCACGCTGATCGACGATGCCGCGCTCGTCCACGTCGCCGGCCTCACCAATCTCGTCCTCCTCGACCTGGCGGAGACGGGGATCGGCGATGCCGGTGTCGCCCACCTCGGCCGGCTCGAGAAGCTCGCCGACCTCGACCTGTGGGACACGAAGGTCGGCGACGAGGGGCTGACCACGATCGGTCGGCTGCCGGCCCTCACCAAGCTGGTGCTGCGGAACACCCGGGTCACCGACGCGGGGCTCGGGCGGCTGACCGGTTCGACGAAGCTCGCCGCGCTCGACCTGGCCGGCACCAAGGTCTCCGGGCCGGGCCTGGCGGCCGTCGGGCGGCTGCCGGCGCTGCGGGCCCTCGACCTCAGCTTCGCACCGGTCGCCGACGACGCCCTCGCGGCTCTCCGCTCGGCCCGTCCCGAGATCGTCGTCACGAAGTGACGTGTTCCGTCCGGCCACGCTGGTGCCGGGCCTGCCGACCCTGCCAAGGGCAGCGGTATTGCAGGACGTTTGACGGTCGTGGCGCGGGGGGGTAAGACGATGACCCCTGGGGAATCTCGCTGAAAAGGCGGACGGAGGGTCCTGTCCGCCCGTTCCAGCGGGCCCGGCCCCGGCACCGCCCGCGGAGGCCGCTGGTTCTCGGGCGATTCGCCGACGGTCCCGGGGATCCGCTCCCGATCCCGACCCGCACCCTGGAGATGATCCGATGATCCTCGGCAAGCTGTGGAAGGCGATGGCCGCCCAGGTCAACAAGATCGCCAACTTTTTCTGGACCGCCGATCCGATCGCGCAGCTGCAGTACGAATACGACAAGGCCGTCGACCAGATGAAGGAGGGGCGCGAGGGGCTGGAGCAGTACCGGGCGCTCGTCGAGCGGGTCGCTCGTCAGGCCGAGGGAGACCGCCAGCACGTCGCCAAACTCGAGGCGCAGGTCAAGGCCTACCTCCAGGCGGGCGAGCGCGAGACGGCGGCGAAGTTCGCGCTCGAACTGCAGCGTGCTCGCAAGGACCTCGAGGAGAACGAGGCCCAGCTCAAGCTCCACGAGACGGCGTACGGCAACAACGTCACCAAAGTGAAGCATGCCACCAAGAAGCTCGCCGACCTCAAGCACAAGATCCAGAAGTACGACGCCGACCTGAAGATGTCGCGGGCCGAAGCCGAGTTGGCGAAGCTCGCCTCGACCTTCAAGTTCGACGTCACCACCGACTTCGGCCAGATCGAGGACGTGATCCAGGACAAGATCGGGCTCAACCGCGCGAAGGTGCGCGTCGCCGCCGACCTGTCCGGCGACGGGCTCGACAAGATCAAGGACGAGCAGCGAGTCGAGTCGCAGATGGCCGACGCGGCCCTCCGTGAGTTCGAGCGCGAGTTGGGGATGGTGACTCCCGAGACGTCGAAGGTCACGGACGACGAGAAGCTGCTCGGGTCAGAACGGCTCCGACAGATCTCAGGCTGAGGCGCTCCGTTCACAACGGCGACGCCCCCGACTTTTCCGTGGGGACCGTTGCGGCCAGCCTGGCGACGGATCGTGCAGCCCATCCGTGGCCGCGCCCCGTCCCACGGGCGGCGTGTCCCGTACCCCCCGCGACCGACGGTCCGGCGTCAGTGGGACCCATGGCCAGACGAGGCGTGCGCCCGGGCGCACGGAAGGTGCCGTGAACGACGATTCATCGAGGGCGTCGGCGATCGGAGGCCCTCCGGCCCACCGGGACAGGCTCCCTGCCGAGACGGGCGCCACGCCGGCTGCCAATGGCCCGCGGACCGGGCTGGGCACCGGGACCCGTCCCGGCGGTGCCCTGCCTGATTGGTGTCCGTCGTGGGCGGAGCGGCTCGGCGACGCCTACCTGTCGGGCACCAGTTGCGTCTTCCTGGCGCATGGCAACGTCCGCGATCTGGTGCCGCTCGGCCCCGAGTCGGCGACGACGACACCTGCGGCTGATCCGGCGGCGGCTTTCGGAACCGTCGGTGACTTTCTCGCCCGCGAGGTCTTCGGCAGCTGGGACGTGGTCCTGGCCTACGACGTGGGCAAGGGGCTGCGGCCGTTGGCCGGCTCCGATCCGTCGCGGTTGCGCACGATGGTGCAATGGCTTTCCGAGCGGCTCGGCAACGCCTCGGCCTGGCCGCGCGAGCCCGATGCCGCCCTGGCCGCGATCGACGCGATCCTCGAGCGGAATCTCACCGATCCTCCCGAGCAGCGCAAGAAGATCGCCGTCTTCCTCGACCATGCCCAGTACCTCGTGCCTGACGGCGATGCCGCGAGCGCCTCGCGTGGTACCGCCGGCCGGCTCGTCCGGGTCGTCGGCTGGGCGACCAATCCACTGCTCCGCCGTGTCAACGTCGCGATCGTGCTGCTCGCCGAGACGATGGCCGAGGTCCATCCGCGTCTCGTCACCAATCCGGCGGTGACCGCGATCGAGGTGCCGCTCCCAGACGCCGACGAGCGGCGCCGCTTCGCCCTGGCCACCGCCCGCGCCGTGGGCGTGCCGGTCGGACAGATGGACGCGGTCGAGCGCATGTCGAAGCTCTCGGCCGGCCTCACGCTCGAGAGTATCCGGGCGATCGTCACGCTGTCGGCGCGGGAGGGCACGGCGCCCGACGGGGCTGAGTTCGGCGCGAAGAAGAAAGATCTCATCGAGCGGTCGTGCCGGGGGCTGATCGAGTTCATCCAGCCACGCCTGACGCTCGACAACGTCGCCGGTCACGAGGCCGCGAAGGCACGCCTCGAAGCCGATGCCAAGGCGATCCGTCGTGGCCAGCTCGATGCCGCGCCGATGGGCTACCTGATCTGCGGGCCGGTGGGTACCGGCAAGAGCTTCATCGCCGAGTGCTATGCCGGCAGCGTCGGGATCCCGTGCGTGGAGCTGAAGAACTTCCGCAGCAAGTACGTCGGCGAGACCGAGGGCAATCTCGAGCACGCCCTCGGCGTCCTCCGCAGCCTCGGCCCGGTGGTGGTGATCATCGACGAGGCCGATGCGGCCCTCGGCAACCGTGAGTCCGGTGGTGACTCGGGAACCAGCGCCAGGGTGTTCTCGATGATCGCCCGGCAGATGGGAGACACCCGCTACCGCGGCAAGATCGTCTGGATGCTCCTCACCAGCCGCCCCGATCGCCTCCCCATCGACCTCAAGCGACAGGGGCGGGCGGAAGTCCACATTCCCCTCTTCTACCCACACGATCAGGCCGAGATGGAGGCGATGTTCCAGGCGATGGCGCGGAAATGCCGCGTGAAGCTGGCGCCGGGCCTGCCAGGGCAGGTGGATCTCGAGCTCGGCCTGTCCGGGGCCGACATCGAGAGCATCGTCCTGGCGGCGCGGCGCAAGGGGCTCGAGCGCGCCGCCGCCGCCGCGGAGGAAGGGCGACCGGCTCCCGGCGGCGACGAGATCGGCGATGCCGATTTCCAGGAGGCACTCACCGACTTCCTTCCCTCGGCGCAGGGGTTGGAGAAGGAAGCCCAGGAGATCGCCGCCGTCCTCGAATGCACCGAGAAACGCTTCCTGCCCGAGCGCTGGCGCGAGGCCGTCAGCCGCCCCGGCGGGCGCGCCGACCTGCAGGAGCGGATGGCCGAATTACGCGACATGGCCGGCACCTGAGCCGCGGCCGCCGAGCGGCGGCGTCCACGACCGCAGACCGTTTTCCCGATAGGCTGATCAGAAACCTCCGAGGAGTTCACCATGGCCCGTGGTTCCAGCCCCAGCACCCCCTGGTTCGACGCCACCACCGAGGCGCCGCTGCTGCAGGAGTACGCGCGGAAGCTCGACTCGTTCGTCGATGCGGTTGCCGACGGGCGTGTCGATTCGAAGGAAGTCGAGGACCAGGAGAAGCGTCTCGTTGCCTTGATGAAGGAAGTCGAGCCACTCCTCTCCCCCGAGGCCCACGAGAAGGTGACCAAGCTGCTGTGCGAGGTCACGGCCTACGATCTGATGAACATGCTTCACATGGCGGGCCGGGCGCGGCCGCGGACCCGGTTTCAGGGTTGATCTGACGGCGGTCACGATCCGGTCGGCCGTTTTTCACGAGGGACACGATGGCGAACGAACCCAAGGCTCCGTTCTGGCTGGCGGTGTGGGCGGTGATCCTCGGACTGGTCGCCTTGGCCGCGTGGCGGGCGGGGATGTTCGGCGACCGCCCCGTGGCGGCGCCGCGCGCCGCCCCGATGGCCGGAGGGCCCGGCCCGGGCGGCGGCGGACCGGCGCCGGGGGGGGGCGGCGGGAGCAGTGCCGGGGGTCCCATGTCCGAGGCCCCCGACGTCGCCGTGCCCACGACCGTGAAGGAATACACCTTCAAGCCCGCCGAGCGCCTGCCGCCGGTGAAGGGGGTCAGCGCCTACAAGCCGCTGGAAAACGACACCGTCCGCTTCGCCCTCAACGTCTGGGCCGGCTGGAGCCCGATCATCCTCGCCAACGACGGCTTCAAGCCGGGCAAGGTCTGGCAGGCGCCGGGGGGGCGTCCGTTCAAGGTCGAGCTGGTGCTGATCGACGACCCCGTCCAGATGCGGGATGCCTATGCGGCCGGTGAGGTGCACATCGGCTGGGCGACGCTCGACATGCTGCCGTTGTTCGTCGACAGCTTCGCCAAGGATTCGCGGATCATGCCGCGCGTCTACCAGCAGGTCGACTTCTCCAATGGTGGCGATGGGATCGTCGTCCGCGACACGATCAAGACGGTCAAGGATCTCGCCGGCAAGAAGCTCGTGATGGCGCAGAACTCACCGAGCCAGTTCTTCGCCCTCAACATGCTCGTCGCCGGCGGGCTGCAGCCGGCCGACGTGGAGATGATCTACGTCACGACGGCGTTCGAGGCGGCCGCCGCGTTCAACCGCGACAAGAGCATCGCGGGTTGTGTGTCGTGGGCCCCGGACATCTACAACCTCGCCGAAGCCAAGGGCAACCGGATGCTGGTCACGACCAAGACCGCCAACCGGCTGATCGCCGACGTCTGGTTCGCCCGGGCGGACTTCGCCAAGGATCACCCCGACAAGGTCGAGGCCCTCGTGCGCGGCATCTTCGACGCGATGAGCGAGCTGAATCGCGAAGACGTCCGGGCCCGCGTCGCCCAGCTGATGGCCGACGGGTACACGATCCCGGCCGCCGACGCGCTGTCGATGCTCGGCGATGCCCACTCGACCAACTGGGCGGAGAATTACCAGTTCTTCCTCAACCGCAACAATCCCGCCAACTTCGAGCGGATCTGGAAGCAGGCTTATTACCTGTATCGGAAGGTCGGGGCGATCTCCAACAATCCCGTGCCGTTCGATCAGGTGATGGATTTCTCGGTCCTGCAGAAACTCGGTACCGAGCCGAAATACGCCGAGACCAAGGACGAGTACACCGCCGTGGTCCAGCCGCGGTCGGTCGGCCAGATCCGTGCCGAGAACGACGAGATCCTCACCAACACGATCGTCATCAAGTTCTTCCCGAACAGCTCCGAACTGCGGAAGACGGTGATCAAGAAGATCGACGGGAAGGACGTCGAACAGCCCTACGATCCGCGCGTCGACCTCGTGCTCGACGAGGTGGCAGCCCTGGCGAAGCAATTCGGCAACGCCCGGATCGTGATCGAGGGGCACACCGACAGTTCGATGAAGGGGGCCGTACCGGCGACGATGGTCAAGGAATTGTCGTTGCAGCGCGCCCGGGCGGTGAAGGAGGCGATCGTCGAGAAGTTCGACCTCGACGACAACCGCTTCGCCGTCGATGGCCTCGGCTGGGATCGGCCCGCCGACGACGACCATCCCGACGACCATGCCCTCAACCGTCGCGTGGAGATCAAGGTGTACTCCGCGGAGAAGGAATGAGCGACACCGTCGCCCGTGACGCCATGCCCCGGCCCCCCGCGGCGCCGATGCGCGGCGAGACGACGGTGGCGATGGCGGCGTTGTGGGGGATGACCAGCCTCGCGCTGGTCGCCGCGCTGTGGTTCCTCGCCACCGCCGGCGAGGCGGAGAGCCGGTTCATCGGGCCGGCCACGCTCCCCAGCCCGACCGAGACGGTCAGCGCCGCGCCGCGCGTGTTTGGCGAGGGGCGGCTCCCCACCAACACCGCCGTGACGCTCAAGCGCGTGGTGCTCGGTTTCGGACTGGCGGCCGCAGTCGGCGTGCCGCTCGGGGTGTTGGCGGCCTGCTTCGCGGAGTTGCGGGCGTTTCTCGCGCCGCTGACGATCTTCGGCCGCAACATCCCGGTCGCGGCCCTGATCCCGCTGACGTTCTTCTTCTTCGGCATCGGCGAGCTGCAGAAGGTGATGTTCCTGTTCATCGCCTGCGTCGCGTTCGTCGTCAGCGACACGACCGCCGCGGTCCGCGAGGTCCCGCAGCGCTACGTCGACACCGCGCTGACGCTCGGGGCGTCGCGGCTCCAGATCATCCTCAAGGTGCTGCTTCCCCTCGCGGCGCCGGCGATCTTCAATTCGCTCCGGCTGCTGTTCGGGATCGCGTTCGGCTACGTGATGCTCGCCGAGGTGGTGAAGCTCGGGGGCGACGCGGGGGGCCTCGGCGACCTGATCAACGTCTCGCAGCGGCGCGGCCAGCGCGAGCCGATCCTGATCGTCCTGTTCACGATCCCGCTGGTCGCGTACCTCATCGACCGTGGTCTGTGGTGGCTGCAGTGCGACCTGTTCCCCTACCGGTACGGTGGCCAGGGACTGCTGCCACGGGCCTGGACCTGGTTCGTCCACGACGTCGTCGGGGCGTGGTGGGGCGCGAGGTCAGGGGAGGCCGGGCCATGAGCGCGGAGACGGGGGGAGAACCAGCCGCGGCCCCGCCGCCGGGCCCCGCGGCCGCCGAACGCCCCGCCGCGGTCGAGTTTCTCTCCGTCGGCAAGACCTACGCCGGCGCCGATGGCCGGGCTGTCGTGGCGATCGAGGGGGTAACGTTCACGATTCCCGACGTCGTCGACCATGGAGAGATCTCGTCGTTTCTCGGCCCGAGCGGCTGCGGGAAGAGCACCGTGCTGAGGCTTGTCGCCGGCCTCGCTCCCCAGCATCCGCCGACCAGCGGCAGCGTGCGCGTGCTCGGCCGGCCGGTCGTCGGCCCCGGCGCGGACCGGGGGATGGTGTTCCAGGACTACACGAGCTTCGACAACCGGACCGTGCTGGCCAACGTCGCCTTCGGGCTGGAGTGCAGGGGCGTCGGCCGACGGGCGCGGGAAGCGGAGGCGCTCGAGTGGATCGCCCGGGTCGGGCTCGACCCGACGCGCGACGCCGGCAAGTACCCGCACGAGTTGTCGGGGGGAATGCGGCAGCGGGTGGCGATCGCCCGGACGCTGATCCTCAGGCCGCGGGTGATCCTCATGGACGAGCCGTTCGGGGCCCTCGATCCGGCGACGCGCTTGGACATGCAGGACCTGCTGGTGCGGCTGTGGCGCGAGGTCGAGGCGACGATCCTGTTCGTGACCCATTCGGTCGAGGAGGCGGTGTATCTTGGAGACCGGGTGTTCGTGATGGCGACGACGCCGGGGCGGATCGTCGAGGAGATCCACATGCCGGCGGCGTCGGCGCCGGCGCGGGAAACGCAGTCACAGCCCTGGTTCCACGAGAAGGTTCACCATCTCCAGGATCGCCTCGGGCGGATCGAGGCCGAAGCGACGAGACCCTTCTGACACGGTCTGGCCGACGGGGGACGAGCGGACGTGTTCGGGCGCATCGGCAGCTATCTCAACGCGGCCTTCTCCACGAAGTGGAACCTGCTGTTCCTCGGCGGGGGGATCGCGGCCGCGTACATCAGTGGTTTTCCCGGCGTCGTCCTTCCGCTGCTGGCCGCGGGAGAGATCTACTACATCGCCAGCATGATCGGCAGCGACCGCTTCCGTTCGGCGATCGATGCCCGCGATGCCAAGGCACGGCGGCAGGAACGATCAGCGGAGTCGCAGCAGTCGTTCGAGCGGATCCGCAAGTCGCTGTCGCCGGAACTGCGCGAGCGATTCGACCACCTCAAGACCCACTGCGAACGCCTCGTCGACCTCGCCGGCAGCGTCCGTGGCGGCATCGACTCGGCATCGCTGGAAGCACTCGACCGTCTGCTGTGGGGCCACCTGCGGATGATCCGGGGGGCCCAGTCGATCTCCGACTTCCTCGGCCACACCGATGAGCTGTCGCTGCGCCGCCGGATCGCGAGCCTCGAGCAGCGCCTGGCGGCGCTCCCCTCGGGCACTGCCTCGTCCACCGACCTCCGCGCCGTCCTCGAGGACGACCTGCGGACCAACAAGGCGCGACTCGGCAACGTCGAGGAGGCGCAGCGCAAGCTCGCCGTGATCGTCGCCGAGGTCGAGCGGCTGGAGTCGAAGATCGCCGCGCTCGCCGAGTCGTCGGTCACGCCACGCGACGTCGGCGACCTCGCGAAGCGGGTCGACGAGGTCGCCGAGGGGATGCGGCGCACCGACGAGACGATGCGCCAGATCAAGCTGCCCCCGGAGCTCGACGACATCGAGGATCCGCCACCGCTGCTCCGCGAACAGGCGTGAAGCGGCAGGCGGGCCGCGGTCGCCCAAGCGGACTTGCTGAGCCGGCCGTCCCGCGGCCGGCGAGGGCCATGGATGGCTTTGTCCGCAGCGGAACGAACACGCTCAGGATGAGTCGATCGGCCGCTGGATGCGGCCGACGGCGACCTGGGAAACCCTCGGCGTTTCCCGCGGTCGCCCAAGCGGACTTGCTGAGCCGGCCGTCCCGCGGCCGGCGAGGGCCATGGATGGCTTTGTCCGCAGCGGAACGAACACGCTCAGGATGAGTCGATCGGCCGCTGGATGCGGCCGACGGCGACCTGGGAAACCCTCGGCGTTTCCCGCGGTCGCCCAAGCGGAC